>Ga0265313_10002702_pt1 | contig 15019 bp, 12 predicted proteins | sample 4123metaG_FD_203122 | JGI IMG/M metagenome (GOLD analysis project Ga0265313, IMG submission 203122) | Rhizosphere microbial communities from Carex aquatilis grown in University of Washington, Seatle, WA, United States - 4-1-23 metaG | ecosystem: Host-associated > Plants > Roots > Rhizosphere >...
TGGCGCTGATTGCGGCGGCCGCGGTCGGCGGGTGCTCCAACGGAGGCAGCAAGGCCTGGCAGGGCTACCTCGAGGGCGACTTCGTCTACGTTTCCTCGCCCTTGGCCGGGCGCCTGGAGAAGCTCCTTGTCACCAAGGGAGCGCGCGTCGAGGCCGGGGCGCCGCTCTTCGAGCTCGAGCGCGCTGCCGAGGTCGCTGCGCAGCGGCAGGCCGCGCAGCAGCTCGAGGCGGCGCGGGCCCAGCTTGAGGATCTGAGGAAGGGATCGAGGCCGGAGGAGATCGCCGCGCTCGAGGCGCGCCTCGGCCAGGCGCGCGCCGCGGCGGAGCTCTCCAGGCTCGAGCTCGCCCGCCAGCAGACGCTCTTCGGCACGGGCGCGATCTCGGCGAGCGACTTCGACCACGCCCGCCTGACCCACGAATCCAACAGCCGCGCCGTCGAGGAGGACGAGGCAAAGCTCGGGATCGCGCGCCTCGGCGGGCGCTCCGACGCCCTCGCCGCCGCCGCCGCCAGCGTGCAGGCGGCCGCCGACGCCGAGGCGCACGCCCGGTGGAGCGTCGACCAGAAGGCCCAGGCCGCGCCGGCCGCGGCGCTCGTCTTCGACACCCTCTACCGGGAGGGCGAATTCGTCGCGGCCGGAAACCCGGTGATCTCCCTCCTGCCTCCGGCCAACATCAAGGTGCGGTTCTTCGTGCCCGAGGGCGCCCTTGCGCAGCTCAAGGCGGGCGACCGCGTAAAGGTGGGGATCCAGGGCCTGCCCTCCCCGCTCGAGGCGACCGTGAGCTACCTGTCTCCTAAATCTGAATATACGCCGCCGGTGCTGTACAACCAGGACAACCGGGCGAAGCTCGTCTACATGGTCGAGGCCCTCTTCCCGCCCGGCGTCGCCGCCGACCTGCACCCGGGCCAGCCGGTCGCCGTCAGGCCCGAGGCCAGATAAGCGTGAAGACGGACTTCGTGATCGACGTCGCCGGCGTCACGAAGCGCTTCGGCGCGAAGACGGTCGTCAACGGGATCGACCTCCAGGTCGAGCGCGGCGAGATCTTCGGGTTCCTCGGGCCGAACGGGAGCGGGAAGACCACGTTCATCCGGATGCTGTGCGGCCTCCTGACGCCCGACGGCGGGTCCGGCACCTGCCTCGGCCACGACATCCTGACCGAGCAGCCCCTCATCAAGCGCGAGGTGGGCTACATGACCCAGCGCTTCAGCTACTACGAGGACATGAGCATCCGCGAGAACCTGGACTTCATCGCGCGGATCTATGCGGTCCCTGACCGCGAAGAGGCCGTCCAGAGGAGCCTCGAGCAGCTTCGGCTCCAGAACCGGAGCCACCAGCTCGCGGGCGAGCTTTCCGGGGGATGGAAGCAGAGGCTCGCGCTCGCCGCGTGCCTCATCCACAAGCCCCTGCTCCTGCTCCTCGACGAGCCGACGGCGGGCGTGGATCCCAAGGCCCGGCGCGGCTTCTGGGACGAGATCCACCGACTCTCGACCGAGGGCATCACCGTCCTCGTCACCACCCACTACATGGACGAGGCCGAGCGCTGCCACCGGATAGCCTGCCTCGCCTATGGCAACCTGCTGGTGCGCGGCACGGTCGACGAGGTCGTAAGCTCGGCGGGGCTTGCGACCTGGTCCGTCGCGGGACCGGACCTCGGCACCCTGGTCGGGGCGCTTCGCGGCCAGGCGGGCGTCGAGCAGGTCGTCCCGTTCGGGAACACGATCCATGTGAGCGGCAGCGACGCCGCGAGCCTCGAGGCGACGCTCGCGCGCCTCTGCGCCCCGGGCCAGGAGTTCACCCGGACGGTGTCCGGCCTCGAGGACGTCTTCATCAGCCTCATGGACCGCGCCAAGGACAACTTCGGCTGAGGGGACTCCCGTGCACCGCTTCACCTTCCACCGCCTCTGGGCCGTCGTCATGAAGGAGTTCATCCAGATGCGGCGGGACCGCGTGACGTTCGGGATGATGATCGGGATACCGCTGCTGCAGCTGATGCTCTTCGGCTACGCGATCAACTCGGACCCGAAGCACCTGCCGTCCGCGCTGCGGCTGGCGGACCAGGGCCCCTTTACCCGGACGCTCGTGGCCGAGATGCAGAACAGCGGTTACTTCGACATCGTGCGGATCACCGATTCCGAGGCCGAGGTCGAGCGGCTGATCCGTCTCGGCACCGTCCAGTTCGTGGTGAACATCCCGGACGACTTCACCCGGGACGTGCTTCGGGGCGAGCGGCCGGCGGTGCTCGTCGAGGCCGACGCGACCGATCCGGCGGCGACGGGCCCGGCCATCGCGGCGCTCAATGCGATCGCCGCCACCGCGATCGACCGTGACCTGACGGGCCCCCTGCGCCGGCTGCGCGGCGTCCCCGGCGCCGTCTCCTTCGAGGTGCACGCGCACTACAACCCTGAGAACATCACGCAGTTCAACGTGGTGCCCGGGCTCATGGGGGTCGTGCTCACGATGACCATGGTGATCATCACGGCCCTCGCCATCACCCGGGAGCGCGAGCGCGGCACGATGGAGAACCTGCTCGCCACGCCCGTCCGGCCCTTCGAGGTCATGGTCGGGAAGATCCTGCCCTACATCGCCGTGGGCTATGTCCAGGTCACCCTGATCCTCATCGCGGCCAAGTTCCTCTTCCACGTCCCCATGGTCGGCAGCATCGGCCTCCTCTATGCCATTTCGCTGCTGTTCATCGCGGCGAACCTCGCGATGGGGATCACGTTCTCCACCCTCGCGAAGAACCAGCTCCAGGCGGTTCAGATGGCGTTCTTCTTCTTCCTGCCCTCCATCCTGCTCTCGGGCTTCATGTTCCCCTTCCGCGGCATGCCCGAGTGGGCCCAGTGGGTCGGCACCTGCCTGCCCCTCACTCACTTCCTGCGCATCGTGCGCGGTATCCTGCTCAAGGGCAATGGCATGGGCGAGGTCATGCCCGAGATATGGCCGATCGCCCTGTTTGTCGCCGTCTCGATGGCGGTCGGCGTGAAGCGCTACCGCCAGACGCTCGATTAGGCCCCTACGCCTTCCCCTGGGCCTGGCGCACGACCGCCGGGTCCATGCGGATGACCGGATTCGGGTAGGCCAGCGTCACGCCCCGCGCGGCGACGGCGCGCAGGATCCCGAGGTTCACCCGCTCGCGCACCGCCATGTGGGAGTCCCAGTCCGGATCGGCGGTGTAATACAGGATCTGGAGCCGAATCGAGGCGTCGCTGAAGTCCGCCAGGCTGACGACGATCTCGCCCTGGTGGACGCCCGGGTCCGACCGGAGCAGCGCGCGCAGGTCCGCCAGGACCAGCTCGATCCTGTCGGGCGGGCTGTCGTAGGTCACCCCGAGGGTAGCGTCCACGCGGCGCTGGGGCATCCGCGTGAAATTGGTGATCACCTCGGTGGCCACGGTCTTGTTCGGGATCACGACCTGGGTGCGCTGGGCTGTCCTGAGCCTCGTCGAGCGCAGGCCGATCTCCTCCACCGTGCCCTCGAACCCGCCCACGCGGATGTACTCGCCGACATAGAACGGCTGGTCCATCACGACGACGAACGAGCCGAACATGTTCGCGATCGTGTCCTGCGCGGCGAGGGCGAACGCGAGGCCGCCGATCCCGAGGCCGGTGAGGAAGGTCTTCACCTGGAATCCGAGGCTCTCGAAGACCACCAGGATGCTGAAGACGGTGAAGCAGGCCGCAAAGGTCTTCTTGATGAGCGGGACGAACGCAGCCATCTGGCGCCTGCTGGCCCGCGCGCCCTCCGCCAGGTCGTCGATCGCGGCCCCGCCGGCGCAGCCGATCCCCCAGAGCACCACGGCAGTCAGCGCCCCCTGCTCGCCCAGCCTGACCCAGGTGGGAACCACCTCCCAGATCGGCACCACCGAAAGCGCCGCGACAATCCCGCACAGGACCACGAACGTCGCGGTCGGCGACTCCAGCGCGGGAACCATGAGCTGGTTGTTGGCCCTCGCGGAGAGCTTCCTTATCTTCTTGAAGACGATGCCGACACCGAACCGTCCCAGGACGATCGCCAACAGGAGGATCAGCAGGAAGGCGAGCCAGCGCGCGGTCGTGGTGTCCATCGCACCGGGGAAGAACCTCGCCTGCAGCCACTCGACGAAGCGGCGCAGGAGCCCCGGGGGCTCCGCGGGCACCTCGACTGGGATGGAAATGTCCATGGGAGGACATTGCCAAACCCGCACCGGGCCTCAAGGTCAAGCTGCGGCATAGCCGCCGCGACCGATGCCCAACGCCGCCCCAACTGAGACCGACCGCGACGCACGGCCCTCGAGGATGCGGGATCTGGTCGTCGCGCTCGCCTGCGTGGTCCTTGGTCTGGCATTTGGTGGCCTCGTGCTCCTGAGGCGGGGCGCCGAGCCCGCGCAGCAGTACCTGGCCGGCTACTTGATCGAGCTAAGCCTGAGCGTCGACAATGTCTTTGTGTTCGCCCTCGTGTTCCAGCAGTTCGCCCTGGACCCGCGCCGCCAGCGGCGCCTGCTCCTCTGGGGCGTCGCCGGCGCGATCGTGTTCCGCTCGCTGCTCCTCCTCGCGGGCCTTGGCGCCGTCGCGCGCTTCGCCTGGGTCGTCCCCGTCCTCGGGGCCGTCATTCTGGCAACCGGAATCCGCCTCGCGGCCGCGCGCCCCGGCCGCCAGGCGCTCGATCCTTCGGGCCGCGCCTTCAGCTTCATAACCCGCCACGCTCCGGCCGGACTCGCGGCCTTTCTCCTTCTGGAGTCCGCCGACCTTGTCTTCGCGCTAGATTCCCTGCCGGCCGTGGTCGCGGTGACGCACGACGCGGTCCTGGCGGTGGCGTCGAACTTCTTCGCGATCCTCGGCCTTCGCTCGCTCTTCTTCGTCGTCAGCGGGGCCATGCGCGGCCTGCGCTACCTGCACGCCGGCCTGGCGGCGGTCCTCTCGATGGTGGGCCTCAAGATGATCGCCGAGCCCTGGTACCGGGTCCCGACGGGCGTGTCCCTCGCCGCGATCGCCGGCATCCTGGCCCTCTCGATCGGGGCGTCGCTCGTCGCGACGAAGCGCACCGGCGCATGAAAAAGGCCGGGCCGCCCGTCGGGGCGCCCGGCCTTTGTGGCAATCCGTGTCCGTCGCCCGAACCGTCAGCCGATGGAGATCTTCCGCGGCTTGGCCGATTCCGCCTTGGCGAGCGTCAGGCGAAGGACCCCGTCCTTGAGCTCCGCCCCGATCTTTTCGGAGTCGATGGTGTTGTCGTGGGTGAGCACGAGCTCAAACGCGGCGTCGGAAGACTCGCGGTGGAGCACGGCGGCGTTCTCGGGGAGCGTGAGCGCCCGTTTGCCGGTGATCCTCAGCTCGCCACCCTCGTCGGTGACCTCGAGCCCCTCCTTGGCGACGCCAGGCAGGTTGACCGTGAGGCTGTAGGCCGCGTCCGTCTCCGTGACGTGATACTGCGGCCTGCGGGTCGGGATGGCCTCGCCTTCTGCGGAGGCGCCGTTGAAGGCCGGGATAAGTGCGTTAAAGAATGACATGATGGTTGTTTCCTTTGGTTGGATTCGCGCGGTCTTAGTTGACCGACACGCTGATCTTCTTCGGCTTGGACTTCTCCGTGCGCGGAAGCGTCACGGTGAGGATTCCGTTCTCGTAGGCGGCAGAGACCTTGTCCGCCTGCACGTCGTCCGGGATGCTGACCAGCCGGTTGAACGACACGGTGTTCTCCACCTCTCCAGTCTTGTCCTTGCGGGATGCCTGGATTGACAGGGAGCCGTCAACGATCTCGACGCTGATCGCGTCGCGGGTAACGCCGGGCAGCTCTGCCCGGACGTACGAATTGTCCTTGTCCTCGTAGAGGTCGACGGGGAACTGTCCGCCCAGCTCTGATCCGGCAATGCCGTTCAGCGCCGCTCCGAACAGCCAGTCGATCTCGTTCTCGATGTCCGTCCTGGCGAAACGACCGCCCAGACGGGCGGACGGCGCGACAGAGGCGACGTCGGGGTTGTTGTATTTGATGAAACGCATAATGACCCTGCTCTTGCACATCCGGTGCCTGAACCGGCTGCGGCATAAGACGTCATGGGCCAATGCGTTGCCTTTTGGATCCAAATGCCGGCTGTGCAGTTGGGTCCCTATGTGTGACATGCAATGGGCTGGATCTGCACAGCAGTCGCGTGCACGAAACCTCCACCGAGACCAACGGACCGTCGCACCCCGACCCTGTCTCCTAGCCTGTCGGGCGGAGAGTCGCGCGATGCCGGTCAAGAACCGAGTACCCCTCGGCGTCCTCGAGGGCCAGCAGCTCCTCCTTCTTGAGGCACTGCGGAAGGCTCATTAGATAGCCGCCCCGGGCCGCCCGATGAAGGGGGGTGTCGCCCGTCCGGCTTCTTGAGCTCGCCAGTACTATGAGCGCATCCTCGGCGATATTCTGGAGCGCGTGCCTCTTGGCCGCCATTCCAAACGGCGTCTCGTGCGCCGCGCTTGGCTGGAGCATGGCCTCGACCGTCAGGGCTCTCGCGGGAATCGCATACCAGGCGTTGTTCTCGGCCGCCCAGTGCAGCGGGGAATTTTCCTCGTCGTCCGTCAGCGCCGCCGCGCCGGCCGTGGCGACCAGAAGGCCCCACGGGCGCAGACCCGACTCCTCGCGAAACTCGTCCGACCGCATCTGCCTCTCGGCAGCGATCAGCTTCGCCCGGCACTCGCTCGCCCTCCATTCACCCGTCAAGGGATCCGCGTCGCTCAGCCGGTACTTTGCGATCTCCTGCTCAACCGCGCTCAGCACGGACGTTCCACCCGCACCCCAGGGATCATCCTGACTCAGGGCGATCATCGCCGCCACGATTCGTTTGATGCTCGTCAGATCGTATTCTGCCTGGGGGTAATTTGGCGGAGACGTGTTCATGGCTAATGCATACAGTAGCAGAAATTTCTATTAACTTTTTGTAAATAAGGCCTTACCCCGTATTTCTACTCATCGACGCATTTCGGCGACCCCTTGAGGCTGTCCCGCTCAGGTCTCCGCTCAGGCTCTCGCTCTTGGCACCTTCGCTGCGCGCCGCCCTGCACGAGAGCTGCGAGTCTTCCTTCACGTTTGACTTCAACCTCCGGCTCCCAGGCAATTTGCGAACCCAAGATGAGCCAAACCCCACAGAGCGAAGGCCCCGTCGACCCCTGCCGAAGCCCCGGCCGGCTACGCCTCGCCGTCGCCCTGGTGGCAGGGCTGCTGGCTTGCCTCGCCGGATCGCAGCTGCGGGCGGCGGACGCCCAAGCCAGCCGGCCTGCCTATCAGGCGACCATCTACTACTCCTATGCTCCGTGGGACGGCGCCGCCTACGACATAGAGATTCCACTGGAACATGGGGACGATGCCACCCAGCCCAACATCCGCATCAACATTTGGGGTAATCCAGAGTTCCCGGAACCGAAGACCATTCATTTTTCAGGAAGGGAAGACCCCGGAGGAGGGCCCCAAAAGGGTGACGGGCGCGCCCTTTTTCAAGCCACTCTCAACAAAACGATGCCGGAACGCTTGGTGGGCTCGATTTCGTTTAATGCCCTGAAGAATGACTCCCCGGTATCGGGAAGCTTTGAGTTTGCATCGTTGGATGGGGGAAGGAAATTCAAGGGAAACTTCCAGGCGGTGTGGGGCAACAAGCCCGCGAAGTTCATCCGGTAAGCGGTTCTTGCGTGCGACGCGTTCGTTGCACGCCCCCTAGTCCTGCCCTGTTGGGGTGAGCGCTTTTCGTTGGGACACCGCAATGCAAGGGATTCAAATTCCCGTGGCGCAGGCGAGACCTCGGTGCCGCCACCAATACCGACAAGGGTCCCTCTTGGGTTGCGTCGATGAGGACCTCCTTGGAAGCTGTCGTTCTCGAGCTACAATGCTGAAGGGCAGCGACGAGGTTATCGCTTAGGTCGAGTCACTCAGATATGGTCTTTGCATGGCGGCACGCTTGTTAGGCAGCCGTGAATTCGATCGATACGATCTCCGATCGGGTTGCGACCCGCATTGGAGGACCCCAAGTCCCGACGCCACAGCTCGTGATCACCTGAAGCTCTCCAAAGCGGTTCAGGCCGTAGGCATATGGCCCAAAGACCCGGCCGACGAGGAGCGACCATGGCCAGAACTGGCCATTGTGCGTATGCCCTGAAAGTTGAAGCGAGATTCCGAATTCATTGGGTAGAGACAGATGGGAAGGTTGGTGGTTGAGGACGACGCTTGGGTGATCTCTTTCAATGCACGATCGGGAAAGAATTCCACGGAATTCTCGATCATCCTGGGCCACGCCGTCGTGGACTCCAACGATCTGAAGTCCGTGAACCATGACCTTCTCATTGTCCAATACGCGGATCCCCACCCTCCTTAGGGCCTCTATGATCTTCGCGCTGTCGACAAACTCATCGTGATTTCCCGTAACAAAGAATGAACCCATGGGAGCCTTGATCGCGCCCCATGGCGCCGCGCAGGCGTCAAGATCGACCAGCGCTCCGTCGAACATGTCCCCGCATATGAAAAGGACGTCGGGATTTAGGGCCTTTACCCGCGCGGCAACTCTACGGGAGAACCCCACGCTTCGGACATTCCCGAGGTGTATGTCGCTAACCAAGACCCCGGTCCTTCCCTTCAACTCGGCGGGCAGGTTCTTAAGAGCCACTGTATAGCGAGTCGTTCGGATTATCGCCGCGTTAACAAGACCGTAGGTGGCCGCGGCCAAACCAAGGCCGAACACACCGAAGGCGACCGAATGGCTCTCGACCGGAATCCCAAGCGCGCGCGTTGCTCCCACGACGATCCAAGAGAGAACCGACGCCACAGTACAGAAACTCAGTAAACCGACGGAAACCGCGGTTGGAATCGCAGCAGCGCGCAAGAGTGGATTCTGCAGCCGAAACCCGAGGATTGCCACGGGGATGTAGCCCAATGCCAAGATCGCGATGGCCATGGGCCAGCCCACGCTGCCCCGGCCCAAGAGCTGGGCCCAAGTCCAAACAACAAAGCAGATCGCAAGCAGGAGAACAGCGACCACGATAGCGACCCGGCGAAATCTACGCATTTATTTGAACTTATTTCTCGGTGATCAAAGGGCAAATGCCCAAATCGAGATATTCTCGTGACCCGGGAGTAAAGGGCGGCTCCAGCCAGCCCTGCTGCGCCCGAGAGTTGATGAAGAACGGCGACGTCATCCTGAAGACTGCAGGTGTGCCCATAACGGCGTCTTAATTGCACATCTGCCCATTTGACCCTCTGGCCGCTGCGAGCGACCCCGTTTCGGGAGGACGGAACCGTCACCATGGAGATTCCGGGCACGCTTCGCCGGGCCTTACCCCAATTCCCGAGCGGGTGAGGCCAGTATTGATCTTCGGTGGGCCCGGGACGAGCATTTGCTCCCGCTCTGGTTTCCGAGGGGTCCCGCTCCGGTTGTCCCAGGTCCCTTCCGACCATAAAGAGACGGGAACATATGCCCTCCACAATCACGGCCCTCACCTGTCGCAGCGTTTTCGCGTCATGGCTCATGCTCCTGCCCTCGGCCTTTGGCAGTCCGGCCGCCGGAATGACGGCCACCGTCGGCAAGACGATCGAGATCACCAGTTCGAAGCGATACTGCTGGTACCCCACGCTCCACCGATTTTCCACGGGCGAGCTCCTGGTCACAATGAGGATGAGCCCGGACGAGCTGCACCCGGAGGGGGAGTTCTCCGCCTATTGCCTCTCGTCAGATGGGGGGCAAACCTGGAGCCCGCGGTACACCATGGGGGCGGGCGCCAATGTGGATGGCGCTTATACTCAAGTGCCGCCGCCTGACGGCACCCTCCTTGCCCTGAGTGCCGGCTATGGCTCTCCCATTGCCTATCCGCCCGGGCAAACGCAGGAGTTTCACATTGCCGTCACCAGATACTCGCGCGGGGGGATGGAGAGCGCCCAAATCAGGGACGCCGTTCTTCGCCTCCGAGCGCCCGTCGAACTGGAGCCGATGATGCTGTTTGATCTCGGTACTCGGGATACCTCCAGGTTGGAGACGGCACCCGAGGTCACCCCTTTTGGAGCGATCATCGACGGCCTGGACGGAGATCTACTCAGCACGGCCTACTGCAAGGAGGCAAAGGACGGGCGGCAGCAGGTGCTTCTGATTCGATCAAAGGACCGCGGAAGGACTTGGGACGAATTCGGCGTGATCGCCGGGTTGGCGGCCAATGAGAAGCCTACGACCTGGATGGGCGATGAAGGCCCAAACGAGACAGCCCTCGTCCGGTTGTCCGATCAGCGCCTTTATGCGATCTTCCGGACGGGCGGAAACGCGTTGTTGGGCCAGACGTGGTCGTCCGACGACGGCAAGACATGGACTCCGCCTGTGTCGATCGGCTTCAAGGGCGTTGACCCGCACCTTCGGAGGCTGAGCAACGGCATCCTGGTCTGCACCACCGGCCGGCCCGGGCCGGTCACGCTCCTGTTCAACGCGGATGGGCGCGGCGGGACTTGGACCCGCGCGACCGAGTTGTTCACGGGAAGGAGCACCTGCTATTCAGACGTGGTCGAATTGGAGCCAGGCAAGCTTCTCGTCGTCTACGATAGCGTGCCGTACGGCCCGCATCAGATTCCGTACTCCGACAGGGGCGCCAGGAACATTATCTACGGGACGTTTGTGGAGATTCAGTAGTCTAGGGCGAAGGAGGAATGTTTGCCCGGCAATGTTGCCCCGATGTGGTGGATAGAACCACCCGAGGGCTTGGTTGACGCGGAGCCGCTCAAGGTCGGATCTCGACAAACTCCGGCTGGTACGGGTCCAGCGGGAAGGCGTCCACGTAATCCCGATCGTTCAGGATGCTCCTGGCCTTCCCCTTGAGCTCGATGCGTTTCGCGGTACCCTCAAGGTTCAGGTAAAGGAGGTGGGTGGCATCGATCCGTCGGGCCATGACGCCGCCCGGCACTACCGGCCCCGTGTTGATTCCCAGCCTGTCGATCAGGTCCCCGAGGAGTGCCCCAAGCACGTCCTCCCGGGCCGGCAACCCAACGTAGATGGCGGTGCCGGCCCCATAAGGATGCGACGTCACGATCGGGTAATCCTGATCGAGGCTGACAATCCGGCCGAGAACGGTGGCGTCCTGGGGATGGATCACGTCGAACCGAGGCGACTGACAATCAATGCGGCGGCCGCCGTAAGCGAGGCGCAGCATGCCGCCCTTGAGTCCGATCCTGGAGAGCTCGTTGAACTGCTCGGTCTCCTCGAACCCGGAGACGCGGATCCCGAAGACGTCGCTCAGACCGCCGGGGAGCTGGCCGGAGAAGACCTGGCCGTGTGCGTCGACCATAGCCGAGTACCCGGTCATCACCACGGTTCCGCCCTGGTGCACATACTCGCGAATCTTCGACGCCATCTGCCCGTCCATGAGCGCGACGCCAGGAACCACGAGCAGCTTGTAATGCAGGGGGCTGCGGCTGATCTCCACCACCCGCGTGTCGACGTTCCGCCGATTGAAGACATTGAACGCCGTCTGGATCTGTTCGTCGTGCCGCTCTGGGAAACTGGCGCTGGCGATCTGGCTGTCGAAGGAGAATGCCAACGCGACCTCCGGGCGCGGGCGATAGGGAAACCCAAAGGGCCCGATCTTCCTAAACTCGGCGGCGATCGTCTTGTACTCCTCGTACTTCCGGTTTGGGGCCCCATCCCAGTCGACCATTCCCTGGAGATACTGCTCCTCGCCCCCATTCATGGCCCTCCATGTCCATCCGCAAACCAGCTGGTTTCCTTCCATCAGCGATGCGTAGGCCGACTTTCGGATGGAGCCGGGCACCGCCGTGTGCGTCGTGAACTCCGTGCACCAGAATGGGGTTGTGTTCTCGAACTGTATCCGCGCGATCCCGAAGAGCGCGCTCTCGATCCCCTCGTTTTTCCGCAGTGAGTTGCCTGGGTAGAACCCGCAGCCGCCGCGGGCGATGCTTCCCGCGTAGGCGAGTCCCGAGTAGTCGAAATATTTCATGGAGCTGTAGTACCACATGTTTGTGGTCGTCAGGACGCCGGGGGCGTTCGCGTTCACCTTGGCGATGACCTTCTGCAGGATGCCGTTTACCTCGTCGGAAATGAAGCGCCGGAAGTCGAGCACCCGTTCCGGCGGGCCCTCGACCGTACCCGAGGCCGGCAGGCCCACCTCTTCAAAGGCGCCGATCCGTCGGGACCACCGCTGCGAGGCCCAGGCAAGGTTCAGGTTCTCCACGGTGCCATACTTCGCCCGCAGCCAGGCGATGAAGCGCGTCTTCACCGTCGCGGAATACGAGATCGGACCGTCACCCGGCTCATTGTCGATCCCGAAGGCCAACAGGGCGCGATGGTTCGCGTAGTGTCTGGTCAGGGCGTCGGTGAAGCGGAGGGCGTACTCTTGGTACATGGGGTCGCCCACGTCCACCATGTAGCGGTGATTGGGATAGAGGACGCATCCGCTGCTGTCCGTGATGTTCATCGACGGGTACTTCTGGTGCAGCCAGATCGGCGCCGGCCTCACAGCGATGTCCAGGATCACCTTGATCCCGGCGTCGTTCATCATGTCCATCACCTGGTCGAACCAGGCGAAAGCAAACTTCCCGTCCGCAGGCTCGTAGCTGTCCCAGGCCAGGTGCCCCATCCGCACGACCCGGAAGCCCGCGGCCTTCATGAGCGCTATGTCATGCTTCCAGGTCTCCGGGTTCGAGTCGTGGGGATGATAGTTGGTGCCCACGTAGAGATCCTGGGCGGAAACGGCGCAGACAATGGACAGGCCGGCGGCCAACGTGGCCGCACGCAACAAATGGGCAGTTCGCATGGCAAAGGAAGGTGGGTAACGGGGACTGGGTGAGCGTAACTGGCCTTTGAACCGAAGGGCAAGGTCGCGCGGCCCTGCGTGCTGCGAACCGCCGGCGCAGGGTTTCAGCGGGCGCCCCTCAGCCCCGAACTTGGGCGGGGCGGGACCTTCGGCGACCGGACCCACGACTCGCGTGGCCATTGCACCCCGGCGTCAAACGGCGATTCCGGCGGTTTCCACGGCTCCGGGAGTGGAGTTCCCGCTAGCGCAACGGACGCAGTTCGATCAACCAGACATCATTCTCGCGCATCTCAAATCGACGCGAGACGCAGGCGTCGGGACCCACCTGGACCGTCTCGTTGAGGCAGGGGTCCCCGGAAGATGCGTTTCGCAGCGTCGCGACCTGAGCCCGCGTCAGCTGTGAGGGCGAACCCAAGTCGCGCCAAGCCGCCTGAACGTCGTTGGCACGGTAGCCGACCTTGGTGGCAAGCATGCGATAGGGGCCCGCCGCCATGTGCGAGAGTCGCAATTCGGCCGAGCCCTTACCCTTGGCCGGGTGATCGGCCTTGTAGTACTCCTGGTTGATCACAGCCGGCACGGGATTCGGGATCGTGAAGTCCCAAAAGAGAGCCTGGATGCCACCCGCATCGTCACGGCATACAAAGGCCTCGGGATCGCGGCAGTTCAGCTCAACCGATCCCAGCCGGTTGAGAAACCGGTAGGCGAAATAGGAGGGCTTTGGGAGGTCCTGATAGTTGAGCAGGCCAAAGCCGCCATGAAACGGCGTCATGCGCGGGCCGGCCTCCTCGAAGATGTCGGTGAAGGTCCAGTACGACATCGACGTGGCTGAGGCTCCAATGTTGCGGATCTTGTCCAGGATGAACGCGGCGCTGTGATAGCTGTCGTGGAGCGGATCAAAGGGCGTGTAGGACGAGCTCCACTCCGTATAATGGAGCTCCGATGCGCCGAAGGCGGAACGGTCCATTCGGGCACGCACGCCCTTGACTTCCCCGGTGATCGCGTCGCGGTCGGTCGAGAACACCGTGCCCGCGTTGCCGTTCTCGTCGAGGTAACCGCTCGTCGTCGCATAACTGTGCGTGCTGACAAAATCGAGGGGCAGCCCTTTTCCGGAGCAGTAGGCCAGGGTCTCGTCGATCCAGCCGCTGCCGGCCGTGGCGGGACCCCCGACCCGATAAGCAGCGTCCACCGATTTCACCGCACGCTCGGTGGTTTCGTAGAGCTTGTAGTATTCGCCACGCGCAACGGGCTCGAACTCGGCGTAGCTCTTGCCGCCCGTCGTCCCCATCCAGAAGCCGGTGAGGTTCGGCTCGTTCCACACCTCGAAGTACCATGTGCGGATCTCGTCCACACCATACCGTTCGGTGACGTGGCCAACGAACGCGGTGATGAAGGCCTGCCATTTCGCATAGTCCTTGGGCGGCGTGACGTTTGCCCTGTACCAGAAGATTGTCTGCGGGCCGCTCGAGAGGGCGCTCGGCATGAAACCCAGTTCCACAAAGGGCTTCATTCCTATGCTCTCGAGAAAATCGAAGAGCTCATCCACATACTGCCAGTTGTAGATGGGACGACCTTGTTTGTCCTCCTGATATACCCCCATGTCGTCGCAAAAAAGCCCATGGAAGCGAATGTAGCGGAAGCCGCATTCCGTGCGCACATGACGAAGCTGACGCTGCCAATCGGCCCGCAGTCCTTCGTTGGCCCGCCCTGCGCCAACACAGAAATTGTACATCCGGCTTGTCGGTCCACGCGAACTTGAGAAGTCTGCGTCGATGATGCGCGTTGTCGTGGCCGACTGCGCCAGCATGCACAGGGGGGCTAGCATCGGCATGATCTGAAGAAGGGCCTTCTGCATGGGAGAACTCTGGAGGCGGGATACCTGACGGCAACCGTTATGGCGACCGGAACGATGGGCGTGGGGCGACCCGCACGGGCATGGAAGGTAACGCTTATGTCAGGTCGAGCCTGGGTCACCGCAGCAGGCGCCGCCTTGCAGCTGATGGAGGCATTGGGGGAGATTCGAGATTCATCTTCTGATGAATCCCGCGAGAGTCTTCAAACCCTATGTGCGAGCCAGTCGAGGACGGCCGCGCGAAAGCTCGTCTCCATGGGGTCGTCTCGGATTGGTTGGACCCGTGGACCGTTGCCCGGCGCTTCCACCCGGGATCATTCGTACCTCAGGGCCACGATGGGGTTCACCTTCATCGCCCTCCTTGCGGGAATCAGGCAGGCGAGAAGGGCGACAAGCGCGAGAAGGGCGGCCACGGCCGTCAGGGTCGCAGGGTC
>Ga0265313_10002705_pt1 | contig 15012 bp, 14 predicted proteins | sample 4123metaG_FD_203122 | JGI IMG/M metagenome (GOLD analysis project Ga0265313, IMG submission 203122) | Rhizosphere microbial communities from Carex aquatilis grown in University of Washington, Seatle, WA, United States - 4-1-23 metaG | ecosystem: Host-associated > Plants > Roots > Rhizosphere >...
GCTCAGCGGTAAATGTCGGTGAACAGTTCGGACGTGTCGGGCTCGGGATCGTTGGTGGCGAATTCTGCGGCGGCGTTGACGCGATCGCGGACCTCGGTCTCGATCTTCTTCACCTCGTCCTCGCTCGCCCATTTCTTGTCGATGATGCGGTGCCGCACCATGTCGATCGGATCGTGGGTGGTGCGGACCTTGTCGACTTCCTCGCGGGTGCGGTACTTGGCAGGATCCGACATCGAGTGGCCGCGATAGCGGTAGGTCAGCATTTCGAGAATGTACGGGCCTTTGCCGGCGCGGCACCAGGCGACGGCTTTCTCGCCGGCCGCCTTCACCGCCCGCACATCCATGCCGTCGACCTGCTCGCCGGGAATGTTGAACGACAAGCCGCGGCGCGACAGATTGGTCTCGGCCGATGAGCGCGCGATCGCGGTGCCCATGGCGTAGCGATTGTTCTCGATGATGTAGACGACCGGCAATTTCCACAGCTCGGCCATGTTGAAGCTCTCATAGACCTGGCCCTGGTTCGCCGCGCCGTCGCCGAAATACGTCAGCGAGACATTGTCCTTGCCGCGATAGCGGTTGGCGAAAGCGAGCCCGGTGCCGAGCGGCACCTGCGCGCCGACGATGCCGTGGCCGCCGAAGAAGCCCTTCTCCTTCGAGAACATGTGCATCGAACCGCCCTTGCCATGGGAATAGCCATGGCTGCGGCCGGTCAATTCGGCCATCACGCCCTTCGGGTCCATGCCGCAGGCCAGCATGTGGCCATGATCGCGATAACCGGTGATGACCTCGTCGCCCGGCTTGAGCGTCATCTGCATGCCGACGACGATGGCTTCCTGGCCGATATAGAGGTGACAAAAGCCGCCAATCAGGCCCATGCCGTACATCTGGCCGGCCTTTTCCTCGAAGCGGCGGATCGCGAGCATGTCGCGATAGGCGGCGAGATCCTGGTCCTTGCTGAAGTCGGGGACCGTCGATGCCGTTTGGGGCGCGGAAATCTGACTGGCGACGGCCATACTGCCTTGGCGCTCCCTGAAACCGACAAGCTCGATCTTGACGTCGAGTGGTGGAAATCCGCAATAGCTTAAATCGCTTCGCGGCGGAAGCGAAGTAGCCTCAGATCAGCACCTTGAATTGCCGGATTGGGGCGCGCGACGCCGGAAGATCGTTTCGCCGCTAATGGGGCTTGAGCAATAAAGTAACGTCCTGCGGGTCGGCGAAATCGAGCATGGCGCGGACCCGTTCGTCGAGCATATCGGGATCGATGCGGTCCGAGCGCAGCAGCGACACCCGGTGATCCCACATCGCACGCTCGGCCTTGAGGCGCGACAATTCGCCCTTCATCTCGGCCAATTGCTGTTCAAGGTCCTGTTGCGCCCGCAGGCCGTGATTGCCGCTAAAGGCGTTGACGCCGAAATAGCCGATAAACAGCGCGGCGAGGGTATAGAGCGCAAGCCCCGCGAGAATCGACCGCCGCCGCCGATGGGTGACCATGCGGCGAAAATGCCGTGCCGCCGTTAAATTCGCTTTAACGGCGCCGCGTCGCCTTCAAGGCCGCCCAGCCGGAAAATTTCGCTTGCGCGCCGAGTTCCTCCTCGATCCGCAGCAACTGGTTGTATTTCGCCACCCGGTCGGACCGGGCGAGCGAGCCGGTCTTGATCTGCCCGCAATTGGTGGCGACCGCGAGGTCGGCGATGGTGGCGTCTTCGGTCTCGCCGGAACGATGCGACATCACCGCGGTGTAGCCGGCCTTGTGCGCCATCTCGACCGCCGCCAATGTTTCGGTCAGCGTGCCGATCTGGTTGACCTTGATCAGGATCGAATTGCCGAGCCCGCGCTTGATGCCGTCGGCAAGCCGCGCGACGTTGGTGACAAAGAGGTCGTCGCCGACCAGCTGGCATGTCGCGCCGATCAGATCGGTGACTGCCTTCCAGCCCTCGAAATCGTCTTCCGCCATGCCGTCTTCGATCGAGACAATCGGATAGCGCTTGGTCAATCCGGCAAGATACTCCGCTTGCTCATTTACGGAACGCGTCTTGTGCTCGCCTTCATAGACATAGGCGCCGTTCTTGAAGAACTCGGTCGCGGCCGGATCGAGCGCGATGGCGACGTCCTCGCCCGGCCTGTAGCCGGCCTTTTCGATCGCGCGCATGACGAAATCGAGCGCTTCCGGAGCCGAGCCGATATTCGGCGCAAATCCGCCTTCGTCGCCGACATTGGTATTGTGGCCGGCGTCGTGCAGCGCCTTCTTCAGCGTCTGGAAAACCTCGACGCCCATGCGCAGCGCTTCGGAAAAGCTCGGCGCGCCGAGCGGCATGATCATGAATTCCTGGAAGTCGATCGGATTGTCGGCGTGCGCGCCGCCATTGAGGATGTTCATCATCGGCACCGGCAGGGTCCGCGCCGAGGTGCCGCCGACGTAACGATAGAGCGGCGCGTGCTCCGAATTGGCCGCGGCCTTGGCGACCGCGAGCGAGACGCCGAGAATGGCATTGGCACCGAGCCGGCCCTTGTTCGGCGTGCCGTCGAGCGCGATCATGGTTTCGTCGATCTTGGCCTGCGCCTGCGCGTCCATGCCGCCGATCGCGTCGAATATCTCGCCGTTGACGGCGTCGACGGCCTTGCGCACGCCCTTGCCGCCATAGCGCGATTTGTCGCCGTCGCGCAGTTCGACCGCCTCGTGGGCGCCGGTCGAGGCGCCCGACGGAACCGCGGCGCGGCCGCGCGAGCCGTCCTCCAGGACGACATCGACCTCGACCGTCGGATTACCGCGGCTGTCGAGGATTTCGCGGCCAATGATGTCTGTAATTGCGGTCATTGATTTACCGGACCTTTTACGATGCCGCGCTTCTACAGGAACCCGCGGCGCCGGAAAAGAGCGGAAGAACTTGCGGCGATGGGTGTTCAAGTTGATGATGAGGCCAGGGAGTGACACATGACACGATTGACCAGACTGTTTTTTGTCGCATTCGCGGCTTTTGCAGCAAGCCTCTCGACAGCCGCGCAGTCCGCCCCGGTGGCGAAAGCGGTCCTGATCGGGACCTTCGATAATCCGACCTATATCGCGACTGCGCCCGGACAGAACAAGTTGCTGTTCGTGGTCGAACAGACCGGCACCATTCGCGTCCTGCGCAACGAAGTCCTGCTCCCGAATCCGTTCCTCGATATCAGCAACCGCGTCCTGTGCTGCGGCGAGCGCGGGCTGCTGTCGATGGCCTTTGCGCCTGACTACGCAGCATCGGGTCTGTTCTATGTCGCCTTCACCAACCAAACCGGCGACGTCGAGATCGACGAATTCAAGCGTTCCGGAACAACAGCTCTTTCAGTACGCGCATTGGCCGGCTCGCGGCGGCATTTGCTGTCCATTCGACATCGCGAAGCCGACAATCATAATGGCGGGCAATTGCAGTTCGGGCCCGACGGCTATCTCTACATTTCGACCGGCGACGGCGGCGAAGTGTTCCCGCGCGGCAAGTACTCGCGCAGGCTCAACTCGCTGCTTGGCAAGATCTTGCGGATCAATCCGACCGCCGGCGGCGGCAAGCCGTACCAGATTCCGGCCGACAATCCTTTTCAGGACGCCAATCAGCGGCCGGAGATCTATGCCTATGGGTTCCGCAATCCATGGCGCTTCTCGTTCGACGGCAACCGCATCGCGATCGGCGATGTCGGACAGTCGGCCGAGGAAGAAGTCGATTTCCTGCACAATGCCGACGCCAAGGGGGTGAATTTCGGCTGGCCGCAATACGAGGGCGACGTAGTGTTCGACAATACGCGTCCGGGACCAACCCCGGCCAAATTCCCGATGCTGGTTTACACCCATGACGATGGCAGCTGCGCCATCATTGGCGGCTTCGTGTCGCACGACCCGGCCATCCCGGCGCTCGACGGACATTATCTTTACGGCGACCTGTGCACCGGAATCATCCACGGCATGGTGCCGCACGTACCCGGCCAGACCTATACCGCGAACCGGAAGATCGGCATCACCGCGCCCAACCTGACGAGTTTTGGTCTTGGGCCAAACGGCGCTCTCTACTTTGCGCAGACGTCCGGCGAGGTTTCGCGCATCGCGCCGCCCTAGGATCAATCGCCTCGCACTCGACCGAAAAATATCCTAGAAGCCGAGGTCATGCGCAGACCCAGAAAAGCCGTGCTCGGACGACCGGCGAGTATTCCGGCCTCACCGGCGCAAGCCACGCTCGATCGCGTGCCCAATCCGCATCGCGACACCGATTATCTCGCGCGCTTCACCGCGCCGGAATTCACCACGCTGTGCCCGATCACCGGACAGCCCGATTTCGCCCATCTCGTCATCGACTATGTGCCTCGGCAATGGCTGGTGGAATCGAAGTCGCTCAAGTTTTATCTGGCGAGTTTCCGCAACCACGGCGCCTTCCACGAGGATTGCACCGTCGCCATCGGCAAGCGGCTCGCGGGCGTGCTCAAGCCGAAATTCCTGCGCATCGGCGGCTATTGGTATCCGCGCGGTGGCATGCCGATCGACGTGTTCTGGCAGACCGGGAAGCTGCCCACGGGCGTCTGGGCGCCGGATCAGGGCGTCGCGCCCTATCGCGGCCGCGGCTAGACCGCAGCGGCATCGCGGCGCAGGTAATGCGCGCAGATGAGGCCGGTAGCGGCCAGCATGACGCCGCCAACCACCAAGATCGCGGTGACGCCGATGGTCGCGAAGCCGAGGCTATAGATCGCCGGTCCCGCGGCCTGCCCCAGAAAATAAAAGAACGCGTGCAGCGACATCGCCGAGCCCCGCGCCGCCGGCGCCAGCTCGCTGGCGTAGATCTGGATCACGGCGTGCAGCATGAAGAAGCCAAAGCCGAGCAAGGCAAAGTCGACGGCATCGACCGGCCACGGCCCGCGCACCGCCAGGAACGCAATCGAAAGCCCCATCAGCGCGCCGCCGATCCGCATCATCCATGTCTCGCCGAGACGCGCGAGCAGCCAGGCGACACGCAGGCTGTAAATGATCCCGCCAACGCCAAAGCCCCCAAGCACGACGCCGGCAATCGAGGCACGCAGCTCACCGCCCGCGCGCAATAGCGACGCCATGTGCGGAAAGATGCCGTACATGAAGACAGCTTCAACAAAGACCGCACCGAAGCAAACTTTCGCCAGCGGATTGCTAAAGATCGCGCGGTAGTTCCCGGCAATCGAGGCCAGAGTGAAACGACGGTCGGTAGCGCCGACCCCACGCAGGCCCTGAACGCCCACTGCGAGGATGACGAAGCCGAGGACCGCCATTCCGGTCAACACCGCGCGCCAGCCCAGGAGGTCGGCGATCACGCCGGCGCTGATGAATCCGAACAGGTTGCCGATCATAATCGCGAACAGGATGCGCGCCATGGCGACCTGTCGCTCATTGATCGGCACAAGATCACCGATGATCGCAAAAATAATCGGCATCAGCCCACCCGCGGCGAGACCGGCCAAGCCGCGAGTCATCAGAAGCAGCTGGAAATTCGTCGCCAGCGCACCGGCCAAGGTGGCGGCCGCCAGCACGGCCAGACAGCCGAGCATCAATCGAACTTTGTTGAAGATGTCGGCAAGCGCGCCAAGCAGGGGTTGGATCAGCGCAAACGGCAAGGCAAAGGCGGAGGAGAGCAGCGCCGCGGTCGAGGGCTCGACGTGCAGCCCCAACGCGATCTGCGGCACCACCGGATCCACCGCACGCATGAACAGCGATGCCGAGAAGGCGACAAACGCCAGAACATTGAGCACGCGCGTCATTTGCCTGATCGCAACCGGACGCTAGCGTTTAGCGAGGCGGTCAAACTCGACCAGCTTGCGCAGCAAGGATTCCATCTCCTTCAACGGCACCATATTGGGGCCATCGGACGGCGCGCGGTCCGGATCTTGATGGGTTTCGATGAACACCCCGGCGACGCCGACCGCGACTGCGGCGCGCGCCAGCACCGGGACAAACTGACGCTCGCCGCCCGATGAGGCGCCCTGCCCGCCCGGCTGCTGCACGGAATGGGTGGCGTCGAAAATCACCGGCGCGCCGATTTGCTGTTTCAGGATCGGTAGCGCGCGCATATCGGAGACCAGCGTGTTGTAGCCGAACGACACGCCGCGTTCGGTGACCAGAACCTTGCTGTTGCCGGCTCCGGTGACCTTGGCGACGACGTTGGCCATGTCCCATGGCGCCAGAAACTGGCCTTTCTTGACATTGACGACGCGGCCGGTCTTCGCCGCCGCGATCAGCAGATCGGTCTGCCGGCAGAGAAACGCCGGAATTTGCAGCACGTCGACCGCCTGCGCGACGCGCGCGCACTGCGCGGCCTCGTGGACGTCGGTCAGCACGGGGATGCGAAGCGCTTCGCGAATTTCGGCAAAGATCGGCAGGGCCTGTTCGAGCCCCATGCCGCGCGCGCTGGCCGCGGAGGTGCGGTTGGCTTTGTCGAACGAAGTCTTGAATACCAGCCCTACGCCGACGCGGCCCGCAATGTCCTTGAGCGCGCCGGCCATTTCGAGCGCATGCGCGCGGCTCTCAAGCGCGCAAGGTCCGGCGATCACAGCCAGCGGCAATGAATTGCCGAAATTGACGTTGCCGACCGCGACAGTCTGGCTGGGACGAAGCGACTGATCCAATTTAATGCCCTCGCGGCGCGACCATGAAACGGGATGCGGGCGCGGTCAACGCTGCGGCTGCGCGCCCGCCTCGAACACCAAAGTTGCACCCATCGCAGTGCCGCCGCCAATCACGATCTGTCCGGCGGATTCGGCGAAAGTCACATTCGCGGCCCGCAACACCTCCGCCGCGGCGTCGAGATCGGCCACCACAAAACGGATTGCGGCCAGCCGGATGCCGCTCGTGGTCGCGGGCGCGGCGCTGCCGAACCGGCTGCGGAATCCGACCGGGTCCATGATGGCGATTTCGCCGCGCGGCGTCGCAACCGACAACGTACCGGGACCGTAATCGATCTCCGGCACGCCGCTATAGCTCGACAGAAAGAACCGGTGATCGGCCGGCTTGCCGGCGACCATCACCACGCCGGCAATGCCGCTCGCGCCATTGGCATGACGCTGGAACGCCGGATTCCAGAAATTCTCCGGATAATGCTGCTGGCAGGTCGCGAAGCGCATCGCGGAGGCCGCGGCATTCGCAGCAAAGGTGAGGGAAAATACCAGCTTCACCGTCGAGCCGTCCGGGCGCTTGCCGTCGCGCGCGAAACGCAGCGGCTCCGACGCCGCAATGCCGGCCTCGGCAAATTTATCGGCGTCGGCCTGCGCGTCCTGCGATTCCAGGATCAGCAGCGAGAGCCCCTCGCCTTGCGCGAGGAAGTCACGATTGAATTTGCCGAACAGTTCGGAAATTCCGTCATCGCCGAGTTTTTCCGGCTCGGCGACGGTCAGCAGCTCGATGAAAAACCCCGGAAGCTGCACGATGTGATTGTGCGTGCCCCAGGGATGCCGGTTGCGCGCGCCGACGGTAAAACCGAGGCGGCGGTACAATTCCGCCGCGCCTTCAAGATCGCGCACCGCATGGACAACGTGGTCGAGCCCTCGCGCCATTCCCCGGCTACTTCACCGACGAGAATGTCGTCGGCTGCAGGATCTGATTGGTGACGGAGGCAATGATCTGCCCGTCCTTTTCGGTCTCGGCGCGCTTGGCGAGCCATTCCGGATCGCTTATGAACGCGCTCCATATCTTTTCGCGCGCGGCGAGCGAATCCCAAGCCAGCAGGTAAATCAAATCCTGATTGGAGTCGCCGATCACGACGGTCCAGAACCCGGCCTGGCGGATGCCGTGCTTTTCCCACAGCTTCAGCGTGACGGTCTCAAAACGCTTGATCAGCGCCGGCAGCCGCCCCGGCAGGCAGTGATAGGTCCGCATTTCGTAGATCATGGCTTACCCCCGACGTGTCGGTGAACGCGAATTGAGCACATCGCCGGCCCCGGCGATATCGTTAGACCAGCCGGCTCTGCTCCAGCGCCGCTTCGACAAACGAGGCGAACAGCGGATGCGGCTCGAACGGCCTCGATTTCAATTCGGGATGGAATTGCACGCCGATGAACCAGGGATGGTCGTCATATTCGATGATTTCCGGCAGCACGCCGTCCGGCGACATGCCGGAGAAGCGCATGCCGCGCTGCTCGAGGCGGCCCTTGTAATTGGTATTGACCTCGTAACGGTGACGATGGCGCTCGGAAATCTCGGCCGCGCCGTAAATATTTTCGACGCGGCTGCCGCGCGACAGCATCGCCGGATAGGCGCCGAGCCGCATCGTGCCACCGAGATCGCCGCTCGCGGTGCGCTTCTCCAGCGCATTGCCCTTGAGCCATTCCGTCATCAGGCCGACCACCGGCTCGGGCGTCGGGCCGAACTCGGTGGAGTTGGCCTGCTCGATGCCGCACAGGTTGCGGGCGGCTTCCAGCACCGCCATCTGCATGCCGAAGCAGATGCCGAAATACGGCACGTGACGCTCGCGGGCGAATTGCGCGGCGCGGATTTTTCCTTCGGCGCCGCGCTGGCCGAAGCCGCCCGGCACCAGGATACCGTTGACGTGCTCGAGGAACGGCGCCGGGTCTTCGTTCTCGAACACTTCGGATTCGATCCAGTCGAGCTTCACCTTCACCTTGTTGGCGATGCCGCCATGCGACAGCGCCTCGATCAGCGACTTATAGGCGTCCTTCATGCCGGTATATTTGCCGACAATGGCGATGGTGACGTCGCCTTCCGGATTGCGGACGCGCTCATTGATCAGCTGCCAGCGCGACAGGTCGGGCGGCGCGCCGGGATCGAGCCCGAAGGCGGCGAGCACTTCGCCGTCGAGGCCTTCGGCGGAATAGGCCTGCGGCACGGCGTAGATGTTGTCGACGTCGCGCGCCTCGATCACCGCGCTTTCACGCACGTTGCAGAACAAAGCGAGCTTGCGCCGCTCGCTCTCCGGAATCGGCCGGTCGCTGCGGCAGAGCAGAATGTCGGGCTGGATGCCGATGGCGCGCAATTCGCGCACCGAGTGCTGCGTCGGCTTGGTCTTGAGCTCGCCGGCGCTCGGAATCCAGGGCATCAGCGTCAGGTGAATGTAGATCGCGTGATGGCGCGGCAGGTCGTTGCCGAGCTGGCGGATCGCCTCGAAATACGGCAGGCCCTCGATGTCGCCGACCGTGCCGCCGATCTCGACCAGCACGAAGTCGAAGCCATCATTGCCGTCGCGAACGAAATCCTTGATCGCGTTGGTGACGTGCGGAATGACCTGGATGGTGGCGCCGAGATAATCGCCGCGCCGCTCCTTGGTGAGGATGTCCTGGTAGATGCGGCCGGTGGTGATGTTGTCCTGCCGCGTCGCCGGACGGCCGGTGAAGCGCTCGTAATGGCCGAGATCGAGATCGGTCTCGGCGCCGTCGTCGGTGACGAACACTTCGCCGTGCTGATACGGCGACATCGTTCCGGGATCGACGTTGAGGTAGGGATCGAGCTTGCGCAGGCGGACCTTGTAGCCGCGGGCCTGCAGCAATGCGCCGAGCGCTGCTGATGCGAGACCCTTGCCAAGCGAGGAGACCACGCCGCCGGTGATAAAAATGTACCGCGCCATGGGATTCGAGCTTTAGCTCCCTCGGTTCGATTCGACGAGCGTGAAAAACGCAGGGCAGTCCATCTGTCCACACCGCCTAAAGCCGAAGGGCCGGATGTTCCGGCCCTCGGTCGTGAGTTTTATTTCGACTGCGGCACCTGCGGACCCGCCGGCTCGGCGGGCGGCGCTCCCTGGCGCTGCAGCTGGTTCAGCACGCCGCCGCCGGAACTCAGCGGCGGCGGTGCACCCGGCGCGCTCACCGGCGCGGTCGGCTGGCCGCCGCCTTGCATGATCGACGTCGGCGCCCGGCCCCAGCCCGCCAGGATCGACAGGATCAGGCTGGTGACAAAGAACAATCCGGCCAGGATCGCAGTCGTGCGCGTCAGGACGTTGGCGGTGCCGCGGCTGGTCATGAAGCCGCCGCCGGAGCCGATGCCAAGGCCGCCGCCTTCCGAGCGCTGCAGCAGCACGGAGCCGATCAGGCCGAGCACCAGCATCAGATGAATGACAATCACAACGTGCTGCATAACGAATCTGCCTCAATCCTGTCAGGTCCGGCCGCGAGCCAGCCGGCGCCAAACCGGTCATATATAGGAATTCGCCGCGGTCCTACACGATCCCGGCGCACTTTTCTACTGGCGGTGGACCTGTCTATTGCCGGTAAACTTGGGCAATTCCGAGAAATTCCTCGGCTTTCAGGCTGGCGCCGCCAACCAGGGCACCATTGACGTCGGCAATAGCAAGGATTTCGCCGGCGTTCGCCGGCTTGACCGAGCCGCCATAAAGGATGCGGACCGTAGCGGCATCCGGCCCGAACCGCTTCAACAACCCGGCGCGAATGAAGCCGTGGACCTCGGCGATATCCGTGGCGGTCGGCGTCAGCCCGGTTCCAATGGCCCAGACCGGCTCATAGGCGACCACCAGATTGGCGGCCTTGGCACCATCCGGAACCGAGCCGGCGAGTTGCCGCCCGACGACGTCCAGCGCCTGGCCGGCCTCGCGCTCGGCCTTGGTTTCGCCGACGCAGATGATTGCAACCAGTTTGGCGCGCCACGCCGCCAGCACCTTGGCGTGAATTTCGGCATCGGTCTCGTGGTGCAGCGTGCGCCGCTCGGAATGGCCGACGATGACCGCGGTGGCGCCGCAATCCGCCAGCATCTCGGCGGAAATGTCGCCGGTGAAGGCGCCGGACGACTGGGCGTGACAGTCCTGGGCCCCGATCGCGAGCCGTGACCCCCGAGCCGCCGTGGCGAATGGGGACAATAGCGTGGTCGGCGGGCAGATCATCAGATCGGCCCCATTGATTTCGTCGGCGCCGCGCATGATACGGGCGAACTCGGCCGATGATTGCCGCAGCCCGTTCATCTTCCAATTTCCCGCCACCAGCGGGCGCGGTACCGAGGCCATTGCCTTCCTCATGCCTTAAACGAGCGATTAGCAGAGCCGGGTACCCCGCACCAGCGCGCCGAAACGCAGGCTATGCGTGGTTGCAGGGATTCGACCGCATCCCTATGATGCCGGCGGCCGCCTCAAGACAAGGCGGAAATCATTGATCCTCAACAGAAATCGGGTCGTTCATGCTCCGCGGCATTCATAAAGCCTCCGCCAGTTGGCTCGGCAAAGGCATCATGGCGCTGGTGATGGGTCTGCTGATCCTCAGCTTCGCGATCTGGGGCATCAATGACATTTTTCGCGGCGGCGGTCACTCGAACGTGGCCAGCGTCGGCAGCATCGATATCACCGCCGATCAATTCCGCTTTTATTACAACGACAAGATCAACCAGCTCGGCCGCCGCATGGGCCGGCCGATTTCGCCCGACCAGGCGCGCGCACTCGGCCTCGACCGCCAGATTCTCGGCCAGTTGATCGCCGAAACCGCGCTCGACCAGAAGGCCAGGCAGCTGAAGCTCAGCGTCTCCGACGCCGAAATGTCGCGCCAGATCAAAAGCGATCCGAGCTTCCAGGGCGTCAACGGCCAGTTCGATCCGAGCCGTTTTCAGCAATTGATCCGCGATGCCGGCTTCACCGAGCCGCGTTTCGTGCAGGAGCAGCGCGCGCTCACCGTGCGCCGGCAAATTGCTCTGAGCCTGACCGGCGACATCAAGGCGCCGATCGCCGCGCAGAATGCGGCAAATCTGTTCCGCAACGAGAAACGCACCGCCGAGCTGCTCGCGCTCGGCGCAGCGCAGGCCGGTGACATCGCGCCACCGACTCCTGAAGTGCTGCAGAAGTATTTCGACGACCGCAAAGCTCTGTTCCGTGCGCCGGAAACCCGCAAGGTGACATTGCTCTCCCTGACGCCCGAAGAGCAGGCGCGCTGGGACGTGATCCCCGATCAGGACGCAAAAGCATATTACGAGGCACACAAGGCCGAGTTCGGCACGCCCGAGCGCCGGCATCTGCGCCAGATCGTGTTCCCGAAGGCCGAGGACGCGCAGGCCGCGGCCGACAAGATCGCCAAGGGCGCGAGCTTCGATGACATTGCCAAGGAGCGCGGCCTCAAAGACAGCGACACCGATCTCGGCGTCGTCACCAAGACCAGCGTGATCGACCCTGCGGTCGGCGACGCCGCCTTCGCGCTCAAGGACGGCGAGGTCAGCGCGCCGGTGCAGGGACGCTTCGGCACCGTCCTGGTGCAGGCCAAAGATATCGAACCCGGCAAGCAGCAGAGCTATGAGGACGCCGCACCGCAGATCAAGCGCACCATCGCGATCGAGCGCGCCAAACGCACGATCGGCGATCTGCGCGACAAGATCGAGGACGAGCGCGCCGCCGGTTCGACGCTCGCGGAAACCGCCAACAAGCTCAAGCTGCAGTCGCGCACCATTGATGCGATCGATCGATCGGGCCGCGACGCGGGCGGCAATCCGGTCGCCGGACTGCCGGCGGGCGTCGATGTCGTTGGCTCGGTGTTCGGCGCCGATGTCGGGGTCGACACCGAACCGCTGCAATATCCGACCGGCGGCTGGCTTTGGTACGACGTTACCGGCATCGCGCCGTCACGCGAACGCACGCTCGATGAGGTCAAAGCCCAGGTCGAAACCCGCTGGCGCGACGATGAGATCGCAACCCGTCTGCAGAGCAAGGCCGACGACATGATCGCCAAGCTCAAGGCCGGCGGCAAACTCGCCGAGCTCGCCGCCGCCGACAATCTCAAGGTCGAGACCGTGGCTGACCTGCAGCGTGGCCAGCAGAAGCCTCCGGCATCCGCCGCCGCGCTCGACGCGATCTTCCGCACCGTCAAGGGCGCGGCCGGGGTCGCCGAAGGCGACAGCGCGGCGAGCCGCATCGTCTTCGTCGTGACCGACGTCAGCGATCCGCAATTTGACGCGAAATCGCCTGAGGCGGCCGAAATCGCCGACGCGCTGCGCCGCGGCTATGGCGAGGAGATGCTCAACGAATATGTCGCACAGCTCGAGGCCGAGCTTGGCGTCCAGATCAACCAGGCCGGGCTCCAGCAAGCCATTGGCGGTGGCTCCGGAAGCTGACGCCATGCAGATCGAGCCGTCGCAATCGGCATTCGCCGAACATTACGCGCGAGGCGACGCGCAGGTGGTCTGGACCACATTGGTCGCCGACCTCGAGACACCGGTGTCGGCCTTCCTCAAGCTCGGCGACGGCAAGCCGAACAGCTTTCTGCTGGAGTCGGTCGAAGGCGGCGATACCCGCGGCCGCCATTCCATTATCGGGCTCGACCCCGACCTGATCTGGCGCGCCCAAGGCACCCGCGCCGAGATCAACCGCTCGGCGCGCCACCGGCCCGACGACTTCACCGCCTGCCCGCAGCCGCCGCTCGAGGCCTTGCGCGCGCTGATTGCCGAGAGCCGCATCGCGCTGCCGGACAGCCTGCCGCCGATGGCGGCGGGGGTATTCGGCTATCTCGGCTACGACATGGTGCGGCTGATGGAGGAATTGCCGGCGCCCAACCCGGACCCCATCGGCATCCCCGACGCGGTGATGGTGCGCCCGACGCTCATCATCGTGTTCGACGCGGTCAAGGATTCCATCACCGTGGTGACGCCGGTCCGCCCGCAGCCCGGCGTCGACGCCAAGGCGGCGCTGGCACGCGCCACCGAACGGTTGTCGAGCGTCGTCGAGAGCCTCGACCGCGCGCTTGACAAATCGCTGGCGGGATCGGACCCCGGCGCCATCGACATTCCGTCGACCTCGAACACCACGGCCGCCGAATATCGCGACATGGTGCTCAAGGCGAAGGAATACATCGCCGCCGGCGACATCTTCCAGGTCGTGCTGTCGCAACGCTTCGAGGCGCCGTTCGCGCTGCCGCCGTTTTCGCTGTATCGCGCGCTGCGGCGGACCAATCCGTCGCCCTATCTCTATTTCCTCAATTTCGGCGGCTTTGCCGTCGCCGGCTCGAGTCCGGAGCTGCTCGTCAAGGTCAGCGGCCGCACCGTCACCATCCGGCCCCTGGCCGGCACGCGACCGCGCGGCGCGACGCCGCACGAGGACAAGAAGCTGGAGGAGGAATTGCTGGCCGATCCGAAGGAGCGGGCCGAGCACCTGATGCTGCTCGACCTCGGCCGGAACGATGTCGGCCGCGTCGCCACGATTGCCACGGTCACCGTCACCGACCAGTTTTTTGTCGAGCGCTACAGCCACGTCATGCACATCGTGTCGAATGTCGAAGGCGAGCTGTCCGACAAACATGATGCTCTCGATGCGCTGGCCGCCGGCTTCCCCGCCGGCACGGTGTCGGGCGCGCCGAAAGTGCGGGCGATGGAGATCATCGACGAACTGGAAAAGGAAAAGCGCGGGCTTTATGCCGGCTGCGTCGGCTATTTCTCCGCCGCCGGCGAGATGGACACCTGCATCGTGCTGCGCACCGCGCTGGTGAAAGACGGCAAGATGTATGTGCAGGCCGGCGCCGGCATCGTCGCCGACAGCGATCCGTCGAGCGAGCAGCAGGAATGCGTCAACAAGGCCAAGGCGCTGTTCCGCGCCGCCGAGGAAGCCCGCCGGTTTGCCAGCGCCGCCAAGCGCGGGCAATAATCGCGGATCACAGGAGCGACCGATGAGCGGCGATCACGATCATCCCCACGGCGAGAAATGGAAGCATGACGGCGTGCAGGTGATCCCGGGCAATTCGCTCGATCCCAACACCGCGCAGACGCCGGGCATGGACCGCAAGGCCGCGATCAACGCCGCGCGCGTCGGCGCGCAGAAGATCTGGGCCGGCACCGTGCACATCCACCCCAATGCCAAGACCGGCGCGCATCACCACGGTGCGCTCGAGAGCGTGATCTACGTCGTTCGCGGCAAGGCCCGCATGCGCTGGGGCGAGCATCTGGAATTCACCGCCGAAGCCAACCCCGGCGACTTCATCTACATCCCGCCTTACGTGCCGCATCAGGAGATCAATGCCAGCCGCGACGAGGTGCTCGAATGCGTGCTGGTGCGCAGCGACAATGAGGCGGTGGTGGTCAATCTCGACATCGAGCCGGCCGAAAAGCCGGAAAAC
>Ga0265313_10002706_pt1 | contig 15011 bp, 12 predicted proteins | sample 4123metaG_FD_203122 | JGI IMG/M metagenome (GOLD analysis project Ga0265313, IMG submission 203122) | Rhizosphere microbial communities from Carex aquatilis grown in University of Washington, Seatle, WA, United States - 4-1-23 metaG | ecosystem: Host-associated > Plants > Roots > Rhizosphere >...
GCTGCGCGCCGGATATTTTACCGACTTTCATATGATGCAGCCGCCGTCGGAACATGAAGCGCTGAACTTGCAGGTTTTTGCCGAAGCCCACACGCCGCCGAGCCCCTCCGACAGGGCTCTGGCCGCCGTCAGGAAGTGGGCGCGCGCATGCCGCAATGGGCTCCTCCGCCGTTGACCTGGTCGGCAAGCGAACCTCAGGCGAGCCGTTCGGCCGCCCGGCCGGGGCCGAACAGGGATCCCCAGAGCGCGCCGGCCGCGTGACTGACGGCCAGCCATCGCACGCGATTCAGCGTTCCCGGCGGCAAATCTTGCCGCGCCGCATTCGATTCCAGCACGTCCTTGATGCTCGCTATGCGTCCCGTGGCCACGCTCCAGGCATGCCGGCGCACGGCGGCGCGGCCTAGCGGATGGCGCGTTGCCATCAGAGCGCCGGTCATCCGGCCGTTGCTCCAGTGGGTCGCGGTCGCTCCGATCCAATCACGGTGCTGGACGTGATCGACCGTGAAGCCCACCGCCTGCACCGCGCTGCCCATCAGGTCCGGCAGGATCTGGACCTCGAATTCCCCGATCCGCCATTCGTGCCCGGGTAGAAGAGCGCGCCGCAGGGCGGTGTTGGCGATGGCGTACGCCGCTCGAGCGCCCGGAACCGGCCGCCAGTGGAAGGCGAAGGTGTGAATGAAGCTGGCCCAGGACCAGAGCCCGACGGACGTCCGGTTGTCGACGTCGCCGACCAACGCGCTGCAGCTGTCGGGAAGAAGGGCGAGTTGGCGGCGCAGGGCCGGCAACCACCCTGCAGGAACGCGATTGTGACCCTCCAGCAGGACGATCCAGCGTGCCTCGCCGCTCAGCGCCGCCATGTGGGTCCTGAGCTCGAAGATGGATTCGCCCGGAAAGCAGCAGATGGAAGCGCGGGGACCAAAGACCAACTTGCCCGTGTCGGTCGTGTTGCACACGACAACCAGGTCGAAATCTTCATCCTCGGTGCCGAGGAGCTCGTCCATCATGCCTTGCATCTCCCGCGGCGCCTCGCCGGTGAAGACCAGGACCCGGATGAATGGCCTATCGCTCACCTGTGGTCCCCAAGGCCGCCCCATAGCCGTGCCGCGGATATGCGGATTGCCACCGGGTCCCGCTGCGCAATTTCGCAATGGCGGCAGTTGCGGCCGGCGCTCCCGGTCGTTCAATCATAGCATGGTCACAAGAGCGCCCAGCGCCCTCTGCGCCCTCGGCTTTCTCGCTCGCTATGGCTGCGAGACGAGCGTCCCTTGTCGGCGGTGTGGGCGGCGGGCGGCGACAGGCCTTACGGCATTCCCGACCGAGGTGTTCCATGTCGGCCGATGGCTCCGGTGGTCCTTCGGGGAGCGGTCCTGTCCGACGATCTCGAAGCTGCCAGGTTCGCAGGCCATCACATTCGGGCAATAGCCGGGAAAGGCCGGCTGGGTTAATTGCTAGATTGCATTACCATGGCACCGATTGTTACTTTCGAATCGGCTCCATTTCAGAGGAGCAAGGCGCAACACCACCGGCATGGGTGCGAGGGCCAAGGCGTGCTGGCGACAAGAGGCGGGCATCGATGAAATTCCTACCCGACGAACGACTTTACTGCGACACAACCTACTGCCTTGATTTTGCCCGCCACATCCAACCGGCCGCGAACACCTCGCCGAATGAACGTACCCTTTTTCATTTTTATTGGTACGGCGACTTCAATCGCAAGACCGCTTTGTCGCTGAAGTCTTTTTTGGCGACACAAAATCTGCAGCGCGTGGAAGCCTGGTTGTGGTTCGATGCCGCGAGCGGCGATCAAGGCGCCAATTTCACAAGGTATATGGGGCATGTTCGGCGCCATATCGCCGTCAAACAGTACGATCCGGACAGCGAGAGTCGGGGAACGCCGTTTTCGGGCTGTCACGAGCTGCTGAACGCCCCCGAACCCGCGAACAGATCGGATGCTTTCCGCTTCTTAATACTGCACAGCTATGGCGGTGTTTATGTCGACCTTGACACGCTGTTCTTGCGCGACTTCGGTCCGCTTCTCGATTCCGACTTGGGTTCGGAAGCATTCTGCTATCGTTGGAGTGCCCAACCCTATGCCAACAGCGCAATACTGCGCCTCGGCCGTGGAAGCAAGCTTAGTACCGACCTGATCGCGCATTGCCGCCGGATCGGATCGTGTCATCCCGCCAGGGCGTTGCGTCATGCCGATCACGAGCGCGCGGATCTTGTCGAATTTCCCTGTAGTTTCTTCGATCCGTTGTGGCTACATTTCGACAAACACGAGCGATGCGCTCTGGCGCCGTTCGATCACTTCGAAGATTTCTTCCGGCATTTCGGATTCCTATTCAAGCGCAATCCTGGCATACGGGCACTTGCTGACTTTTTTCCGGGTGCTTTCACATATGAATGGCACAATCGATGGAGCGCACGCGAGGTCCGCTCATCCTATTTCGGAATGTTCGAACAGGAAATTGACGGCCTGCTAGCGAGAAAATTCGGACCTTGACACGGTCGGGAGCTTGGCATCTCACCGTAGCCATAGCCGCGCAGCAATCGGGCGACGCCTCGTCCATACAGTTCGGGGGCGCCCTATCCGCAGCCGCCACCAACCCATCAAAAGCTTCTACCTTGTCGACCGACCCGCTCTGGCGGGCACTTCTACCGTGGGTTAACCGCCCATTCTTGAAGACTCGGCTATAGTCGGCCCATGCATCGCCTGCCTATCGCCAAGCTTCCCTCGAAAGCCGCCGCGCCTGCCGACTATGCGCAGTGGCGCCGGCAACGGCTGTCCGAGCGCCTGGCCGGTCCGGCGGCGGCGGGGATCTGGAATCATCTCATCACCTTGGTGCTGATCGGCAGCCGATCGGGGGACGCGGCGGCGTTGACCGTCAGCCTCGCCTCGCTGCGCGAGCAGCGATACCGGAACATCGAGCTGCTGGTTCTTGGTCCGCAAGATTCCGTGCCGATGGACTCCGCCGATTTCTATGGCTTTCGCGGACTGGCCGCCGAACCCCACCTGACGCCTGAGATGCTTCTGGCCGAGGAGGCCTGCGACGCGCTCTGGCGCGGCGACTACCTGGTCTTCGCCGATGCCGGGACCGAATTCGATCCGGATGCCTTCGCGCTTCTGAACGCAGCGCTGACCCCAGGGCGGGGATCACTCCGGCCGGACCTGGTGCTGTGCGATCACGACCGTCGGCTCGGCTCCGGCGACTATGCCGCGCCGAGCTTCCTGCCGGGCTGGGATGCGGACCTGATCCAGGCCTTCGACTATGTCGGCACGGCATTCATGGTCTCGCGCAGGCTGGTGCTTTCGCAGCGCGGCGCCGGGCGTGCCGGATCGCTGCATGAATTGTTGCGCCGGTTGGGCCGCAGCCAGCCTGGGCCGGCAACGGCGCACGTAGCGGAAACCGCGATGCATCTGGCGGGTCCGCCGCCGGCGCCGCCCGCCCCCTTCGTTCCGTCCCGGCTGCCGGCCGGCCGGCCGGCAGCCGCGATCGTCATTCCCAATCGGAACCACCCGGAGCTGCTCGCGCGCTGCCTTGGCTTCCTGGATTATGCCAACCACTTCCGCCCCGAAATCGTGGTGGTGGACAATGCCAGCGACGATCCGGCGCTGCTGGCCCTCTACGCCGAGCTCAAGGAGCGATATGGCATCCAGGTCCTCCACATGGACCAGCCGTTCAATTTCTCGCGCATGGTCAATCTCGGCGTCGCCGCGACCCGAGCCGAACTGGTGATACTTCTCAACAACGATGTCCGGTTTTCGGCGCCTGGCCAGATCGAGCAGCTGCTTGCTGCGGCCATGCGCCCGGAAGTGGGCGTCGTCGGCTGTCGGCTTCTCTACCCCGACGGCACGACACAGCATGCCGGGATGCTTCTGCGCTCGGGCAAGGATGGCGCTATGCGGATCAGGGCCGCCCATGTGTATCGCGGCGCGGCGCGGCGCGGCAGGCGGCGGGTTATCTGCATCAGCTCGAGACCGCGCGGAATTGGCAGGCGGTGACCGGCGCGGTCGTGGCCATGCGGCGCGAGGTGTTCGATCGGGTCGGCGGCTTCGACGAAGTCGCGCTGCCCGTGGAATACAACGATGTGGATTACTGCCTGCGCGTGCGGGAATGCGGCCTTCGGGTGATCTCGCTGCCGCTGGACGGCGTGTTCCACGATGAATCCGCCACCCGCGGCAGTGCCGCGACGATGGCCTCGGAGATGATGAGGGCCCAGGCCAAGGCGCTGATGGCCAAACGCTGGGCCGATGCATTCGATCGCGACCCCTTCTGGAATCCCTGGGTCGAGGTGGAGGAAATTCCCGAGGCGCGGTTCCCCTGGTCAGCCAAGCCTCCGCCAAACCGGCCATCGGCGGCGCCGGTCGAGTTGGCCAAGCCGGAATTCGCCGACCCGCTCCGCGAGTTGCCGGGTCGGGCAATGCGATTGGCGCGCCGCCGCGCCAAGCACGCGTTGCGCCGGATGCTTCAGAGAAGAAACCTTGGCATGCGGTTGCACGCTCTGCTGGGCCGTATCATGTCCGACGACAGGCCGCCTCGGCCGGCAGCCGCCGCCTCCCAGGTCCGCCCACTTGGCCAGCCCGACATGCCGCGGCGCTTGCGCGATGGTCTATGCGCGGTCGGCTATTTCCGCTCCGAGATCGGGCTTGGGCAGGCGGCGCGCAATTTTGCCTATGCTTGCGACAGTCAGCGCCTGCCGATGTCGTTTCGCCATCTGTCTCTCCCGGGGCGCGAGACCGACACGGAATTCGCAAGCAAGTGCAATCAGGCCGATGACCGCAAGGGCAAGCTGCTGATTGTCGGGCTGCCCAGCATCCTGGCCTTTTCGCAGGAGATCGCGCCCGGGCGGGTAAACATCCTTTACCCGTTCTGGGAGCTGAGCCGGGTTCCGCAAGCATGGTTGGCGGTCGCCCGAGGCTTCGATGAAATCTGGGCACCCTCGCGGTTCGTCCGCGATGCCTTCCCGCCCGACTTCGGCCGGCCGGTCCGCCTGGTGCCCCAGGCTGTGCGCCTGCCGGCCACCGACCCGCCCATGCGCCAGGGGCGAGACGGGCTCAGACTGCTCACCTATCTCGATTTCGATTCCTGGGGGGTGCGGAAAAACCCCACCGGCGCGGTGGCGGCATTCCAGGCTGCCTTCCCGCCGGCCAACCGGGACGTGTCGCTCGTCATCAAGGTCCGCGGCCAGGGGGATGCGGGGCTGCGCCATTGGCTGGCCCGGGCGGCGGCGGCGGATGCACGCATCCAGGTCATCGACCGCACCCTGGACCGAACCGCGATGGATGCGCTCATGGCCGATTGCGATGCATTCGTTTCGTTGCATCGTTCCGAGGGATTCGGCTTTGGCGCCGCGGAGTCCCTGGCCGCCGCCAGGGCGGTCGTGGCGACGGACTACGGCGGAACCTGCGACTTCATAGCTCCCGAAACGGGCTATCCGGTTCCCTATGTGTTGGAGCCGGTACGGCCCGGCGATTATCTCGGGGTGAGGGGCCAGGTCTGGGCCAGGGCGGACGAGGAGGCCGCGATCGCCGCGCTCCAGGCGATATACGACAACCCGGCCGAGGCCGATGCCCGGGCAAGGCGCGGCCTGGCGCTGCTGCGCCAGCGCCATGCGCCGGGAATCGTCGGTGCCGCAATCGCAAGCCAGCTGCAGGAATTGGGTCTCCTGCAGAGTCTCGATGCGGCCGCGAGCAGCACGAGGCTCCGCGCGTAGGCGATCAGAGCGGCGGCTGTCGTCTTGCGGCGCGCCGACTAGAGCATGTTTCGTTTAGATTGAATCGAACACGCTCTAGATTCCTTGGGTTGGTCGCATTTTCTGCGCCGAACCGGTGCCCACTTCGGCGGAAAATGCTACAGGCAGCGCGGCCTGGGCGGCCAGCTTGCTGGCCCGACGCTCGGCACTCCGCTAATCTCATGGCCTGGTTGCCTGCGGCGGGACGCCAATGGAATGCCTGTCCGCATCCATCCTGTTCGGCGGACACCGCGCTGTGTTGCGATCCCGTACCGGGTCGTGCCGCTGGTCTGATTTGTATCGGAGAGGGCCCTGACTTTGTCGCGTGTCGCCCGCCCGTCGCCGGTCAGGAACATGCTCCTGTGGCTGGTGATCTGCATCCTGGCGGCTCTGGTGCCGGCGAAGTCGCCGCTCGCCCAATCGACGCAGCCCGCCGACGAAACCGCCTTGGCATTGCCCATGTACCCGCCGTTCACGGGCGATTTCGACGGGATGAAGAAGGCCCGCCTGATCCGCATCCTGGTGCCCTACAGCAAAACGATCTACTTCCTGGACAAGGGCGCCGAGCGGGGCGTCGCGGCGGAGAGCGGCCGGGAGCTCGAGGCCTGGATCAACAAGAAGTACAAGCTCACGAAGCTGAAGATACGCGTCGCCTTCGTTCCCATGGCCCGGGACAAGCTGCTGCCCGCCCTGATCGAGGGGCGCGGCGATATCGTGGCCGCCAGCCTCACCATCACGCCGGAGCGGCTCCAGCTCGTTGATTTCGCCGATCCCTGGACCAGGTCGGTCAAGGAGGTGGTGGTGACGGGGCCGGACTCTCCCCCTCTCGCCGGGCTCGACGATCTGGCGGACCAGGAAATCATGGTCCGCAAGTCCAGCAGCTACTACACGCATCTCATGGCCTTCAACGAGGTCTTGAAGGCGAAGGGGCTCAAGGAGATCCAGATCGAGGCCGCGGACGAGACGCTGGAGGACGAGGACTTGCTGGAGATGGTCAACGCCGGCATCCTGCCCATGGCCGTCGTCGACGACTACAAGGCGCGGATCTGGGCCAAGATTTTCGACAAGCTGAAGGTCCGCAGCGATCTCGCGCTGAGCGAGGACGGCGAGATCGCCTGGGCGGTCCGCAAGAACAGCCCGCTGCTGCTCGCCGAGCTCGACCAGTTCGTCGCCACCCACGGGGTGACCACGAGCAGCTTCGGGGCGGAGGTGAAGCGCAAGTACTACGACAGCACGAAAATCATCAAGAATGCCTACAGCCCCCGGGATCTGGCGGAATTCAAGGCGCTTCTCGACTATTTCAGGACTTACGGGTCGCGCTACAGCTTCGACTACCTGATGATGGCCGCCCAGGGCTACCAGGAATCGCGGCTGAAGCAAACAGCGCGCAGCCCCATGGGCGCGGTCGGCGTCATGCAGGTGCTTCCGGCGACGGCCGCCGATCCGAAGATCGGCATCACGGGCGTCGACACGAGCGCCCAGAAGAATATCGAGGCCGGCGTCAAATACCTGCGGCTGATGGTCGACACCTATCTCGACGATCCGGCCATCGACCAGACGAACCGGACGCTGATGGCCTTCGCCGCCTACAACGCCGGGCCCGGGAACCTCGCCCGCTTCCGCAGCTGGGCGCGCAAGTCGGGCCTGGATCCAAACGTGTGGTTCTTCAACGTCGAGGAAGGCGCGGCCCGCATAGTCGGTCAGGAGACCGTGACCTACGTGGGAAACATTTATAAGTACTACATCGCCTATCGCCTGCTTGCGGAGCATCAGGCGCGCAAGACGCCCGTGTCCGCGGCTTCCTCGCCATAGATCGCACGCTTGGGGCGCCGCTCGGACCCTCAGCGCCTGCTTTCCAACGGTGCCTGACCATCCCCTGGAGGCGGGAGCCAGCCGCTGAATTTATTTCGCGCCATGCGTGATGACACGAAACTTGCCCGCGCATCGATTTTATGTCATTGTAAGCGACATGAAATCTGGAAAGCGACTTCCACCCCCTGCGCGTCCCTATCGTCAGACCGCCCGTGCGGAGGCTGCCGAGGCGACGGGCCGTGAGATCCTTGAGGTCTTTAGCGACTGCATGCGCAAGCAGTGGTTCGACGAGGTGACGCTCGACGAGGTGGCCGGGCACGCCGGCGTCAACGTGCGGACCGTGATCCGCCGCTATGGCGGCAAGGAGGGGCTGCTCAAAGCCTTCGTCGAGAGTTTCGTGCCCGCAGTGGCGATGAATCGCGAAACCCCGCCGGGCGACATCGAGGCGGCGGTCGAGCGCCTTGTCGAGCTCTACGAGGCCTGGGGCGACAGTGTCATTCGCAACCTGGCACAGGAACCGCGCCATCCCGCGCTCAAGCCGCTGCTCGATCTCGGCCGCAGCCGCCATCGCGCGATCACGGCGCAAGCTTATGCGCCCTGGCTCGAGCGCCTTGCCGGACTCGACCGACGGCGCACGCTCGACGCGCTCGTGGTCGCCACCGACGTCTATGTGTGGAAGCTGGCGCGTCGCGACATGGGCCGCTCGCGCGCGGAAACCGCGGTCCTCCTGCGCCAGTTCGTCGAAGCCGTGCTGGCCCAGGCATCGACCCTCGCCTCGAACCATCGGAGTCCGTCATGACCGGCTCGAAACCGCTCGGCGTTCTCTTCACCACCGCGCATCTCGGCGGCAACGTATCGCCGGTCATGCCGGTCGTGCGCCGGCTGGTCGAACGGGGGCTTCGCGTGCGGGTCATGAGCGACGCGGTGAACCGGCCCGACGCGGAGGCCGTCGGGGCCCGATTTGTTCCCTGGAGCCGGGCGCCGAACCGCGCCGACCGCTCGCGCGAGGGGGATCCGCCGGATTGGAGCGTCAGCGACGAGGAAGGCTTGCGCATGGTGGCGCAGTTCCTCGCCGGCACGGCGCTCGCCTATGCCGAGGACACGATGGCGGAGCTCGATCGCGAGGCCGCCGATTTGGTCGTCTGTTTCGACATGCTGCTCGGCCCCATGCTGGGATGCGAGGCGTGCCGGCAAAGGCTGGCGCTGCTCGGCACGATGATCAGCTTCTTCCCGCTGCCCGGCATTGCGCCGCTGGGTTCGGGGCTGGGATTGGCCCGCAGCGATGAGGAGCGTGCCATGCAGGCGCGGCGCATCAGGGAGATGGAGGCGGTCTTCGATTCGGCCCTTCCGCCCCTCAACAAGGCGAGGACTCGGCTTGGCTTGTCGCCGCTGGCACATCTTGCGGACCAGTGGGACGCGGCCGCGGTCCATTGGCTCGGCACGGCCCGGGCCTTCGATTTTCCCGGCGCCGTGCTGCGGCCCTCGATGCGTTACGCCGGTCCGCTGCTCGGCGATCCCGCCTGGGCCGAGACATGGCGCTCGCCCTGGCCGGAAGGCGACGCGCGGCCGCTCGTCCTGGCCGGTTTCTCGACCAGCTTCCAGAACCATGCCGGCGTGCTGCAGCGGGTGATCGACGCCGCGGCCAGGCTGCCCGTACGACTCCTCGTCACGCTTGGCGGCTCGATCGAGCCGCAGGAGGTGACGCCGGCAGCCAACACGGTCATCGTGCCCAGCGCCCCCCATCTCCAGGTCCTGGGTGAAGCGGCCCTGGTGATCACCCATGGCGGGCATGGCACCGTGATGGCGGCGCTGATGCGCCGCCTGCCGATGCTCGTCATTCCGCACGGCCGCGACCAGGGCGATAACGCGGCGCGCGTGAGCGAACGTGGCGCCGGCCTCACTCTGCCGCGCACCGCGACCACCGAGGAGATCCGCATGGCGCTTGCGCGCCTGCTCGACGAGCCCTCGTTCCGCGTGGCGGCGCAGAGACTCGGCGACGCCGTGGCGGCAGAGGCGCGCGGCGCCACGCTCATCGAGGAGCTCGAGGCTCTTGCGGCGGCTGGCGACCCGGTCGATTTGGTCGACAGCCGGGGGCGGCTAGCAGCCGGCTAGGGCGAGCGCTTCAATGCGCCGCCGCTTTCAGCGCCGCGAGATATTTTCGGATCCGTGCCGCGTTGACGCCGAGATCGCCCCGGCCATGACGGCTGTGGGAGCGAATGTCGATTCGGCTGCCGTTTCCGTCCACCCTCACGCGGATGACGATGTCATCGACGAAGCCGTACCAGAAGCTCGCTTGCGTCGCTTCGATCGTACCTGCATGGGAGTCGGACGCGATGACGCTCCAGCCCGGCATGGAGCTCGCGGTGTTGAGTGCGAGATCGAAGGCTTGCGAGATCGGCATGGTCAGGATCGCGGGCTCGATGTCGGGGTATGCGAGCCTCTGCATGTTGGCGACGGCGGGGCCACCGTAAACCTCGGAGACCGAGCCCTCGGCCTGCCTCGCCGCGAGCGCGGCGACGATGGCCGGCGGATTCTCGGTGTCCGTCGTGATGTCGTTGATCGGCGGCGCATGGCTGTGCCGTAGATGCCAGCCGACCCCGATGAAGACGATGCCGAGGATCACCACGCCGAACAGCAAGGCGATTCGTGGCCGGCCGAGCGATCTCCAGGCGAAGAGCAGCGCCAGCGCCGCGAGGATCGCAGCCAGGATCCCCAGCAGGCCGGCACCGGAGAGAAGCATGAAGGACGCCTTGAGCGGCAGGAGGCCGGTACGCCAACCGACGGGGGCGCCGGCCAGGCAAACCAGCGCCAGCGCGGCGCTGCCGATGGCAAGCGAGGGAAGGAGCGAGAGAGCCTTTCTCATATGTCCTGACGCGGCCAGGCGGGCATGCATGCGCGCCTTCATCGACCGCATGGAGATCATAGACCCGCACGCTTTCGCCGGGCACCACACAGTGGCGTGATCGGGCTCGACAGCCGGCGACCCAGGCGCCCGTAGACTTCGTCGCAATTCCCTTCATACACTCGCCCATAGGGGCGACATCGAATGATGTGTCGGGATTGAGGGGCCACGCCATGGATCTGCAATTGGCCGGCAAGCGGGCCTTGGTCACGGGCAGCACCTCCGGAATCGGGGCCGAGATCGCTCGCATGCTGGCCCTCGAAGGCGTCAAGGTGGTGGTCCATGGCCGCAATCGAGGTCGTGGGCAGAATGTCGTCGCCGGCATCAAGGCCGGTGGCGGGCAGGCAGTGCTGGTGCTGGGCGACCTGGCGACCGCCGAGGGCGTCGACGCGGTGATCGTGGAATCGAAGAAGGCCTTCGGCGGCATCGATATCCTGGTCAACAACGCCGGCGGCTCCGCGGGCCAGATGGCTTCAGACTGGTTCGAGACGCCACCGGAGAAATGGACCGAGGTCTATCGACAGAACACCTTGCCCGCGGTGGAGCTGACCCAGGCGCTGGTACCCGCCATGCGGGAACGCGGGTGGGGACGGGTAATCCACATCTCATCGCGCAACGCGATTTCGCCTTTCGCCCAGTTCGGCGCCTATGGCGCGGCGAAGGCAGCCCTGAACAATCTGACCCTCAGCCTGTCCAAGGCCCTTGCGGGCACGGGGGTGACATCCAACGGCATCATGCCGGGCCTCATCGAGACGCCCTGGGTCGAGTCATGGTTCCTGGCCCTGGCCGAGCAAATGGGCAGCAGAGATCCCAGGGTCGGCCAGGACTTCGCGTTGAAGAAGGTGCTCAGGCAAACGGTGACCAGGCTGGGCCAGCCGCGCGACATCGCCTATGCCGTGTGCTTCATCGCCAGTCCGCTGAGCGATTTCCTGACCGGCACGACCTTTCGCGTCGACGGCGGCGCGACGCCGACGGTCTGAGCGCGGTCATCCGCCGCAAGCGGCCGCCATCACCGCGTCTTTTTCCGCTTCGCTTTGGCGCGAGGACCGTTGGGACGAGCGCTGAGCCCGTCAATGAATACGTCGACCAGGCGCAGGACGCTCACCTGCCAGCCAGGCTGATCATGCATGTAGCACATGCCGATGAGCGCCCGCAGGAGGTCTTCCGGCGTGACGTCGTCGCGGATCTCTCCCGTCGCGACGGCGCGGTCGAGCAGCCCTCCGACGGCCTGGGTCAACCGATCGAAGGAAAACGAGAAGAGTTCCGAGTTCTTGTAGGCGGCGAGGGCGAGCGCCGCCGCCATGCCTTTTTTCGTCGCCACGAACCTCACGTTCGAATGCATCCATTGCCGGAGCGCTTCGACAGGCGGGGTGTCCCGTTTCAGCTTCTCGGCGAGGTCGGCCAAATGCTGCACCTCGCGGCGGTACACCGCTTCGAACAGGGCCTCGCGCGTGGGGAAATGGCGATACAGCGTGCCGATGCCCACGCCGGCGGACCGGGCGACGGCTTCGAGGCTGGCCTCCGCGCCGCCGGCGCTGAAGACCGCCTTTGCCGCCTCGAGGACGCGCTCGCGATTGCGAACCGCATCGGAGCGGGGCTTGCGCGTGCTCTTCGCAGTCTGGGTCATGTCGATGGCCCGATCATACAATGGGCTTGCAAAACGGAGGCACCCTCCGTATATTCCCGTCCACAACGCTGACACAACAGGCCCGGGTCAGGCAAACGAAGCCTTCGCCCGAGCGCCGTCGCCGGCAGGGAATCCGCTCGATGCTGCGGCCGCCGGAGCGCCTGGGACATCCGCTCGCACGGCCGGTCCCGCGAGAGCTGCGAAGAAACGGACCATCGGTCGGCGGTTTCGCTTAACCATCGCTTTTGTGGAGCATTCCATGAGCCTTTCAATGACTCTGACCGTGAATGGCGTGAAGCGGGCGATCGAGCTCGACGACCCGCGAACGACGCTCCTCGATCTTCTGCGCGAGGGTCTCCAATTGACCGGAACGAAGAAAGGCTGCGATCGCGGGCAGTGCGGCGCCTGCACGGTGATCCTTCAGGGCCGGCGGATCAATTCCTGCCTGGCGCTGGCGATCAGTCATGACGGCGCCGACGTCGTCACGATCGAAGGCGTGGCCCAGGGCGATCGGCTTCATCCGGTGCAGGAGGCGTTTCTCGCCCATGACGGCTTGCAGTGCGGGTTCTGCACCTCCGGTCAGATCATGAGCGCGATCGGCTTGATCCAGGAGGGCGAGACCGGCGACGACCCGGAGCGGGTGCGCGAAGGCATGAGTGGAAACCTCTGTCGCTGCGGCGCCTATCGCGGAATCACCGAGGCGGTGCTGCAAGCGCAGGAAGTTCTTGGCGCGGCGGACCGCAAGGAGGTCGCATGAACAGCTTCGACTACGTGAGGCCGGCCACGGTCCGTGAGGCCGTCGCGGCCGCCGCGGCGCCGGGTGCGGCCTATTTGGCCGCCGGCACGAATCTTCTGGACCTGATGAAGGGCGGCGTCGCCCGCCCAAGCCGGCTTGTGGACATAGGCCGGATTCCCGATCTCGACCGCATCGAGACTCTGCCCGACGGCGCCCTGCGGATCGGCGCGCTGGTGCGCAACGCCGACCTTGTACGCGACTGCGCCTTTGCCCGGCGCTTTCCGTCGGTCGCGGAGGCGCTTCTGTCCGGAGCCTCGGCACAGCTTCGCAATGCCGCCACGGTCGGCGGCAATCTGCTGCAGCGAACGCGCTGCCCCTATTTCTACGACGTGGCGAGCGCCTGCAATAAGCGCAGTCCAGGTTCGGGTTGCGACGCCATCGGCGGCGAGAACAGGCTTCATGCCGTGCTGGGCTGGAGCGAGGCATGCATCGCCACCCACCCGTCCGATTTCTGCGTGCCGCTGGTCGCCCTCGACGCGGTCGTCGAGGTCGAAGGCGAAGCCGGACGGCGGGAGATCCCGCTCGAGGCTTTCCACCGGCTGCCCGAAGGGAGGCCGGAACGGGAGAGCGTGCTCGATCCGGGCGAGATGATCGTCGCGGTGCGCCTCCCGGGCGAGGCGGCCCGGTTCGCAGCCCATTCCCGATATCTGAAGGTCCGCGAGCGGACCTCCTATGCCTTTGCGGTCGTTTCGGCCACGGCCTCCCTGCGCATGGAGGGCGGCAGGATCGCCGAAGCGCGCGTGGCACTCGGCGGCGTCGCCATGAAGCCATGGCGGGCCAGGGAGGCGGAGCCGATCCTGGCCGATGCCCGCGCGGAGGCCGGCCTTTTCCGCCTGGCCGCCGAGGCAGCGCTTTCGCAGGCCCGGCCCTCGGGCGACAACGGCTTCAAGATCGAGCTGGCGCGACGGGTGGTGGAGCGGGCTCTCGCGCTCGCCGCCGCCGGCACGCCCGCACGGATGCCGGCGCTTCCGGCATCCCCCTTGGCCTCGATTTCCGGAGATGTCTTCCATGGTTGAGATCGCACTGACCCAGGCGCCTGCCCATGCCCGGCACGGCTCGAACCTAGGCCAACCCCTCACGCGCCGTGACGGAGTCCTCAAGGTCACTGGCGCCGCCCGCTATGCCGCCGACCATCATCCGGCGGGGATGCTGTACGCGGTCCTGGCGGTCAGCAGCATCGCGCGCGGCCGTGTCGCCTCTCTCGACGTCCGCGCCGCCAAGGCCCATCCGGGGGTCGTCGAGGTGATGACCCCGGCCAACAGGCCGCGGCTGGCCCAGGACCCGGACGAAAAGTCGAATCCCTTCATGTTTCGCCTCGACCTGCTGCAAAACGACCGGGTCCGCTACGCCAATCAGCCGATTGCCGTCGTCATCGCAAAGACGCTCGAAGCGGCAACCGAGGGGGCGACGCTCCTGTCGCCGCGCTACCACGTCGAGCCGACGCGGATCGGATTGGATGCGGGCGAGAGCTTCGTGCCGCCGGCCGTCGGCGTCGGATCGCCCTCGGAAGTGCATCGGGGCGATGTCGAGGCCGGCCTTGCCGCGGCGTCGAAGCGGATCGAGGCAACCTACGAGACCCCGTCCCAGTATCACAATCCGATCGAGCCGCATGCGATCGTGGCCGTTTGGGACGGCGATTCCCTTTCGATCGATACGCCGACCCAGGGCCTTGCCATGGCGCAGGGGCGCCTGGCGGAGCTGTTCGGGATTTCCCCGGACAAGATCCGCATCCGCAGCCCGTTCCTGGGCGGCGGCTTCGGCTGCAAGGGTTTTCTTGCCGGACCGCAGATCCTCGGCATCCTGGCGGCCCGCCTGGTGGGAAGGCCGGTCAAACTGGTGGTCCGGCGCGAACAGATGTATGGCCCGGTGGGGCACCGGGCCCCGACGCGGCAGACGTTGCGCATGGGCGTGGACGACGACGGCAGGCTGACCGCGCTCGACCACCGGGCAAAAACGGTCTCGAGCAGCTTCGACGACTTCTTCGAACCGGCGGCCGATATTTCTCACACGCTCTATGCGAGCCCGGCCATCGCCACATCCTATGAAGCGGTGCGGGTCGACACGGGAACGCCGCTCTTCATGCGCGCGCCCGGAGAAGCGGCGGGCTCGGTCGCGCTCGAAAGCGCCATCGACGAAATGGC
>Ga0265313_10002707_pt1 | contig 15006 bp, 6 predicted proteins | sample 4123metaG_FD_203122 | JGI IMG/M metagenome (GOLD analysis project Ga0265313, IMG submission 203122) | Rhizosphere microbial communities from Carex aquatilis grown in University of Washington, Seatle, WA, United States - 4-1-23 metaG | ecosystem: Host-associated > Plants > Roots > Rhizosphere >...
CACCGAAAACGGCCGGTTTCCGGTCTTTTCCCCGGATGGGCAATGGCTCGCGTTTCTCGCCGGAACCGCGCAGCCTTTTCAATTGAAGAAAGTTCCTATCGCCGGAGGCGCGGCGCTGACCTTAGCGAGCGGGTTCCGCACCGCCGCTCCGATGAGTTGGGGCGAAGATGGTATTCTGCTGGGCGGAACGGACCTCGATCGAATACCGGAGGCAGGCGGCCAACCGGCCGTGATCGCGAAACCGGACGTCGCCAAGGGAGAGCTGCTCTTCATCTCGCCGGAACTGCTGCCAGGCGGCAAATACATTCTGGTCACCGTGGTGACGACCAAGGGACTTTCCGATCTTCAGGTAGCGGTGGTCGCCGTGGCGACTGGGGAAGAGAAGGTGCTGCTGGAAGCCGCAGGCGAGAGCTTGTTCGCTCCCACGGGTGCGAAACCGGGCGTGGGTCACTTGGTGTACGCCCGCAACGGTTCACTGTTTGCGGCTACATTCAACGCGGCCACCCTTCAAGTGGGACCGGCGACGCCGGTTCTGGAGGGCGTGCGCAGTTTGGCAGGACTAAACGCTGCCGGCTTTTCGCGTTCCGGCACACTGGTGTATCCTAGCGCTGCGTCCGGAACCGGAGGCGCGCTCGGAGCCGAGTCAACTCTGATGTGGGTGGACCGGCAGGGAACCGAGCAGCCGTTGACTGCGCCACCACGCGTCTACGTAGGTCCCCGGATTTCTCCCGACGGCGGGCGCATTGCGTTTGCGGTGGGCGATTTTGCACAAACTGTCGATTACCAGGTCTGGGTGCATGACGTAGTGCGGGGCACCACCGCCCGCCTGACGTTTGAACGGGTCAACATGAATCCGGTATGGACCCCGGACGGCAAGCGGCTGATCTACATGTCTGCCGCTAGCGCTGTTGCCGGGCTCCGGACCAGTACACTTGCTGTGGTTGCCGCCGACGGCAGCAGTCAGCCGGTCACGTTGATGGGTGAGGGATTTAACCCATTCCCCACCTCTGTTTCGCTGGACGGCAAACTAGTGATTGGAGTCCGTTCCCCAGCTTTTGCGCGCAGCGATGCGACCCAGATTTGGGTGCTGCCGCTGGAGGACAGCGCGAAGGCGACGGAGGCCAAGCCCCAGCCATTCCTCGACACCCGGTTTACGCGCGGCGATTTACAGTTTTCACCGGATGGCAAATGGGTAGCGTACGAATCGAATGAGACCGGCCGCAACGAGATTTATGTGGTGCCTTATCCGGGTCCCGGCGGCAGGTCGCAGGTGTCCACCGATGGAGGCGCGCAGCCGCGCTGGAATCGCAATGGCCGGGAGCTATTTTTCCGTAACGGTGCCAAGATGATGGCCGTGGACGTGCAAACCGGCGCCACGTTCCGCACGGGAACGCCGCGCATGCTGTTCGAAAAAGTCTCGAGCGATTACGACGTAGCTCCGGACGGCCGCCGCTTCCTGATGCTGAAGGCCGCAACCGCCGCTGCGGAATCGAGCGATCTACACGTGATCCTGAACTGGTTCGACGATCTCCGCCGGCGAGTGCCGTTGGAGGGCAAGTAGTCGGAGTCTTCTTTCATGTCCTTATCCTCAGGCGATAAACTCGGCCCCTACGAAATCCTCGCGCCCATCGGCGCGGGGGGCATGGGCGAGGTGTATCGCGCCCGCGATACAACGCTCAAACGTGACGTTGCCCTGAAAATATTGCCTGAGGCATTTGCTCGCGATCCGGGACGCCTGGCCCGATTTCAGCGCGAGGCTGAAGTTCTGGCTTCGCTGAATCATCCGAATATCGCTCACATTTACGGCGTCGCAGAATCGGAGAACGTCCGCGCGCTGATCATGGAATTGGTCGAGGGTGAGTCGCCGAAGGGACCGATGCCGTTCGATGAAGCCCGGAAAATCGCGACGCAGATCGCGGAGGCGCTTGACTATGCCCATGAAAAAGGCGTAGTTCATCGCGATTTGAAGCCAGCCAATGTGAAGGTCACTCCGGAAGGCGTGGTGAAGCTGCTGGATTTCGGGCTGGCGAAAGCATTTGACGGTACTCCCGATTCGGCGCCCAGCGATCCGGCGAATTCACCCACGATGACCCTCGGTGCAACGGTCGCTGGAACGATCATGGGCACCGCGGCGTACATGGCGCCGGAGCAGGCTCGGGGAAAGAAGGTCGATAAGCGCGCCGATATCTGGGCCTTCGGCGTCGTGTTGTATGAGCTGCTGACCGGCAAGCGGTTGTTTAAGGGCGAGGATGTCTCCGATACATTGGCGCAGGTGCTGATGAAGCAGCCGGATCTCGATGAGGCGCCGGCGCAGGCGCGTAAGCTGCTGCGGCGGTGTTTGGAGAAGGACCCGAAGAGGCGATTGCGCGATATCGGCGAAGCGCAGTTTTTGCTGGAAGAGGGGCTTGAAAAAACCGCTCCTGTACCGTCGCAGTTCGGAAGAACGAGCTGGATCGCAGCGGGCGTGTTTGCGCTGCTCGCGGTAGCGTTGGCCTTCCTCCATCTCCGCGAGACGCCGCCGCCGGAGCAGGCGCTGCGCTACACTATCGCCGCACCGGAGGGCAGCGCGGTTCACAGCTTCGCTATTTCCCCCGATGGCAGCCATCTCGTTATGGCCGCGCAGGTCGGCGGAAAACGGCAGCTTTGGCTGCGGGCGATGGACGCGCTTCAGGCTCAACCGATGCCGTTTACCGACGACGCCACCTTTCCGTTCTGGTCACCCGACAGCCGCTATATCGGATTCTTCGCGCAGGGCAAGCTGAAGAAAATCGCCGCCGGCGGCGGTCCAACCCAGTCGCTGTGCAACGCGCCCAACGGCCTCGGCGGATCGTGGAATCGTGACGACGTCATCGTGTTCGCACCCGCGTATAACGGAACTCCGATTCAGCAGGTTTCGGCGGCTGGCGGCGTTCCCATGGACGTGACGAAGCTCAAGGGCCACCAAACACTCGAGCAAAGATATCCGGTGTTTCTGCCCGACGGCCATCATTTCATGTATCTGTACGGAGGCGGGGTCGAAAAGAGCGGCATCTATGTCAGCTCGCTTGATGGCAAGGAGAATCGGCGCGTACTAGCGGATGTGGACGGTGCGGTTTTCGCGCCGGGTCACATCCTGTTGGTCCGCGAAAAGACGTTAATGGCGGCGCCCTTCGATGCCGCGAGCGCACAGGTCTCGGGAGACGCGTTCCCAGTGGCGGAAGGTATCTCGCTGGGCGATTTTGGCTATCTGCCTGCCACGGTCTCGGATAACGGCGTGCTGCTCTACGAAAGCGGCGCGTTCGGCGGCGCGACCAACCAAATGGGCTGGTATGATCGCGCCGGCAAATCCATGGGTACGGTGGGCGCGCCCGGCGCCGTTTTTGACCCTGCGATTTCTCCGGATGAAAGGTCGGTTGTGTTCCACCGACCCGTGGGCGGCGTCGTAGCCGATCTCTGGATTCGCGATTTAAACCGTGGAACGGAAACGCGACTCACCAGTGACGCTTCGTTCAACCTCGCGCCGTTTTGGTCGCCCAAGGGCGATCATATCGTCTTTGCATCGAACCGAGCCGGCCTATTCAATCTCTATCAAAAGGCTGCCGGCGGGAGCGGACAAGACGAGCCGCTCCTGCCGAATAGCGTTGCGGAGGATAACCCGACTCAGTGGTCGCGGGACGGGCGGTTCATCGTCTACAGCGAGCTTGATGCGAAGAGCAAGTGGGACATCTGGGTTCTCCAGGTCGGCGGCGGCACGGCGGATCGAAAACCAATCCCCTTCCTCCGGAGCGAATTCGATGCGGTGTTCGGACAGCTCTCGCCCGACAGTCACTGGATGGCATTCACTTCGGGCCGGTCAGGCCGACGAGAAGTGTATGTGCGGCCGTTTCCTCCGGGTGAAGGCGAATGGCCCATTTCGCTTGACGGAGGGCAGGCGCCGCGTTGGCGCGGGGATGGTAAAGAGTTGTTCTTCGAAGCGGCGGACGGAAAGATGATGGCCGTGCCGGTGAAAGCGTCCGGCGGGGCAAAGCCTTCCTTTGAGGCCGGGGCTCCCGTAGCGCTGTTTGAGGCGCACATGCTGCATCCCAGTCCCGACGCGGTATTCGAATATGACGTCACCGCGGATGGAAAGCGCTTTTTGATCAACACGACCGGTGGCTCCGGCGAGTCATCCGCGACGCTTTTGACCGTGGTGACGAACTGGCTCGCGGCGGTGAAGAAATGAGTCTTTAAGAATGCAGCCGGGCCGATTAGCGTGGTGTTTCGCTGGCCGTTGATGTTGAAGAAGTAAAGGACCGCGCTGCCGCGGGGTAGAATCGTTACGTCCATGTCCCTTGCCGTTGGCGCGCAAATCGGCCCATACGAAATCCTTTCGTTGATCGGCGAGGGCGGCATGGGCGAGGTCTGGAAAGCCCGAGACACGCGGCTGGATCGCATTGTCGCCATTAAACGGCTAAAGGGCGAGTACGGCGCTCGTTTTCAACAGGAAGCTCGGGCGATTGCGGCGTTGAACCACCCGCACATTTGCCAGATCTACGACGTCGGCCCGGATTATCTGGTTTTAGAGTACCTCGAAGGGAAGCCGCTCGCGGGCAAACTGCCTCAGGATGAAGCCGTTAGGCTTGCGGCGCAGATCGCCAGCGCTTTGGAAGAGGCGCACGGGTGCGGGATTCTACATCGGGATCTAAAGCCAGCGAATATTTTGGTGACGGCCAAGGGGGCGGCCAAGCTGCTGGATTTCGGGCTGGCAAAACTGGCGGCGGATGGGGACGCCACGCAGACGATGGGCATCGCAGGCACCCCGCTGTACATGTCGCCCGAGCAGGCGGAGGGCAAGGCGCTGGACGTGCGGTCGGATGTGTTCAGTTTCGGCTCGGTGCTGTATGAGGCTTTGACGGGTCACCGTCCCTTCGACAGTCTGGCGGCGGTGTTGAGGGACGAGCCGACTCCGCTGCAGTCTCCCGCGTGGGACACCGTCAAGCGCTGTCTGGCGAAGAAGCCTGGGGACCGGTTTCAGAGTATGGCGGAGGTGAGGGTCGCGCTGGAGCAGATTCGCGCGAAGCCGGCGGAGCAGCAGCCCTCGATCGCGGTGCTGCCGTTCGCCAACATGAACGCGGATAGAGAGCAGGAGTATTTCAGCGACGGGCTGGCGGAAGAAATCTTAAACGGGTTGGCGCAAGTCAAAGGGCTGAAGGTCATCGCCCGCACGTCATCGTTCGCCTTTCGCGGCAAGGAACAGGACATCACCAAGATCGCGGAAACCCTGCGCGTCGGGACTATTCTTGAAGGCAGCGTGCGGCGGGCGGGCAGCCGGCTTCGGGTGACTTGTCAGTTGATCGACGCCGCCGATGGATCGCACCTCTGGTCGCAGCGCTACGACCGCGAAATGGCCGACGTCTTTGCGATTCAAGACGAAATCTCGGCGGCGATCGTGGACGCTCTGAAAGTGAAGCTGGCGCCGGCGAAACGCGTGGCGGCCCATGCTCCGAATCTGGATGCGTATCATGCGTACCTTAAGGGCCGGCACCATACGTCTCTGGTTGCTCCGAATGAAGTCGAGCGAGCCCGGTCCTACTTTGAGCGAGCGATCGCGCTGGATGCGAGTTATGCGGAACCATGGGCCGGGTTGGCCGGCTGCTATATGGCGCTCGCGATGGAGCGCCCGGATGCGCAACCTCGCGAATTGATGCAGCAGGCGCGTGAGGCGGCGCAGCGCGCGGTGGAGCTGGACTCTTCTAAACCGGATGGGCATTTGTGGCTAGCCAGAGTTGCCGCCACGCTCGATTACGACTGGACGGAGGCGATGCGCCAGTACCGGTTGGCCGTCGCCTGCGGCGGGATCGCTCCCCAGGACCAGGCCCATTGCGCGCTCTTCCTCCTGCTGCCTCTCCAACTTTTGGAGGAAGCGTTGGCGGTCTGCGACGCCACCATTGCCGCCGATCCGCTGGCCGCAATGCCTCGTTTGGCCCGCGCCGTCGTGTTCCGAGCACAGGGTTTTCTTGAAGAATCCTCCGCGGAACTGCGCCGTCTTCTCGAATTGCACAGCGGCTTCTACGTCGGGCTGATCCATCTCGGCTATGTTCTCATCCTTCAGAAGCGGTTGGAGGAAGCGGTTGCCATTCTCGAAAGAGCGCGTCAACTCGCGCCGTGGCACATGGGAGGAGCCGCGCTGCTGGCGGTCGCTCTCCAGCGAACCGGGCAGCCGGAGCGCGCGGAGGAACTAATCGCCGGATTCGCCGGGAATCCCACCTTCGCTTCAGCATTTTATGCCAGCGCCGGGGATTATGAACGGGCTGCGGCGGAGTTCTCAAAGTTGATCGAGATGCGGCATCCGGTGGTTGTGCTGTCGGTAGAGCTGGCGCGTGAATTTCGAGATTCGTCCTGGGGCCAGCACCTGCTCCGGAGAATGAACCTGGCTAGCGAGCACAGCACGCATCTCCGCGCAGAGTCGAAGACACCGTGACAACCTTCGCCACCGGCACCGAGCTCGGCCCCTATATGCTTCTCGCCAAGATCGGCGAGGGCGGCATGGGCGAAGTGTGGAAAGCGCGTGATTCGCGGCTGGACCGCATCGTCGCCATCAAGCGGCTGAAGGGTGAGCACGGCGCCCGATTCCAGCAAGAGGCCCGGGCGATAGCCGCGCTGAATCACCCGCATATCTGCCAGATCTACGACGTCGGACCGGACTACCTGGTCTTGGAGTACATCGAAGGTAAGCCGCTGATCGGGCCGCTTGCTCACCCGGAGGCGGTGCGGGTAGCGCTACAAATCGCTGTCGCCCTCGAAGCTGCTCACGCGAAGGGTATTCTGCATCGCGATCTAAAGCCCGGCAACATCCTGATCACACAGGCTGGAGCGAAACTGCTGGACTTTGGCCTGGCGAAGCTGGTTGCCGACGGCGATGCGACGCAGACTATAGGTGTAGCGGGAACGCCGCTGTACATGTCCCCGGAGCAGGCTGAGGGCAGGCCTCTCGATGCGCGTTCGGATGTGTTCAGCTTCGGGGCGGTCGCGTATGAGTTGCTGGCCGGGCATCGGGCCTTTGACAGTTTAGGAGCCGTGCTGCGGGACGAACCAGCCGTTCTCCACAATGCGCCAGATCTCGCCCGCATCGTCATGCGTTGCTTGCAGAAAGCTCCAGCCGATCGCTTTCAGAGCTTTGCGGAACTGAAGACCGCTCTCGAGCAATACGGTATGAAGCCAGCCGACCAGCAACCTTCGATCGCGGTCCTTCCGTTCTCTAATATGAGTGCCGACAAGGAGAACGAGTATTTCTCCGATGGCCTGGCGGAAGAAATTCTGAATCTCCTGGCCAAGTCGCCCGAATTGAAGGTGATTGCGCGTACCTCCTCGTTCGCGTTTCGAGGAAAGGAGCAGGACATCCGCAAGATCGGGGAAGCCCTGGACGTTGGGACCGTTCTGGAGGGCAGTGTCCGCCGGGCGGGCAGCCGTATTCGTGTTACGGCGCAGTTGATCGACATCAAGAATGGAGCGCATCTCTGGTCGGAGCGCTATGATCGCGAGTTAACGGACGTGTTCGCGGTTCAAGACGAAATCGCGGCCGCCATCGCGGGAGCGTTGAGGGTGAAGCTCGGCGCCCGGCCAGAGGCTGCGCGTCACACGCCGCGCCTGGATGCTTATGAGGCGTATCTCAAAGCACGGCATCAACACTGGCAACTGACCCGCGAATCAATGGTCCAGGCTCGCGAATTCTACGAGCTGGCCATCCGGCTCGATCCCCAATTCCCACTGGCCCATAGCGGCCTCGCGGACTACTTTTTAACACTTTCCAGCAGCTTGATGCCGGCGCATGAGGCTGCGCCTCGGATCCGGGCCGAGGCGCAAAAGGCGCTGGAACTGGACCCGTCGCTGCCCGAAGCTCATGCGATGCTGGGGGCCGTCGCGTTCATTTATGATTTCGACTATGCGGAGGCCCAGCGGCGATTCGGGTTAGCGATGGCTAGTGAACCCGTACCGCCCTTGGTTCGGGACTGGTATGCAGTGTTCTTTTTGGCTTCCTCGGGGCGAGTGGGGGAGGCCTTGGAGCAAGTAGAGCGGGCGATCCGGGAAGATCCGCTGAATCCCATGTTTCATTGCACGCGCTGCGTGCATCTGACGGCGATCGGCAGGCACACCGAGGCGGAGACGGAGTTTCGCCGGGCGCTGGAATTGAACCCCAATTTCTGGGTCGCCTATTGGCTCACCATCGGACGGTATCTGTCGAGAGGGATGCCGGAACAGGAGCTCGCCTGCGCTGAGCGGTTTTATTCCTTCGCGCCGTGGAGCCCTATAGCAGTCGGCAGTCTCGCGGGAATGCTGGTGCGGACCGGTGACGCGGTACGCGCCCGCGAGGTGCTGCGCCAAATCGAAGAAGGCCAGAAGTATGGGCACCCCGTGGGACTCGCAATCTATCAGCTTTTCTGCGGCGATGTGGAAGCGGCGGCGGACTGGATGGAACGGGCCATTGAGCAGCGTGTGCCGCACGCCGCGCTACATCGGCTGATTCCGATTTACGCGGCGCTGCATGCCAGTCCGCGCTGGCCCAAGCTAGCGAAGATGATGAATCTACCGGAGGCGAGCGCGTGAGGTTGTGGTCTACGGGCTTCGAACTCGGCCCTTACACGCTCGTGTCGCCTATCGGCGCGGGTGGCATGGGCGAGGTGTGGAGGGCACGCGACACGAGGCTCGGACGAGATGTGGCACTGAAGATCTTACCGGCAGAGTTCGCGGCCGACTCGGACCGCCTTGCGCGGTTTCATCGTGAGGCGAGGGCGGTGGCTGCACTGAATCATCCCAACGTGGTGACACTGTATTCAGTGGAGGAATGCGGCGGGGTTCATTTTCTGACGATGGAGTTGGTGGATGGTGAGCCGCTACAAATGCTGATTCCGCCGGCGGGCTTTCCGGCTGAGCGGGTGTTGGAATTGGCGGTGGGGCTCGCCGGAGCCATCGCGGCGGCGCATGAAAAAGGGCTGGTGCATCGCGACCTGAAGCCGGCCAATATCATGATCACGCGCGATGGTCGCGTGAAAGTGCTCGACTTCGGTTTGGCCAAGGAATTACGATCTGTTGGCGCTGATGACGCGACCGTGACCTCATTCGAGGAAACGCGCGTGGGCGCCGTCATGGGGACGCCGCCCTACATGTCGCCCGAGCAGATTTCCGGCGCGGCTGTGGATCAGCGGACAGACATTTTTTCGCTCGGCATCATCCTCTATGAAATGACGACCGGCCGTCGGCCATTCGATGGAAAGTCGTCCGCGGAGCTGGCGGCATCGATCTTGCGAGATACGATCCCCGCCGTAACCAAGCTGGACGTACCCGCCAACCTGGTAAAGCTGATCGAGCATTGCCTGGCGAAGAAAGCGGGTGACCGTATTCAGACCGCGCAGTTGCTCGCGACGAGCCTCCGGGCGGTCAGACTCGAGACCGCGCCTTCCGCCGGCGATCCGGCGATCGCACGGAAGGACGAGGGATTTTGGGTTGCCGTTTCACCTTTTAAGTTCACGGGCGCGAGTCCGGAATTAGCGGCGCTGGCGGAAGGGTTGTCCGAAGAGATCGTCGCCGGCTTGTCGCGCTTTTATTACCTGCGCGTGCTCACCAAGGGGGGGGCCGGAGCACGGTATGTATTGGAAGGCAGCCTGCGCCAGGTGGGTTCGCAGTTACGTGCCTCCGTGCAACTGATCGACAAGTCCACGGGCGCACATCTTTGGGCCGAAAACTACACAAGACCGTTTTCGCCTGACACCATATTCGACATCCAAGACAGCTTGGCGCCGGCCATCGTCTCGACGTTGGCCGAAGCCAGCGGAGTGTTGACCCGTGTTATGTGGATGGCACTGAGGGATCGCGATCCGCTCACGTTAACTCCTTACGAAGCTCTGATGCGGAGCTTCGGTTGGGTAATCCGTCTGACAGAGGAGGAGTACCGACTGTCGGTAGCCGGGCTTAAGAGGGCGATTGAGCAGGAGCCTCGCCATTCCGGATGCTTGGCGATGCTTGCCATCCTCTACATGCACAGTCACCAATTCGGGTACGCGACGGATCCGAAGCCGCTGGATCTGAGCCTCGCCTACGCCCACCGCGCCGTTGCGGCGGAGCCGACTAATCACCTAGCGCTCTTCGCCCTGGCCTTTGTGCACATTGCCCGGAGAGAAATTCCCGCGTTCCGGAATGCGGCGGAGCAGACGTTATCGCTGAACCCGATGGATGGGAACGCGATGGCCGTGATCGGCATGCATACCGCGTATAGCGGTGATTGGCAGCGGGGCTGTGAGTTGGTGGAACGGGCCATGCAGCTCGACCCCCGCCATCCGGGTTGGTATTGGTACCCGCTTGTGAATAATGCCTACCGCCAGAACGATTACCAACGCGCCTTGGATTACGCGTTACGGGTGAATCTTCCTGAAAACTTCTTGACTCATTTGTTTCTCGCGATGGTGCACGGGCAGCTTGGGAACCGCGATGCGGCGGCACGAGCTCTGCGAGAACTCCTGACGATGAAGCCGGACTTCCAGGCCAACGCGAAGGAAGAGCTTGAGAAATGGTTTTTCGACAGCGCTCATCTCGAGCGCGTAGTCGAGGGGTTGCGCAAGGCGGGGCTGTCTCTCGCCGAGGATAGATCGGGTGTTCTCGAAACGGAGGCGGCGCAGATTCCGTCGATCGCCGTGCTTCCGTTTGCCAACTTGAGCGCCGATAAAGAGCAGGAATACTTCAGCGACGGTTTGGCGGAAGAGATCCTCAACTTGCTCTCGCAGGTCTCCGGGCTCAAGGTGATTGCGCGGGCATCCTCGTTCGCCTTTCGTGGCAAGGAAGTGGACGTGCGAAAAATTGCGGAGGCGCTGGATGTTCGCACGATTCTTGACGGCAGCGTGCGCAAATCGGGCGATCGAGTACGCATCACGGCTCAACTCATCAACGCAGACGATGGCGGACACCTGTGGTCGGAACGCTACGACCGGGAGTTCACTGACATCTTCGCGATCCAGGACGAAATCGCAAGCGCCATTGCCGGGCAACTGAAAGTAAGTCTGTCGCCGCACAAGCAGCGAAAACATGTGCCATCCGTAGCCGCGTACGAAGCGTTTCTGGAGGGGCGGCATCACGGCTATCGCCTGGATCCGGCCTCTTTAGCGAAAGCGTTCGAGTGTGTGCAGCGAGCCCTCTCTATCGACCCCCAATACGCTTCCGCTTACGAGTTTCTCGGCGCCTGGCACGGAATGATGGCGTGGTCAGGACTTGCGGACCCCAGGGAAATGCACGCGAAAGGGCGCGCCGCCGCGCGGAAAGCATTGGAGCTGGATGAGGATCTGGCGGAAGCGCACGCATTGTTAGGCGTCTTCGCCGGTATCAGCGATTACGATTGGCGGCAAGCGGCCACGCATTTCTCGCGCGCGCTCCAACTGGATGGAACCTCGCCCGAGGTCCGCCTGTCGTACGCATTGTGGCACCTCCGGCCTCTCGGGCGTTTGGACGAGGCTCTCGCGGAATTGGATGCGATCCGCGAGAAGGACCCGATCTCTGTGTTTGCTCGCACGGAGTCCGCGCACTTGCTGCTTTTGATACGGCGCTATGATGCGGCGGCGGAAATGGCCCAGGGGGCCCTCGACCTCGAGCCGAATCACACCATGGCGATGTTCCACCTCATTCAGGCGCGGATGGAGCAAGGCCGAAACGAGGAGGCAATACAAGTAGCTGAGCGTGCGGTGCAGCTTGCCCCGCAGTGGCTGGTTGCCTTGACTTTTTTGGCGCTGGCTTACTCTCGGGGTGACCGTCCAAACGATGCCCGCCGCATCGTGCAACAGATGCACACCTTAGCAGAGCACGCCCACGCGAACGCAACGGCCCTCGCGGGCGGCCGCCTGTCCATCGGCGATGTCGACGGCGGATTCGAATGGTTGAATCGCGCCATTGAGCAGCGGGAGCCTATCATCACGACCCTGAAGAGCTGGTCTGTATTCGACTGCCTGCACGCTGATCCGCGTTATCCGGTCTTGCTGCGCCAGATGAACTTAGACTGATAGAACACAATGTCTTTCACGCCAAACACGCGACTCGGCCCGTACGAACTTCTCTCGCCCATCGGTGAGGGCGGCATGGGTGAGGTGTGGAAGGCACGCGATACACGTTTGGATCGCATCGTCGCCATCAAGCGCCTGAAAGGAGAGCACAGTGCCCGATTTCAGCAGGAAGCTCGCGCGATCGCCGCGCTGAATCATCCGCACATTTGCCAGATTTACGACATCGGGCCGGATTACCTGGTTTTGGAATACGTCGAAGGGGAGCCGCTTCGGGGGCCGATACCATTCGAAACGGCGATGAAACTGGCGCTTCAGATCGCGGGCGCTTTGGAGGCCGCGCACAAGCGAAACATTCTGCATCGAGATCTGAAGCCAGCCAATATCTTAGTAACGGAAAGCGGAGCGAAGCTGCTCGATTTCGGCCTCGCCAAGTTGATAGCGAACTCCGACCCGGACGTGACTCAAACTGTCGAGGGCGCCGTCATGGGTACCGCAGCCTACATGTCACCAGAGCAGGCACAGGGGGAAACAACTGACGAACGTTCCGACATCTTCAGCTTTGGAGCCGTATTGTACGGATTGCTCTCGGGCCGGCGGCCCTTCATTGGCGCGTCCGTGCTCGATGTTCTGAACGCCGTGGTGCGGACTGATCCTACGCCACTAGATTCTCCGTTGGCGGGAATCGTCCAGCGCTGTTTGGCAAAGAGAGTGGAGGCGCGGTTTCAGAACGTCGCGGAATTGAGAACGGCGTTGGAGCAGGTGGGTTTGAAGCCCCAGGTGGGCTTGAGCGAAGACAAGCAGCCTTCGATTGCGGTACTTCCGTTCGCGAATATGAGCGGTGATAAAGAACAGGAGTACTTCAGCGACGGCTTGGCCGAAGAGATCCTCAATGCGCTGGTGCAGGTGCCCGGATTGAAGGTCACGGCTCGCACCTCCGCGTTCTCCTTCAAAGGCAAAGATGCGAAAGTCGCGCAAATCGCCCAAGAGCTCGGCGTCGAACACATTCTGGAAGGGAGCGTGCGCAAAGCCGGTAACCGGATCCGCGTTACCGCTCAGCTCATCAAGGCGTCCGACGGATTCCATCTCTGGTCGGAGCGATACGATCGCGAGCTGAGCGACATTTTCGCCGTACAAGATGAGGTCTCCAGCGCAATTGCCGCCGCTCTTAAGACGAGGCTCTCAGGCAAGGTAGAAGGGCGGAAACAGTACGTCCCGACCGTTGCCGCCTACGAGGCGTACCTCAAGGGGACGCATTACCTATGGAGAAGAACCCGCGAGAACATGGAACGGTGCCGCGAATACTATGAAGAGGCGATCAGACTCGACCCGCGGTTCGCGTTGCCCTATTCGGCGTTGGCGACGTACTATCACATCGCAGCCTCTTCGTTCATGGATCCTCGCGAAGCTGTGGCCCGGGGAAAGGAAAATGCGAGAAAAGCGTTAGAGCTCGATCCATTCATGCCCGAGGCAAATGCGTGGCTAGGCATCTTTGCCGTCGTTTACGATCGCGATTGGGAAGAAGGCGGCCGGCGATTCCAACTGGCAATGGCGCACCAGCCGGTAGCTCCCGGGATCCGCCACTTGTACGGATATTTCTATTTGCGGCCTTTAGGCCGAGCGCAGGAAGCCGTAGAAGAGCATCGGCGGGCACTCGAAGAAGATCCGCTGAATCTCATTATGCGCGTCGCGCTCGCGACTTCTCTCCGGGAGGCTGGCCGGAATCAGGAAGCAGCGGCTGAGGCAAGGAAGATCCTTGAGCTTGATCCGGACTTCTTCGCCGCATTCACGCTTCAGGCCTTCGACTTTACCTGGGAGCCACTTGAGGAAGCGCTGGCATTCGCGGAGAAGGGATATGCGCTCTCTCCGTGGTTCGCTCCAGCCGTCGGCCTGTTGGCGGGACTCCTGGTCAGAGCCGGAAACCAAGCCCGCGCGCGGGAGGTGCTTAAAGAACTCGAAAACGGCGATCGTAGCGAGCGCTGCTCCGCGTTCACTATCTACCATCTTCTGTGTGGCGAAATTGAGCAGGCGGTGGACTGGACGGAAAAGGCCATCCGACGGCAGGAGCAGATGGTGACCATGCTTCTTCTCCCCACGCCCTGGGGACCGATGTTGCGCCGCTCACGCCGGTGGCCGCAACTGGCAGCGATGATGAATCTCCCGGCGACGGCACGATGAGTTGGTCCGGCGGATCGCCGATCGGACGACACGCATTGAGTTCCCCACCCGGAATGAGATTTCCGCTCAGCGGCATGGATTCGAACTCCGGTTAACGACTCCGAGACGCGACCGGCTGCATTTGATTCGTCGACTGCCAGAGGCCCGTTGCAGCGGCTGCGGCTGCGAGCTCGTCGGACCATGTGGCACTGCAGGGGGCACCAGAGAATAGAAGACCTTGCCTTTGCCGGGAACCAGAGGCATGAGTGTTCTCATGAAGAATAGCCACAAAAGTGTGTTGCCGTTTCCGGCAGCGCCAGAAGAGCCCGCGGCCTCGACGATCGTCGTCCAGATCGGGAATGATCGCTTCGCCATCCATTGGGAGATTGAGGAGCTGCCGCCAGCGGCGCCCCTGGTGGCCGTGGAAGCGAGGGGCCAAGAAGGCAACTGCAAAGATCGTCAAATAGCCCCTGCCCCGCCCAACTCTTGGCGGGGACACTGCTCCCAGATGTTATGCCTTATGACCCTACGCGCCCCGCGTCATTTCCCGATAACGGCCGGACACTCACCGACGATGCATTCGATTGGTTCGTCCGCGTTCTCACAAATGGAAGGGTCACGGGGGATAGCGTAGGGCCTCATGGCGATCTGTTACTCGAGTTTCCTTATGTGGGACCACCTCACCAAAACCGCATGACGAAAGCGCCGACCAAAATAAAAGCATAAAGAGACAACCAGCATGCAAGATCGCAAGTTCGTAGCAACAAAGAATACTCAGATCCATGTGACCAAGCGCTCGCCCGAGTATTGGAGAGTCACGTTTGACCACCCGCCGCTCAACATCTTCGGTCCCGAG
>Ga0265313_10002709_pt1 | contig 15006 bp, 17 predicted proteins | sample 4123metaG_FD_203122 | JGI IMG/M metagenome (GOLD analysis project Ga0265313, IMG submission 203122) | Rhizosphere microbial communities from Carex aquatilis grown in University of Washington, Seatle, WA, United States - 4-1-23 metaG | ecosystem: Host-associated > Plants > Roots > Rhizosphere >...
TAACGGAATTGACGCCCGTGCAACGTCAGGTCATCGAACTGCTCGGCCTCTCGCCCGATGAATACGGTCGTTAACCACGCCGGGAAATTGCCAACAAATCACCATCGGCACTCGCGGAATGTAAGAGACAACATCAACGAGGAGGAGAATAGATACGTAGCCAATCCGTAGGTGTGCGACAATGACGAAATGTAGAAGCGACGCAAGATGGCAGTTCATGGGGCGGTGCCCTCAGTATTTGCGATCGCCGCCAGCTCTTCTGCTTCGTATTCTGCATCGAGAACTACGGTGAGGCCGTCGCTGCTATCTATACACTTATATAGGTAGTACCTCGGGTGCCGGTTTTCTCCGAATGCATCGAACGCGTACAGAAGGCGACACGATCCGGAATAGTCAGTGAGGGAACGAAGCTGGCGAAGCACGTTATCGCGGCTAATTGGTTGTCGTTCTTTGACACATTTGGAGAACGCATGCTCCAAGAGCAAAAGGGCATCGTATCCAAACATTTCGTATGAGAAGAGCGTAGACGGCCTGTCGGGTTCGGCGAGGGCACCTTGGAGCGCCGGATGGTCCGGGCATGCTTCTAAGGTGCGAATATCCGGTGACGGGAACGTAACATATGCAACTAAGCCGGATGTGGTAATTAAATGCGAGGAAAAGCACCCGTCGGTGAGGAGGACGACGGGGCACTTGTCGGCTGGAAAGGTTTCTGGGATTTGTCGCAGCAATGATCTGGCAGTTTCAGCATATCCGCAGAAGATAAGGAGATCTGGGTCCTCAGCTGCCGCTGTCCGTATCGGATCGATAGTGTTGGTGGGATACAAGGTGACTGGAACAGTGATGTTCGGTTGCAGGAATCGACGCAATTCGGTTTCGAGTGGAATGGAATACTCTTTCGATTCCTCGGTGTGATCGACTAAAAGGCAGATGCGCTTCCTGAGCAGAGCAGTTTTGCCGGACACACCGAGAAGTTTCTGTGCGGCGAGCATAATGGCAGCAGCCTGATATGGAACGTCGCACGGCGGAAGCCGTAGGCAGTTCGAGTAGCGGATTGGACTGGCACCGGAATGATGGCCGAGCATCACGTTCTTCCCGGTCGCAATTGGCATTAAAAGGGGAATTCGTGCGCGCGCGTAATACGGGATAGACGGGCGAGTTGTACCGGAGGTCGCGTGCCCGATTATTGCAATGACATTGGGATCAAGAGCAAGTCGTTGTGCCCACTTTTCTGCTTCTTTTGGGTCCCCCGAGTCCTCGACATATTCAATTGTGACATCCTTGCGCCATTCTTCGAATTGCTCGGATCCCGCAGCGGCGTCGACGCCGGCTCGCATTGCATTCCCTTGCGCGTAATTGCGGTGATATCGCTGCACCGTTCCCAGCGGCTTGACACCTGAGCCCACGACAATGATCTTTAGCGGACCAGGGGTTGAGGGCGGGTCATGCAGAACAGTACCGAGTGAACGGCAACCGCTCAAAAGAATGAGGCCAAGCAAAGATTCGACGAAGCGAACGCCAAGGTGTGTGCGTGGCACGAAACTGTCCCCCGCGATGGTTAAGGCTTGGTTGATACCGGTCTAAGGCGGGGGGAATGGCGATTAACCGGAAACCGGGACGATCCCATCAGTGTGCCCTAGCCCAGGACACCGTTGATGGAACCCAAAGCCATAACATTGGCCCGCGATGCTACTTCATCCAAGCGATGATCCTATGACGCCAGACCGGAATTATCGCATTTGCCAAATGAACAATCAAGCATTTTTAAACGGTTATTGACGTTCCACGCCCTCGATCACCACCGTACCCCGTGACGACGCCTTCGCCGCGCCTTCCGCCTCCTGCAAGCACGGCACCCAGTGATGCACGATGCCTTTGAATTCGTCGACGTGGTACATCGTCCCTTTATTGATCTATTCATCCGGTGCTTGCGATTGACTCTCGTGCCGTTATGCGTGATCCGAAACAGGTCACCGGGGCGCCATTGCCAGCGTCCCGCTAGCAACGCCTCGAAGCGAATGGGCTGATGAGGCGACAATCCCTGGCCCTGCCCAATTCTTAAACGATCGCAATGAGCATGGCCGTTCGGGTGAAACAACAGCATATCGCCTTGTTCATAATGGCACCGCCACCAGTGTGAACCACAAACGTGGTTTCTCCGCCTCTACGAACAGCACCGTGTACTGACTACCGGCGTCTTTCCCAGGGTGGCAGTTTCGCACAGTCGAACAGGACTTGCCAGCAAGACGCACTCGGGACTTCAAATACGACTTGTCTCCCCAATCGCTATCCTTCCATTTTCTCGGCGGGCTCCGTAGAATCAATGGCCTAAATAGGCCATCGTCACCTGATGCAATTCCTCGATTGGCATCGATTGGCATGGCCGTGGTCTAACATGTACCGTAGCGAGCGTCGTCTCGACCGTCCTCCCCTGCGGATGATGTCTTTCGACCGCCTCCTGCTCATGGGCAACAGTCCCGGCTCCCTTTTTTTCTGCAATTCGGGAATGCAGCATGATTGCGGCCGATGATCCGTGCGGCCGGAGGCGACCATGCACTCGACGACCAAGAAGTGACCGTACATCCAGGCCATTCTTGACGCGGATTCTACGCTCCGAGGATTACTGGGCACATTTCGCCCACCGCTTCCATCCGTCAATTGACTTGCCATCGGTAAAGAACTGTTCCTGCCCGCTGGCAGGCATCGCACACATGAAGATCGTCACTGCTGATAGGATGCCATTCATTCGGTTCATTCTTATTGTCCTCCAAGTTGCTATTTACGATATAACGTTGACAACCGACTCTACTGTTTCTGTTGTGGCAGCGAAAACGACCAGGGGATCTTTGGCATGTGGGCCGGATCGGCGGGTGCCACTGACGAGGGGTGTGCGTTCTTAAGTCCCTTGACAAATGGCCGTTCCCCACTTCCTTCTTCAAGCACCTCGATGGGAACCGGGCGCGTTTCTGAAAACTCGATCTGCTTATATAGCGATACTACGATGATGACCGCGCCGACCAGTCCAAAGAGAAGGCCTGGGCTCGCGCTCTTCAGCGTCAACGTCGCCTCTCTCTCTCCGCCTTTGCCGCTTCCAGTCACGTCATAAGCAGATTCAATACCGACCCACGTCATCATTACACCAAAGTAAAGGCACATGAACCCAAGGAACATTCCTAGACCTACCTGCAATGAACCGACTAGCGCGAGTCGGTCGATAGTTTGCGCCGCCGCCCCCAAACCTCCGGCGAGAAGGAACAACATGAAGAAAATCAACGCCGGAATTGCGATTGCCAGGATGCGATACGACCAATTCAGGCTATCCGCAATAATGACCCTCATGCTCTCGAGCGTCACAGCTGGTTTACGCGGCCGCAATTGTTTCGCCTTCGGCTCGCCAGAACTTTCCTTTCCACCAACGGAGGAAGACTCCTCATTCGCATCTGACGACGACGCTGAATGTGGCGCAGTTCCTCCCAAAGAATCTGGGCGAACTCCTCGCCGTGATAATCAGTAGAATTGTCGACCTCTGGCTGAGAACCCGACATGAGCATTGCTCCTTCTGCGACCTATGTATCACGCGGCGGCGTCGCGACGCCGCCGCCGCAGATCGAATGACTGACAATCTGGCAAATCCGTAACAGCGCTCACCCTCCGCATGAGTCGAGTTACCGGTTCACACGGTCACGATGCTGGCGGCCAGCGTCGGCACGGAAAAAAGCGGCAATGGGAAAGTGATCGCTAGTTCGCGTTTGCTTCGGATCGCGCGGGTCGCTGGTGAACACAGACGGATCAAGCCGTTTCGCCTCAATTAGTTCCTCGAAGCAGTCCTGCGAGACAATAAAGTGATCGTAGTTGTGCGCAGGTTTGCCCCCAGTGGCGGCCGAACTGCGAGATGTTTTTTCCTGTACCAGAACGTGCAGGGCGTGCGGCCCGAATTCGAACCGGCCATCGTCGTGCAGTACTGACTCAACAGTAAGCCCGTTTTCGCCGCTCCCGTCAGCCGGTGTGTTGAAGTCACCGCAGATGATCACGTCAGGATCGTTGGTGTTGTCCTGGAAATACTCATCCAGGAAATCGAGAAGCGTTACCAGCTCCTTGGCCGACTCCTCGGTATGGCCGCCCCGAAAGGTCAAATGCACCGTAATCAGCGTAAAATCGAAATCACCAAATGTGAAATGCGCCATATGCGGTGGATGCACGGACCGGTTCGGGTCGGTTTCTGGCTTTTCATCCCCGTCGTGAGCACCGACGAATAGGACGCCGCCGTCTTTCCCCTCCATGAGATCCGTGCGGTACCAGAATCCGTTGTCCATATTGTCCGTCGTGTCGGTAAAGAAGTCGGCCCATGCGTCATGTTTGCCAGGAAGCATCAACCGCAACATCTCGGCGCCGGCAGAGTTGGCAATCTCCTGGGCGGCGAGGATTTGGTATTTGCCGTTCAATATGCGAGACAGCGCACCATGGACTAGTTGCGGCCGCAGCGCTCCTTCCTTTCCGGAGGTGGCACCGGTTTGCACGTTCCAGGACACAACGGCCAGGGCGTTCTCAGGTATGGCCTCACCGCGCGGCTCCGTGGGTGCTCTCATGTCCCGCGCATCCAGCGACAAGGCTCGCGGATCAACAACAGGTGGCACGGCGCCCTCCGGCACTATCGCTCCTGATAGACCGGTCCGGATTGCTTCGATTGCTGAAAACGGAATGAGCGTTCGTTCGTTGCTCATTGGCTCCTGCACCGATATCCACTGCGCCGACGGAGACTCAAGCATAATCCCGGAAAATGTTCTGTTTGCGGTGAGAATCGTGACCGCAGTCCCTGGCGTAAGCGGAACATTGGTTTGGTCGCCGCCGGCGCAGGGTTCGTGCATAAGTCCGAGCAACGCCACGACGATTGCAAATCCCTGCAACCTTTTAGCGGACAAAGACATGTGCAAACCCTCCCAACGGTGAGATTCGGGCGCAAAAAGCTGTAGAAGCGAAAAGCCAGCGCCGACTCTCCTAAATATGCTTCTGGTACAAGTGACGGACAAACGGCGCGACCTCTCCCTGCGTGGTCGGCGTCGGCCCCAAGGGTTTCCCACCCGACTTCCTTGCGGCCATGACATGCACGCCGTGCAGCCATTCCTGTTGCATCGTGTCGAGGGGCTGATTGGCCGGGTGCAGAGCGCTGCCGCGGGCAGGCAGAGGCGGCAGCGCGATGCGCGGCAGCTTAGCCGGATAATTATCCCGTGGTGTCCGTAGCCCATTAAAGAGTGCGTCGAAGGGCTGGGCGCTGGCATCGCGTTTCGTCAGGAAGGTCTTGAGGCCAAAAAGCTTTTTGAGTGTTGCCAGCACCGATGTGTGCTGATATTGCGACGAATCGATGCTTCCCTTTACCACCCACGGCGACGCGATGACGGCGGGCACACGGAAACCAAGGCGATCGAAGGCAAACGGCGTCACCCATTTCGGATCCTTGGGCAGCGGCGCCGTTTTTCCATCGGGGTTCGGGATCTTTTGCAATGGAGGCCCGATATGGTCGTAATAGCCGCCATGTTCGTCATAGGTTAGAATGAAAACGCTCTTCTTCCATGCTGCGTCGTTCTTCACCAGGGCGTCGTAGACATCGGCGATGAGATTGTCGCCGAAGCGCACGTCGTTGGGCGCATGCTGATCATTGGCCGGTTCCTTCCCGTTATTCATCCGGGGAATGATGAACGAGTAGGTGGGCAGCTTTCCGTCCGCCGCCTCGCTGATGAAATCTGTCTCGAACCGCCGGAAGTTCGCCTTCTTCTGGTTGACCTGGCTGAAATTCATCACTTCGTTGAGATCGAAGTCGTAGACGGCCCACGTCTTGCCAGCGTCTTCCAGGCTGTTGTAGATGGTCCGTTGCTCGAACTCGTGCTTCCAGTCGTTGTAGATGTAGCCGGCCGACGTCGCCGAGTGCATGAAAAGGCGGTTGGGTTGCGTTGGCCCAGGCACTTCCGAGAACCAGTGATCGCAGACGCAGAACTCATCCGCCAGCGCATTTATGGATGGAAGGCGACCGGGAAAGAACGCTTTCATGACGCTCCCGATCTCGTCACTGGTCGGCGATCCGACCCGATCATGAATCAGCTCCTCGCGATAGTTCTTGACGAAACCATTGTTTTTCGCCGGGAATTGCTTGCTCGGACCGGTTTTGTTGTTGCACAGTTGCCAATTGGCGGCCGCGAAGGAATGGCCTGGCCCCTGGCCGGATTCGGTGGCGAAATTGGCTCCAGCTGTCGCGTAGAACGCCGGATTGCTCGTGGACTCCGGCTTTGACGGATCGAGCAGGTTGACTTCGGTTCCTTTCAGCCCTTCCACCCCCTGACGGAATCCGAAAATATGGTCGAACGAACGATTTTCCAGCATGAGCACAATGACGTGCTCGATCGGCGCGGTGTGGGGCATGGTGCAAACCTCCAGGATGATGCTTTTTATTCGATGGCCCCACCGGCTCGATGGGACAGGCAACGGTGCTTCTTCGCTCAGAGCGCCCATATGAAACCGGGTTCGCCTACTCACGGAGCAGGACGGCAGCCCGCAGTTAACGATTCGCCTCGGCGACCTCCTTCAGAATTCGGTTTAGCCGGAAACCCGCCTCGGCGAGCCGTTGCGACGCCAGCTTGCCGGCGGCTTTCATATACTCGTCGGACAGCTCAAGAGGCTCAAGCTCCCCCGTATCGTCGGCGTCTTCGGCCTCACGCAAAGGCGTCAGCACCTCGTCGTCGTACGCCGTGGATATCGCATAGGTGCGGCTCTCGTCCATCCACACGGTCTCGTCGAGCTGATCTGCGGCGTGCTCGCCCAGCGATTTTAGCCGGTTGTCGGCCAGGATTGCCGCCGCACGCCCACGCACTGTGTTGAATTTAATCCTGCCACCGGGCAGGTCGTCCCACAACGCGTGCAGATTGCCATTGTGCTCCGTCGGAATCGCATTTCCTCCACGATCATTCTTGGGGAACAAGTGCTGTGAATAGAGGGCGGCTGCGTGCAACGGCTGGTGAACATCACCCACGGTGTGAATGAGCCAGGCCAGCATCACGGCCTTATCGGCTTTATCGGCGTCCGGCCGGGCAAGCATGCGGCGAGCCAGGCGGATGGTTTGGATGACATTCATCTTCCGTTGAGGCACATCGGGGGCCGTCAGCTCTAAATTCACGCTCAGCGCATCCTTCAACGCCTCCTGGTCGCCTGGATTAAGCCAACACGGCTGATTGATGAAATGCCAGTCCCCGTGATGGTACTTCATCTTTTCCGCGGGCTTGAACGACCGGGCTAGATCCGGCCAGATTGCAGCCCGTTGCAAAAGCCAGTCATTCACGTCCACCTCGCGGCTGCTGTCGAGTTCGTCCGACATGGGCGAGTCAAAATCCTCGTCGAAACGCGGGTGATTTTTCAATATCGCGACGAGTGTGGCGCGGTCGCCGGGCGTAAGTTGCCGGTAGGCGATTGCAGCTACGATTTGGTGGCCCGCCTGATGCCATGCCGTGGCAAAGGGGCAGAGGCCGAGAACGGTGACAAGGATTAAGGCGCTCCGAACGATGTGGTGCATCACTGATTCTCCCAAGGACGAAAACTTGAATTGTACCTAACTTGAACAATCGGCAAAGTTTTTGGCTCCCGCGCGCCGTACAACCCGATCTCAGACAGTAATGCCGACGTTGCCACAATGGCATCATGCGGTCAGCGTTTAGCCCGTGACGGCGACGAGCCCAATAAGCCGCCCCCATCAGTAGACGTTGCATGAAGGAACTCGTTGTCCGTCCGTTTGCCTCCGATCACCTCCAGTCTTCTGGCAATGTATCGCCACTGCCGATGGACGCGTTGTTTGTCGCCACGGAGGAACGACACTACGCGATCGTCTTCCCGGCTGAAGCGAATGGTGGTAGCGTCCACCGATGTATCACGCAGGGCGTCGAAGACCGCGTTGGTGTTTCTTTCCTGATCGTCAACAAAAAGAATCGCTTTAATGTCAGCCTTCGATCGTCGCAATAGCAGCCTCAGCAGTACGCCCTTGTCTTGTCCATTGCCCAGGCACACGCCATCAACGTACTCTACGGGGCGGGACGGTCCGATATGAAAGCGAAGGCGCTCGCTTGGCGTAAACTCGTGGTCGAGACTAATCCCCTCGAATGGATCGAAAGGATCGGAAGGTACGCCCTGCACCTGAAACGCAAAGGCCTTCACGCTTAGGTCATTCCCATTGAGCGAGCGAAGCGTGAGTGGCCGCAGCTCAGGTGAACGCGCGGTTAACACTAGTAGCGGAAACTGGCCACCGCCGAGTACTCTAATGACGGCCGGTGCATCGGTGTCGGTGAGCCGCATGCGGTTGCGGCTTATCAGTCCGGCCCAAATGCGCAGCAGCGCATCGGTGTCGTCGGCGACCAGGTACTTCGACTCTGGCGCGTGTTCGAGCAATGCGGCCTGCCACAAAAACCACTGGTCGCTTCCAAGGTGTCGCTCGGAGGCGAGCAACGTGTTGTCCAAATCGAAGACAACCAGGACGTGAGCCGCGCCGCCAAAACGCTCGGCCAATTCCATGGCTCTTGCCTGAACGACGCGGAGCTCCCCCGCTTCGAGCTGTTCGTCAGCACTCGCCCGAGCGGCGACCAGGCAGCTTATGCACAACACAATAGCGGCGTAGTAGCGGTGCCGCCCATGTAAGGTCGGCACGCCGACCCCGGGCCGCATTTTGCGCGTCAGCGGGTAGTTCATCGTTGCAATCGCGGCATCCTATTTATGGGGTGTTCCCCGACGAGCCGTCTGCGTCGCGTATGAGCGGAAGTCGGTCGCCTCTTTGAGGCATTCTGCATTGGTGAGGGCGCCTTCGAGTGGTTGAAATGCGGGAAACCGCAAGGTGGCGGCCGCCAGGCCGTCAAATTCGCGCTCGCCCTGCCGGAAGACGTCGTATGCAGCACGGGTGCAGAGAAACGAGGTGAGCGACTCACTGTACTCCTCGTGCCCGTTAGGGGGAATGAAAAACGGCTTGCCAGTCGCCGAAGCCTGTTGCTCAGCGAACGACCCAAAGCGCTCGTTCAACGACGTAAAATGCGGCAAATCGATCTGCTGGCCCGAAATCGGCAGCGGCGCCTGCAACTCCGTCTTTTCAGTGAAATGCCAGAGAATGTTACCAATAGAAAACATCCCGGGATCCTGCTGCAGATACACGACCTGCTTGACCGTCGCCAACGCCATGATGCCGGAGCACTGGGAACACGATTCGAGTGTCGTGTAAATGGTGACATCCGGCAGCAAGTTTCCACGCTTTCGCTTTTCCGACGAGGCGCTGACGTTCCACGTATCCTCGATCTGCACCAAAGAGAACAGCCGGCGGACAAGGCGGCCCTCGGCGTGCTCAGCGGAACTGTTGAAGATCTCGTTGTGATTGAAGTCGAAGTCGATGACGGCGCCACGGCAGTCGACCGCAATGGAGGCAATATTGTGGCCCAAATAATCGCTGTCGAGATAGTTGCCGATGTCGCCGGCCGACGGCGTCGGGTTGAGCCCGTATACGCCATGTCGCCCCCGCTTGTTGCCGTTCCAGTACCAGCGCGTAACGGCCATGAGCAGGAGGGCGTAAATACGGTGCCGTTCACGCCATTCGGGAGCGATGCCCGTTGCCACCAAAGGCGTCGCCACAAGCTCGCTGACTGGGCGCGCCAAGAACTTGTCGAGATTGCTTAAGCGTGTGGGCATGGTGGCTTAAAGGTTACTTCCTCATCAACTGGTCCCGGATGGTATGAGCCGCCCAAAAGGAAAGCGCGGCTATGGTGAGCGACGGGTTCGCTGTGGCGGCCGATGGGAACACCCCGCTTCCCAGCAGAAACAGGTTGCGAAATTCCCAGCTTCGCTGAAACTTATCCACTGCCGAGTTGATGGCATTGGTGCCCATGCGGTAAGTGCCGATCAAGTGACCGGCGCCGTAATACCGAAACTCTTCGCCATCCACCGAAAAGCGTCCGGATGGGCCCATCGTGCTGCCGGGAGGGTATCGCTTACCGTCGATATGTAGCGTAGAAAACAACCGGTCGGACAGTTTCTTGGCCGCGACGAAGCCGGCCTTTGTATAGTCGGAGATGTCATAGTTAATCCTGGGACGGGGAATCCCAAGCGCGTCATTGCGATCCGACAGAGTGACCCGGTTATTGCGGTCGGCGGACTGCTCAATCAGAAAGCCGAAACGGAATTGCCGAGTAAAAATGTCATTGAGCTTGCGAAGGAGCGCCGCCCCATGTAGCCTGTCGCCGCCGTCGTTGGTCTGGCTTTGGTTGCTGCCTTCGATCCAATCGAGAGTCGTCGTGTAGGGGTCACCGACGGCAAGATTCCATCCCTCGTTGCCCAAATCGACCCTGAAGGCGGCTCGCGTCTTTCGGAACGGACCATCGCGCAGGCTCTCAATGCCCGCGGTGGCCAGCGGGCCGCGGTAGGGGTAGGTCGGCTGGGGCGTCAGCCCCCAGCGAACGTAATAGGGATGATCCATCAGATACCGCCCGATGTTGTCATTACGGAAGCCGGAATGGAGCAACAGTTTGGGAGTCTCTATGGCATTGCCGGCCAGCACATAAATACGCCCCTCTACCGTGTCGGTACCGCAAGGCGAGAGGTGCTCGGGCGACTCGTAACGGATGACTTCGATGCCGGTTACCTTCTTGCCCTCGTCGTCGCGATTGACGCGTGAGGCGACTGCCTGGAAAAGCGCATGCACATTGCCGGTGCTGAACGCCTTGTGCAGCGTCAAGGTGGCGTCGTACTTGGCTTGGGTAGGGCAGATTGGTATGCAACTGCTGTTTCCCGAGCAGGTCCTGCGGATGAACGAAGGACGAGACAGCCGGCCGGCTGGCGTGGGGCTGACGCTTACGCGCTGCCCATCGAACAAAAAGTTCGCGCGGTCGAGGCCCTCGCGGAAGAATCGATCCGTTAGGCTCTCCGGGATTCCGGGGTGCGGGTAGTCGTAGCAGCGAGTAAACTTGATCCCAAGGTAATTCTGGTCGGCTACATTCGCCGACACCCCGATTTCCTCTTCGGCCATGTCGTAATAGGCCTTGGCGCGCCCAGCCTGGGGTAGACCGAGTTCGTCGTACCCGATCGGCCAGTCCACCCCCACATCGTAGGCGGATTGCATCCGGAAATCGTTGGGCACGAGGCGAAGGCTCGTGCCAAGCCAGTGCCAGGTCGTGCCTCCGCTGCGCCGCTCGTAGCTGCTGCTGAACGGCAACGGCGACTGACTCTGGTCCAGGTAGCCCTGCCCGCGGTCATTCCGGTGGGCGACGTGCTCTGTGCGAGCATTCGGTGCATTCGGATTCGGCGCGTACGGCGATTCCGGGAACTTCTTTACCTGCGTGAAAAACCGCTCGACGAATTCCTCCCGGCTGGGTGGCAGCGCCGGTCCCGACTCAATCAACATGACGCTTAGACCGGCTTTCCCCAGTTCATAGGCCGCGATGGCGCCGGCCAAGCCCGCGCCGACGATCACGACGTCATTGTCCTTTAGCACAGCCATTCGTGTTGCCTCTCAGGGAACGAATTTCAGAAACTCCTCTAGCGCGGGCGGCTGCTCATTCCAGTAGCCGAATGTAAACATGCTGTAGCCCATTGGGTGCGATTGCATCGCCTTCCACACCAAGCTTTCCTTGTAGGCCTGCGAGGAAACGACCTTGCTGGCGTTGGCCGGGGTGGCTGGCGGATACCAGGCGCCCAGCAGCCAGAGTTTGATGATGCTGCGGGCGATCGGGCCTAAGTCGGCATCCGCCAGGATTTGTTCGACCGTGAGCGACTTGTCGGCAAACGCCTTAAGCATCTGCTGGTAAGCATCGGCCTCGGCCCCTTTCAGCTCCTCGTCCAGGGTCCGCCGGTATTCTTCGGCGACCATTATGGGATCAACCTTTGCCGCCAAATGTTGCGGGTCGATCCCGGTCAATGCTTCAGAAATCAATAAGAAGGGATCCTTATCCGTATCAACCATTCGTCGACTCCATGGCGTCGGGCACAGACCGAGGCGAGGGCAATCGGTCGGTCATCTCGCTCTAAGCAGCAGAAACGTAAAATCAGAGAACCGCCCATCCGTGGTCGTCGCATTGGCGTGACACTCCATACAACTGGACGAGGCATTGGGGACTTGTCCCGGCAAATAGGTCTCCAGCGTGGAATTACCAAGGAATTGCGGCGCTGGCGTGCCAATGACATCAACAGGCGCCGATGCCTTCACATCGCAGCCTTTGGCTCGGTTGGCTGGCCACTGTGTGCTAATGAGCTTGTAATTTGCCCAGACCGAATTGCCGAGCGCCTTTTGGAAGCGATCATTCAGCATCTCCGCATCGTCGGTGACCGGGATCATGCGGACGACTCGCGAGCGACGTTCGGGCGGCTCAACGCGATTGGGATGCCAGGGCGGCATCGGCGGCGCGTTAACGGCGAGACCACGCCCGCCGTTCGTGAAGAAGCTGTAGCCTTTCGAGGTATCGCTGCCTTGCGTTGGGCAGTTGTCGACATGCTCAAATGTCGACCACACCCATTGTGGGCGAGTCTTGGTCTTATGCACGATATGCAGACCGACCAGACCTACGGTGGCAACTTCGCAATGCTCCTTTACGATCGGAACATCGCCCGCGCGCGTGTAGACAAAAGCGTCTTTCGTATGAAATCGACCCGCATCAATCTCAGCCTGGCTTAACAGTTTCCATGCGGCCTTGACCATAATAGCGCCAAAAGTAACTTCACCCTCGCTCGGGTCCTTATTGCTACATTTGAACGACACGTTCTTCTTTTGGCCCGCTTGTCCCGACTTCGTGTAGAGATCCTCAGACACGATCTGGTCGAACATCACCTTATTGACGAGAATCTCAAAGCGCGCGTGCCGACCGTTCTGATCGACCAGCGGTCCGGAATCGAAAGGTTCGATCGATGCCTCAAGAACCGTGACTATCGGCTCGCCAGCGGTGCTCCTCTTTTCTTGCTGTTCGTTGAATTGTGTCCGGCAGGCCTCGGAACAACCCTCCGGAGCCTGGCGCGGCATGCCCCATGGCTTGGGTTTGTCACCGGGTGCCACAAAGATCTCATAATCCTCTTTCCACAGTTCCCATAGAGCTAGATTGTCCTTTTTGTCCCCGATCTTGCTGTCAGCGCGTGTTCCATCGATGTTGGCAGGCCAGTTGAGGGCAACGAAGGTCTCCCACGACAACCTGTCAAAGTCATGTTGAAGCGAGTCCAGCGTCACAACCGGTTTGTGCGGCGTCACCATCACATCGTGCGGCAGATCTGGCGATAACATTACGGGCTCGGTCGCGGTGTCGCCGGCGCTTGCCGTAGCCGTGGTCATCGACACAAGCATCGCCAGAATTGTCAGACCGACATCGCGTTTAAGCGTACAAAGCATCTGGCTGTTCTCCAATTCGCGTCATATTTCGCGACAAGCGGAGCCTTGTCATATTCCTATTCGGTAACCGCTCCAGACGGGCGCCAAGAACGCGCCAATTGGTCAGAGTCGGACCTCACACGTTATCATTTTTGCCGGCGGCAAATCCCTTGGTCAATGGCCCAAACAGGCCAACACCGGTGAGGGGTGGCAGAAGGGCAATGACCAATGACCGATGTCTCCAGCGGCGCGAACGACGCGGTTAACGGGCAACCAAAGCGTCACTCTTGGCCCGGGAGGGATCGAGGATGCCGTTATGCGAAGCACGCCGGCTTGTCGGTGGCTGGTCGAGCCGTAGAGCTCGGGCCACGGTGTCGCGAGAGCAGTTGAGGCGACGCGCGATCTTAAGGGTGCTGAGTTTTTCGATTTCATGCAAGCGGCGGCATTCCGGATCTTGGCAATAGCGCTGGTTCCAACGGTTCGGCTGGTACCGCCGGCCACACAGGCTCTGTTGCTTGCTCAGATTGCGATCCCGAACATGAATCAGGCGCACCACATTCGTGTTCCCGGGACCGAACTCGTTGTTAGTCCCATCACAACAGATCACAACATTGCGGCCCATCAATCGGCTCCAACAGCAGGCCGTCACGAATCAATGAGTTTATCCGTTGTGCGCCAGGAGATAGTTTCGATGGTCACTTTTTCACGTTGGAGTCCGACTCATCGGCTTTTCTTTTCGCCCACCCATCAAGACGATTCATAAGCTTGGAAAAGAACTCTGGGTCGTAGCCGATTACGAACGCCAACACAGACACGGTGCCGGCCAATTGGACGTATTGATCTTGGCTAGCCTTTGTGATTGCTTCTGTGGTAAGGAGGAGCAGTCCGGACAAAAAGACTAAGTAGAGGAAAAAGCCACGGATGACCGCTGCAGCGCACGCGGCGGATAAGGCGACAAGCGGGGATGCCGCAGTAGACGTGCCAGGAGCGACGATCTCCTGGGCGCGTCGGGAGATCCCGCCGAGTAGGGATGCCAAGCATGCAAGGATGCCCGGATTCGTAAAAGTCGAGCAGGTGATCACCAACATGAGGCAACCCGAGAGAGTTAGGGGCGACGCTTCGCCATGGCTCATTTCGTCGAGCATCTTGATGTACGGTGCGGCGGGAACTGAGACTCCCGCGGCGAAGATGAAGACCCAAATGACAATGACCACAAGCCCCCACAGCACGACCGAGTTGGAACCGAACGACAACTTTACAACATTCGTTTGCACGACCTGTTGCCGTGGCGGCGGCGTTTGAACAGGCTGGTTTTCAGTGCGAGGCACATCACGCGTCGCGACGCTCGCGAGGCGATGCAACGACTCCGCTAGCTGGGTGCGCTCTAGCGGCGACAACGTCGGAAGGCTGTGCTCAAGCTCGTCGCTGGCTCTGTGGATGAAGGCTTCCAATCCTTCGTCGCTTTCTCTGGTATCCACCGCACCGGTCTTCTTCGGAGCAGGCAGGGGCGCTGCAGAGGTGAGGTCACTGGTTCCATGGTTATATTCGTTTGTGGCATCGACCATTTGGGAGAGCCTTGCTTGTACGTTACCTGATGACGATAGGAAGTATCATACTAGACCTTAAACAAGCATAGCCGGAACCCATTTCGGATG
>Ga0265313_10002710_pt1 | contig 15006 bp, 12 predicted proteins | sample 4123metaG_FD_203122 | JGI IMG/M metagenome (GOLD analysis project Ga0265313, IMG submission 203122) | Rhizosphere microbial communities from Carex aquatilis grown in University of Washington, Seatle, WA, United States - 4-1-23 metaG | ecosystem: Host-associated > Plants > Roots > Rhizosphere >...
TATCCGCATTCAAGAGACCGCAGCCAAGCTCAGAGTGCCGCTGATTTATCTGGTTGATTCTGCTGGTGCACGAATCACCGACCAAATTGAGATGTTCCCCGGTCGCCGTGGTGCCGGAAAGATTTTCTACAATCAAGTACAAATGAGCGGTTTCATTCCGCAGATTTGTTTGCTCTTCGGACCATCGGCTGCCGGTGGCGCATATATTCCTGCCTTCTGCGACATCGTCGTCATGGTGGATGGAAATGCATCCATGTATTTGGGCTCGCCGCGTATGGCCGAAATGGTGATTGGCGAGAAGGTGACGCTTGAAGAAATGGGCGGCGCACGCATGCATTGTTCGGTGAGCGGATGCGGCGACGTGCTTGCAAAGACCGAAGAAGAAGCCATCCAGTTATGCAAAGACTATCTGCGCTTCATGCCGGCAAACTGCAATGAGAAGGTTTCTCTGCTTCCGGTTCAAGAACCTGCACAAGGCAAGAGATCGCTGGAAGAAGTCATTCCTGAAAAGGAAAGCGTTCCCTTCGATGTGTACGAAGCTATCGATACACTGATCGACGCTGGGACTTTCTTCGAAATCAAAAGGATGTTCGCCGGTGAATTGGTCACAGGTTTTGCCCGCATCGGCGGACGCGCTGTAGGCATTCTCGCCAATCAACCGAAAGTAAAGGGCGGCGTTCTTTTCGTAGATTCGTCGGACAAAGCCGCACGTTTCATTTGGTTATGCAACGCCTTCAACATTCCTCTATTGTTCCTGGCTGATGTTCCTGGTTTTATGATTGGAACGAAAGTAGAACGCGCCGGAATGATCAGATCGGGCGCTAAGATGATCTCGGCGGTTTCCTCCGCCGACGTTCCGAAAATCTCTGTGATTTTGAGAAAGGCATATGGTGCCGGACTCTACGCCATGTGCGGACCGGCTTTCGAGCCGGATGCCTGCCTGGCACTGCCGACCGCCTGGATTGCTGTCATGGGTCCGGAAGCTGCGGTTAATGCCGTCTACTTCAATAAGATTCAGGAACTTCCGGAAGCGGATAGACCGGCATTCGTCGAAGAGAAGCGTGCTGAATACAGAGAAGACGTGGACATCTATAAGCTGGCCGCCGAAATGATCGTAGACGACATGGTTACACCGGCTAGCCTTAGAGGCGAACTGATCAACCGTTTCAATGCATATGCCAGCAAGGAATTGACCTTGCCGAAGAAAAAGCACGGCGTATTGCCGGTTTAGTCAGCAGTTGGTTCTTCTTCGGTTTCTTCGGATAACTGCTTCTGTGAAGGCTTGGTCTTCGGACCGGCTAAAACTCCGCTATGTTTAACGCGCAGTCGCTCAGCTTTCACATCGTCGGATTCCGCCTGGTCGGTGTCTTCTGTTTTGCACGGCTCGGTTGATTGGTCAGATTGGCATGTCGTTTCCGCGTCGTCCGCCTTTTTTGCATCGGCTTTCTTGAGGCACTCTTCTTCTTTTTTCTCTTTTTCTTTTCTTTGTTCCATATCTGTGCTCCCGGCTGGTTTGTGAGTAGGCAGCCAATCTATAGATAAGGTTCCGCCGGAGGGCGTCGGCGCAGCCGCTGGATCGCCTGTATCCACCAACTGGCTGGATTATGAGGAATTGGTAAATTTGTAACGAAGTTGTCAAGAGTCGTGGTAATTTGGGCTCAAAGAGAGAAAAACGAGCCGAATACGGCGACAAGACAAAAAATAGTCAAATGAACGCTAAGTACAACAGTCAAATCAGTAAAAACAGGCTGCAAGCCACAATAAAAAACGCTAGTGCGTCACCGTAAGCTAGTCCCTCCTCTAAAGAGTTTTAAGCACAATCATTACCTCACTCCGGCGCGACGAACGCACTGGAGAGCGAATGCTATCGAGGTCGATATCACTTCGCGATTTTGGAGATTATTAAAATGGACGCAACTGCACAAAAAGCAATCGGCACAATTGTAGGCGGCATCATGGTGTTTGGTCTTCTACTCTCAATCCCGTTATTGACAGGATTTTGGGTATCAGTAGACGCCGGACACGTTGGTGTGCTCAAGAGAATGGGCGCGGTAAATCCCGAAGAATTGCCGCCTGGATTCCACTTCAAGACACCGATGATGGACGATGTGGTTCAACTCGACACTCGATTGAAATCGTTTGAAGTAAGAGCCGTAGCCGCCTCAAAGGACTTGCAGACTATTGAAACAACGATATCGGTTCAACACAGTATTGCCCCGACAATGGCAGCTGAGTGTTATCAAACAGTAGGCGACCTCGATAAGATCGACCTCACGGTAGTAGCACCGGCGGTGCAAGAAAGTTTGAAAGCTATCACAGCTAAGTACACAGCAGAAGAATTGGTAACGAAGCGCGAGACAGTAAAACAATTGGTGACGGACGCTATTAGAAATTACATCGGACACACACTTTCTGAAAAGAAATTGGATGGAGCCGTCATGATAGCCAACGTAGCCATCACTGATTTCGATTTCTCGAAAGAGTTCAACTTATCGATTGAAGCTAAAGTAAAAGCTGAACAACAAGCTCTGCAAGCTAAGAATGAAAAGGAAAGACGCATCACCGAAGCCGAAGCGGCTGCACGAGAAAAGACATTGAACGCAGACGCCGCAGCCTATCAAATAAGAAAGGAAAGTATTGAAAGAGCCGCAGCCATTCAACGTGAAGCCAACGCTCTTGCACAAAATCCTAGCCTTATACAATTGAGAGCTGTTGAAAAATGGGATGGTGAATTGCCTACATTCTCCGGCAACGGCAGTATGCCCTTCATCAGCTTGCCGGCAATGGAAAAACGTCACGTCGCAGAAAGCAAGACAAAAGAAACACACTAACCTAAACGGTTAAGAAGAGCAAGTAAGAGGCATACCTGAGAGGGCAAAAGGGAGCAGTTGAAAGACTGCTCCCTTTCTTTCGGCATCTTTCTACTGGCTGGTTTCAACTGCTAATTGAGGGTCTTTTCCGAGCCATTCTTTGTTCCACAGTATAGGCGTTTGCAGGTTAGCCCGGTCATGCAGCACTTCGGTTTCGACCAGCGTTTTTAATTGGCGAAAGGCTTCCAGAACTGTGGTTCTTTCTGCATTCGTCTGCAGCGCTTCCATCAGTCTTCGAGTGAAGACGCTGTTTTCATAATTCTTCGATTCCCAGGAAACTTGTTCTGCAAGACTGGAACAAAGCATCATCTGCCCATTGCCGATTGTGATTTTCTGAGGATCAAGTGCCAACAACGGTGCCCTCAATAATCCCTTTCCACCTCCGGCGGCAGAACCGCTGTGACAAACATCGAGGATCAGCACGACTCGATTTGAGGGTACTTGCTCCTTGACCATTTTCGTCAACCATTGCATTGGAATTCCAGTGGCAGCCAGACTGTTCTTATCGGTGTCATAGGCAACCATGAAGTTCAGACCGCTGGGGTCATTCTGTGCTGCCGAACCGTGGCTCGATACATAGACAACGACCAGATCATCCGGGCCGGCAACTTTTGCCAGCCATTTCGCTCCCAGACTTCCGAGGATGCTGTCCTTGCCTGCATTTTCATCAGTCAGCAGTCTGACGTGATCGGGTTTGAAATGCTCCTTCGAGACCAGAAAGTTTTTGAAGTCTGTGGCGTCTTTGGCAGCGTACTTCAAGTTGATTGAAGAATCCTTGAAATTGCTGATTCCTATTGCCAGTGCCCATTTATCTCTGACCGGCTTATCATTGGTCTCTGAAAAGACCACAGGAATCTCCGCTGTCTGATGTGCGGCTTCATGGGCTCCCGGAAGTTGAGCTTTCAGATCGGTAGCGCGTTGGAGTAGCGGCGCGGCTTCAGAACCACGACCTTGGGCGTTTTGCGCAGCGGCCAAGGCGGTTAAATCACCTGCCAATTGTGGCGCCGACGCACCGTAAAGGTGCTCGTCGATAGTCAATGCTTTCTGCAAATAGGGAATTGCATCCGCGTATTTTTTCTGTTTCAAATAAATCTCGCCCAGGTCTCGTGCACTATCTGCGGTGACAGAGTGATTTTCGCCCAACACTTTTTGCGACAGCTCTAACGCTGATTTGAAGAGTGGCTCCGCTTCAGAATACTTGGCTTCTCTCAAATAGAGATGTCCGAGATCGCGAATAAATCCAGCTCGTCGTGGATGATCAGGACCTGTTGCATGCTCTGAAATTTGCAGGGCGTCATTGAGCAAGGATTCACTTTCTTTGAAATTCTCCTGATCGGCACGCACTTTTGCCAGATCAGCCATAATCTCGGCGACTTCCAAGTGCTCGCGCCCGAGCAGTCGCTGCTCTGTGGTCAATGCTTTGGTCAGGTAAGAGGCAGCTTCATCGTAATGACCATCTTGTCGCTGAATATTTCCCAGGCAATGCCGAGCTCTGGCGACAAAAAGATTGTCCGAGTCGCCGAATGCAATCTCCTCCGACTTGAGTGCTTGCGTGGCTAATTTGTCGGCTTCTGCATATTTCCCCTGGTCGCAAAGAACAGCGGCCAACTGAACCATCGCAGCTGCAGTTTCAGGATGTTCGTTGGAATATGTTTTTTGCCTGAGATTTACGACATCGCGCAGCGTTTTTTCTGCATCAGCATATTGGCTTTCCTGGCGATAAAGATCGGCAAGTCCCGACATGATAATTGCATAGTAGGGGTGAGTTTCGCCAAACTGCGCTGCACAGGATAGCAAGGCTTCTTTGTAGGCAGTTTCCGCATCCTTATACTGTCCTTTCAGGGCTGCATAGTTGCCTTTGTTAAACTGCCAGAATGGGAGTGCCAACGTTTTTTTCTCTTTTTTCGCCAGTTTTTCTGCCTTATCCAGGTATGGTTTCATCTCATCTGCTTTTCCCCAGATGAAATAAAGTCGTGCCAGGTTGTTGGTTGCTAAATAGTTCGATTGCGTCATCGCATCTGATTGCTTAAATACTGCCTCGGCTTCGGTAAAGCGGCACTCATCCTGATAAAGCAAAGCAAGACCATTGTAGATAAGGTACTGTTTTTGCCTTTGAGCAGGCGGCAGAGCCTCACTGACTGCTATTGCTTGATTGAAAATAGGTTCTGCTTGTTTAAACTCTCCCATGGAGCGAAGGTTTTCAGCCAAATCAGTGAGGATGATCATCATCGCTGCCGGGGGGAAATGTCCGGCTATACCCATGTCCAGCGCTTGTCTGCATATGCGCAGTGCCTCACGATAATGACCGGCGTGGTATTCCTTTACTGCCGTATTGATGAGCGTATCTGCCAGAGCCAACTGACCATAAGCAGGTCTCAGAGAGGCAATGCCTGAGGCAAGCGACAGCATCAGCGCCGCCACAATCAACTTGTTTTTCACTGGACAAACCCCGTCGACAAGAGGAAACCGGACAACCCGCAGGTGTAGCATTCTACCGGTTTTGAAGACTTTTTTAAAACTGAACTTTAATATGAAATTGTCGGTAGCACCTCACTGACGGGAGTTCCACAGATGAAAAGCGACGCCCCTGTCGAACGCGACAGGACGCATCAATGCGGATTCGTTATTAATGACGATGGAACCATCATCGTCTTTCTATCGGGAGGAGACATCGTATTTCAATTTGCCAACGGCAAAGAAATGGTTCACTTCGCAGATGGGACCAGTGCCGGTTGGGATTCTCATTCAAGCATGGCCTGATGCGTGTTGCCGCGTTAGCTGCATGATACTCATGTGCGACCGTCTTTAAAACAAAGTTTCTGCCCCAAGCAAGAAGAAGGTGTTTGATTCGTCAAACATCTTCTTCAAGCATTCGAACTTATTGTCCGCCGGACAGTCGGAAAAGCGATGCCATTGCATCCTTGCCAATCACATATTGTTCTCCGGAAACTCCTGTGGCCAGATAATCTCCTATATTTCCAGTGCTCATGCCTTCCAGAGTAGGTACTTGGATTGGCTTTGTGATTAGCTGCGCTCTGGTCGGGGCCGCTTTAAAGTAAATTCCCGGTTGGCCGGATGCTTCGTAAGTGGCTGCAAATTTATCCGGAGTTATGGTCGAGACTTTGTCTCCAATTGTCAATTTCCAATCTCCGGCATTGCCGAGCAGGTCACCGCCGTTGCTGTCTTTCCAGGCGAAAGGTTCGGTCAGTTGCTCGGCATGCACGGGCACGATTTTCTTGTAGGTCAGAAGTGGTGTGTCTAAGTCGGCGGGCACTGGTGTGAAGTTCTGAGTAAACTGATTTTCGGGGGCAATAAAATGACTTCCTTCACCTGTCGTGATGAGCACGTCTCCCTGACCACCGGTAATCGCTCCTTGTGGCGTTTCAATCGTGACCGGGTGATCGATTCTTTGTACTTTCAAAACACCAAGAGGACTATTGGTATCGTTGGCTTGATAATAGACTGCCGGCTTTCCAGCAACTGAGTCTATTCCTGCATTGGCCCCTGTCTCCACATTGACTTCCGCAGGCGGTTTTACTGAAAGCGCTGCATCTCCGGCATTTACAGCGGCCGGATTGACGGACACTGCCGTGTCGGCAGCAGGATTAACTGCATCGACCATTGAAGACACCGCTCCTTTGATCATCGGCGCTGCTGCATCGGCGACTACTCCGCCGACCAGGCTTCCACCCACACCGGCGGCTATGTCTACTGAGCCTGCGCCCAATCCTCTTACGCCATCATGGGCGGCTTTCAATTCTTTGATCGTATGACCTTCCGGGTTGTAAACCACTTCCAGGTCATGCAGCCATTTTTGATGGTGTTCTCCAATTTCCCAACCGGTGTAGAGACCGGAGCCGAGTGCTGCTGCGCCCAGGACATAAGGTCCGGCGGCAGTGGTTGCGACAGCGGCCAGACCGATTGTCACGCCGGCGCCGAGAGCGGCTTCGCCGACGACAGCCCAGCCATCATTCTCGATGCGCTTGACGGCACCGTCATAAAGGTCGTTTAAAACTGCGCCGATTCCGCCTCTGTGAGGCGCATTGTCATCGTGGAGTTCCAGCGAGGGAACATAAGCGCCGGCTGTCGAAGGCTTGTCGCGGAAAAGCGCAGCGGCTGTGCCGGTGCGAAGATCGCCATAGACTTCATTGAAGGCTGCTGCAGGCGAATTGTCCGATGGATTGAGGGCGCGAGCCAGATTGAAATCTTTACTTTCAAAACCTGAAGCCATGTTAAACCTCGCAGTCAAGCGGCTGCTCGCTTCTCGATCGAGATGCGGCGCGCTTTAGAATCGGGCAGAGAGTGTTTCCGAAGAGCGGACGTGAAGATACAGCGCTGTCGTGGCGCTGGTTGGTAAATCGTTTGGGGAGCGGAACCAAGGTAAGCCTTGGGGTTCCCTATTTGACCACTATTTGGGTAATAACAACGTGATCCAACCTCAAAGTGCCACTGGAGTACTGTTTTGGGGAATTGGAGCTGTCCGAAAGCCTGGTTTTGTGAAACAATTGGGGTCCTTATATACGGAATTTGTGCCTGATGTCTGAGTTTTTCTTCCGCAACCTCAAGAAGACCTATCCGACAGTCGCCTCTGCCTCAGGCGTCCGGATTACCGATACTGACGGGCGAACCTATCTAGATGCATGCAGCGGAGCTGTCGTCGCTAATCTTGGCCATGGTGTGCCGGAAATAAATGAAGCCATAAGCGCCCAATTGGCTAAAGTGGCATTTGCGCACACATCTCAATTCGTTTCTGAAGCAGGTCTTGAACTGGCCAGAAAGGTGGTGGATCTGACACCACCGTCTTTTAAGAATGGTGCGCGTGCCTATTTTATGTCCGGCGGCTCGGAAGCTGTCGAAACAGCAATCAAGATGGCCCGCAGCTTTTTTGTTCACCGTGGAGAAAATCAGAGAACCATCTGTTTTTCTCGCTGGCAAAGTTATCACGGCAGCACTTTTGGTGCTTTGTCGTCTACTGGTCATCCGGCCAGGAGAAAACCGTACGTACCGATGCTGCGCTCTCCATCTCACATATCTGCTGATTATCGTTATCGCTGCAGATGTGGTTTTGGACCTGGACCTTGTGCCAATGACGAATGTTCCATTGCCTGTGCAGACGAACTTGAAACTGCAATTATTTTTGCCGGACCTGAAAATGTCATGGCATTCATCGCCGAGCCGATTGTCGGTGCCACTCTGGGAGCGGCGGTGCCGGGACGAGCGTACTTCCCACGCATCAGAGAAATTTGCGACAAGTACGGAATTTTGCTGATCGCCGACGAGGTGATGACCGGTCTGGGCAGAACCGGCACCACATTTGGTATGAATCACTTCGATGTGGTTCCCGATATTATTGCGCTCGGAAAAGGAATGGCGGCCGGCTATCAACCATTGGCCGCGGTGCTGGGATCCGGGCGCATCGTTAAAGCATTTGAAGACAGCACAGGCGTTTTCGAACATGGTTTTACATACAGTGCGCATCCTGTTTCTTGTGCTGCCGGGTTGGCGGCAATTGACTATGTTCAAAAACACGACTTGATTAAGCAAGTTGCAGACGGAGAAGCTTCACTGTTTAAACGGGCAGCGAAACTTATTGAATCCGGCATTGTCGGGGACATCAGAGGTAAAGGCTTCATGATGGGAATCGAATTTGTCAAAAATACCGATACGAAAGAACCGTTTGCCGCCGAAGTGAGGGTATCTCAACTAGTGGCACAAGAAGCGATGAAACTCGGTTTGCTGGTTTACCCCGGGTCCGGATTCATCGACGGTTTCAATGGGGACCACATCATGATTGCGCCACCATTTACTGTGAGCGATGACGATCTTTCTGAGATGTTTGAATTGCTTGAGCGGTCCTTCAGTTCAGTATCGAAATTGGTTGGTTCAAGTTCTCATCGCTAATGAAATGGCGCTGCGGCGAGAGTAGAATTCAGACCGGTAATTAACCGTGCTTGGTTTTCGTTTCTTTCTCAGCTAATTTGGCTGCTTTGTCGCGCAGTTTTGCGATGTTCTGGCGCATCTTTTCCGCTTCCTTAATTGGTTGATTCGGATTGAGCGTCATGTAGTTTTGGTATTGCTGGGCAGACTCAGAAAGCATACTTGATGTAGCTTTGTGCATATCCTCCAGCGCGCTGGCCAATCCCAGACGAGCACCCGGTAAGGTTGGATTGGTGCTGATCGCATGGCGGTATCTGTCGATGGCACCATCGAGCTGATTCTTATTGGCGAGCTCGTCACCAACTCGAACATCTTCAAGTGACGCTTTTCTCAAGCGGGCCACTTCATCGAGCCCTCTTTGAGCTCGTTCGGCTGCACCGTTTAACGTGATTGCCTTTTTGTAGGCAGCGTCGGCATTATCTAAGTCTTTATTGAGCAGCGCTACGTCTGCAACCGCAAAAGCTTGCTTTGGATCGCTGAGAGTGCTGACTACCGATTTCATCATCTCGGTTGCTTTTTGAAACTCGCCTTGAGCCATTAAAGCCTCCGCATATGCCAATCGTTCGCCGGCATTTTTGGGTTCGCCCATCTGGCTGAGATCAGGTTTGGCTCCTGCCAGAGACATCAACTTAGCTTGCGCCAAACGCAGTTCCATATCGTCCGGACTGAGTTTGATCGCTTCATCGAGACTCTTCAAAGCTGCCTCGTAATCATTCGATGCGAGAAGCGCACCAACTGCAGCTTTCTGTGCTTTGAGATAGAGACCCTGGCTGAGACCTTTCACGGCTTGTGGATTGTTTGGACTCATTTGCAAAATGGTGCGAAAACCTTTGATCGCATCATCAGCTTTCTCGAGTTTTAAACAAATTTCGGCAATGCGTTGACGCAAATCGATGTCGTATGGAATTTGCGACAGACCAGACCTCAAATCTGCAAGTGCCAATTCAAGATCGCTTCTGCTTTCGCGAATGTCTGCAATCTTGAGATAAGGCTGAGCGTTTTCCGGCTTGATCAAAACTGATAATTGATATTCTTTGATTGCCGCAACTTGATTGCCTTGCTGCGCGTAGGCATCTCCCAATGCCATGCGAACCGGCCAGCTGTTGGGGAATTGATAGAGCGATGTGTTCAATTCTTTGATCGCATCATCAATTTGTCCTTGCTTTAAGTAGACTGCACCCAATCCGTAATGAGCAGTCGAATTGCCGGAGCTGATATTGATGGCACGTTTAAAATTTTCAGCAGCTTCAGCCAGACTGCCCTGGTCGAGCTTAATCGAGCCGAGCGTCGACAATGCTTGAGAGTGTTGTGGGTCGAGGCTTACTGCTGTGCGAAGCTCGGTAGCGGCCTCGTCGGTGCGCCCCTGTTCTTTATAAACTTGCCCGAGCGTGAAATGCGCTTCTCCGGACGCTGGAGCCAGAGCCGTTGCGCGTCTGGCGTAGTCTTCAGCCTGGCGCAAAAATGAATCGCGATTATCTCTGATCGTGCCCGACGAAGACTGCAGGCGGTTGAGAATGACGTTGGCTTTGCCGGCAAAAGCAAGCGCATTATTGGGATCGGATTTGAGCACCCGATCGAGCATGTCGTCGGCGGCGTCCAGCTTGAACTGTTTCGCCAATGCTGTGCCCAAACCTACGGTGGCGGCGAGGTCAGCCGGGTTGTTTACTAGCAACTCGCGGAACATATCTTCGGCTTCGGAATAACGCCCTTGCGACATCAGCTGTTCTGCAGGCACGATGTCCGACTTGATTTTTCCGGTCAGGATCTGATTGGTAGGAGCAGTGGTTGTTCCGGGCACTGGTTGAGTGATGCCTGGCAACTGGGCGCCTGCTGTTGTCGGGTTGAAAAGAATCAGCCCCGATAGTGCCAGAAGTCCGAAAAGTCGCAAACTTCCTGCCTTCTTAATGGCGATCATGCACTGCCTCCTTGGGAGTTTCAATAATTTGTTTCTAAACGCTCATGGGAGCGTCAGGCTCAGCGTCTGCACGCGGTGCTCTAGGGGACGGTAACAGACCGGCGCCCGGGAAGCATTAGATAGGAGCCTTTCCTAAGAATTATTAGTGGCAAGAGATGTGATGTAGGGTTGAAGGGATTTACCCTGGTTTTGCTGTGCCCTAATCCCCGACCGCCAATGCTCATAAGTCCGCTGTCTTTTCGGTCGTCCTTCTGATGTAATAGAAGGGCTCGAGAAGTGTTTCCGGAATTTCTAGGCGACTGACCAACTGAATGAGAGGACCAAATAAGTATGAAATTTGACAGGCGTATTGTGGCAGCGATTTTGCTTACGGCGGTTTTTGCTCCAGCGGTTAAAGCTGATCTGATCACTGATCCCAAGGAATTCAATCAGTTCAAAAAGCTAACCCATGGCGATAAAAATAATGAGAAAAAATCCGACAAGCAAAAAGCGAAAGCGGACAAAAAAGCCAGGGACAAATCGTCGGATAAAACGACTGAGAATAAAGACCCGGCAAAAACTGAAAGCAAATAGGTTTTCTCAAAGTTGCGAGAATTTCTACTATGAGTTCGCCCTGGTACGATCCTGAGTTCATTGTTTTTGCATTGATAACCGGCTACACGCTGGGCGTCATTTTCGAAACGCCTGTTCTTTTGGCCGGACTGTCGTCCTGCCATTCATTTAAAACGCGCTTGCAAGCCGGCTTTTTGCTGACGGCTTGCACTTATCCGTTTGTAGTAATTGTGATGCCCCGGCTCATTAATCCAGATCTGCACGGCGTGCTCTTTCGTGCAGTCACAGAGACTCTGGTGCCAATTGCGGAATGTGCTGTTTTCTGGTTGGTGTTTCATCATGGACTTCGAGCCCGAGAAATTGGCGCGGCGGCCGTCTCTCGGGCAGTGATAATGCGCGATTTTGCGGTCATCATCGCGGCTAATCTGTTCTCCTTTGGTATGGGCGAGGTAATTTCGAACTATGTAGGCAAGCTGTAGATCTGCAGCAGTCGGAGCTGATTCTTTTGCTTAACGAAATCATTCAAACGACATTGAACAATTATCAGTATGCACTGATTGTTTTTGCCTGTCTTTTCGTATTAGAAAAAATCCGGCCTATAGAAGAAAAACAACCGTTCGCAGGGATCGTTTTTAACTTGTTTATAGCACTGGCTCTTACTGCTTCCATCCAGACGACGATGCGATTACTGGCAGCTGCACTGCCGCCAATGCCCTTTCACCCACTATTGACGATCGCTCCACCGACCACGTGGCAGGGGAAGATCGGGTGCGAAATTCTCGTGCTTTTTATTTACGATTTTTTTGCATATTGGTTGCACAGAGTAGAACACAGTGTTCCTTTCCTCTGGCAAATGCACAAAATGCATCACCAGGAGGAGCATATGAACGTGACGACTACAAATCGACACCATCCTCTGGAAGCCGTTTTGCGCGTTCCATTTATAATGCTTCCGATGGTGACTTTATTTGATCTTCCATTTGCACCACTGGCATTCGGCATTTCTCTTGGAATGATTTTGCCTTCCTTTTCTCACATGAATTTGAAACTGGATCTTGGGCGTTTGACTCCAGTATTTATCGGTCCACAGCTTCATCGATTGCACCACTCTTCTCAAGCAAAGCACTTCAATAGGAACTTCGCCAATATTTTTCCACTATGGGATATCTTATTCGGCACCTATTTGGCGCCGGTCAAAGGAGAATTCCCATCTACAGGTCTTCGACCCGTTAGTAGCAATTCTGCCTACTCTGGTTTGGATTTATTGGCAAGAGTGAAAAGGAAATCGGTGATATCCGAGAGTTCTTTTTTTGAAACTACCGTCGGTGGCATTCGGTAGCCCATTTTCTTGTACTCACCTTTTCGATTGGCGCCAAGAAGTGCGCCGTTAGTTATCCTGCTTTCGATAAAATTGCGGCTTCTCCTTGCGGCAACGCCGTCCAGAGAAGGTCCAATCGATCCACCCTGGCTGTTTATTGAGTGGCAGGCTGCACAACCATGGTCAAGATATAGTTTCTTGCCTCTGGCACTGCTCGCATCTGGTTTGCTGGCCTCGAAATGAGAGCCTGACGGGATGGAATTGGAATCGGCAGAGCCTGTTTTATGGTTTTTTAGATCCCACTTTACATTTGTCTCCGGAAGCTCGACCAGATAATCGGCAATTGCCTTTGACTGTTCATGCGGGAGGCGCACATGCGACATTATTTCGAATGTAGTCAGATAAGGAGGCAGTTTGGAGCTGGGCTTCTTTTGGCTGCTCAATTTAGCAATCACGAACTCTGTGTCGCGATGCTTGCCGATTCCATCCAAGGGAGGTCCGATCAGCCCGCCGTCGCCTTCAATGATGTGGCAGCTTCTGCAATTCATTTGTTTGGTCAATTGGCGACCGGCTGAATCTTTTGTAGATGTTGTAGATGTTGTAGATGTCTCGGAACGTGGGGAATGTTGAACTGAGCGCTTGTCATCGGTTGCCCCGGGTGGAGGTGCTGCAAATGAGGGTAGCTCAGCCCATAGGCATGCAAGCGGAATTATTGCCGACAACAAAAGAGGCAGAACCCTCGGGCGGTGTGCTTCGGCCTGACGTACCTGCTTCTGGAATAAAATCACTCTTGCGTTCCTCAAAACCCCTACAACGATAGCTCCCATTCTCGCTTACTTGCATCATCCTTATGGTTAAATGGCGACGACGCAACCAATTATGATTGCGTCGCCGAATTAGTGCTGGAATTTAGTGGCTTGCTGCAGATGCACTCAGACGAAATTGAGTAATTCGTCGTAGCGTGCGGCAACTGCTGTGATCAATTCCGGAGGCAGTGTCTTTTTGCCAGGCTCTGATCTGTCGCCAGAAATTTCCGGCTTGAGCGAGTAGTTGATCATTTCTTCGTATTCAGCCGGTAGGCTGCTTCCGTAATGCGCCCAGAGAAATCGGATACCGCGTGATGCCGCAACGATTCCATCTTTAGCCAGGCTGTCGCCGATAAAGAGGGCCTCCTGAGGATAGACATCAAAATCTTTGAGAACTTGATCGAGACCAACTGGGCAGGGCTTTTCATATTCGAACGGCAAGATATGCAAACGTGTTTGCAAATCCGCTGTTTCCTTTCTCAATTTGGCGACGCGTTCGCGTCCATGCTTAAACGAGATTGGCCGGAAGGGGTCATCCTTCTCTGGCTCAACCGTTTCCAGAGAGTAGACGGCATCGAGCAAACCATCAAAGATTTGCTTGTTTCTAACCCGAGCCATATACTCCGGCGCATCGCTCAAGGCAACGACTTTTACGCCTTTGCGTTTGAGCGCTTCCAGAGTTTCCAAAACCATGGGATATGGACGCAGATACTTGGCGCGATTTTCATCGACCGCCTGCCAGAATGGCTTGACGAATTCTTCGATGAATTCTTCCGGTTCGTCTGCGAAATTTGCCCAGGCAAAGCCGGTTTCTTCTAAAAGCCACGGATACTCGTGAGTACCGCGTCTTTCGATTACGTGTCCGATATCGCGAGCAAGTTCGTGATAAGACTTATCGGTTCTCTGACTGATATCTCTTATAAAGTCTCTTATGGCTGGAACAAAATAGTCCCAGAAGGAAGCCAGAGTTCCATCCACATCTGTAATTACAAGTTTTGTTTTTGATTTTGCTCCGCCGGCAATGCCCGTGAGCGTGTGCACTTTCAATTCATGCATATATAGTTGTTACCTCGTTCATAAAATCCTGTGCCAGAGCAGGGCACTATAGATAGTGCTCAACCGCTATGTTCGTTTCCCGAACCCAAATACCGCAAATGCGGCTCTGGAGCGGCTGTTTCTTTGTTTTAAAAGAATTCCTGTATTGGTAAAAGGATCTTGATTTGCATGCGATTAGCCATTTTTTCGGCATCGCTGATTACACGGTAGACCCAATTTGGTTAATAACGCAACCCTTTCTCGCCGGATGTTTACACAATCTCCGCAGAAATTGACCACCGATACTTGGACGGGAGCATGGCGAAATTGTGCCCAAATGAGAATTCGTTTAGCATGCTTAACGAAAGGTTAAGATCTGTTGACAAACCCGTAAACCGTGCCGCACACTAGCTAAGTTGACTAATTAGGTGCCAGGCACAAGATAAATGCAGCTTCAACAAGCCCAACAAGTTATATCCCGACGCCGCCCAGGACTTCATCGAAGGCCCGGCGCCGATATGGCTTAGCTGATTTAGCACCATTTTCGAGTTTTAGCCCCGGGTCTATGGACCA
>Ga0265313_10002712_pt1 | contig 14994 bp, 12 predicted proteins | sample 4123metaG_FD_203122 | JGI IMG/M metagenome (GOLD analysis project Ga0265313, IMG submission 203122) | Rhizosphere microbial communities from Carex aquatilis grown in University of Washington, Seatle, WA, United States - 4-1-23 metaG | ecosystem: Host-associated > Plants > Roots > Rhizosphere >...
CGACGTGAAGATCTACGTCACGGCGACGGCGGAGGTCAGGGCGAGGCGGCGGACGGACGAGCTGCTGGCCAAGGGCCGCAGCGTGCGCTACCGGACGATCCTCTCGGAGATCAAGGAGCGCGACGAACGCGACGCCGGCCGGCGGACGGCGCCACTGGCGCAGGCCCCGGACGCCTACCTGCTCGATACGTCCCACCTGAATCCGGAGCAGGCCTTCCAGGCGGCAGTTGCCATCGTCGAAAAGGCCAAATCGGCGAACTGAAGCGGCGCGAAAACCTTGCGGACTTGCCGCTCCGTCACGACATAGCTATAGAAGCGTCGTTCCGCAGCCGCCGACATTGTCGGACTGCTCCAAGGCCTTTGGCCGAGGGTCATCACTGGCTGCAACCGCCATTGGCGGGGAACGCGCCTAAAGCCTCACGCCGGAATTCCGAACGTGCCGCCCGCCAATGAAGCGGGCGCCCGCCTCGGGCAGGGTTTCGACAGGAGGTCCGATAAACACCAACCGCCGGGCGGCACGCCCGACGCCACAGGAGTAGACATGGCAGTAGCCACCGCCGCGACGCCGTCGCGGGAAGATTTTACCGCGCTTCTCAACGAGTCATTCACCGCCGACTCGCTGATGGAAGGAAGCGTCATCAAGGGCACCGTCGTCGCCATCGAGAAAGATCTCGCGGTCATCGACGTCGGGCTGAAGACGGAAGGGCGGGTACCCCTCAAGGAATTCGCAGGACCGGGACGCGACACCGAGCTCAAGGTGGGCGACGAGGTCGAGGTCTATCTCGAGCGCATCGAGAATGCGCTCGGCGAAGCCGTGCTATCGCGCGACAAGGCGCGGCGCGAGGAGAGCTGGGTCAAGCTCGAGGAAAGCTTCAACAAGAACGAGAAGGTCACCGGCGTGATCTTCAACCAGGTCAAGGGCGGCTTCACCGTCGATCTCGACGGCGCCGTGGCCTTCCTGCCGCGCAGCCAGGTCGACATCCGCCCGGTGCGCGACGTCACTCCGCTGATGCACAACCCGCAGCCCTTCCAGATCCTCAAGATGGACAAGCGCCGCGGCAATATCGTCGTGTCGCGCCGCACGGTGCTGGAAGAGACCCGCGCCGAACAGCGCTCGGAGCTGGTCCAGAGCCTCGAGGAAGGCCAGATCATCGACGGCGTCGTCAAGAACATCACCGACTACGGTGCGTTCGTCGACCTCGGCGGCATTGACGGCCTGCTCCACGTCACCGACATCGCGTGGCGCCGCATCAACCATCCGTCGGAAGTGCTCAACATCGGCCAGACGGTCAAGGTGCAGATCATCCGCGTCAACCACGAGACGCACCGCATCAGCCTTGGCATGAAGCAGCTCGAGGCCGATCCGTGGCAGGGCATCGAGGCCAAGTATCCGGTCAACGCCCGCTTCAAGGGCCGCGTGACCAACATCACCGACTACGGCGCGTTCGTCGAGCTGGAGCCGGGCATCGAGGGCCTCATCCACGTTTCCGAGATGAGCTGGACCAAGAAGAACGTCCACCCCGGCAAGATCGTCGCCACCTCGCAGGAGGTTGAGGTGATGATTCTCGAGGTCGACCCGGTGAAACGGCGTATCTCGCTTGGCCTCAAGCAGACGCTGGCCAACCCGTGGGAGAGCTTTGCCGCCAACCACCCGGTCGGCTCGATCATCGAAGGCGAGGTCAAGAACAAGACCGAATTCGGCCTGTTCGTTGGCCTCGACGGCGACATCGACGGCATGGTTCACCTCTCCGACCTCGACTGGACGGTTCCCGGCGAGCAGGCGATCGAGAACTACAACCGCGGCGACCAGGTGAAGGCGCAGGTTCTCGACGTCGACGTGGAAAAGGAGCGCATTTCGCTCGGCATCAAGCAGGTCGGCGGTGTCGATCCGTTCGAGGAAGCCGGCTCTTCCGGCGAGGTGCACAAGGGGTCGGTCGTCACCTGCGAGGTGATCGACGTGAAGGAAAACGGCATCGAGGTGAAGATCGCCGATACCGATCTGACCGCCTTCATCCGTCGTTCCGACCTTTCGCGCGACCGCTCCGAGCAGCGGCCCGACCGCTTCGCCAAGGGCGAGAAGGTCGACGCACGCGTCACCAACTTCGACAAGAAGGCACACAAGGTCAGCGTGTCGATCAAGGCGCTGGAAATCGCCGAGGAGAAGGAAGCTGTGGCCCAGTACGGCTCCAGCGACTCGGGGGCTTCGCTCGGCGACATTCTGGGCGCCGCGCTGAAGGCACGGAACGACGAGACCGACAAGAAGGTCTGATCGCCCTTCCACCGGCTACCGGCTACAAGGCCCGCGGGACGAAATCCCGCGGGCCTTTTTAAATGCCCGCGACGCGGGGGCAGCCGGCACGTGCTTGCCGCGACCGCGATAAGGCGCTAACCCGACACGGGCGGGTTCGTCAGCACGAGGCCACTATTCCCCATGTCCATGACCGCCGATCAGATTGTCGATCGCCGCCGCCTGCGCCGGAAGCTGACCTTCTGGCGGGTAGTCGGATTCATCGCCATCCTCGCCGTTATCGGCGTTCTCTTGTCGCTCGGCGCCAACCGGGAGGGCGGCTCGCTCTTCCCGCAGCCCCAGATCGCGCGCATCAACATCAGCGGCTTCATCGCGGAAAGTCGCGCGGAAGACGAGATGCTGGCCAGGCTCGCCAAGAACCCTGAAGTGAAGGGCGTGATCGTCTCCATCAACTCGACCGGCGGCTCGACCACCGGCGGCGAGGCCCTCTACGAGGGCCTGCGCAAGCTCGCCGATGCCAAGCCGACGGTGGCGACGGTCGGCACGTTCGGCGCTTCGGCGGCCTACATGGCGGCCATTGCCACCGACCACATCGTGGCGCGGCGCACCTCGATTACCGGCTCGATCGGCGTGCTGTTCGAGTTGCCGGAACTCAGCGACCTGCTCGGCAAGATCGGGGTCAAGGTCGACAGCATCAAGAGCGCGCCGCTGAAGGCCGAGCCCAATCCCTTCACGCCGCCATCGGACGCCGCGCTGGCCGTCATTCAGGGCGTGGTCAACGACACCTTCGCCTGGTTCGTCGGCATCGTGGCCGAACGGCGCCACTTCACCCACGACCAGGCGCTGGCGCTGGCCGACGGGCGCATCTACACCGGCCAGCAGGCGCTGGATGCCAAGCTGATCGACGAAATCGGCGGAGAAGATGCGGCGATCGCGTGGCTCGGCGGCAAGGGCGTCGACACCAAACTTCCGATCAGGGACTGGGCACCGGAAGCGAAGGGACGCGGTCTGTGGCCATTGTCGGACGCGGCCATCGCGTGGCTGGTGCAGCAGACCGGCATCGGGCCGCAGCTGCCGGCTGCGGTCATTGAGCGCTTGCTGCCGGACGGTCTCAAGCTTGACGGTCTCCTGTCGGTTTGGCAGGGTTCAAGTGGCCGCGACGAGTGAACGCCGGGGGGCGCTCGATGATCAAATCTGAATTGGTCCAGCGTATCTCCCAGCAGAACCCGCATTTGTACCAGCGGGACGTCGAGCACATCGTCAACACGATCCTGAGCGAGATCACCAACGCGCTTGGCCGTGGTGACCGGGTGGAGCTGCGCGGGTTCGGCGCCTTCAGCGTCAAGAACCGGCCGGCGCGTACGGGGCGCAACCCGCGCACCGGCACGCGGGTGGCGGTGACCGAGAAATACGTGCCGTTCTTCAAGACCGGCAAGGAAATGCGCGAACGGCTGAACGACCCGGCCTGACCGAATAGCGGTTGCACATCGCGCCATTCGGCGCAAAATCCCGCCCCATGCGTCGCTTCCTTGCTCTTTTCGTTCTCCTGCCCGTCGCCGTCGTCGTGGTCGCTCTTTCCGTAGCGAACCGCGACGAGGTAGCGTTTTCGCTCGATCCCATACACGGCGCCGCCGCGGGCTGGGCGATCAGGGCACCGCTCTTCGCCATGCTGTTCGCGGCCGTGATCTTCGGCGTCGTGATCGGCGGCGTGGCGACTTGGATCGGCCAGGCGGGCTGGCGGCGCGCCGCCCGCGCGGAACGGGCAAACGCCGATCGTCTGCGCAGCGACGTCAACCAGTTGCGCGCGCAGATCGCTCAGACGACGACCGCGTTGCGTGCGCCCCGCTCCGATCGCGACGCGGCCTGAGCGGTGCGCACTGTCGATGCCGACGAGCTTGGGCGGCTCCTCGACTACCCTTCGCTGATCGAGGCGATTCGCGCCGGCTTCTCCGGCAGCCTCTTTGCACCGCCGCGCCATCACCACACGATCGCGCGCGCCGGGGGCGCGGCGGTGACGCTTCTGCTCATGCCGGCCTGGCAGGAGGGCGGCGGCGAGCGCGAGAGCTATATGGGCGTCAAGGCGGTTTCGGTCGCTCCCGACAATGCACGTCTGGCGAGGCCAAGCGTCTACGCCACCTACCTGCTGATGGCGGGCGCGACCGGCGAGCCGCTCGCCTGCATCGACGGACGGATGCTGACGCTCCTCAGAACCGCGGCGACCTCGGCGCTGGCGGCGAGCGCGCTGGCGCGGGCCGACGCCGGGCGGCTGGCGATGATCGGCGCCGGCGCGCTGGCACCCCATCTCATCGCCGCCCACGCCGCGGTGCGGCCGATCCGCCACGTCACCCTTTGGAACCGGACGGCAGGGACCGCCGAGACCCTCGCCGCCACGCTTAACCGGCCGGGGATCGCGGTGGAGGCGACCGAGGACCTTGCCGCCGCCGTGGGAGGGGCCGACATCGTTTCAGTGGCGACGCTCAGCCACCACCCGCTGATCAAAGGCGCGTGGCTGAAGCCCGGGACGCACGTCGACCTCGTCGGCGCGTTCGCCCCGGACATGCGCGAGGCGGACGACGACGCGATCACGCGCGCGACGGTTGCGGTCGATACCCGGGGTGGCATGAAGGAGAGCGGCGACATCGCCCAGCCGCTCGCCAGCGGCATCCTCACCGAGGCAGCGATCGCCGGCGACCTCTATGACATTGCGGCCGGGCGGTTGAAGCGCACCTTCGACGCTGAGATCACACTGTTCAAGTCGGTGGGCCACGCCATAGAGGACCTGGCCGGCGCGATCGCCGCCTGGCGGCGGCTGCGGGAGATCAGCGGGCTATCCTAGAGGCGCCCGACCCCCGGAAATCCGCCAATTCTGCTACAGCGTGGCCGAGGCTTGGACTCTCAACCGGTTTCGTGCGAAATCCGGCCGTCATGGACGTGATCGTCAAGATTTGCGGGCTTTCCACCCGGCCGACGCTTGCCGCCGCGCTGGACGCGGGCGCAGACATGGTGGGGCTGGTGTTCTTTCCGCCAAGCCCGCGCTTCGTCACGCCGGAGACGGCGGGCGCGCTCGCCGACGATGCACGCGGTCGGGCGGAAATTGCGGTGCTCACGGTCGACGCTGACGACGCCACGCTGGATACCATCGTCGCCGCGGTCAAGCCGGACTGGCTGCAACTCCATGGCCGCGAGACGCCCGAACGGGTGGCAGAAATCAGGCGCCGATTCGGACTGAAGACCATGAAGGCGATCGGCGTGGCGGCGGCAGACGATCTCATGCGCGCCCACGACTACGCCGCGGTGGCCGACCGGCTGCTCATCGATGCGAAGGCGCCAAAGGGGGCGGTGCTGCCCGGCGGCAATGGCGCGCCCTTCGACTGGACTATCCTTTCGGGGTTCCGGTATCCCCTTCCCATCATGCTCTCGGGCGGCCTCAATCCGGCGAACGTCGCCGAGGCACTTGCCGTGACGCGCGCATCGGGCGTCGACGTTTCCTCCGGCGTCGAAACGTCGCCGGGCAAGAAGGACGTGGACCTGATCCGCGCCTTCGTGCGCAACGCGCGGCGGGCGGCGGCGGCGCTGGCAATCGAAAAGGTAGCATCGTGACTGTACAGAGCACCGGCGTCAGAGCGAACAGCCTCAGGACCGGACCGGACGACCGCGGCTTCTTCGGCATCTTCGGTGGCCGCTTCGTCGCCGAAACGCTGATGCCGCTCATCCTCGAGCTCGAGGCTGCCTACAAAGCCACGAAGGACGACCCTGCGTTCAAGACGCAGCTCGACGGCCTCAACACGCACTACGCCGGGCGGCCCTCGCCGCTCTACTTCGCCGAGCGGCTGACCCAGCATCTGCGCGACGTTTCTGCAGCCTCCGGCCGCGGCGGCGGCGCCAAGATCTATCTCAAGCGCGAGGAGCTGAACCACACCGGCAGCCACAAGATCAACAACTGCCTCGGGCAGATCTTGCTGGCGCAGCGCATGAAGAAGACGCGCATCATCGCCGAGACCGGCGCCGGCCAGCACGGCGTGGCGGCGGCGACGGTGTCGGCGCGCTTCGGCCTGCCGTGCGTGGTCTACATGGGCGCCACCGACATCGAGCGGCAGAAGCCGAACGTGTTCCGCATGCGGATGCTCGGCGCCGAGGTGCGCCCGGTGACGTCGGGCAACGGAACCCTGAAGGACGCCATGAACGAGGCGCTCCGCGACTGGGTGACCAACGTCGAATCGACCTACTATCTGATCGGCACCGCGGCGGGGCCCCACCCCTACCCCGAGATGGTGCGCGACTTCCAGTCGGTGATCGGCAACGAAACGCGCGAGCAGATAATGGCGCTGGAAGGTCGCCTGCCGGACACTATCGTGGCCTGCATCGGCGGCGGCTCCAACGCGATCGGCATCTTCCACCCGTTCCTCGACGATGCCGACGTGGAGATCGTCGGGGTCGAGGCGGGCGGGCACGGGCTCGACGTCGAGAACGGCCACGCCGCCTCGATGAGCGGCGGCCGCCCGGGTGTGCTGCACGGCAACCGCACCTACCTTCTGCAGGATGGCGACGGGCAAATTCTCGAGGGCCACTCGATTTCGGCGGGGCTCGACTACCCCGGCGTCGGCCCCGAGCACTCGTGGCTGAAGGACACGGGCCGCGTCACCTACGTGCCGGCAACCGACAGGGAGGCACTCGACGCCTTCCAGCTGCTCACCAAGGTCGAGGGCATCATCCCGGCGCTGGAATCGGCGCACGCGATCGCCGAAGTGATCAAGCGCGCGCCGAAGATGGACAAGGACAAGATCATCGTGGTCAATCTTTCCGGCCGCGGCGACAAGGACGTGTTCACCGTCGCCAAGCATCTGGGCATGGACATATGAGCCAGCCGTCTTCCCGCATCGAGCGCCGGTTTGCGGCGCTGAAGTCAGAGGGGCGGCCGGCACTGGTGACATTCGTCACCGCCGGCGACCCGGATCTCGCGACGTCGCAGGCGATCATCGACGCGTTGCCGGCAGCGGGCGCCGACCTGATCGAGCTCGGCATGCCGTTCTCCGACCCGATGGCCGACGGGGTCGCGATCCAGGCCTCGGGCCAGCGGGCGCTGAAAGGCGGCCAGACGCTGAAAAAGACGCTGGCGATGGTGAAGCGCTTCCGCGAGAAGGACGCGGACACGCCGATCATCCTGATGGGCTACTACAACCCGATCTATATCTACGGGAACGAGGCATTTCTTGCCGACGCGAAGGCGGCGGGCGTGGACGGCCTCATCGTCGTCGACCTGCCGCCGGAAGCGGACGACGAGCTTTGCCTGCCGGCGATGCAGCACGGGCTGAACTTCATCCGTCTGGCGACACCGACCACCGATGACCGGCGCCTGCCGGCGGTGCTCGCCAATACTTCGGGCTTTGTCTACTACGTGTCGGTCCTCGGCATCACCGGCACGCAGACGCCGGATGCCGGCAAGGTCGCGCGCGCGGTGCGGCGCATCAAGGGCCACACCGACCTTCCGGTGGCGGTGGGGTTCGGCGTGAAGAGCGCCGAACAGGCGCGGGCGATCGGCGGCGTCGCCGACGGCGTGGTGATCGGTTCGGCGCTGGTTTCGGCGGTGAAAAATTCGCTGGACACGGACGGCCGTGTCACGAAAACGACCGTTCCCGCGGTTACTGAACTGGTCGCCGAGCTCGCCGCCGGCGTGCGCGCGGCGCGCGCAACCGCGACGGCCGGTGCGGCAGAATAAGAGGCAAGAGATGAGCTGGATCAACAACGTCGTCCGACCCAAGATCCGCAGCCTGCTCAACAAGCGCGAGGTGGCGCAGAACCTCTGGATCAAGTGTCCGGAGACCGGCGAGATGGTGTTTCACCGCGATCTCGAGGCGAACCAGTTCGTCATTCCCGGCTCCGGCTACCACATGCGCATGACGACGCTGCAGCGGCTGGAGCACTTCTTCGACCGCGGGCACTACGAACTCCTCGCCCTGCCCGACGTTCCGATCGACCCGCTCAAGTTTCGCGACGAGCGGCGCTACACCGAGCGGCTGCGCGACGCGCGCGCCAAGACCGGCGCCGCCGACGCGGTGCAAGTGGCGACCGGAACGGTGGAGAACATTCCGCTGGTCGCGGCGGTGCAGGATTTTGCGTTCATGGGCGGCTCGCTTGGCATGGCGGCCGGAGAGGCGATCATCACCGGCATGCTCTCCGCGGTCGACCGCAAGCAGCCATTCGTGCTTTTCGCGGGCTCGGGCGGAGCGCGCATGCAGGAAGGCGTATTCTCGCTGATGCAGCTTCCGCGCACGACCGTCGCGGTCGAAGCGATGCGCGACGCCAACGTGCCCTACATCGTGGTGCTGACCAACCCGACCATGGGGGGCGTTACCGCGTCCTACGCCATGCTCGGTGACGTGCACCTCGCCGAGCCCGGCGCGCTCATCGGTTTTGCCGGGCCGCGCGTGATCGAGCAGACCATCCGCGAAAAGCTGCCCGAAGGCTTCCAGCGCTCGGAATTCCTGCGCGAGCACGGAATGGTCGATACGGTCGTCCACCGTCACAAGCTGCGCGAGACGATCGCGCGCCTCTGCCGCTTGCTGGGCAGCCAGCCGCTGCCCGAGAACCTGCCCGTGGCGGCGGAATAGGGCGCGGGGCCCGCGACCTTTCCATGGACCGCTCTTCCGCGATCCTGGAGCGCCTGACGACGCTCCATCCCAGGGAAATCGACCTGTCGCTCGACCGCGTCGAGCGGCTGATGGCCGACCTCGGCCACCCCGAACGAAAACTGCCGCCCGTCATTCACGTCGCGGGGACCAACGGCAAGGGCTCGACCACCGCCTTCATGCGCGCGATGCTGGAGGCCGCGGGCAAGCGCGTGCACGTCTACACCTCGCCGCACCTCGTCCGCTTTCACGAGCGCGTCCGCGTCGGCGCCCGGGGCGGCGGGCGGTTCGTCGACGAAGACGAACTGACGGATGCCCTGATCGAGGTCGAGCGGGTCAACGCCGGGCGGCCGATAACGCAATTCGAGATCACGACCGCGGCGGCCCTGCTCATCTTTGCGCGGCATCCGGCGGATATCACGCTGCTCGAGGTCGGCCTCGGCGGCCGGCTGGATGCCACCAACGTCGTTACGGCGCCGCTGGCGACAATCATCACTGCGGTCTCGCTCGACCACGAGAAATTTCTCGGCGATACGGTCACGGCGATCGCACACGAAAAGGCGGGCATCCTGAAGCGCGGGCGGCCGGCGATCATCGCGCCGCAGGCAGGCGAGGCGCTGGCGGAGATCGAACGCGTGGCGGCGAAGGTGCGCGCCGACCTGTTCGAGGCGAACCGGGACTGGCAGGCGCATGCCGAAAGCGGCCGGCTGATCTACCAGGACGACGACGGCCTGCTCGACCTGCCGCCACCCAGACTGCCGGGACGGCACCAATTCACCAACGCCGGAACGGCGGTGGCGGCGCTCCGCCGCGCCGGCCTTGACCTGCCACGGACGGCATTCGAGACCGGGCTGATCACTGTGGAGTGGCCGGCGCGGCTGCAATCGCTAGCTAATGGCACGCTGGCAGCGCGGCTGCCGGGCGCCGAGATATGGCTCGACGGCGGGCACAACCCGGCCGCGGGACAGGCGATTGCGGAGGCCATGGCCGACCTCGAAGAGCGCGCGCCAAAGCCGCTCATCCTCGTTGCGGGGATGCTCAACACCAAGGAGCCGATTGGCTTCTTCCGGCCATTTGCCGGTCTGGCGCGGCGCGTCTACACCGTTCCGGTGCCAAACGCGCCGGCCGGCCGGCCGGCCGACGAACTCGCCGCCGCGGCCATCGCCGCCGGCCTCAACGCGCTCGCCGTAGCCGACGTTCCGGCGGCGCTTGATGCGATCGCGGCGGAGAAATACGAGACGGCCCCGCGCGTGCTGATCTGCGGATCGCTCTATCTCGCGGGAACGGTCCTCGCGGCGAACGGCACGCCGCCGCGGTGAGGGACTTTGCGAACTAGATCAATTCACGATTTTACCGAATCGCGAATTGATCTCGATTCCTTTGCTTTCCGCAATTCCGGACGGAAAAGTGGCGTCAACTTTTCCTGTAATTGCTCTAGATCGCGCTCTTGATCCAGTCCGAGAGGCGGCCCTTGGGCGCCGCGCCGACCTGCATCGAGGTGGGCTCGCCATTCTTGAACATGATCAGCGTCGGAATCGACCGCACGCCGTACCGAATCGTGATGTTGGGGTTTTCGTCGACGTTGAGCTTGGCGATGGTCACCTGGCCATCCATCTCGCCGGCAATCTCCTCGAGCGCGGGCGAGATCAGACGGCAGGGACCGCACCACTCCGCCCAGAAGTCGACGACGACCGGACCGGAGGCGCCGAGCACGTCCTTGTCGAAATTGGCGTCGGTGACTGTGGCTGGCATGGTGCGCCTCTGCGGTTTGCGACTCTCTTCAGTCGGAAGACCGGAACGTAGGGACCGGGTCTGTCCTGTCAAGCAACCGGAAGCCCCCGAGAGGCGGGGTTGCGATTTATGCATGCGTCAGCCGCCGGTGGCGGCAGTGACGCTTCTTTCCGCGATATCAAGCACTTCTGTCGAGACCGGCATAAGAAAGGGGCCGTCGGTCCAGACCAGCGCCGCCGCGATCGCGCGGCCCGGATAAACACCGCGGAGAACCGCGCGGTAGAGCGCGAGCTGCGCGAGATATTGCGGCGGAACTGCGGCAAGTGCGCGCGGGGCGGGGCGGTTGGTCTTGTAATCGACGATGAAGACGCGCTCCGGCGTCACCGCCAGGCGGTCGATGCGGCCGGAGACCGCGGCACGGCCGAGACGGCCGGCGATTTCGACCTCGGCTCGACTGCCGGGCCCCAGCGCTTCGGCGAAGGCCGGATCGTCGAGCACGGCGATCAACTCGGCGAGGAGCCCGGCACGGCTGTCGGCCGACCATGCCGGCAGCGCGACGGCGAGATATTCGAGGCCGGCAGCGGGCCGCCGCTCCCGGCTCATGTCGGGCAGCGACTCGAGAAGACGGTGAGCGGCGCGCCCACGCTCCAGCGCCTCGCGCTGATCCTGCCCGACTGCGGCTCTGAGGCCGACAGCCGGAGCGGCGGCGACCGTGGACGGGGTCAGCCGCGCCAACGCGGGCGCCGGTGGCGGCGCGGGCGTCTCCAGCCATGGCGGGAGCGCGTCGGCCGGCGCCGCTGGCGGCGCGCCGGCCTGGGCAGGCGGAGCGGCCGGCTCGGCACGCCATTCGTATTCGACCGCGCCGGAGGGAAGTTCGCGCCTGGTCAGTTCAGGCGCGAGCGCCCGTTCGATCAGCGGATGCCAGCGACGGTCGTCGGTGCTCTTCTGCTTGCGGATGCCGACGACATACAGGCGGTCGCGGGCGCGCGTCATCCCGACGTAAAGCAGGCGGCGGTACTCCTGCTCGTCGCGCGCCTTCTGCGCTTCGATGCGATTGCGCAGGGAGGCCGGCATCGCCGGCGTGCTGTAGTTCCACACCAGCGGACCGGCGAGCAGCGGATCACTCTCGTCGGAGAGCGTCACGACGCGCGAGACGTAATTTCCGATGACGGGAAGCGTGCCGTTGTCGACGAGGAAAACCACATCGGCTTCGAGCCCCTTGGCGCCGTGGACCGTCATCACCCGCACCTCGTCGCGCGCGGCGTCGAGATCCCGCTTCACTTCTGTTTCGGTGGCCTCGAACCAGGCGAGAAAGCCCTGCAGCGACGGAACGTTGGCGCGCTCGTAGGCAAGCGCCTGCGCCAGGAACTCGTCGAGAACGTCGTCGGCTTCGGCACCCAGACGCGCGAGGAACGCCCGGCGGCCGCGGTCGCCGGCGAGGATCGCGGCGAAGAAGGCGTGGGTGCCGACACGATCGGCACGGCCACGCCAGCGCTCAATGGTTTCGCGAGCGGCGACGAGAGCCGGCGCACGGGCCGCGGCGAGCGCCTGCCAGAGCGTGCCTACCCGGCCATAGGCGAGCTGGTAGAGCGCTTCCTCGTCGAGGCCGATCAGCGGGGACTTCAGCACTTCGGCAAGGGCGAGATCGTCCTCGGGCAAAAGGGCGACCCTGGCGGCCGAGACCAGATCCATGACAGCGATGTGTTCGGCGAGGCGCAACCTGTCGGCGCCGGCGATGGGCACGCCGTGCAGCTTAAGCTCGCGATTGATGGCGTCGGTCAGCGCGCCGCGGGAGCGCGTGAGAACGAGAATCTCGCCCGGGCGAATCCGACGCACGCCGCCACCCCTGGTCGGCGCGTCCAGCACCTCGCCCTTGATGAGCGCCGACACGGTTTCCGCAATGCGACGGGCGAGCTTGACCTCGGGGCTCTCGTCGCCGAGGTAGTCGAGTGGCGCCAGCCAGTCGTCCGCCTTGGCCTTTTCAGGCGCCAGTTCAAGCGGCCACAGCAGCACCCGGCCAACCTCGCGATGGCGGCGAGCGCTGTGGGTGGTCGGCTTGGGCTCGGCGTGGAGCCCATCGTGCACATCGGGCGCCGCGAAGACGGCGTCGACCGCCGCCAGAATCTTCGGCACCGAGCGGAAGGACAGGTGAAGGTCGACATCCTCCCACGCGTAGCTTCCGGCGCGGGCAGCGCGGGCGAATTCGCGCCGCATATGCGCAAACCAGGCGGGAACGGCGCCCTGGAACGAAAAGATGGACTGCTTTTCGTCGCCGACAGCAAACAGCGTGCGCAGGCGCCCGCCCGACGCACCCTCGCCGGAGAAGAACTCATCAACCAGGCGCCCGATCACCTGCCACTGGCGCGGACTGGTATCCTGCGCCTCATCGACCAGAACGTGCTCGATGCCGCGATCCAGCTTGTAGTGCACCCAGCGATCGGCATCGTCGCGGGCGAGCAAATTGGCCGTGCGCACGATCAGATCCTCGAAATCAAGGACACCGCGGGCCGACTTCAGGCGCGTGTAATCGGTGATGGCGGCATCGGCGAGGCGGAGCATCGCGGCAGACATGGCGTAGAGATCGGCGGCAAGAATGCGGTCGAGCAGGGCGGCAAGGCGAGCGCCCTCGTTCGCCAGCAAATCGTCGAGGCCGGGCCAGTTTCTGGCGAACGTTTTCGTGACGACCGAGGTGCGGAGGCCGTTCTCCGTGAAGAAGAAATCGATCAGAGCCTGGTAGCGCGCCGCGCCATCGCTGGCCTCGAGGAAAGGCCGCAGGCGGTCGGCGGCCTTCCGGTCGGTGACGCTGCTGGCAAGCAGACCATTGTGCAGCCGGCGCGCGGTGGCGCGATCCAGCGGGCTGTCTTCGACGGCGGAGCGGCGGAGGTCGTCAGCAGACGCAGTGACGCCCAGCGTACCGCGCAACGCGACCAGCGCCGCATCGAGATCGTCGCCGGCGGCGTCGATCCAGGCATAGAGCTTGTCGCGCGCGTCGATGAACTGCCCGAGACTGTCCTGCCAGGTGGTTTCGCTGACGCGAGCGACGACAGTCGCCAACGCGAGGCCGAGCGGGCCGGCGGCGCGGGCAGCGGCCGCCGCGAGCACCCGCGTGCGCGCCTCCTCCTTCAAGGCCGTGGCGCCGCGATCGTCGAGCACCTCGAAATGACCGGCGACATTTGCCTCGAACGGAAACTGATGGAGCAGGCGCTCGCAGAAGGCGTGGATCGTCTGGATCTTCAGGCCGCCGGGCGTGTCGAGCGTGCGTGCGAAGAGGCGGCGCGCCGCAATCAGCCTGGCGGCGGTCGGCGGCCTGCCCTCGAGATTCTCGATCTCGGTGCGCAAATCGTCGTCGGACAGTGCCGTCCAGCGGCCGAGTTCGTCGAACACCCGGCGGGCCATTTCCGAGGCGGCCGCCTTGGTAAACGTCAGGCAGAGGATGCGCGCGGGATCGGTGCCACCGAGCAGAAGCCGGATTACGCGGCGGGAGAGGACGAAGGTCTTGCCGGAACCGGCGTTGGCGGCGACCCAGGCCGACTGGCGCGGATCGGTCGCCTTCGCCTGGGCCTCGCGGGTGGCAAGCTCGATCTCGTTCATGACGGCGCCCCGCCCATCATGGCGACGTCTTCCGGACTTTCCGTGAGCGCCCACTCACGCACGCGGGCAAGATGATCGTAGTCGCCCTCGTAGCGCGCATTCTCCATGCGCGGGCGCAGCCGCGAAGCGTAGGGATGGTCGGGATCGGCGAAGGCGCGGGCAAGTTCGGTCATCTCGGCCAGTGCACGGTCGGCGAGCTCGTCGGCGGTTTCTTTTTCCCTGTCGCGGACGGCGGATATGTACGGGTCCTCGCGGCCGATCTTGCCGACAGCAAGCCAGGCCAGTTCGCTGACGCTGGCGCCCGCCGGTATCCCCGCGAAGCCGCCGCCGCGAACCATTGCGGCTTCCAGCGTCATCTGCGGCGTCAGGCCGGCGAATACGGAGCGGTCGGTCTGCGGCGTACCAGTCTTGAAGTCGTAGATCGCCACCCTGCCGTCGCGCATCCTATCGATGCGGTCGGCGCGGCCAATGAGCGTCAAGGCATCCGGGATGATCGACAGCGCGCCCGAAATCTCGGCGTGGCGTTCGGCGACGCTGCCGGCGCGCGACGCCTCGAAGCCGACAAACCAGCGGGCAATCGCCTGAAAACGCAACGACCAGACGGCGTGCACCTCGGGAAATTCGGCGACCTCACGCAGAACCTCGGCGGCGACGGCGTCCAGCCGCGCGACGGCGGCCTCGTCAAAGGGCCCGCGCCATTCGGCGATGAAGTCGCCCAGCGCCTTGTGCAGCAAACTGCCGCGGAGTCCGCCATCGGGCGGGCGGGCGATCGGATCGAGCGGCCGCAGCTTCAGGACA
>Ga0265313_10002719_pt1 | contig 14971 bp, 13 predicted proteins | sample 4123metaG_FD_203122 | JGI IMG/M metagenome (GOLD analysis project Ga0265313, IMG submission 203122) | Rhizosphere microbial communities from Carex aquatilis grown in University of Washington, Seatle, WA, United States - 4-1-23 metaG | ecosystem: Host-associated > Plants > Roots > Rhizosphere >...
GCACCGGCGTCGAGCCGTTCCACATCCACTGGTAGGTCGGCGAATTGCTCGCCTGCGCGGTCAGGGCCACGGTCCCTCCCGTCACGGAGACGGAGATCGGCTGGACCGTGAAGGCAGGCGGCGAGGCCGAGCCGGAGGCCGGCGACACCACGACCGTGAACGGGAACACGGCCGAAATCCCCGTGCCGACGAACGTGCCCCCGTTCCCGCCCTTTTCGCCCCCGAGGGCGAACCCCTGGAGGTCGAACGTGTAGGTCCCCGCGGTCGTCGGGGTTCCCTTGAGGACCGGGGTCGTCGCCGTGTTGCCCGCGGTGCCCCCCCCGCCCCATGGGTCGCCGGCCGAGCCGGCGGTCGTCGCATCGAGGTTTCCCGGACCCACGAGCGTGCCGCCGTTCGGCTCCACGGTCGTCAGCACGAGCCCGGGGGGAATCACCCCGGTCACGGTCCACGAGCCGACGTTCATCGTGTTGGTGATCGTGAAGCCGAGCGGCGTGATGGGGACGCCGACCTTGGCGGTGAGCTGCGGCAGGGCACCGCTCGGGTTCGGCGTCAGCGTGGTCGCGAGCACCGTGGCGCCCGCCATGGAGTCGATGGCGCCGAGGGTGGCCGCCATGGCCGCGGCGGACTTGAGGAGCGCCCCAAGGGGCGAGGAGGCGATGAGTTCATCGGCGACTGCGGCGACGCGAAGGACGGGCGTGCGCTGCAGGAGGGCCACGAGCGTGGCCGTCGACAGGTTGATCCAACCGTGACGGCGTTGGAGGATTGCGGCTATATTCATGGGTATCGATTCTGGTTCGTTTATCGTGTGTGAATTACTGGAAAGGTTCGGGCCTTGCACCGGGCGGGTCAGTTGCAGCCGCAGCCGCTTCCCCCGACGCCCCGGCCGCCGGAGGCCGCCTCGCGCGAGAAGTAGACGTGCTCGTTCATCGCCGTCCCCACCGGATCGCGGTCGGGGTTCATCGCCACGTCGGCGAGCGTGGCGCGCTCCCACGGGTGCACGCGGACTGCGGACGCGGTCGAGCAGCCCCCTGCGAGGGCGGCCGCGGCCCCCAGCGCCGCCAGCAGGGCGAGCCTAAGGCGCGCGCGACTCATGGTCCCGCCTGCCCTTCGCCCAGGAGCGCCTCGATCTCCGCCCGGAGCTCGCGCATGGTCTGCTCGCCGTGAAACCCCGCGTGGACGAACCGCACCTTGCCGGAGCGGTCCACCAGATAGCTGGTCGGCATGGTCGGGACCCGCACGGCTCCCACGAGCCGGTGCCCGGGGTCGCGCACCGTGGCGAACGACGGCCTGAGCCTCGCCACAAAGGCCGCGCAGGCGGAAGCGTCCTCGTCGACGCTGACGGCGACGACCACGAGGCCGCGGTCCGCGTATGCCGACTGCAGCCGGGAATACGCCGGGAAGGAGGCCTTGCAGGGGGCGCACCACGAGGCCCAGAAGTCGACCAGGACGACCTTGCCCTCCGTCGCGGGCAGCGGCCCCCCGTCGAGCCCGGCCCCCGCGAGCGCGGGGAACGCGCCGCCTGGGGCGACCTGGGCCGGCAACCCGGCCGACAACGCGGCCGCGGAAACCGCGATTCCAAGCCAGCGGAAGCATGCGCGGGGAGCTACCATACGAACCTCACTCCGGCGGTCGTGATGCCCGCCTTCGGGTACGCGCTTGCCGGGGTCACCCCGTCCCGGCCGCTGATCACGTATTCCTCGTAGGCGAGGTCGAATTGGACCCGGTCCGCGGGCCTCCAGGTCGCCTTCAGCCCATAGGAAACCGTGCGCTCCGCCGACAGGCGGAAGTCGGATGAGTAATAGGGCGCCACGCCCGCCGGCACGTGCACGGGCACAATCGAGGTGTCGTCCAGATTATAGTAGTAGAAGCGGGCGGCGGTCTGCTGGTAGTAGCGCACGGAGGGCTGAAGGAGCCACTTTGCCCCCAGGTGCTGGATCCACGACAGGCCCGCCGTGTGCGCGACGATGCCGTAGGTGTCGGTGTAGAAGCGGTAGCTCCCCTCGAGCGCGCCGCGGGCCCCCGGGAATGCGCGGTTCACCGCGGCGTAAACGGCCTCATGTTCGCGCGCGTTCGGGCTGTTCTCGGCGAACGACTCCTGGAGGAAGATGTTCGTGATGATCTCGATCGACTTCTCCACGAACTTGTGCGGCTCGGCCAGGTAGCCCGACTCGCGGCCGAGCGACACATTGACCGTGACGGACGTCTTGGGATCAAGGACCTGGGTGACGCCGAGGATGGCGTCGTTCGTGCGCTTGGGCAGGTACGCGGGCTTAAAGAAGACCTCCACGCGATTGTAGGTGCCGGCCAGCCCGGCGCGCAGCGTGGTGTTCTTCTCGTTGAAGTCGGCGAGCGTGTTGACCGACCAGCCGCAGGAGACGTAGTCGCTCTCGCGGCTCTCGGCGAAGCCGGCGTCGATGTTGAAGTTCTGGATCTGCTGCGCGTAGTCGCCGCTCCACGCCTTGCGACGCGTGTGGATCTCGGTGAGCACGACCTGGTCGCTGCCCGGGGGCGCGGGCCGGCCGGTGGGCGTCGCGCCCGCGACGGCATCGATGGTGCCGGTGAGGCTCAGGTGGCCAAACGCCCCGACGTCCTGGTCCACGGTCCCGCCCTGGGTCTCGACGGTGATCCGCCCGTCCTCCTCACGGTAGTTCTCGAACTTGTACGCCACGGAGTTCTCGGCCTTCGCCGACGGGCGCGTCAGGTACATCGCGAGCGTGACACTCAGGAGCGCGGTGGTGGCGGTCGGGCGGCGTGAGCAGGGTCTCATGCGCTTCGCCCGCCAGCCGCCCGCGCGGATGACTTTCCCCGGATCTTGGACATGGCGCAAATGTCATGCGGTTGCGCCTGCGATTGAAGCAGCGTACCGTAACGGGTCTGTTACACTGCCCCTTGCGCCGTCCGGGCGGCTCTAGAAGCGGGCGCTGAACTGGATCGCCGTGAGGCTGCTCCAGCTGCCCGAGTCGGCATCCTGGCGCTCGAGGCTGTACTGCAGCTTGACCTGCGTGTGCGGCGTCATCCGGTAGCCCGGGCCAAGGTCGACGCGCCAGACGTTGCGGCTCCACGGGGCCGACCGCCCTCCGGCCGCCTCGACCGACGAGAACAGCTGCTGGTTCCAGCGCAGCGCCATGAAGCACTGCGGGCTCAGCTTGTATTTCGCCTCGACATAGTAGGCCATCGTGTCGGCGTTGCCCACGCCAGGAATCTCGAAGCGCGCCTCGTAGACCTCGGCCCAGGCCTGGGCGTGGTGCCATGCGAAGCTCACGTCCTGGCCGAGGACGATCTCGCGGTACTGGCCGAGCGCGCGGCCGGGAGGCAGGCTCGCCGCGGCCTCGGGCTGAAGGTAGCTGCCTGCGCTCGCCGAGAACCCGAGGTGCCACATCTCGCTCGGCACGTAGCCCAGGCGGCCGCTGAAGGTCGGATTCTGCCACTGCGTCTGCGCGGGGCTCCACGTCGCGGGTCTCGACGACAGCGCGGCGTTCTTGATCTCGGCCGCGTATTCGACGCGCCCAACCTCCCCGAAGACCGAGGCGCCGCTGGCGTAGCTTGGGCCCCAGATGATCGGGACGTTCCGGTACTGGTTGGGAAATGCCCCGCCGTGGACGGGGCCCGGCCGCACACCCGACCAGTACATGAGCTCCTGGAAGGAGCGCGCGCCGTTCGTGTCCCAGATCCCGGTCAGGTTCTCGTAGGCGAGCGGCGCCGTGATGAAGGGGTTGTCCCACGACCCGTGGCGCAGCGTCCAGTTGCCGACCACTGTCGCAAACTTGCCGACCTGCACGTTGAGGCGCCCGTCCGCCCAGGGCGTGTAGCGCACGACGTACTCGTCGGGCCTCGCGCGCGGACCGCTCTCCCCGGGATCGAACCCGTTGTCCGCCCTAACCTGGGCAAACGCGTAGAGGGTGGGCCCGACCTGGGCGTCGACGAAGAGGCTAAGCCTGGGATTGAGAAAGGCGTTGCGCTCGACAAGGATGAGCCCCGGCTCGGTCTGCGTCACGTAGTAGCCCTCGAGGTCGAGGTCGCCGCTCACGCGCAGCCGCACCTGGTCCTCCCATCCCCCGAACAAGAGCCGCTCGTCGACCCGGTCCAGGGGGTCGTCCTGGCCGAGCGCCGCGCAGGCCGTGAGGAAGAGCGCGCCAGCGAGGAGCCTGCGCGGCCTGGCGGGCATGGGGTTTCGGGACACCGGCTTCATGCGGGGTTCGCTGCGTCGGCGCCGGTCGACCGGCGCAGCCGCAGCTCGAATTCCGTCCAGTCGCCTTCGGACACCGACAGCTGGAGCGATCCCCCGTGGAGCCGCGCAAGCTCCCGGGCGAGGTTGAGCCCGATCCCGTGCCCCGGCACGTTCTCGCCCACTGCGCCGCGGTGGAACCGCTCGAAGATGTGCTCCCGCGATGCCGGCGGGATCGGGGCGCCCGTGTTGCCGACGGAGACCACCGCCCACTCCCCCTGCCCGCGCGAGGCGATCCGGATGCGCCCGCCGGACCGGTTGTACTTCCGGGCGTTCTCCAGGAGGTTCTGGAGGATGAGCGCGATGAAGCGCTTCTCGCCCGTGGCCCAGAGCGCGGGCGCGAGGTCGGCGTCCACCCCGAGCCCAAAGGCGTCCGGGAACGCGCTCAGGTCGTCGAGCAGCCCGGCCAGCAGCGGGGCCAGGTCCAGGCGGCTGAACTGGATCTGTAGGCGCCCGGCGTCCATTCGCGAGAGCAGCAGGAGGTCCTCGATGATGCTGGCCAGCCGAAACGTCTGGTGCACGAGGCCCGCGACCTCCTCGCGGGCCTCGGGCCTCAGGTTGTCGCCCGCGAGGAGCTCCTCGAGCCCCGAGCGGATCACCGTCACCGGCGTCTTCAGCTGGTGCGAGGCGTCGGCGGAGAAGCGGGCGGAGCGCTGGAGCTCGCGGCTCGTCATCTCGAGCGCGGCCTCGGCCCGGTGCCAGTGGGCGCGGTTCTCCTGCGAGTCCTCAGCCAGCTTCTCCACGGGCTTCGAGAGGCGGTCGGACAGCAGGCGGCTCGCGAAGAACGCCCCCACGAGGAGAAGCGCCCCGGCCCCGCCGAACTGCCAGAGCAGGCGCCGCTGTCTTTCGAGCAGGCTGCCGAGCGGGTACACCGACACCTCGTACGCCGGCGGGAAGAGCGAGCCCGGGTTGAGAAGCTTGTAGAAGAGAAGGTACGGGTCCCCGCCGGCCGACAGCTCGAGGCCGCCCTCGGCCGGGCCCCGCGCGCCGATGGCACGCGCCATGGCCGAGGCGAGCACGCCCCGCTCGGGTTCCCCGAGCGACGGGAACGCGAGCCGGCCATCAAGCCAGGCGCCGCTCCGGATCCCGGCCCCCCCGGCCACCGCCCACGGCGCCCTGAACCCGACCACGATCGCGGAGATGACCCCGCCGCTCTCGGTCGAGACGATCGGCATGGCGACCACCTCGTCGACTTCCCCGCTGTTCCGGATGAGGTAGCCGGTCTGCTGCGCCTCCGGGAGCGACCCAAGCGAGAGCCGCGCCTCGTCCCCCGCCTCCAGCGCCCCCGCCTCCCCGGCGCCTGGCGGCGTCATCACGCGCCCCCTCGAGTCGAGAAAGCGGTAGTAGAGCGCGTGGAGCGAGTACGCCGCGGCCTCGCGGGCGCGGCCCATCACGTCGGCCATCTCGTCTCGAGCGCTTGGATACAGGAGATCGGGCGCCCCGTCCTCGAGGGCCGCGTGGATGCGCGGACGCCGAGCCAGGGCGCGGCAGCGCTCGGCCAGCGCCGCGTCACGGACCTCCTGAGCGGCATGCGACGCGGCCAGCATCTCCCGGAACTCCCCCTGGAACTCCTGCCTCACGGCCGACGCGGCGCTGCGCTGGGCGAACGCGAGGCCCGCGGCCGCGACGGCCGTCACGATCAGCATCATGGCGACCAGGAGCTTCGTGCGGAAGCTTGCCACGCTCGTCCGCTCCGGGGACGGGATCACGGGAAGTCCTCGCGGAGCGCAGAGGCGGGCGAAAGGTCCACTGCGCGCACGAGCGTCGTCTTGCTGTCCACCCAGACCTTGAGGAGGTAGCGTCCCGCGGGCAGTCCGTCCAGGCGGTACCGGCCCTCGGCGTCGCTCAGGACGAAGTGGGGCGTGTCGACAACCAGGATGAGGGCGCGCATGTGCTCGTGGATGTCGCAGCGCAGGGTCACAAGCCCGGCCGCGTCGAACACCACCGAGGGTATGGGCCTTTCGTCGGAGCGGTAGCGTCCGAGGTCGAAGCGCTTCGCCGGCGAATAGGAAAAGATGTTGTGGTAGGTGTTGTCGAGGTTGGGGAACTCCACCCGGGTGCCCACGCGCACCGCCAGCAGGTACGGCACGAACGTGAGGTCCTTCTGGACCACCTGCGCGGTCTTGGGTTCGCTTGGCGGGAAGCTGCCCTCGAGGTAGACAACCGCGAGCGGGGGGTACGGCGAGAGCACCCCGGCGTAGGCCACGATGCCGTAGCGCTTGTTCATGACCGGCGCGTGCTCGGGTTTCGGCAGGCGCACGCTTCCCTCGATCGACGCCTGCGCCAGCGCGGCGGCCGCGGGCAGCGCCGCCGCCGCGACGAGCGCTGCGAATCTGCGGATGCCTGACAGGGTCGTCATGGGGTGCGGATGGTGTAGCCGACGGAGCGCAGCGTGTGGATTAGGGGCGGGTCGAAGCCCGAGTCCACCTTCTTGCGCAGGCGCGTGATGAAGATCTCGACCGTCCGGGTGTCGTACTCGTGGTCCCGCTGCCAGACGCGCTCGCAGAGCTCGGTTCTCGAGAACACCCGGCCCGGCTCCTGCATCAGCAGCTGCAGGACGTCGAACTCCCTCGGCGACAGGGCGATCGGCGTGCCCGCGCGGCTCACGCGCCGGTGGTGCACGTCCATGTGCAGGTCGCCGACCTCGAGCAGGTCGGCGGCCGTCGGGGTCGCGCCGCGCCTGCCCAGGGCCTCGATCCGAGCGACCAGCTCGTCCATCGAGAACGGCTTCGCCAGATAGTCGTCCGCGCCGGCCTTCAGCCCGCGCACACGGTGCTCGACCTCGCCGCGCGCGGTGAGGATGAGGACGCGCGAGGGGCTGCCCGCGCCGCGGAGGCCCGCGAGGACGGAGAGGCCCTCTAGGCCGGGAAGGTTCAGGTCGAGGACGATCAGGTCCGGCGGGTGCTCCACCGCGGCCTTGAGCCCTTCGGCCCCGTCGTGATGCGCCTGCGCACTGTGGCCGTGGCGCACCAGCGCCTGGGTGATGTGCCGGGCCAGCTGGCGTTCATCTTCGAGCACGAGGATGCGCATCGCAGGCGTGTGTCTACCAAGGGCCCTCGCGCGGCCGCAAGTGCTCAGGCGGCCCGCGGCGGACATTTCGGGCGTGAACCCCGGGGGCCGATCGCCCTAGGATCGGCCCGTTAAAATGAAAATCCTATTCATCGGCGGGACCGGCTACATCAGCACGGCGTGCACGGAGCTTGCGGTTGCGCGCGGCCTGCACGTCACCCTACTCAACCGCTCGCAGCGGGCCCTGATCCCGGGCGCGGAGACCATCGTCGCCGACATCCACGACACGGCCGCGGTGGCGAAGGCGCTCGCAGGCACGGCCTGGGATTCCGTTGTCGACTTCATCGCCTACACGCCGGCGGACATCGAGTCGCGCCTCGCGCTCCTGCGCGGCAAGGTCGGCCAGTACGTCTTCATCAGCTCGGCGAGCGCCTACCAGAAGCCGCTCACGGACCACCTCGTCACGGAATCGACCCCGCTCGCCAACCCGATGTGGGACTACTCGCGCAACAAGATCGTGTGCGAGGAGCGCCTGATCCGGGCGTACCGCGAGGAGGCCTTCCCGGCGACGATCATCCGGCCGTCCCTGACGTACGGCAACCTCATCATCCCGCTCGCGATCAACAGCTGGCAGAAGAGCTACACCGCGGTGGAGCGCATGCGCAAAGGGCAGCCGCTCATCGTCCCGGGGGACGGGCTGACGCTCTGGACCATCACCCACAGCACGGACTTCGCGAAGGGGCTCGTCGGGCTCCTCGGGCACCCCGGGTCGATCGGGCACGCGTTCCACATCACCTCGGACGAGGCCCTCACCTGGGACCAGATCTACCGGTTCACGGCGGAGGCGGCCGGCGTCGCCGCGCCGAAGCTCGTCCACATCGCCTCCGACTTCATCTGCGCCTGCATGCCCTCGATGAGGGGCACGCTTCTCGGCGACAAGTCGAACACCGCGATCTTTGACAACTCGAAGATCAAGCGGTTCGTGCCCGGCTTCGTCGCCACCACGCGGTACCGCGACGGGATCGCCCGCACGATCCGCTGGTTTGACGCCGATCCGGCGCGCAGGCAGGTCGATCACGAGGCCGGCGCGTCATGGGACCGCCTGATCAGCCTCTACGAGCGCGGGCTGGACGCGGCGGTCAGGGAGCTCGCCCTGCCCGAGGGCCCCGGCCGTCACCGCCAGTAGCCCCTGATGTAGACGTAGGAGCCGCCGCGGTATCTCCAGTGCGGCCGCACGAAGGCCACCGCGTTCGGGGGCGGGATTTCCCAGTGCCCGGGCACCCACAGGTAGCGGTACCCGTCGTAATCATAGTACCCGTAGACCCATAACGCCGACGGCGTCGGCTGCGCCGTCTGGAGCTCGGCCGGGGGCGGTGGGGGCGGGGGCACGGCCGGCATCGCGACATTCGTCGTGGCCTCGTATTCCGAGCGGTAGATCGTCCCGTTCTGGTGGTCGACCGCGTTGCCGAGCGTCCCGCCTGCGATCGCGCCCGCCACGGCGCCGATGGCGGCTCCGCCGAGGGCGTTGTGGCCTCCGCTGTTGTTGCCGATGATGGCGCCGGCGAGGGCCCCGAGGGCCCCGCCCGCGACCGCACCGTTCTGGGTGTTCGGCCCAGTGCCGACGCAGCCCGCGCAGAGCGCGGCCGCGGTGGTGATGGCCAAAATTGACTTAGTGTTCATGTGTTGGTCTGACGTCCATAGAACACGCAGGCTACCCCATTGTTCCGTTCACCGGGCCAATTTCTATTTCGTAACCCGCAGGGGGAAAAAGCGATGGAAAGGCCAGAAGCCCCTCATTCCTCGGCCTGAAGCGTGGCGACCACCGTGAAATCCTCGAGCGTCGTTGTGTCACCCTTCACCGTCCCGCCGACCGCGATCTCCTTGAGGATGCGCCTCATGATCTTTCCGCTGCGGGTCTTCGGAAGGCCCGAGGCGAAGCGCACGTCGTCGGGGCGCGCGAGGGAGCCGATCTCCTTCGCCACGTGGGCGCGGATCACCTCCTTCAGCTCCGCCGTCGCCTCGATCCCGTTCTTGAGCGTCACGAAGCATACGAGCGCCTGGCCCTTGATCTCGTCCGGCCTGCCCACGACCGCGGCCTCCGCCACGAAGGGGTGCGAGACGATGGCGCTTTCGACCTCGGCGGTGCCGATCCGGTGCCCCGAGACGTTGAGCACGTCGTCGATCCGCCCGACCACCCAGAGGTAGCCGTCCTTGTCGAAGCGCGCGCCGTCGCCGGCAAAGTAGTAGCCGGGCAGTTCGCTCCAGTACTGGCGCCTGTAGCGCTCGTCGTCGCCCCAGAGCGTCCGGAGCATGGCGGGCCATGGCTTTGCAAGAAAGAGCCTCCCCCCGCTTCCCCGGGGCACGTCGTTGCCCTGCTCGTCCAGGACCTTGGGGACCACGCCGAAGAACGGCACGGCGCACGAGCCCGGCTTGGTCGGCGTGACGCCCGGCAGGGGCGTCACCATGACGGCCCCGGTCTCCGTCTGCCACCAGGTGTCGATGATGGGGCAGCGCTTCTTGCCGACGACCGTGTGGTACCACATCCACGCCTCGGGGTTGATGGGCTCGCCGACGGAGCCGAGGAGCCGCAGGGAGTCCAGCCGGTGGCGCTTCACGTACGCGTCGCCCCAGCGCATGAAGGCGCGGATGGCCGTCGGCGCGGTGTACAGGATGGTCGCGTGGTGCCGGTCGATCATGGCCCAGAACCGGTCGGGTTCCGGGTGGTTGGGGGCCCCCTCGTACATCAGGATCGTGGCGCCGGCCGAGAGCGGGCCGTAGACGACGTAGCTGTGCCCGGTGACCCAGCCGACGTCCGCGGTGCAGAAGTGGACGTCGTCCTCCTTCAGGTCGAAGACGTACTTCATCGCGAGGTGGTTCTGCAGCAGGTAGCCCGCGCTCGTGTGCAGGACGCCCTTCGGCTTGCCGGTCGATCCGCTCGTGTAGAGGATGAAGAGCGGGTTCTCGCTGTCGAAGGCCTTGGCCTTGTGGGACGCCGGCTGGGTTGCGACGAAGTCGTGCCACCAGCAGTCGCGGCCCTCGACCATCGGCACCTCGTGTCCGGTGCGTTTGAGGACAATGACCCGCTCGACGGTCGGCGTGCCCGGCAGCGCGCGGTCCACGTTCCCCTTGAGCTCGACCACCCGGCCCCGCCGCCATCCGCCGTCGGCGGTGATGATGACCCGGGCCTGGCAGTCGTTGACGCGGTCCTTGATCGCCTCGCTGGAGAACCCGCCGAAGATCACGGTGTGGATGACCCCGAGCCGGGCGCACCCGAGCATCGCGATCGCCGCCTCGGGGACCATCGGCATGTAGATGGCCACGCGGTCGCCCCGCTTCAGGCCGAGCGCCGTCAGCGCGTTCGCCATCCGGCACACCTCCTGATGGAGCTGCCGGTAGGTGAGCGTCCGGACGTCCCCGGGCTCCCCCTCAAAGATCATGGCTGCCTTGTTGGCGCGCCCCGATGTCAGGTGGCGGTCGAGGCAGTTCTCGGCGACGTTCAGCTGGCCCTTCTCGAACCACTTGGCATGTGGCAACTTCCAATTCAAGACCTTCTTGAACGGGCGCCTCCAGAGCAACAGCTCCCGCGCCTGACGCCCCCAGAACTTCTCCGGAGTGTTGACAGACTCCGCATATAGCCTCTTATAAAGGGCTTCACTCCCAAGATTGGCTTGGGCTTTGAACTCGGCCGAAGGCCTAACAACCCGGGTTTCTCGGGAAATAGAGGTAATCGTCTGGTCGGTCACGTTGTGGCTGATTGGGGGTTAAGGACGCTCGAAAGCGCGGCACTTATCCCCCCTTGAGTTTTGAGCGTCAAGCGCGGGAACGACCTGTCTTCATTTTGTATGGAAAAGAAATCCCTTTCCGCCCCCGCGGAACCGCCCGCCGCTCCCCCCAAGGACGCGGTTGACACCCCGGCCGCTCAGGCCGCGCCGCAGCCTGCGGCGGCGCCCGTCGACAACACGATCCGGGTCGAGGGCATCCTCGACATCGACGTGACCAAGGGGGGCAACGGCCAGCTTCTCGACATGTCGAAGAGCGGCAAGCGGCGGCCGACGGACACCTTCGTGCCGAAGGAGCTCATCCGGCGCTTCAAGCTGAAGGCGGGCTCCATGATCGGCGGGACCGCCTTCCCCCCGGAGGGCCGCTTCCCCAACCCGAAGATGCGCTTCATCGAGACGGTGGACGGGATGGCCCTCGAGGAGCGGCGCACGCTGATCGACTTCGCCTCGCTGACGACCGTCTCCCCGGACAAGCACCTGAAGCTCGAGATGAAGGACGGCCGGATGACGACGCGCGCGGTCGACCTCTTCTGCCCCATAGGCAAGGGCACGCGCGGCCTGATCGTCGCTCCCCCGCGCACCGGCAAGACCATCCTCCTGCGGGACATGGCCCTCGGCATCCTGGAGAACAACCCGGAGTGCCACGTCATGATCCTCCTCGTGGACGAGCGGCCCGAGGAGGTCACGGACTTCAGGCGCAGCGTGCCCGCGGAGATCTGGGCCTCGTCCAACGACGAACAGATCGAGAATCACATCCGGATCGCGGACCTGTGCATCGAGCGCGCGAAGCGGCTCGTCGAGGCGGGCCGGCACGTCGTCCTCTTTGTCGATTCGATCACGCGGCTCTCCCGCGCCCACAACACCCAGCGCAACTCCGGAAGGACGGGCTCCGGCGGCCTCGACGTGCGCGCCCTCGAGCGGCCGCGCCAGCTCTTCGCCGCCGCGCGCAACACCGAGGAGGCCGGGTCGCTCACGATCATCGCGTCCGTGCTGGTCGAGACGGGCAGCCGCATGGACGACGTCATCTTCCAGGAGTTCAAGGGCACCGGCAACATGGAGCTCGTCCTCGACCGCAAGTGCGCCGAGATGCGGCTGTGGCCGGCCATCAACGTGGCGGCCTCGGGCACGCGCAAGGAGGAGCTCCTGATCGACGCCAAGAAGCTCGAGGGGATCCATTTCTTCCGCCGGGCGCTCGTGCAGCAGAAGATCGAGGAGGCGACCGAGACGATGATCGCCCGGCTCTCGAAGACGAAGACCAACGACGAATTCCTCAAGCTGATCGCACGCTGACCCGAAAAACTTCGCTCTTGCCCGTGCGCGCACGCGACGGGCATTCTCACACTTCCCCACCTTCCTCCCGCTGAACCCGACGCATGCATAGCTTCTCCGAGCAATGTCTCGACATGGCCCGGTCAATCCTGGGCCACAATCTCGACTCGATACAACCCGACGGCACCGTTCTTCCCATCCCAGGCGAGCAGTCCCGGCCGGATGAGCCGGGCCACGTCGTCTTCGCGCTCGGGGAGTACTACCGCAACACGGGCGAGACGACGCTCAAGGGCTACGACATCATCGACCTGGCCGCGCGCTGCCTGACGGCGCAGATGTTCACGGAGCCGCTGGCCGAGAACGGGCTGGCCTACGCGGCGCTCGGCCTCCTGTGCTTCGGGCCTTCGAAGGAGCGCAATCCGGTCTGGGAGCGCCTGGTCGAGGAGACGCAGCACCGCATCGACAAGCAGCTTCTCCACCGCAGCGACTACGACAATCACTGGCAGGCGTTCAACATCGCGAAGGCGGTCGCCCGTTTCAGCTTCGGCCTCTCGAAGAAGGATGAGACCTCGCGCCTCATCGAGCGCATGGTCGACCGCATCAACCAGACGAGCTCGGCCGGGTTCTTCGACGACTCGGTCGAGGGCCTCGGGGGCAACTTCAGCCTCTACGGGGTGATGACGTTCGTGTTCATACGCTCGGCGCTGCAGCTGCACGCCAACAGCGGCGTGCGCGACCGCAAGCTGCCGACGCTGCGCACGTATGCCGAGAAGTACATCCGCATGATGCCCGACCTGGTCCGCCAGGACGGCCTCGGATGGGCCTTCGGCCGGGCGGCGGGCGCGTACGGGCAGATGCACTGCGTGAGCCTCATCCTCCAGGGCCTGCGCGACGGATGGATCCCCGACGAGCAGAAGCAGAAGTACTTCGACATCCTGCGCCGGCTCTTCATGTTCTTCTACCAGACGTACCTCGACCAGGAGCAGGGGTACCTGGACCTGCGCGACGAGGAGCGGACGGCCTACAAGGCCCACACGACGCGGATGGCCAACTTCGACGCCGCGCGCTACCTCTGCCAGTGGTCGCGCCTGATGAAGACGGTCCAGATGCCCTCGGGGGCGCCGTGGGCGGAGCCGCCGAAGACCTCCGGGCGCTTCGTGATCTTCGACAAGTGCAACCGCAAGGAGCAGGGGCTCTTCATGTACCGGGACGCCGAGTCGGGCCTGCACCTGTCGATCCCGCTCATCAGCTGCGGCAAGACCCTCTCGAGCGACGGGCTCGCGTTTCCCCACTCCCCCGGCGTCTTCGACTGGCCGAACAACGTCTACCTGCCGGTCATGCTGCCCGAGCTCACCTTCGGGGAGCAGGTCACGCTGCCCGCCTTCTACGGCAAGAACTGCGTCACCGGCCTGGGGATGCGCAACAGCTTCTACTTCCGCTACGAGCAGCCCGACCTGATCAACCTGAAGGAGGAGATGGTCAAGAACCTGGCGAGCGTGAAGGTCCAGTGGACCTTCGCCGGGAAGAACGTCTCGTGCGAGTTCGCGTACACGGTCAAGCAGCAGGTGACGCTCGACAAGTTCCGCTACGTGCTCGTGGTCGCCGCGCCGCACTCCAAGTACCGGGTGCAGGGCTCGCCCATCCTCGGTCCGCTCGGCCACCGCTGCAGCGTGGTCAAGGACGACTTCCAGGGGAACTGGCAGGACACGGAGGTCGTCTCCGCGGACCCGACCTACCGCACGAACTTCGGCAAGATCCACTACCTGCAGTACCTCATCCGGGACCACCCCCTCATCATGAGGCCGGGCCACGTCTACCGGCTGGCGGTCACGTTCGAGCCGGACGTCGTCCGGGAGTAGCCCCGATGCTGTCGCGGCGCATCATCCCGTGCCTCGACGTCACCGCCGGGCGGGTTGTGAAGGGCGTCAGGTTCAAGGAGTTGCGTGACGCCGGGGATCCCGTGGAGTGCGCGGCCGCGTACGACGCCCAGGGGGCCGACGAGCTCGTCTTTCTCGACATCACGGCCTCGAGCGACGGCCGCAGGATCATGCACGACGTGGTCGCGGCGACCGCCGAGCGCTGCTTCATGCCGCTGACGGTCGGCGGGGGGCTTCGCTCGGCCGCCGACATCGAGTCCATGCTTAGGTCCGGGGCCGACAAGGTCTCCCTCAACACCTCGGCCATCGCCGACCCCGGGCTCATCCTCGAGTCGGCCGACCGGTTCGGCTCCCAGTGCATCGTGCTTGCGATCGACGCGAAGCTTGAGCCGGGGCCGGTACCGCGCTGGCGCGTCTACACGCACGGCGGCCGAAACCTCACGGGCCTGGACGCGGTCGAATGGGCCCGGAAGGGCGTCGGTCTCGGGGCCGGCGAGATTCTCCTCACCAGCATGGACCGGGACGGCACCCAGGCGGGCTATGACATCGAGCTCACCCGCCAGGTGAGCGACGCGGTTCCCGTGCCCGTGATCGCGAGCGGGGGCGCGGGCAACCCGCAGCACTTTGCCGATGTGCTGGAGGCAGGGGGCGCGAGCGCCGCGCTGGCGGCGTCGCTTTTTCATTTCGGCACGCTGACGATCCCGGGGCTCAAGGCGTTCCTCGCGGGACAGAACGTGCCCGTGCGGATCTAGCCTGGCTCCATTCGGAGGGGGGAGGCGCCTTTCGTTTCGGCGGCCGGAGTTCGCGGATGC
>Ga0265313_10002721_pt1 | contig 14965 bp, 12 predicted proteins | sample 4123metaG_FD_203122 | JGI IMG/M metagenome (GOLD analysis project Ga0265313, IMG submission 203122) | Rhizosphere microbial communities from Carex aquatilis grown in University of Washington, Seatle, WA, United States - 4-1-23 metaG | ecosystem: Host-associated > Plants > Roots > Rhizosphere >...
CACCGTGGATGACAGGTAAGCGTCTGTGACCTTTCCGTAAGCGAAGTTGTTTTCTTTATTCGCGACCGCCGAGGTCTCGGACACACGTTCCATGTATCCCGCGGCCACCCGGCCATTGGCCTTGGCGCCTTCGATGATGGCTCGAATGTGAGGAATCATCACTTGATTACGAGCTTGGGCGGTGCTATCCGGATAGTTTTCGATCGCCGGATACTTCTGCGGTGCAAGAGGAGGAACACTCTCCGGGTTGGCCGGCGCAATCAAAGCCAGCTGTTCGGTGCGCTGCACGGCTTCGCGCAGAGACCGATCGTCAAATTCATCGACCGAAGTACTGCCGCGCTTCCCGTCGCGAACCGAGGAAATGGACATCGACTGCCCGACGGTGAATCCCGACGTGGTGATGCCATTGAGAGCAAAACGGATGAACGCGGCTTCCGAACTGGACACATTGACTTCGCATTCCGGGAACGTGGAGAAGGATAGCGCCTTGTCCGTGAGCTTCTTGGACTCTTCCTTGGAAAGCATGGTCTTCAATCCGTTTGAATGACGTTTATCTGGCGGAAGCGCGCGGGCGAGCAGCCGTGGCTGACCCCGTTGATCTGCTCCGGCTCGCCCTTGCCATCGTTCGCGGCGCCCCACTGTTGCCAGTAACTGCGGCCCGCGATCCCGTCGCACGCCTGCCAGAAATCCGTGGTGCGGGACTGGTAGGCTACTCGTGAGATCATGCCCTGCTTCTTGCCGCCCTTGATCGCCCAAAAGGCGTCGCCGCCGAACTGGAAGTTGTAGCGCTGCTGATCGATGGAATAACTGCCGTCGCCGTCGATCAGGATGCCGTCGTCAACGCCCGCGATCAAATCCTCCACGCTCGTCTCCGGCTTGCCGGGTTCCAGCCAGACGTTGGGCATGCGCTGGAAGGGCACGCTGGACCAATCGTCCGCATAGCAGCAGCCGCGGGATTCCTTCTCGCCAATCAGATGCGCTTGATCGCGAATCGTCTGATAGTGCGTGAAAATGCCTTTTTCCACGATGGGAAACTTGGTGGCTTTCACCCCGTCATCATCGTAGCCCGTAGTGGCGAGCCCGCGTTCCGTGGTGCGGTCGCCCCATATATTAATGATGTCGCTCCCGATCCGCTGTTTACCCATCTTGTCGACAGTGAGGAAACTCGTGCCCGCGAAGTTGGCTTCGTAGCCCAGAGCGCGGTCCAATTCCGTCGAATGTCCAATGCTCTCGTGGATCGTAAGCCAGAGGTGGCTGGGCAGAAGAACCAGGTCTTTCTTGCCCGGAGTCACTGGGGGAGCGCTGAGGTGCTCGATCACATCCTGACGGATGAGCCCCGCGTTTTCGGTCAGGTTCATGGTGCGAACGTATTCGTAACCGGCTGTAGCCTGCGGAGGCTGATACCGGCGCGTCTTTGAAATCGCCCGCTTCGTATCTACCGCCGTAGCGTTGACCCCGGCGTAAGTCTGCAGGTTGAGCTGCTGAATGGACGAACCTACGGATGAAGCGAAGTACTTATCTTCCGAGCGGAAGGAGAGATTGCTGCCGGCTGCGAAGATCCCATTCCCCTTCTTGGCCTCGCTGGCGGCGGCGCGTATGACATCGAGTTTCTCTTCGACCGGAACCGTGAACGGGTCCCGTTCATGGGGCGTCTGCCAACGCGCGCGATACGCTGGAACGGGGGCAAGCTGAACTGGCTGGGATTTCAGTACGGCATTCGCACGAGCCACCGCCACCGCTTCCCGCGTAATCCGCGCAATTTCGTCCTTAGTCACCAGCGGTGATGCGGCGAAGCCCCAACAGCCATCCGCAATCACTCGCACGCCGAAGCCGAACGAACCCGAGTCCGAGACCCGAGGCACTTCGAGTATTTTCCCCGTGCCCGTTTCGGGATTCAGGCGGACAGTCAACTGTTGCCGGCGGTAGCGGATGATGCGGATGTCGCAGTAGGTGGCCTTGAGCTTTTTCGCTTCGGCCAGAGCGACGGACCCCAGGTTCTCTAACTCGGGATTGGGCTTGGTGGAATCGGCAGGCGCACTAAACAAATTGCTTGCGAGCGCAGCAGCACTACTGGATTGCAAAAACACGCGCCTGGTGAGCATCGGCTGTTCGCTCCGCAAAACCGGGGATATCTCAAAACGCCGGTCTGGCTAATTGTACTCCAAACCACAGTCCAATCCACGCTGGGAACAGCTTGCTTATGTTATGTGGAGGGCGAGCCTTGATTCACCAACGTGGTTCCTTCGGGAAAACTAGGCTCACGGATACGTCGCCTTTCGAATATTCCAGCTCTATTGGGTCCTTGCCGGGTTTGGCGTACCGAGGAAAATAAAGGTACCCGGCGATTACCCTTCGCGTTTCGCCCTCTGACAGAGACTTGCGCTGGATCCTGTCATAAACAGCTTGCGGGTCGGGGCCGGGCGGCGGACCGGCTTGCTCGGGTCCGTCATCGGATACTGCAACGCTCGAGTAGGTTCCGACGGTTTGCCGGCGGCCGTAAGCCGGATCCTTATTCTGTTCATAAATGACGCCAGTCTCGGTAGTCACGTCCGGCAGATGGCCAGGCGTACCCGGGTTCTCGGGCCAAGGCGATACTTCCGTTGCCCGATCCGCATAGCCCACTTGGCGGCCGACTTGGAGACTGAAATCGGATGACTGGACATCAAAGGGGCTGTCCTGGCCCGGATAAACTGCGACTTCAACGACCACGTACCGCTTGGCTACCTCAGTCGAAAACATCTTGGCCACCTGATCGGACGGTATGATCGCGGCCGCGATCACCGCGGTGTTTGCGTTCCCATGAACCGGGTAATCTCCGCTCTTGGCCCGCGGCGGGACGCCCGTATCCGCTCCCCAGGTGGCGGCAACCGAGAGAACTGCGCTGATCAGCACCCAAAATGGAGTTTTTCGTGTCATAAAGGTGCCTCCTAATGCCCGCCTTTTAGGATATAGAACCGGCCTGTTGGACGTTGATCGTGCCCTGGCCGTTTCAGTCAGCCTGCCGTAGTAGCCGGATGTGTATACTGGTTCGCGAATCCGGGAGGAGCTCGATCATGTCTCGCGCAAATTTGTTGTTCGGTTTTTTCGCATTTCTGCCTCCGCTGGCGCTCGCGCATCACGGCGGAGCCGAGTACGACTTGGGCAAGACAGTCGAGTATAAGGCCAAGCTCACCAAGGTCGATCTGATCAATCCACACGCGTGGCTGTATTTCGATGTCACCGAGAGTGACGGGAAGGTCAGCCACCATCGCTGCGAGATGAGATCCGTACACGTGCTGCGGCGGTCAGGTTGGACCAAGGAACTGTTTCCGGTTGGCCAGCAGATCACCATCGAGGCTTCGCCGAACCGCACCGATCCTGCTTCCTGCTACCTGCAGACGATCCTGACGGCGGACGGAACCCGCATGGACCGCTATGGGCAATACGTCAAGGCGCCGCAAGGCGGCGTCCAGGAAGTCCGGGGGCCCATAATTACCCCCCAAACCAACAGGCCGCTGCGGCGTTCCACGGGCGAGCCAAATATCGCCGGCGATTGGGCGCCGGTACAACAGGTGATGGTCAACGCGCGTGGCACCGGCGGTGGATTGGTAGCGCTCAACACCTTGGATCAATACAAATCCGGCGAACGGCCGGCCAACGCGGGCGCGGCGAAAGGCAAAGGCGGTGGCGCTCCGAAAGGGCCGCGGCTTTATGGCGGAACCGAACTGACGGAAGCCGGCGAAAAGGCAGCCGCGGATTTCAAGCGTGAGGATACCCCGCGTTTCAGATGCGAGACGACCAGTATCGTTTTCGATTGGACCTTCGATGGACCGGTCAACCGGATCACGCAGAACAAAGATACGATCGTGCTGGAGTACGGGCAGCTCGGGTTGAAACGCACGATTTACATGAACCAGAAGGAGCACGCGAAGAATATTAAACCGAGCCGCGCCGGGCACTCCATTGGGCACTGGGAAGGGGACACGCTGGTCGTCGATACCGTGGGATTCCTTCCTGGGTTTTTGAATACGCCCGTGCGGAATAGCGACAAGCTGCACGTGGTCGAGCGGTTTACGTTGGATCCCGGCAAGATGGCGCTGACGCGCAACTATGTCGCCGACGATCCGGTGTACTTGAAGGGCCAATACACGGGCTCGGACACAATCTTTGTCGCGGACGCTCCGTACAATCCGGGCAAGTGCCAGGACTTGAACTTTATCGACTACTCGAAGCAGCAAAAGCAATAACTAACGTAACCGAGACGTTCGTTTAGTGCTATATTGCACTAAACATCGCGCTGACCACTGTGCGGAGGTATCTATGAACGGACTCGATTTACGCCCCCTGTCCATCGGCGACATTCTCGATCGTACGTTCTCGCTCTATCGCCGCCATTTTCTTCTTTTTGTCGGTATTGCGGGCATTCCGCAGCTTCTCCTTCTCGCATTCAGCCTGGGGCAGACCTTATTCTCATGGAACTCAGGGGACATCCTGACCGGGATTCTGGCTGGGACGCGCAACATCGCGGTTAGCGCTCTGGTATTGCTCGTATATTTCATTGTCGCCCTCTTCGCTTATTTGTATTCGCAGGGCGGAACCACACTCGCCGTTTCGGAGCTCTATCTCGGACGCACCACCACCATCGCCGAATCGCTACGTAATGTCTCGGGTGATCTTTGGTATTTGCTTGGCGTCGCTGTACTCATCGGACTTGCCATTATCGGAGCAATGATTCTGCTCATTGTGCCTGGGATTTACGTGGCGTGCCGTCTTCTGGTGTGTCTGCCGGCGGCACTCATTGAAAAACACGATGCCTTTTCGCGCAGCTTCCGGCTCACCAAGGGATTCGTTGGCCGCGCCTTCGTGATCCTGGTGCTCTCCGTGGTGCTGACCTATGCTGCTTATCTCCTGTTGACCATGCCGGCCGTTATCGCGCTGGCCGTCCGTGCGGGGGGTCCGAGCATGATCCGCTTTTGGACGGCGATGACGCAGGTGGGCGCCTCAATAGGCTCCATATTGGTTACGCCCATCCTGCGGATCGCCACGGCCGTGTTTTACTTTGACCTTCGTGTCCGCAAAGAAGGCTTTGACCTGCAATTCATGATGGATCCCGACGCCGCCCGAAAAGTCCCCGGATCAAGCGGCATCCCATCGATCCTGTGAGGCCCGGCGGACGACGATGAAACCGCTGATCTCCTGCTGGATACTGTTCGCAATCGGCGGCGGGATTGTGCCGGCCTCTGGTCAATTCACCGGTCAACAACCAAACAGTCCCAGGACTAACTACACGCCGGCTTCCCTCGCCATGGAACTGCGCCGCGTGAAAACAATGCTGGAGGAAAGCGGGGACATACAGACTCTCGGGGCATTGCCTCTGGCGTGGCAGGTGGAAACGCCGGATCGCAGTTTTTCGATATCGAGCGAACCTCTTCGCGTGCTTCTTGCGCGCCAAGCCGATCCTAAAGAGCGAGCTCTCAACAACGCGAAGGGTGCGGCCTGGCTGGACCACCTTGCAGATTATCTCGAAGGCTCCGGCACTAATTCCGCCGGCTCACGGCAACAAGAACACGCGGAGCTAGCGCGTATCCTCGCCCGTCCGGAATTCGCCGGGAATGCTGCACCCACCCGCTTGGAGTTGTTGCAACAACGAATCATCACTTGGATTCGGGATATGCTCGAACGAATTTTCTCGTACGCCGCCCAACATCCATCCGCGAGCACAATTCTCTTCTGGGTGGTGGTCACCGGCGCGATCGGCATCCTCGGCAGTTGGCTTTTGCGGCTTTGGACCCAAGCGAACCAAACGTTGTCGCTGACAGCGCCGGAACGGGCCGGAAAGGTTCGAACTTGGGAGGAGTGGCTGCGCGCCAGCCGCGCCGCCGCCGACCGGGGCGATCCACGGGAAGCGATTCGCCTTGCATATTGGGCTGGAGTTGTGCGCTTGCAAGAGGTCAGAGCCCTTCCCGTGAATACCAGCCAGACGCCTCGGGAGAATCTCCGTCTTTTATCCGAGCCGAAACCCGGCGAGGCACCGGCTTCTCCGGCGTTTCAAGAATCGCTCTACGGTTTGACATCCGGCCTGGAACGTTTCTGGTACGCTAGGCGGCTTGCGGGCCCCGAGGATTTCCGTGAATCACTGCGACATTTGGAGGCACTCGGATGCAAGGTGGATTAACTGCCACCGATCGCAAGCTGCTGTGGGGATTTGCGGTCCTCTTTGTAGTCCTGGCCGCGGGCACAGCCGCACTTGGTCCGCGCCAGGAGGAAGGCGCCGCATTTCCATCATCTTATTCCAGCGACTCCGGCGGCGCTTTAGCCGCCTATCTGCTCCTGCAGGATCTGCACTACCCGGTGCGCCGATGGGAGCAACCGCCCAACCTGATAACCGATCGCCCCGCTGAAACGCTTCTCATTCTCGCCGAGCCTACCGAAACGCCCACGGACCATGATCAGGCGGCCTTGCTCAAATTCGTTAATGATGGTGGTCGCGTGCTCTTCTGCGGCGCTCAGATCGCCTCATTTTTTCCGGAAGCAGAAGCCCCGGCTAAAGTCTCCGATCCCGAATGGAAGGAGTTTGCACCAGCCCTTCCGAGCTATCTCAGCCGCGGCGCCAGCCAGGTTGTCATGCGTCCCGCCGCGTACTGGCGCGATCGGAATCCAGCCCTGCTCCGCGTCTATGGAGAAGAGCAGTCCCCTGCTGTGATCTCTTGGCGGATCGGATCGGGAGAAGTGCTCTGGTGGGCCGGTGCGACACCTCTCACCAACGCCGGCGTCGTACGCGCGGGAAACCTGGAACTGTTCCTGAATTCGATGGCAGCGCCTTCGGGCGAGCCTCTCTCGATCTATTGGGATGAATACTTTCATGGCGCGCGCGGTTCGCTTTGGAGCTACATCGCGGCAACACCGTTGCCATGGGGAATGCTTCAGATTGCTCTACTGATGCTGGCTCTCATGTTCACCTTTAGCCGGCGCAGCGGACCTATTGTCCAGCCGGCGGCTGTATCGAGACTGTCGCCGCTTGAATTCGTCGAGACCATGGGCGGTCTTTATCAGCGTGCCCATGCCGCACCCATCGCGGTGGCCGCCGCATACCGGCTTTTGCGCCTGGAACTTATACGGAGGCTCGGGTTTCCAGTCTCGGGTGCGGATAAAGACCTGGCGCGCGCTGCCGGACAGCGTCTGGGGCTTCCCCGCGATGAGCTTTCCGGCACATTGGAGAGTGCCGCGCGCGCTGCCAATTCCACCAAATTCCCAGCTCGCCAGGCTTTGGATTTGGTCCAGCGACTGGAAGGCTATGTAGCCCAGCTACGCGATCTCAACCCACGTCTTCAGGAGAAAAAGCAATAGTGGAACATTTGTCTGCACTTGCGGCACACGTCCGCCAGCAACTCTCGAAAATCATCATCGGCCAGAAGGATCTTGTCGACCAACTGGTTCTGGTGCTGGTCTGCGGCGGGAATGCGGTGATCGAGGGAGTTCCGGGGCTCGCCAAAACCCTGGCGGTGAAATCCCTGGCTCGCATCTGCGGCTTGGGCTTTCAGCGAGTCCAATGCACGGCGGACCTCATGCCCGCCGATATCACGGGAACCAACGTTTTTAATATGGCTTCGAGTACCTTCAACTTGCATCGCGGACCGGTCTTCACGGACTTGCTGCTGGTGGACGAGATCAATCGTACTCCGCCTCGCACACAAGCCGCGCTCTTGGAAGCGATGGAAGAGCGGCAGGTCACCATCGACGGTGTGCGCTATCCGCTTTCCGAGAACTTCACGGTACTGGCGACTCAGAATCCGATCGAGTTCGAGGGAACCTACCCGCTGCCCGAAGCTCAGCTGGACCGGTTTCTCCTGAAAATCCGCATCGTCTATCCGTCGGGTGAGGAGGAAATCGAGATTCTCTCCCGCTATGACAAAGGATTCGATCCACGCCGTCTGGAGGACATTACTCTTGAACCCCTCGCGGAAGGCGCTCTGGCTGCGGCGCGGCGCGAGATCGAAACGGTGAAGATCGAACCGTCTCTTTATCCTTATATAGTGAATCTGGTTCGCCGGACGCGCGATTGGCCGGCTATCTCACTGGGCGCAAGCCCTCGCGCCGCCATCGGTTTGTTGTTCGTCGCGCGCGCGACGGCCGGCATGGACGGCCGCGATTACGTGCTGCCGGATGACATCAAGAGCGCGGCCCTCCCGGTTTTGAGGCACCGGATCTTACTCAAGCCCGAAGCCGACCTCGAAGGTCTCACCTCGGATCAGGTGATTGAGCAAGTAATCGCTTCCGTGGAAATCCCCAAGTAAACGCTTGAACGCTCTTACGCCATTAGAGATCGATGCTCCGGCGCACCCGCGCGGGCGTCTGCCCTTCGGATTCGGCTCGCGATTCTTCCTGGTTCTTTTCTTTGGCCTGATCTGGATTGTGCCTGCATGGTGGTTTCCCAGGTTCATCGTGGTCATGTTTTTGTGGGACGCACTAGCCTGCGCCGTGTGGCTGACCGATCTGTTGCGGCTGCCTGCCGCGGCGCAGTTGCGCGCCCGCCGCGTGTGGAGCGAGCCGCTCTCGCTGGGACGCCCAAGTTCCGTTCGAATCGAGCTCGAAAACTCCGGCCGTGTGCCCATCCGGGCGTCGCTGGTCGACGAAACACCGCTGGCTCTGCGGGAGCAGCCTCCGTCTCTGGAGATCGACGTTCCCGTAGGATCTGGCGGGCAACAGCCCTATCCAGTTCTGCCGCGAACTCGCGGAAATACTGCGGCGGGGCGCGTATTTCTTAGGTATCGAACGGTTCTAGGTTTCGCCGAGCGCTGGGCTGTGGCGGAACTATCTCAGACAGTTCGAGTCCTTCCGGATTTGATCGGAGCCAAGAGCCAGGCTCTATACCTGATCCGCAGCAGCCAGATCGATATGGAGAAGCGGCACCGGCGGCAGCGCGGAATCGGCCGGGAATTCGAAGCCCTCCGCGAATACCGGCAAGGCGATGATATTCGCGACATCTATTGGCCTGCTACGGCCCGGCGTCATCAGCTCACCACGCGCACGTATCAAGTGGAGCGAAGCCAGCCAGTCTGGATCGTGCTGGATGCCGGCCGCTTGCTTCGCGCGCGCGTCCGTGATGACGCTCGGAACCTGAGTTTTGCAAAGCTCGATTACGCTGTGGATGCGGCCCTCGCCCTGGCGCAGATCGCCGCGCAATCGGGCGATCGCGTGGGACTCCTGGTGTACGGCCGCTCAATCCAGCAGTCGATTGGTCCCGGCCGGGGCGCACACCATATGCGCTCCATCGTGGACGCATTGGCTCAAGTTCGCTTAGAAGCGGCGGAAGCGGATCACGCCAAGGCAGCGACCACCCTCCTGCGAATGCAAAGTCGCCGGGCCCTGATCGTCTGGATCACCGATTTCGCCGAAACAGCAACGACTCCGGAGGTGATCGGACACGCCTTGCGCATGACTCGGCGTCATCTGGTCCTGTTCACCGCGCTGACCCAGCCGGATCTCATCGCGCTGACCAAAGCCATCCCGCAAACGGAGGAGCAGATGTTTCGTCACACAGCGGCTCTCGAAATCGCCCAGCGCCGGGAGCGGCTGTTACGAGGGCTCCGCGAGCGCGGCGTGCTGGCGGTCGACCTGGTTCCGGGGACGCTGACGGATTCGCTGATCAACCAGTATCTGGAGATTAAAGACCGGAGCCTTCTGTAACCGGGCTGGATCCTCCTGTAACTGGCCTGCGTCCTCCGAACAAATGAGCCAGCAGCGCAGCGAAAAGAAGACCACCTAGAGCGAACTTCATCGCCACCGGCGCATTCGTCGGCGAGAAAAAGCCTTCGATGGTTCCAGCTACCAAGAGCAGGGGCAGGGTTCCCAACACCAAGCGCGACGCGCGCCCACCGGCCCGTGTCAATGCATCGCGCCGCGGCAGCATTCCAGGAAACAGCAATGCTCGCGCGATATCCAGACCGGCTCCGCCTGCGATAAAGATTGCGGGGAGCTCCAGCGACCCGTGCGGCGCAACGAAACTCCACAGAGAAATCGCCATGCCCGCGTGCCACGTCGCCGCGCCCACCACTCCAATGAGCAATCCGTTGAACAGGCTCAGCCAGACAGGTCCGATCACGGTGATGCCCGAAGCGAACATAGTGAACGCCACGGTCAGATTGTTAGTGGTGATGGCGGAAGCGGCCACCGGCTTGATTGCAACCACGGATGCCGTCCACATTTGACGCCGCTCGATGGTCTCCATCATCTTCGGACCCAGCAGGCGGTAGGCGAAGGCAGGATCGTGCAACGTCGTCGCCCATCCCGCAATCGCCCCTACGGCGAAGATCGCGATCGCGACCAGAGTTAAGGGAAGCGTCTCGCGGAACACGCCTGGATAGGTCTTGAGATAGAAGGAGACGATCCCGCCGGCCTTGGGCCGGTAGCCCATATATATAAGGTTGTGGCTCCGCCCGAGGAGCTGTTTCAGGTAAGCTGCTAATTGCGCACTGGAGGCGTCTTCAAGCACCACCGACAGGTCGGAAGCCGTTTGGCGGTAAAGCAGGCCGAGTTCCTGCAACTCCAGGTGATTCAGCTTGGCCAGGCCGTCTTTCGAGAGGCGAACCAAATGCTCCAATCGATCCCAGTGAGGCTTATGCTGGTTCAGCCAATGGATTGAAACCATGTCTCCTCATCAACCGTCTCATTCCGACCAGCATACTATCGAAACCCCGGAGCAGATGTCGCTCGATCTGCCGATGGCCGGGATCGGCAGCCGATTCCTGGCAATGGCCGTCGATACGCTGATTCAGATTGGCATTGGTCTGGTCGCGTTGATCGTGGTTGGCTTGCTGGGGGTTACCGGCGCGCTTTCTGGCATCCAGCAGTCCTCGGTGTGGCTGGTAGCAGGGCTCGTCATCGTGGTTTTTCTTTTGATGTATGGGTATTTCGCGATCTTCGAAATCATCTGGAACGGCCAGACGCCGGGGAAGCGCATCGCCGGGATCCGCGTCGTCAAAGATTCCGGCCGTCCACTCACGCCCGCAGAAACCATCGGCCGTAATCTCTTGAGGATCGTGGATGAACTTCCAGGGTTCTATGCGATCGGCGTGCTCGTGGCTTTGCTAAATGCGAAAAATAAGAGGATCGGAGATTTCATCGCGGGATCCATTGTCATTCGCGAGGCGTCTCTCAGCGAGCTCAAACCCGTCTGGCAGACTCCAGATGCGGCGGAGGCGCGATCGACACCTCCGCTGGGCGGGGCCAAGCTTTCGATCGAAGACCTCAGCTTAGTCGATACTTTTCTGAATCGGCGTCACAGTCTTGCTCCCGACGTTCGGTCCCGCATGGCCCATCAGATTCTCGACCGGCTTAAGCCGAAACTGTTGCTTCCCGACGATGGCAACTCGTCCGCTGAGTCGATCCTTGAATCTCTGGCCTATGAACGCCGTTCCACAGGTAACTCTTGAAGCTAGGTCTTCACGGAACCAATCTGAGAGACCAAGAAATCGACCACTCGCTCAAATGGATCGAAGCCGAAAGCTTGACCAATTGGTCCGCGAAGATTGGAGTTCGCGTTGATGTCATAGAACAGGAGGCGGCCGTCCAGAGCCTCCAGATACTCGATCCCACCAACGTCAAGCTGGCCGGCGGCCATCAATATCTTGCCGGCATCCACCGCGGCTGCGGGCACTTCGGGGTACGGATAGAACTCGACCGGACTGGCGGGTTTGGTCTCGGGCACTTCACAGTGCGAATCGCCGGTTTCCGGATTGCACACTTCGGACGGACAAAGGTTGAACGCGCCGTGGGAGACGACGCGCATGGCATAAAGCAATTCGCCGCCCAGAAACTCCATCCGGACGATGCCCTGCGACGGAGCGACCGGATAGTACTCCTGAAGCGTAAGCAGATGATCGGGGAGCCAAAGATCGGGCCGGTCGCGCAGCAGGCACACGAGATCATCGCGGCCGTTTAACAAGTACATGCGTGCACCGCTCCCACCCTGCTCCGGCTTCAGCAGCGCGGGCCAGCGATCATTCCACTGCGCGAGCGCCGAATCCACGTCGTTAAATGCGAGGGTCCGGGGGTGCGGGATGTTCAGACGCTGCATCAGGGCCGCTTGCGCGGACTTGCTTAGTTCCAGCGAAAACGCTTGGGAACCGTTCAGTACCTTAGCTCCGCCGAGTTCCAGCGATCGAATTAGAGAGAGGGCCAAGGGCACAGCACGGGTGTTGCCGCGCACATAGGCGCTAGGGCTGGCCTGGTTGAAGTAAAGCGGCGCATCCGGGGCGCGATCAGGATCGAAGGCGCCGCGCTTAAGGTCGAATGTCCCGAAGCGAACGTTCCGGCGTTCCAGCGCGGAGAACAACGGCTTCTGCCATTCCGGGTGTTCGAAGAGGACGACCAGGTCGTAACCCATGCTCGCGGAATATTACCACAGGCGTTTCGCGGACTGCAGGCCCCGGCGCCGAATATGGCCTCTCCCGGAGGCAGCGTGTGAACGGGTGTTAACAGATCGCTTGCGTCGACCCAACCTCGAATGACTGTTCTCTGCAATCATCCGCCTGACCCGGCCGGATTTGGACTGGCACTGCACATGCACACCGTAAAGAGTACCTGATTTTTTATCGGAGGATAGAATGTTCAAAAAGATGTTTTCGGGAGGCACCACTTTTTTGTGCCTGAGTTTGGTGCTTTGCGCCAAAATTGGTTCGGCGCAGGCGTGTCAAAGCGGCGCCGATGGTGCTTACTCATACTCGGCGATCGGAACCGGTATTCCCGGCGCCTTGCTCACAACTAGCACCACCAATACAACTTCTGCGTATTCCAATACGCCGTTGGGACAGTTATTGACCGGGGTGTCCAACACGGGACCTTTCGCAGCCTCGGGAACGCTCTACCTCGACGGCTCGGGTAATATTCGCGCCAGTTCCGCAACGCAAGGCGGGACGGCGATGCTGGTCGGAACCTACGTGGTGAATTCAGACTGCACGATCGTAATCACGTTGACCGATGCGTTCGGGACGAATACGACCGCCACAACCTTGCAAGGACTTATCCTGGCTCAGGGATCGGAGATCGATCTTGGTGTGTTGCAGGGCGTATCCGGCGGCTCCGGTACGACGGGCTTAGTGTATCAGTCCAATCTGCTTATCCGGCTGATTCGACCTCTGGCTACGTATTGCAACGTCGGCAACCTTAGTGGTTCCTACGCGTTGATCGCGACGGGGAATGCAGTTGTAAACGTTGCGACCGGTTCCGGGATAGTCAGTGCTCCGGCGCAAACCGTAGCTCCGTTCTTTCTGTTCGGCCGTGTCCAGTTCGACGGTAACGGGACCATCCTCCCTCAGGCCGCCACTCCGTCTTCGCTGAGCATTCTCCAATTCGCCGGAACTTATACTGTCAACAGCGACTGTAGCGGGACAATGATCCTCGGCAGCAATTCCAGTACGTCCACAAATGGATCGCCCACCACTTCGGGCTCCACGCTTTCCGTGAGTTTCACCCTCACGCAGCCGGCTTTCCCAGGTATATCCATGAGACCCGACATCCTGTTTAACATGTTCGACGGGACAGAAACGCTCTTTGGCCGTGGCCAAGCACAATAGCGCCTAGCTGCTCGTATTCATTGTTCCGGGCAGAGCATCGAGACAGAGCTTTCGAATACATCAGGAGCGATTCCGTGAAATTGACGGAATCGCCCGGCGCCGGCCGTTCCCAAGTATTTGTCGATCAGCCGCCGGTTCGTTTTCGCGAGATCGACGACGATCAAACCGTCCAGCACGCCGGAAAAGTTCCGATCGACGCTGAAGTCGAGAATTTGTCCACCCACATTCAGGTATTGCCGCAAGAGCACCGGCAGCCCTTTGCGGTCCGGCTCCAGATCCGACACCACGTCGGAGAGTTCGTCGGCGTTCGCGACCATCGGGCGCAACGGCCGGGGTCTGGTACTTATGTTTCGCGCGGACGGAGGGCGCCAGCGACGAATCGAAGTGCCGTTCCTTCAAAAACGAAACGATCAGTGCCCGTGAAGCAGGACTGTACGTGTCGCTGATACTCACGGGTCCGAACAGAATTCGGTACCGCGGGTGCCGGGCAACGTACTGACCAATGCCCTTCCAGAGGAGAAGCAAGGGCGCGAAGCTTCTTTGATACTCGGGCCGGACAAAGGATCGGCCGAGTTCGAGCGCCGGATGGACGCGGGACAAGAAGTCGTGTCTGAAGTGGAAAAGCGTGCTGGTGTAGAGTCCCTGCGGACCGAAGCGAGACAAGACTTCATCGGTTCCAGCGAAACGGTACGCGCCGACCACTTCATTTCGACGCTTATGCCAGACAAACAAGTGAAGGTAGTGAGTATCGAATAAATCAAGATCAACCGGCTCCCCAGTTCCTTCGCCGACCTGGCGGAACGAAACTTCCCGGAGGCGGCCGATCTCTCGAAGAAGCTGCGGAATTTGACCGGCATTGGCGAAGCAAACCTGGTGATCCCCCTGTTCCAAAAGCTTCTGATCATCGGGGAGAGATTCCACCTCGTACCGGCATGCCTCCGCATTTACGGCCGGGATGATCTTTGCGGGCGGTCTTTTGCCTCGAAACGGAAACGGATCGCGAAATACAGAAACCATCCAGGAGTCCTCTTCGCGCCTGGCTTGGAGTAGTTGGGTCCGCCATTGTAAGTAGTCGGCAGCCTCCCGATCAGTGGAGTGCCGCGACAGACTGGACGCGGTAATCGAGCTGCCGACCGCGACTCGAAGCGTCCTTCCCCGCTTGTTCAGCAATTCGCGCGGCAGCAAAACCGTGCGGAGGCCAGGATGGAGCAGACCGGCAAATTGAAAGGCCGGGCTGTTGGATCCGCGGAAGAAAACGGGAACAGTCAACGCGTTCGTGATGCCGACAAGACGCACGGCAGTCTCGCTCCACTCGGGATCGCAAATTGTGGCCGCGGGCAGCCGGAGTGACGATACTTCGCCGGCGGGAAAGATGACCAGCAGTCCGCCGCTCTTCAACCACGTAACGCACT
>Ga0265313_10002722_pt1 | contig 14959 bp, 10 predicted proteins | sample 4123metaG_FD_203122 | JGI IMG/M metagenome (GOLD analysis project Ga0265313, IMG submission 203122) | Rhizosphere microbial communities from Carex aquatilis grown in University of Washington, Seatle, WA, United States - 4-1-23 metaG | ecosystem: Host-associated > Plants > Roots > Rhizosphere >...
GAATAAGGTTCGACACTCCGAATTGCATGGGGATTGTCATGGTAAATGCATCCCCCGCAATTTGCGCTTACTTATTTTGACAATGAAAACGCGTGCGTGGCGTCCTCAGCCCTCTGACACTTCACTGTCCTTGACTTCATGCCCGGCTTGACTCCGACGCGGAAGCCAGTTAAGCCATTTTCAAGTGGTGCATTATTCAAGCACAGCCAGTCCCAATGACTGGACAGGGCCGGTCAAAATCACGTTGAAGAGTTCATCAGAGCGCGTGGGTATTGATGATCTTTCTACTTGAGCGGGCGGATGGCGATGAACTATTAGCGAGAAGCCTTTACCAGCGAATACGACGTACTACGTCCGCCGGCTGAAGCCTTTATGAGAACGCCTTTGTTAATGAGATCCTCGATGTCGCGCAGGGCAGTATCCTGCGAACATTTCTCAAGCTTCGCCCATTTTGAAGATGTCAAATTACCTTCAAAGCCATTCAGCAACCGGTTGATCATGCTGCGCTGCCTCTCATTGAAGTCTGTTCCAGTAAACCGATCCCAGAAGCGGGCCTTGCTCAGCACTGCGGCCAAAATCGTCTCCGCTCTGTCAAAGGCGCGCTCGAGACAAGCGAGGAACCATTCGAGCCAAGCTGTGATATCAAGATTGCCTTTCTGTGTCACTTCAAGAATTTCGTAATACTCTTTCCGCTCCTGCCGAATCTGGGCCGACATGCTATAGAACCGTTGAGGGCTGCGCTCTGATCGTGCCAGCACCATGTCGGCGATTGCCCGCGCTATACGTCCATTGCCATCTTCAAACGGGTGGATTGTCACGAACCACAGATGCGCCACACCCGCCTTGAGAACGAGATCGATCGAACTTTCTTTTTCAAACCAGTCGAGGAACCTCTTCGCTTCTCTGCGGAGTCGGACCGCCGCTGGAGCTTCAAAATGAATACGCTCCTTTCCGATCGGCCCAGAAACGACCTGCATTGGACCTTTTTTACCGTCTCGCCAGGCACCCACGTTGATCCTGGACATCCCGCTTCGGCCGGTCGGAAACAAGGCAGCGTGCCAATCAAATAAGCGTTGAGAAGTTAACGGCCGATCATAGTGCTGGGTCGCATCCAGCATCATTTCAACAACACCCTCTACATTCCGGTCCACCGGTATCAGGCCCCCGATATCGATTCCAAGTCGGCGTGCAATCGACGAGCGTACTTGGTCTCTGTCGAGCTTCTCTCCTTCAATTTCGCTCGATTTCAGGACATCCTCAGTTAAGGTTTGCAATACGGCTTCCGTCCGAAACTGGAACCCGAGCCCTTCCATGCGGCCAATCAGACGTCCCTGCCTATGCCGGACATCAATGAGGCGTGGCGAGATACGCTCGGAATCCCACCGGAAAACTGGCCATTCTGACTGCTCGTGAATGTAGGTACCGCGTTTTATTCTCCGCACCATTTGCAGAGAATAAAACGGATTCACCGCAATTTCAAGGAATATTCTACGCGTGGCATGCGGCGAATATAGCGCTCTTTCGCCGTATCCCCGGTCAAGTTGGGCAAACACTGCCAGTCAGCACCCGCTCAATGATCACTTTTCCTCCGAGTTGAGCGATTGGTCGAGATTACGACAATGCCCGCCGCAACAAGCCAAAGCTCGCCGGTGCACTCCAGCAATGCCAACCCCTCTGTTTCGTCAATCCAGTTCTTGAACGGATCGTCATTAGGCCTAGCTTTCGTGTTCTTTCCACGACAGCGTCAATAGTCGCGAAAAGCTGTTCACCTTGCTCATCAAGCATCAGTGCGGAACACTCTAAGGATGTTGCCAAGGAGGAGAGACTTGATGAATACGCAAAAAGGTCAAACAACGCTGGACACGATTCTCCGCTTGAGGGAGGTGCTCCAAAGAACCGGGTTCAGCCGATCGACGCTCTACAACAAAATTGCGAAGAATGAATTCCCACGCCAGGTATCACTTGGCGACCGCGCAGTTGGCTGGCTGCAACGAGAAGTGGACGGCTGGATTAGCGAGCGCATTCGACTTCGACCGAATTGGGCGACTGAAATCTCTGATGATATCGAAGGGGCAGCCCATGCAATTCCGCTAACCTCTCAGAGTCGGCGGGTTGAATTTCAGCGATCAATGGAACCGACGGTTTGTGTGGTTCCTCTGAACACAGGTGCTCCAGATCTAACGCAACTCCATGTGGTGAACACCAAACTCTGCTTCGATAGAAGCACCGGCAACTTCTGGCTCAAGCTCCACGCAGAGAACCCTGGAAAATAATAGCTGAGAATTGAAGGGATAAAGGTTGCAGGAGGCCTATTCTTATTCAGTTCCCAGCGCGGCCAGCATTTCAGCGAACTCACGCAAACCGATAGCAAGTGTCTCAGCGTCGATGTGGTAAATCCCCACCATCGCAAATTGAACACCTTGTGATAAATTCGCGATGTTTCCCGGCTCCTCTCAAAGGGAGTACGGCCCGACTCCGGACGGGCAGTCTTCAGTGGCAGGCCACACCAGGGCTTGAAGACTTCTCTTACCCGCCGCTGTCAAGTGGTGAGATTTCAGCGTATTCAGTTAGCCACGATTCACGGCCGATTATCGGTCAGTCTCCGAGAATCGAGTCCATTTGGACTATGGATGCTACTTCCATTTACTCCGGCCATGAGTACCGTCTTCCTTTTTGATCAGTTTGAAAGAAATGATAGTCGAGCGCGCAAGCGCATTTATGTGATCGACGCGCGAGGGTTCGATTCAGAAATTGGATTCCCTTTCACAAACATCTTCTTTTCCCTTCGAGAACCCAGAACCCATTCGCGAAGGTGCAACTCCTTCACTTGACCGCGCTCAGGCGCTAACTTCGCATTCGAGAAGTATTGCCTTCCGGCGGAAAATGACCTCTTCTTTCGTACAAGAAAATGGGTTCGATTAGGGTTCGATTGCCCTAAAGTGGGTGTTTCTCTGCGCAATATGAGCCATCAGTGCGCTTTAGTTTCAGTGAGTTAACTTTCGGGAAACTTTTGACACGGAAGAGGTCGCTGGTTCGAATCCAGTCGTGCTACCAATTTAAATAATTTATATTCAATTGTTTAGATTCAAACGTCTTCTCCGAGATCAGCTCCATTTCACCCAAGAATCACCCAAATCCACTGTGCTGCGGTTTGCAGATTCTCGTGAAAAAGGAACATCTCAGCCCACTTACCATCTCAGCCCCTTTCCCAATTATTGATGGAGCGCAACTGGCAGAAATGCAGTCGCGAGAGCCGGGTCGACAAAGTGTTGCACTGAAGCTGGTGTTGCGATGGAAATAGAATATCCAGGGCGTTCGCCTAAGACTCTTGTTTTTAGAGGTATGCGGGCCTTTGCCCCTGCGGTTCCGACGCAACACGGGGCCAGTTTCTTTTCTAAAGGCAATCAATGTCAAAGCCGGCGTTTTTCGAGCTTGCCAAAGGTCAGCTGACAAATACATATTTGATGTCAACTCGTTATCGTCAGAGCGGCAAAGCCCCGACCTGCAATTCAAAGATGCCTTACCCGACCCGAATCCGGCGGCTACTCATTCCGATCTTTCTGATCGTGCTGGTGTTGGCTGCAACGCTGGGTGTGGTGATGCATCATCATGCCGGCAGCTCGGCGGATGGATGCATGCTCTGCCATCTAGTCATTGCGCCGGCAGCTACAACGGCCAGTGTTTGTGGCCTGGCGCCCAGCGCTATGCGCTACCTGATTCAAGATGCTTGTTTCATTTCCCGCTGCGCGGCCAATCAAAAGCCGCCTCGCGCCCCTCCCGTATAGCCCTTCCCTTCATTGAGTGCCGCCACGGCATGTTCTTTCTGTACATCTCCTGCTCGGGAGTCGGAGCGTTTATGCATTTGTATTTTCCTCGTGTATTTGTGCTGCTTGTACCTCTTTACCTGATTGAGGCTGCAGTCGCGCAGTCGCCTTCCGCACCTGGGCAATCGCCACCATCCGTTACCCAGACACCCCCGGCGCCGCCGGCTAATCAACTGGCGCAGAAGCCGGGATCCCAACTGATTTCGCTCGATGACGCGATTCAGATGGCGCTGACGCACAACCACAATCTTCAAGGGGCACGCACGACCATCCAGCAGAACGAGGCTGCGGAGATTACCGCCAATCTGCGACCGAACCCGGTGCTACTGGGTGACACGCAATTTCTGCCGGTGTTTCAGCCGAGTAATTTTTCGGCGGATTACATGGACAACTCGGCGCAGTTCGATGTGGGTTTGAGTTATCTGTTTGAGCGCGGAAAGAAGCGGCAGCATCGTCTGCAGGCGGCACGCGATGCCACCGCAGTGACGCGGGCGCAGGTGTCTGACAACGAACGAACGCTGACCTTCAGTGTGGCGACGCTGTTTATCAATGTGGAATTGGCAGAGTCGACCCTCGAACTGGCAAATGAGGATTTGAAGAGCTTTCAGGACACAGTCGACATCACCGCTGCGCGCTACAAGGCGGGCGCTATCGGACTGGGTGATTTGCTGAAGATGAAGCTGCAGCTTCTTCAGTTCCAGACCGATGTAGCGCAGGCAAAGGTAGCGCGGGCGCAGGGACTCTCGGATCTGAGGCAGTTGCTTGGGTACGAGTCAATAAGCGCGGACTACGATGTGGCCGGTTCGTTTGATTACCAACCGATGAAAAGCGGACTGGAAGATCTGCAATCGGCGGCACTCAAGACCCGGCCTGACCTGCAGGCGGCGATCAGCGGAGTGGCGGCGGCCAACAGCGTTTTCCAGCTACAAAAGGCGATCGGAAAGCGAGACGTGACAGGGCAGATTAACTACACGCATATAGCTTATTTGAACGACGTCTCGCTGTTCGGATCTGTTCAGCTGCCTATTTTCGACCGCAACCAGGGAGAGATAAAGCGTGCAGGAATTGCGATCACCCAGGCACAACAGCAACAACTCTACATCAACGGCCAGGTGCTGACCGACATACGCGACGCGTACGAAAGCTGGCAGGCAAACAACGAAATCATTGGGCTGTATCGCACGGGCTATCTGGATGAAGCACAGCAATCGAGGGAGATAGCGGATTACGCTTACAAGCACGGCGCAGCGAGTTTGCTGGATTTTCTGGACGCGGAGCGTACGTATCGTGCAACGCAACTTGGGTATCGACAAGCGCTGCAATCGTATCTTCTGTCGCTGGAGCAGCTTCGCGAGGCAGCAGGAACCAGGAGCTTACCATGAAACACACACGGAATACCTTTCTGGCCCGAAGTATGCAAACCGCCCCGGGTCTGGTTGCCTTGCTGTTGCTGGCCGGTTGCCACTCAAATGACAATGCGAGCCGTATGACTTCATTTTCAGCAAGTTCGTCGGCGACACCGCAGTTGTTCACAATCCCTGCTGACCAGATGAGTCACGTTCAGGTGCTGACGGTGCAGCCGAGCACGCTGACACGAACGCTGCGTTTGACGGGCACAGTGGCGTACAACTCATTCAAGACGACGCCGGTCATTTCACAGTTGGGTGGACCGGTGAGCCGGATCCTGGTAGCTCCGGGCGATCGCGTGAAGATGAACCAGCCCATGCTCGAGGTGAGCAGTCCGGATTACGCTCAGTTACTCGACGGGTATCTTAAGGCGTCTGACGCGTATCGGTTGGCGGATAGGTTCTATCAACGCGCGCAGGACCTGTACGCGCATCATGCCAATTCGCAAGCTGATTTGGAGCAGGCAGAGAGCAATCGCACACAGGCGAAAGCAGATCTGAATGCAGCGGAGCAGGGGATGCGGATTTTAGGCATCAAGAATCCCGAAGACCTGGCCAAAACGCCATCGACCGCGCAGATTCCGGTACTGGCGCCGATTGCAGGCGAAGTAGTGGAGCGGATGGTTTCGCCGGGGCAGTTGATGCAGGCAGGCCAGACGCAAGCATTCACCATTTCGGACTTGAGTACAGTGTGGGTGTTGGCGAATGTTTACCAGGCGGATCTGCAAGACGTAAAGAGCGGCGACGATGTGGTGGTGCAGACGGACGCTTACCCCGAGAGCTTTCACGGCAAGATCTCGTATGTGTCGCCAGCCCTGGACCCGACCACGCGAACTTTACAGGCACGCATCGTGGTGGATAATCCGGGCGAAAAGCTGAAGCGGGATATGTACTGCACGGTGACCGCGACCGCGGTACCGAATGCGGCAGTGATGCGCGACGACAACAACCAGCCCTACGTGTATGCATTGGTGGGAGAAAACCAGTTTGCGCAGCGCGACGTGGTGCCGGGTGAGATTCAGGGCAATCAAACTCAAATCGTGAAGGGCATTTCAGCGGGCGACAAGATTGTTGGCAACGGCAGCTTGTTTCTGCAATTTGCGAACTCGCTGCAACACTGAGGGGTCAGGCCAGAATGATTCATCGCTTAGTTCAGTTCGCGTTGCGGCAAAAGCCGATCGTCCTGTTCCTGGTGGCGTTTCTCGCCGTGGGTGGGGCGGTGGCATTCCATAACATGCCGGTGGATGCATACCCCGATCTTTCGCCGCCGATGGTTGAAGTAATCACTCAATGGCCGGGGCACGCTTCAGAAGAGGTAGAGCGGCTGGTGACCGTTCCGACTGAAGTTGAGATGAATGGCGTTCCCAACCTGCTGGTGATGCGTTCGATTTCGCTTTATGGACTTTCGGTCGTGATCATGACCTTCCACGAAGGAGTGGATGACTACTTTGCCAGGGAGCAGGTGTTTCAGCGGCTGAGCGAAGTAACGTATCCGACAGGTGTGACGCCAAGTTTGTCTCCGTTGAGCAGCCCGTCAGGACTTGTCTATCGCTACGTGGTCGAAAGCCCCGACCGCTCGCCTCAGGATTTGAAGACGATTGAATCATGGGTGCTTGAGAGAGCTTACAAATCTGTGCCCGGCGTAGCAGACGACTCCGGTTTTGGTGGAACGGTAATGCAGTACCAGGTGCTGCTCGATCCTGCCAAGTTGTATGCGTATCACGTGACTGTGCCGACAGTTTTACAGCAGCTCTCTGTGAATAACTCGAATGCCGGCGGCGGCTTTTACGAGCAAGGACAGCAGTTTTATTACGTTACTGGCGTGGGGCTGGCACGCGATACGGCAGACATTGCGAATATCGTGGTGGGCTCGCAGAACGGTGTGCCGACCCGCATTGGTGATATCGGTCAGGTGGAGATCGGGCACGCGCCTCGGCTGGGCGAATTCGGCTTCAACAAGACAGATGACGCGGTGGAAGGTGTCATCATGATGCGCCGCGGAGAACAGACGCAGAATGTATTGAAAGGCGTGGAGGCAAAAACCAAAGAGCTAAACGACTCCGTCTTGCCACCAGACGTGAAGGTGCGTCCCTTCTACGACCGCAGCGACCTGGTGCAACTGACCATCGACACAGTGGAGCACAACCTGATTGTCGGCATGGTGCTTGTGTTCGTGGTTCTGATGGCATTCCTGGTGAATGTACGCGCGGCAGTGATCGTGGCGCTCACCATTCCGCTGTCACTGTTGTTTTCTTTTATTTTTCTGCACGCAGAAGGAATACCGGCGAATCTGCTCTCAATCGGGGCCATCGATTTCGGCATTCTGATCGACGGCACACTGGTGATGGTGGAAAACATCTTCCGTGAACTAGGCGCGCGCGAAGGCCAGCAATACGATTTGGAAGAAGTGATTCTGAAGGCTGCAAAAGATGTCGATCGGCCGATTTTCTACTCAGTTGCGGTGATCATTGCCGGATATCTACCGATCTATGCGCTCACGGGTCCTTCAGGCAAACTGTTCAAGCCGATGGCGGATACCGTGGCGATTGCGCTGGTGGGCGCGCTGATCCTGACGCTAACACTTGTGCCAGCGTTGTGCGGGCTTTGGTTCAAGAAAGGAGTACACGAGAGCGAAAACAAACCGTTCGCGTGGATTCTGAAAAAGTATGCAGTTTGGCTGGACTGGAGTCTCGATCGCCCCAAGACCGTCATCGTACTATCCTGCGTAATTCTGGCGGCGACTTTGCTGCTTATTCCGTTTATCGGTGGCGAGTTCATGCCGCACCTTGACGAAGGCGCATTGTGGATCCGCGCTACGATGCCGTACACGGTGTCATTCGAGACAGCAAGCCAGTTTTCTCCGCAGGTTCGGAACATGCTGCTGAAGTATCCGATGGTGACGGATGTTGGCTCTGAGTTGGGAAGACCGGATGATGGAACTGATCCGACCGGATTTTTCAACGATGAATTCTACGTAGGGCTGAAGCCGTATAACGACGCGTCGTGGAAGACAGGATCGATCCATAACAAAGCGGAGTTGCAAGCGGATGTGGAACACCAATTGCGGGCGTTTCCTGGCGTAATCTTCAACTACACGCAGCCAGCAGAAGATGCAGTAGATGAAGCACTGACAGGATTGAAGAGCGCGCTAGCTGTGAAGGTGTATGGGCCGGACCTGAATGTACTCCAGAGTACGGGTTTGGAGATCAAGCGGCGGCTGGGCCAGGTGCCGGGGTTCACAGAACTGACATTGGTACGTGAACTCGGACAGCCGAGCCTGATCATTCATGTTGATCGCGGAAAGGTTGCCCGGTATGGCATCAACGTGGCCGATGTGGAAGCGGTGGTTCAAGCGGCGGTGGGCGGGCAGGCCGCTACGCAGGTGGTGCAAGGCGAAAAGCTTTTCGACCTGGTAGTGCGCATGCAGCCGGAATTTCGCGAGAATGCGCAGCAAATTGGCAATCTGCTGGTGGGCACTCCTTCCGGTCAACAGATTCCTCTGAGCGCGCTGGCTGACATTAACGTGTCCGGTGGAGCGTCGTTCATTTATCGCGAGAACAATTCGCGCTACATTGGCGTTCAATACAGCGTGGAAGGACGCGATCTGCAGAGTGCAGTGCTGGCTGGTCAAGAAGCTCTGAAGGAAGTTGAAAAGTCGCTGCCACCGGGTTACCGGATGACCTGGGGTGGGGAGTATGACGAGTTGCTGGCAGCGCAGCGGCAGCTGAATGTGATCGCGCCGCTCGCCTTGTTGATTATTTTCATGATCCTGTTTGCGCTTTATGACAACTTCAAGTTTCCGATCGTGATCCTGATTGGCGTGGTGTTTACAGTGCCTGTTGGTGCCTTACTCGCCCTGAAGTTGACGGGAACAGCGTTCAGCGCTTCGTCGGCGCTGGGCTTGCTGGCGCTGATCGGTGTATCGGTGGAGACGGCTGTAATCCTGGTGTCGTATATCAACAAGCTGCGACTGGAGCAAAACATGGACATTCGCACGGCCACCCGCGAGGCCTCGCTGTTGCGGTTGCGGCCGATCATGATGACTGCTTTGGTAGCCTGCCTCGGTTTGCTGCCGGCTGCTCTTTCAACCGGAATCGGTTCGGACACTCAGAAGCCATTTGCAATAGTGATCGTGGCAGGGCTGATTTCGAGGCTCTTTCTGGGCTTTTTTGTCAATCCTGTGCTCTACCAGATGGTTGCACGCGAAGGCGATGTACTTAAGGTGTAGCAACCTGCGAACAACTTCGGCGACGACGCGTTCGGGTACCAACCCTCACCGGTTCCACTTGAACGCCAGGACGCACTTGCCTTCTTAACTTGTAAATGTAGATGCTGTAACGCAAGCCTCTTCGAGGTCCTTGAGTTCGGCATTCTCGAGTAGATCGCTGAAACGAGGATGCTCTCTCAGTTCATCGAAAGTGGGATCGGAATTCAAAAAAATGACCCAGTGCGAAGACACGCATCGCTATCACCGCGATGTGTACTGACCCCGGCGCATTCAAAGGCGACTCTGCGCAATTCCCTTAAGTATCTCGTCGACTACTTCCCACTCATAAATAGCGGCAGCATCGCGTGATGAATGCGCGTCGATGCCGCCCTTCTTCCGAGTTGCCAACCATTGTTTCCAGGGAATAACCTCATCCGTGATTGAAAGTGAGGGTGTGGCGTGAATCGAATGCATTCTTCGAAAACGTTCTTGGGGCTCATTGCGTTTTTGCCGTTGGCGATTGGCGCGCTGGGTCAGGTGCCTGCAACGGATCAGCCGACGCTGGATCAGGATGCATTCCGCCACGTCGCACAGGTGGTATGGGTCGTGAAGGATGTGGACCGCGTATCGAATTTCTGGCAACACCTGGGCGTGCGCGACATTCATAACGACGGAGTGGTGCATTACAAGAATCTGACCTATCGCGGCAAGCCGGACCCGGCGACAGTGAAACAGGTAACAGGCCACATCGGCAATCTCGAAATCAAATGGATTCAGCCGGTGCACGGTGGGCGCTTTTGGCGGGATGGGCTGCGCGCGCACGGTGACGGAATCCGCGTGCTGAGCTACGAAGTGAATTCTGCGAAAGATTTCGACGGGCAAGTTGCCTATTTTCGCCAGAAGGGCGTGGGCGTTGTGGTGGATGACAATTGGCAGGGCCACGATGGACAGGGCCGCGCGGCTTATCTCGACACGGCCGATGGTGGAGGAGGAAACACGCTGGGATTGATTTACAACCCCGATCGGGCCACGGAATCGCAAGCGAGCGCAAGCAACGACTATCCCCTCGGCAAGGTGGATCATTTTGCCTGGGTGATAAACGACGTGCGCAAAGTGGACGCGTACTACACGAATCTCGGCTTTAAGCCGTTTGCAACAATCGATCATGCCAAGATGCTCGACCGCATCTATCGCAACGAACCGGGCACGTATGAAATGTGGCTGGGATGGGATCGCACTGGGGACGCGCCGCGGGAGTGGGTGCAACAGATCACCGGGCCGGACATTTACGTGGAATACGGGAAGAAGCACGGCGAAGGATTTCACCACCTGGGCCTGACCGTCACAGATATGGATGCAGCTATTGAGCAGATGACGGCGAGAGGTGCTCCGCCGTCGCAGTCCGCGGCGTGGAAGACTGCCAAGGGCAAGGGTCGCGCAGTCTATATTGACACCGAGCCGAACGGTGGCGTAACGCTGGAACTGATTTACAACCCGCGCTGAAGTTCGAATCTGAGTCAGGGCAGCCGATCTTCGCATTGAGTGCGAAGATCGGCTGCAGCGGAGATCAGCTACTGTTTGAATGCGTCGAACGGAATCTGCTTCAGTATCTCGGTTTGGTTTTCGAGTTCGGTACTGCCAGTGGGAAATTTATTTGCGTTCAGCAGATAGGCCACGACATCGGAACTCTGCTGCCTGCTCACGCTTCCCGGTTTGTCTGCCGGCATGGTGGTGCGGATCCTATCAAACAGATCGCCGACCGTCTTGGTATTCCACGTTGAAAGAAATTCCGGACCGACGAGCGGCGGGTTCATATCACCGCCGATCAGTTGAGCACCGTGGCACCGCGCGCATTTTTCTACATAAACGGCTTCGCCGCGCTTTGCCTGGTCTTGGGTGTAGACACCGTCCCACAGGGAGCGCGGTGCTTGTGCCGTGAGAGCTTCAAGTGCTACCAGCAGGCCGCAGGCGACAATCGCCACAGCCACATTTCTATTGAGAAGGTAACGTGAACGCAATATATTCTCCCGAATACGTGGCTCCGCCTACCGCCACGACAATGTACTGCTTCCCTTTCAGCATATATGTCATCGGCGATCCGGTCTGCGGCGCAGGAAGATAGATTGCCCCAACTTCTTTGCCGGTTAGCTTGTCATAGGCATGAAGCGCAGCGCCTCGCACCCCGGAGGCCGATGTGCCAACCGCGCCGTCGCCCGCGATGAGCAGCGTCTTGGTGGCCAGCGATCCAACGCTGAGTCCGGTCTCGCCCGTAGGCGGAATTTTCATGCCTTTGAGTTCAGGACTATGGATGACCGCGTCCGGCGTAGGGCCAAACGGAATTTGCCATTTGATCTGGCCCTCGTTCAGGTCGATTGCCGTAAGCCTTCCGTAAGGCGGTTTGATCAGCGGCAATCCGTCCACGGCCAGACTCATGCGTGGGCCTCCGCCGGCTGGTGGCGCTGGGACTCCTTTGGCGCCTTTCTTGGCTAGTTCAAGCGCGTCGGCATTCGCGCCAGCACCAATGCCCCCCATCCGCGCAACCGCAGGCTGTCCCGCCGTTCCCTTGATGTAACCCATATCGGAAACATCTTTGGGAGCAGCCACCATGCCATCGGGAATAATGCATGACGAGCACGACGATACGAAGAGAAGATGTGTTTCCGGATCAAAGGAACCACCGGCCCAGTTGGTGCCGCCGTTATTTGTTCCCAGGGTAAGCAACGCCAGCGGACCGCCAATTTTGCTGAGCACTGGCGGAGTAAACACCGGGCCAATGGCATACGACTTGATCAGTTGCAGTGCGTCGGCGCGCAACTTTGGCGTGAAATCGATGAGGTCGTCCACAGAAATTCCGTTGCGGTCGTACACCGGCGGCTTAGTTGGAAAAGGCTGCGTGGGCGAATACCACTCGCCGGGCACGTCGCCTTTCGGAACCAGCTTCTCTTCAATCGGCCATACGGGCTGGCCGGTCACGCGATCAAAAACAAACAGCATCGACTGCTTGGTTGGCACCGCAACTGCCTTGATGGTCTTGCCGTTTACCACGATGTCGCCAAGAATTGGCGGAACTGCAATGTCCATGTCCCACAGGCCGTGATGCACGAACTGATAGTGCCATTTCCGCTTGCCTGTTTTCAGGTCGACGCAAACCAGCGACTCACTATAAAGAGTGTTGCCGGGCCGGTTGCCGCCATAGTTATCGCCCGTCGGCAATTCAATCGGCAGGTACGCAAGTCCCAGTGCGGTGTCGACGCTCGTCTGCGTCCACATGCCCGTGTTACCCGTGTATTCTGCAGATCCGTTCAACCACGTGTCGTAGCCGAACTCACCTTTCATCGGGATGGTGTGAAAGATCCAGAGCCGCTTGCCTGTCCGCACATCGAAGGCGCGCACGTACCCTTTGTATTCCGTCTTGCTGGCCACGGCTCCGCCATCAACGAACGCTGCGCCAACAATGACCTCATTCTCCGCGACCACTGGAGCGGCTTGAGTTCCGATTGCCGCGTGCACCAGATCAATCTTCTGGTCATCGTTCAGTTTCAGATCCACGATGCCGTGGTCTCCAAATCCCTGCGCGTACTGGCCCGTCTTTGCGTCAAGAGCAATCAGCCGATAGCCGGGAGTCGTGTACAGAATCCGCGACTCCCTGCCGTCGCTCCAATAAGCCAATCCGCGGCCTGAAAGTCCCCGCGGCGCGTTGGCTCCGCGTTCCCCTTCATGCTCGCCATGCACCCAAAGCAGTTCACCGGTTGCGGCATCCAGCGCGAAAACGTCGCGCCGTGTTCCACCGGTCGCATAGATCACGCCGTTCACCATCAGAGGCGTGCCTTCCAATCTGTACTCCGGATGGTTTCCCAGGCTGTCGGTTTTAAATCGCCACGCAATATCAATCTGATTGAAGTTCGTCGCATCAATCTGGTCGAACGGGCGATACCTGGTGTTTGCGAGGTCGCCGCCATAGGTAGGCCAGTCGATGCTGGCGGCAGCAGATTGACTCCACATGCAGGTGCCGGCCAAAGCAATGGCGGCAGCCGTTGCAAGGAACCGCGGAAGCCGGCTACAAAGTACGTGCGCGTTCATTCGATTCATTGTCCCAAGATGTCCTGACCAGGTTAAGTTCGGCAGCTATTTGCTCTCTTCTCCAGGAGGCGGCGCGCTCGTATTTGAGCCATTCGCGGGCTTCCACCCATCAAACGATTTGCCATTTTGGAAGAAGTAGGAATCCTTACTGTAAGGACCGGTCGCATACGAGGCGTTGGCCTGGCCAAAAATCTTGCCTGCCCTCAAAACATCGTCGTGGACCTTCTGAACCATCTGATGGTAATGCTCGTCGTTTTGCGAGTATCCCGAGAACGAACTCAGATCGTTGTTGCCGATGATCACGACATCGATGCCCGGAATGGACGCAATGTCATAGGCGTTGGCCACGCCGGTGGGCGTTTCAATCATCACCACAACCAGCATGTTGTCGTTGATCGTCTTGCGATAGTCATTGCCCCAAAGCATCCGGTACTGACCGGCTCCGGCGCTGCGCCGACCGGTTGGAGGATAACGCGCCCACTTTGCCGCTTCCCGCGCCCTGTCCACATCGTCAACGGTGGGAACAATCACGCCCAGCGCGCCGATGTCGGTCGCATGCTGAATATGCCATTCTTGCGCGTCAGGCAGCCTGATCATGGGAGTAGCCCTGACGTGCGGGCACGCCGCAATCATCTTCTCCACGTCGGCAAACTCCAGCGTGCTGTGCTGCATTTCAAACCACGTAAAGTCGTAATGCTTGGCAGCCTCGCAATAGGCAGCGATATCCATTTTCGACTGAGTGAAGCTGAAGACCTGCTTGCCGTCGAGAAGCTCCTGTTTGGCCGAGTTGTACAGCGGAGTCTTGGCGGGAGGTGGAAGGGGGTTTTGCGCGATAGCCATAACACCCAGGAACGCAATTGCCGACAGGGAATAGGCGTAGATCTTGATCGACCTCTTCATTGTGGAGCGCCTCACTTTGAACATTCAGGCCAGCGGTTCGAGTGCATTCTCGATGGGGTAAACCGGCTGGCCGAAAGTATACACACTGAAACTTGAGGCGGGGAATAGACAAGTGCAGCTATGCGTCTGGTCCGCACGCTCCCACGGCCGGTACCCGTACCGGCGTGGAAGCAATCGTGCCATCAGAAGCTGCGTGCAGGAATTATCGCGAACTTTATTGAAGGGCGATGGCCAAGGTGGTATCGCCTTTGACCCGGATGGTTCCGTCCTTCGCCAGCTTTACGGGCACGCCTTTTAAAGTCCGGGCTGAGGTCACCTTTTGGCCCTCGGGTGCGATCAGGAGAAAAGTTTGATCGCTGCCGGCATGAATTTGCATGGTTGTTAGCTTGCCTGCTTTCCAGTCGAGATCGACTGAGGCATTGCCTCGAACGTGAAGACCACGCACCGATCCATCAGCCCATTGTTTTGGCAAGGCGGGCAGCAACTCAATCTCCGCCGCGTTTTGCGTCCAGCGCGATTGCAGCAGTGCCTCAAGCATTCCA
>Ga0265313_10002724_pt1 | contig 14934 bp, 13 predicted proteins | sample 4123metaG_FD_203122 | JGI IMG/M metagenome (GOLD analysis project Ga0265313, IMG submission 203122) | Rhizosphere microbial communities from Carex aquatilis grown in University of Washington, Seatle, WA, United States - 4-1-23 metaG | ecosystem: Host-associated > Plants > Roots > Rhizosphere >...
ACACAGTCAGGCCGCACTCTTCGCTTGGCTATCGGCCGCCGGCACCACAGACGATGAACCCGTTCCTGCCGCCGCTAGATCAGGCCACGCAAATGCAATAGTCTCTCTATGACGCTGGTACAAAATACCCGTCAGGCCACCGCCAAGCGCTCCGCTCTGGTTGGGCCAAACTCATCTTGAGCGAGAGCGCGGCGATAGCGACCGCCAAGCCATAGGAAGTTCTCAACGAGCTGTTCGGGCTCTGAGCGGGTCTGCGGAAAATTGCCGACAATTTGTCGAATTCGACCATGCTTTTCACGAGGCGGGCGGATGAATCCGCGATGCCCCGGCCAACCCCAGCGCGGCTTCGCACTGCTCCGACGAGCCGTAATGGCCTGCATTGTAGGTCCTCAAGAAATCATTGCGGGCAGCCGATCGAAGCTTATTGTTGTCGCACAACGGTGAGCAAAAAATTAATTCTTGTGATTGGGCACATGGAGGCAAGTCAACCTCCACCGCGTGACTACGTAACTCGCGTCCCAATTCGCATAAGGCCGAATATGGAATTCTCCAAGCAGTCGTTGTTTGCATCACTTTTTTCAACGCTGGAGAATGCTTGTTCACAAAGGGCCGAGCGCAAGCTGGCAGCGAGAACAATGGATTGGATCTTTTCCGTACCGCTTTTGAAACAGCATTTTTATTGCGCCTTCATCAGGGAAGGCGGCCTGCTACTTCGATAGTAGTGCGATATTATTTTCGTCACCCGGTGAACAACCTTTAAGCGGCGGTCTCCTTGACAGGAAAAAAAGCCGGTGCAACGTTGTTGAACATGAGGACAATGCGCGTTAAGCGGATCGTTCGCGAAAGCGTTATTACAAAGGCGGCCGAAGAGCTGCGTCGGCTTATTTCGGCTAACGGCCTTGTGGCGGGCGACACGCTGCCTTCCGAGACGGAATTATCGCTGAATTTTGGTATCAGCCGAAATTCACTACGCGAAGCGCTTCGCGTTCTGGTGGGCCTTGGCTATATCGACAAAGAGCCGAACAAGCGGGCCGTCGTAAGAGCTAAGCCGGTTACTGGAGCGGACAGACCCAGTGCGGTTGCGTTCGCAGAAATTGCGCCTCTCGCCTATGAATTGCGCGGTCTGATCGAACGGCGTTGCGCTGAACTCACAGCAAAGAGGGCGAATAAGGCTCTAGTGGCCAAACTAGGCGACGCCCTTGCGCGCTTTGAACAGGCTTTCAAAACTCGAGAATTGGGAGCAGCCGCGGAGGCGCATACGGCGTTTCATGACACGCTGGTCCAGGGCTCCGGAAATCCTATTCTCATTAATCTATTCAATGGCGTGCGGTTCGCGATGATCGAACTCGATATTCCCGCGCGCAGCATTGATGAGAGTACACCTTCGTTGCACCGCGCGATTTTTAGCGCGATCAACGCTCGCAATCCCATCAAGGCAAGCGCGGCGGTGCAGCGGCATTTTCGCGCGTTCAAGCCGCTCGTGGAATTTATCTCAAAGAATTCGATAACGAATTCTTTGTCGCAGTACCATTCGAACTCCCGTGGCAGGTCGTCAGGTCGAAGCCGGGCGACTCGGCGCTCTGTTCTGGGAGATCTTTCCGTTTTATCAGTCAAAGTTGGAGAAAGGTAATGACTATTCGTCTCGGCTCAGTTGTCGGTATTGCTCTAAGCCTCACATTGGCAATCGTGCATGGCGCCATGGCTGCCTCGTTCACCGGTCAAACATTGCGCGTGCAGCAGTGGCCAACTGGCCCAGAGGCAGAGGCGCTAAAAAAATATGTGATTGATCCGTTCATCAAGGAGACCGGGGCCAACATTGTTGTCGAGTATGGGCACACCACCGCCTCTATTGCCAAGATTCGCGCGCAAAAGGATGATCCTCAGCTTGACGTCGTGCTTTTGGATGACATCGGCGTCTATACCCTCGCTCGCGAAGGGCTGCTCGACAAGCTCGATTTGTCGAAGCTCGAGAATGCTAAGGACATTTTTCCAAATTACATACTTGCTGACAGTCACGGCATCGGGGTGACCACCTACATAGCCACGATCCTCTACAACACAAAGGTTATGGCGAGCGCTCCGACAAGCTGGAACGACCTTTGGGATCCCAAATACAAAGGCAAAATCGTGCTGCCGCCGGCGAATGTCGCGAGAGCGCCACTATTGGCGCTGATGGCAGCAAAGCTCAACGGGGGCGACATCGACAACATGGCGCCGGCTTGGTCAAAACTTCAGGAGCTTAAGCCCAATGTTTATTCGTTTCTTGAGAATCGCGCCCTCAGTGCTGAAGATTTCCGGTCGGGCCAAGCGGCAATGACTATCGATCTGGTCGCGTTTTGGAAGCCCTACGTTGAGAAAGGCGTCCCGGTTGCTATGGCGGGGGATTTAAAGGAGGGCTTCTTCGCCTTCACTGGCGCCGCGAGTCTCGTTAAGGGCGGCAAAGGAAACCGAGAACTGGCATATGCTTTCATTGACAAGGTGCTCAGCGCGGAAGCGCAGCGCGGTTTTGCCGAGGATAACTGGTTTGGCCCAACCAACCGTAAAGTGAAAGTGTCGCCCGAGGCAGCGAAATATATGGCGGTGACTCCGGAGCAGGTGGCGCGCGCGATACCGTTGGATCAACTTAAGATGCTGGACTTGCGGCCTGAAATTATCAAACAATGGAACACTATTTTCGTCCACTAGCCCTAGCGTAACCGGCGCCAATTCGAACGATTGGGCGAGAAAGTCACTAAAAGGCTCGTCGGTAGATGGCTGTTTCTTTGTTGCATGGCGCGAGACTGAATCTCATCCGAAGTTTGACGTCATTTATGCTGCTGCTCCCTGCGCTGTGCATCACGGCCTCGTTGCTGGCAGCTTGCGTCATAATTTTTCGGTACAGCTTCAACGAATGGGACCCTGTCCACACGATGACCCGGGCCGTGACGTCCGCCAACTATGAAACGCTACTCACGGATCCGGTCGTTCGGCTTGCATTCTGGAACACGCTGCGCCTGAGCGTGATCGTAACGGCTTTTTCCCTCTTATTTGGCTATCCCGTCGCCTACGCAATCGTGAGATCGCGTTGGCGCACATTTTTCGTGTTTTTGCTAGTCGCTCCACTCATGACCGACGTCCTGTTAAGAGCTTATGGATGGCTTGTCATGTTGGGCAATGCTGGACTGGCAAATCGGCTACTAAGTCTCGTTGGCATTGGTCCGCAGCGGTTGATTTATAATGATCTCTCGGTCGTCATTGAGATGGTCCACGAAATGACCCCCTTAATGGTGCTTCCGATTGTGAGTGCACTTGATCGGATCAACCCATCACTTCGCGAAGCTGCAGCGAACCTTGGTGCCGAGCCCGTTCGAAGCTTTTTACTCATTACGCTGCCGCTTAGCGTTTCCGGCATCTTAGCCGGCTCACTCCTAACATTTGCACTTTCGATGAGCGCCTTTGTCGCACCGCTCATCATGGGTGGCGGCAATGTCACCACCATGACTGTCCTGATTCAGCAGCAGATGCTGGTCACTCTGAATTGGCCACTTGGCGCGGCTGAATCTGTCATCCTGGTATTGCTTATCATTCTCATTCTTGTCGGTTATCGCCGCCAAGTGCGACGATTTGCTGGAGCAGTCGGATGACTGTTCAGCGTCAAAAGTGGCTTAGCGCGTATCTCTTTTTGTTTTTTGTCTGTCTTGAGAGCCCGCTGCTCATCATCGTCCTAACGTCCTTTAGCTCCGATGAGACCGTCTCTTTTCCACCCGCGGGATTATCGCTGCGATGGTATGCGGACCTGTGGCACCAATTGTGGAACCAAGGCGGCGTGAAGCCAGGTCTCGCGATGTCGCTTTGGACCAGCGTTTGGCTAAGCGTACTATCTGCGGCCGGGGCGACCGTCGCAGGCGTCGCTGCGGCCCTTGGACTACGCTTTTTTTCTTCGCGGTCGGCGGGCATTTTGAAGCAGTACTTATTGTTTCCCATCCTGTTCCCACAGGTAGTGATTGGCATCGGTCTTTTGCTTTGGTTTAGCGCGCTTGGTGGAATGCCAGTTTGGACGAAGCTTTTGCTGGGTCACTTTATTCTTACGATGCCTTACGTTGTGGTCACAACGAGCGCCAGTCTTGAAATGCTCGACCCAGCCCTTGAAGAAGCCGCGATGAATCTTGGCGCGAACTTCGTGCGTACGCTTGGCCACGTAACCTTACCCATGATTCGTGCGGGGATTCTCTCAGGCGCTCTTTTTGCGTGGCTAACGTCATTCTCAAATTTCACGATTTCATTCTTTCTCTATTCGGGGGAAACGAGGCCAGCCCCGGTGTGGATTTTTGAAGTTCTGCAATTTGTGATCGATCCGAGTCTCGCGGCGCTAAGCACTGTTCTATTGCTCACGACTTTGGTTGTTTTGTTCAGCGCAAATCGAATTCTCGGAATTGGCCGTCTTGTCGGACTTCGTCGATGATTGTGATGACGGATAAACCGGCGATCCCTGAACTCGAGGTTTGCGCCCTTAGCAAGCGCTTCCGCGACAGTACAGCTGTACAGGACGTTTCATTCCGCATTTGGCCAGGGGAATTCGTCTCATTGCTTGGGCCCAGCGGGTGCGGCAAGACCACAACGCTACGCATGATTGCTGGCTTCGTTACTCCAGATGAAGGCCAGATCCTTTTGCGTGGCCAAGACATCACAAGGTTTCCGCCACATCGCCGAAAGGTTGGGTTGGTATTTCAAAACTATGCGCTTTTTCCTCACATGTCAGTTGAGCAAAACGTCGGCTTTGGCCTGCGCATGCAGCGTGCGTCCAGTTCGCAAACGCGCGATCGCGTCAACTGGGCGCTGAATCGCGTTCGGATGTCTGGTCTCGAGAAGAGAAGGCCGCACGAATTAAGCGGCGGACAACAGCAACGCGTCGCCGTAGCGAGAGTGTTGGCTGCCGGCGCCTCTCTTCTTCTGCTCGACGAGCCGTTCAGTAACCTCGACGCGAAGCTCCGTCACTCGATGCAGATCGAACTAAGGGACCTCCAGCAACAGCTTGGCGTCACGGCAATCCACGTCACCCACGACCAGGAAGAGGCGATGGCGGTGTCGGAACGGCTGATCGTTATGAACGCCGGGCGAACCGAACAGGACGGCAGTGCGGAGGACCTGTACATCCGGCCAGCCTCGCAGTTCGTGGCCAACTTTATTGGTTACGGCAACAGGATTCGGGGACGCGTGCAGCAGGAGCAAGCCAATGCCGAATTCGTTCGATTTGACATCGAAAGCGGCGCGACAATTCTCGCGTCACGGGCCAATTCTTCAGTGCTAACCGGACGCATAATCGCGTTTGTACGTCCAGAAGATGTGATTGTAGGTCCCGCCGGCTCGCATCCACCGGAAAAAGGCAATGTTCTGCGTGGAACCGTGCGCCGAAAGGTTTTTCTCGGCCCGACGACCACGCTGCATGTTGCCCTAAACGAGCGAACCGAGCTGTTCGTCAAAATAGCGAGCAATGCTGTATCGGCCCTCAACTTGGGTAGTAGTTCAGACACTGTCGACATCTGGCTTCCGCCTGAACGCATTCGTCTTTTGCCAGATTAAGGAAATCTAGCGATGACTAAGATCTTACTCGCTTGGCAAGATGCGCCAAAATCGATCGATAGGATCCGCGCTGCATTGCCACAGGACGCTGAGTTTGTGACGCCTTCCCGCTCCGGGGAATATGGGCCTTACGGTATCGATCCGCGGGAACTGTTGCGGCTCTGCCACGATGTCGAAATCATAATGGGATGGCAGATTTCGCGCGAGGCGATCATGAACGCACCGCGGTTGCGAATGATCTCCTCGCCTCATGCGGGCATGGATCTTTTCGATATTAAACTACTTCGTGAAAAAGGAATCATGCTGTGTAACGCACGCGGCGTTAATGCCATTCCTGTCGCCGAGCACACGCTTGCTTTGATGTTGGCACTCGCCAAGCGCATCCCCACTCATGATGCATCGGTCAAGCGAACTGACTGGGTCGAGTGGTCGCCGATGACGGCGAGCGCGAGCCTTTCCGGAAAAACACTCGCGCTCATTGGAACGGGTCAAATTGGAAGTGAAATCGCTAAGCGAGCGAAAGCCTTCGATATGCGCATTATCGGTATGCGAAGGCGCGTGGGTGACAAGGGCGTAGCTGACGAGGTGAGACCGATAACGGCACTTCATGATACATTGAAAGAAGCCGATTTTGTCGTTCTCGCGCTACCCTTGACCGAAGAAACAAGGGGGCTCATTGGTCGGCCAGAATTCAGCGTAATGAAGCCGTCGGCATTCCTAATCAACATCGCGCGCGGTCGCATCGTCGAAGAGAGCTCGTTACACTGGGCACTCACCGAGAACAAGGTCGCCGGCTTTGCAGCGGATGTATGGTGGGATTACGCGGATGCTGTGCCCGCCGGCTATCACTACAATGTGCCCTCGCGCAAAAATATCAACAAGTTGCCGAATGTCGTTGGGACTCCGAACGTAGCTGCGAACATCCATGGGATGCGCGATCGAATGATTGATCTCGGAGTTCAAAATATCAGTAGCTACCTGAAAGGCGAGGTGCCGGCCCGAATGGTCGATCTCGATCGCGGCTACTAGTCGTGCCGTTGAGGCTAAGCTGGAAGGCGGATAAGTGATGGGACAACCTGATCAAGATAAGAAGTTACTTTTGAATAGGCCATTCGTCGGCATTCCCTCATTCCTTCGAGCGCCGATCTGCTCCGATTTGGACGAATTGAATGCCGACATTGCGGTCATGGGCGTTCCGACCGATGAGGGTTCGCCGTTTATGCCCGGCACTCGGTTCGGCCCTCGGGGCATTCGTGAGCAGTCATTGCGCTTCTACAGCTCAGGATCAGAACTCTACAATCCCGAAAACGGTGAAGTGCTTTTGAAGCGTGAACTGGCCGAAGGCCGACTGGTAGACGCCGGAGACGTTGACATTTTGCCAACAAACGTCGTCGGGACGTTTGAAAATATCACAGAGATGACGCGGCGCATTCTAAAGCGCAAAGCGATGCCAGTTGTGTTGGGTGGCGACCATGCAATCACCTATCCGGTAGTGCGTGCTTACCACGACCCTATTCACGTTTTGCATCTCGACGCCCATACCGACTACGGGCCGTTCACTCACGGCATGGAAATGACGAATGGACACGCATTCCGCCACATCCGGCGCATGGGCCACGTCCAGAGTCTGACCCAAGTTGGAATGCGGGGACTCCGTACGCCGCGTGTTAATGTCGAGAGCTCGCGTGCCGACGGAAATCGGGTCGTGCCGATTGGAGAATTTCGAAAGCTGGGCCCTGAAGGTAGCTTCGATAGAGTCACCGCGAATGCGCCGTGCTACGTGAGCATCGACATTGATGTATTAGACATGTCGCTTGTGCCGGGCTGCGTTTCCGCCGAGCCGGATGGAATGTCATACCGCGATCTGAGCAATACACTCTTATACATCGCAAAGACTTTCGACGTCGTCGGTTTCGATCTAGTCGAAGTCAATCCTCAGCTTGATATTGGCACTGGCGCTACTGCCTATCTCGCGGCGTATCTGATTCTTGAGTTCTTGGGATATGTGGCAGCACAGCCGCGCTGGAGTGCTCGGCACCAAAAGACATCGTGATTTGGCCACCGGGCTTCATCAACAAGGAAGTTAAGCATGGGCGTAGGTGGCGAGTTGGAGGCGCTTATCATCGGCTCAGGTTATGCGGCGCAGGGACATACTGTCGCTCTGCGACAAGCTGGCGTGAATGTTGTCGCTATAGCGAGCCGTAATCTCGAGGTTTGCGAGAAAGCCGCCACCACGCTCAGCATCCCCAGGTTTGGAACCGATTGGCGAGCCATGCTCACGGAAGTCAAACCAGACATTGTCGCAGTCGCGACGCCCGCTGGGGTACACACCGACGTGGTGAATGCGGCGATTCAGCAAGGATGTCACATCTATTGTGAAAAGCCGCTGGCACTCAACGCAGGTGATGCCCTTGCTATGTATCGCTCGGCGAAAGCCCGCGGCGTAAAAACGGCCTACGCGGCAACCTGCCGCTATCAGCCACAAATTCTATACGCACGCGAGCTCATCGCCTCTGGCGCGATTGGCGAAGTGCACGATCTAGAATTTATTTCTCATATTGGCCAGCCATCTCTAATGCCATTTGGCTGGATTCACCGCTTGGAAAGTGGCGGCGGACGCCTTTACAACCAGTTTCCGCACTTGCTGGGCGCTGCGGAGACACTCCTAAACGGAGAGATCGATGGCGTAATGGGCATGTGCCGAAGCGATCTGAGAAAGGCGCCGATCGCGGGTGATGTCCATCATCTTCATGACTTCGCTAAACTTGCAGTGGATCCGGAGATTGCGAGGCATGGGCAATGGGCCGCTGTGACCAGCGACTTCAGTTACACCGCGCTCGCACGGGTCAAACGCGATAACGAGGCTCTTGGCGGGGAGGTTACGGCGCTCTTCAAGCACGGCGTGATTCAGGTTGGGAAGAACACGGATTACGTTGCGATATATGGCGAAAAGGGAACGATTCACATCGAGCACGTCTATGCCGAAGGCGCGATGTTTATGCATGACCGCACGACATGGCGTGAATTGGAGGTCCCTTCGCGCATCGTTGATACCGTTCCTGGCCCAGGTTTGTGGCCGCAGCGCTTGTGGTCTCGGCTGGCTCTTGACTTCGCAAACGACATCCGTGGCGCCGGGCGCGCTGACTATTTAACGTTCAAAGAGGGCTGGATCTATCAGAAGATTATCGATCACATTCGCCACGGCACCGGTTGGACCGAAATTTTTCGTGACGATAGTTTAGTGGGGTAGCAATGAGCATGGATCCTCGCATCGGCGCACACAACGCTACGCCGGACGCGCCTCCGTTGCTTGTCGACCTCAATCTCATGGCGCGGCCGGGGCGTTTCGCGTTACCTGTGCAAAATTTGGCGAAGCGGAAGTCATGGCCACTGCCAGGGTTCGAAAAATTCTGATGCAGCAGGAACGGCTTCTGTTTCGTACTCAGGTGCGGCGATGAATAGCCTGAATAAGGGCACCGCCCCAGTGTTGGGCCTGACCATTCCAGCCAAGGTCGGCATGCTACTCGGCGAGGTCTCCACACCAGCCTTGATCGTCGATCTCGACGCGCTCGACCGTAATCTCGAACGTATGCGCGCCTTCGCTGAACGGAACAAGGTTCGTCTCCGCGCTCATGCCAAGACGCATAAATCGGCGGATATCGCGAGGCTGCAGGTCGAGCGTGGCGGTGCCTGCGGCGTCTGTTGCCAGAAAGTCGCCGAGGCGGAGGCTCTCGTAGCCCACGGCGTCAAGGATGTGTTGGTGTCGAACCAGATCGTGGATAGCAAAAAGATCGATCGGCTAGCGCAACTTGCGGGCCGCGCCCGCACAATCGTCTGTGTGGACGATGCCGGCAACGTCGACGACCTTTCAACCGCCGCGCGCCAACACGGCACGACGCTCGAGTGTCTGGTCGAGATCGACTGCGGCGCTGGTCGCTGTGGCGTTGCTCCCGGTGAACCCGCCGTTGCGCTGGCCGAGAGGATTGCGTGTTCCGAGGGTCTAAAATTTGCGGGCCTGCAAGCCTACCACGGTGCGGCCCAGCATGTGCGCGATTATCTTGAGCGAAAAGCCAAGATCGATAGCGCGATAGTTGCGGTGAAGATGACGGTCGCGCTGCTAAGGGCGAAAGGTCTCGAATGCGACATCATCGGCGGTGCCGGCACAGGTTCTTATTATTTTGAAGGCGCATCGGGCGTCTACAATGAACTACAGTGCGGTTCTTACGTATTCATGGATGCTGATTATGGCCGCAACAAAGATGGCAATGGCGAACCATTCAGCGACTTCGAGAACGCCTTGTTCATCTGGACCGGAATTATGTCGCACGCGAGGGAAGGCATTGCCGTGTGCGACGCTGGCTTGAAAGCGCAAAGCGTCGATTCAGGTTTGCCGACGATCCATGGCCGAACCGATATAGCCTATACGAAATGCTCCGATGAACACGGGGTGATTTCCGATCCCAACAACACGCTGAAGCTCAACGACAAGCTTAAGCTGATCCCCGGCCATTGCGATCCGACCTGCAACATTTACGATTGGTACGTCGGTATAAGAAAAGATCGGGTTGAATGTTTGTGGCCGGTTACAGCGCGGGGCATGTCGTTTTAGCGAGGGCGGCTTGCCGCGCCAGAGTCGCATAAAAGCGATTACGGAAATGGCTAGAGCAAAATAGATCCCGCCGAATAGATTATGAGTTTCATACAAGAGCGCCAATTGGACGCTAGAACGACGGTCTCCTGGAGAGTGAAGGATCACAACGTCAATGGACAAGAGCAGAATAGATCTGGCGGTATTGCATGCGGCGCAGGTTGTGAAGATTACCGACGACGGAAATGGACCCAGGCGAGGTCAGCGTCAAAGAGATCTGGATATAATTGAGGACGGTGCCATTGCCGTACGGCAAGGCCGCATCGTTGCTGTTGGTTGCACCAAGGATATCGTCGACCAATTCGATCTTACGCGGGCGGAAGTTGTTGAGGCGCGAGGCAAGGTCGTTATCCCGGGCCTTGTCGATTCACATACACATCCAATTTTCGGCGGGGTTCGTTTCGAGGACTACGCTCAACGATTGGCCGGTAAGTCGCTCACCGAAGTGGCGGCCCAAGGTGGCGGCATGGGACTAACGGTCGCACAGACCCGTGCTGCAAGTGATGATGAATTGCTCGAGAGTACCCTTGCCGCTTTTAACGACATGCTAAAGACGGGAACGACCACCGCGGAAGCAAAGAGCGGTTATGGCTTGACGGTCGCGCAGGAACTGCGACTCCTTGAACTTATTCGAAAAGCTGCTGACAAAACGCCGATGAATATTGTTCCCACATTTTTGGGGGCTCACGCGGTGCCTCGCGAGATTGGAAACGCAGATGCGTATATCGACATTGTTGTAAATGACATGCTCCCGAAAGTGATATCCCAAGGGATCGCAAAGTTTTGCGATGCGACCTGCGAAAATGGATGGTTGACGAGTGAGCAAAGTACCCGCGTTCTTCGCAGAAGTGCGGAACTTGGATTGCCGACGAGAATGCACGTTGATGCATTTGCAGCGAGTGGTGGGTGGCGCGCCGCCAATTCAGTGAAGGCTGTTTGTGCAGATCACTTAACTTTTACACCGGACACAGAAATTGAAGAAATCGGATCTTCCGAGACGATTGCAGTGTTGTTACCGGCGGCGGAGCTTTATTATCTCAGTGAGAGGCGAGCGAATGCTCGTAAACTTATTGAGACGGGAGTGCCGGTCGCACTAGCCACTGACTTTTGCTCCAGCATACGCGTTTTCTCGCTGTTGCAAATTTTGCCGTTGGCCGCGGCGTGGTTCCGCATGACTCCAGAGGAAGTGATCATCGCGGCGACATTGAATGGCGCCTACTCGGTAGGCATGGCCAATTCGATTGGAAGTCTTGATCCAGGAAAACGAGCGGACTTTGTTATTGTCGATGTTCCGAACTATCGAATGCTGGTTTTCGAGATGGGCGTGAATCGCGTCGACAGGGTGGTGGTGGCAGGCGGAAAAGTAGTCATCTAGTGGACGTTTTCCGGTCTTTGATGGTTTGCGGTCCAGCTCAGAACGGACCATTTATCGATCGTTGGCAGGCCCAGGCAAAAGCTGGCCTGAGGTGGTTCCGTCAACTCAAAGAGGACCGATCCGAAGGTCTGAGTTGAGCGCTCAGGCGTGGGCACGACACAAATCGGAACTGAACGGTCGGCCAGAATACGCCTCGCGTCGGAAGGATCGCCGAGGGTCCCAATACGTTCATTCAGAAAATTTAAGCGGCGCTTCGAGTTACGGATTCGACCCCGGTCATCGAGTCGTTTGAAGATCGTGGAATCTATGTCGTCGCTCGCGAGCGGATGATTGGTATGAGTCAGGTTAGGCCGACCAATCTGCGAGCTTATTACAACTCCAGCGGCTGAGCATTCCAGACCAACTATACCTTCCGATGATCCAATAGCGTAGTGTTGTCCACTGGCGTGCGGGACCGATTGTAAAAATGTCGCCGCGCCGTCGAGACGTTCGTGCCGCAATGCGCCTCGAAAGACGGCCGCGACCGGCAGCCCCGTTGGCGCGTGCTTAAGCATGAGCAGCGTGTTCACACAAATCGCGACTCCGGCGCAATTAATTCCGGTTAGGCCAATGAGCCCCGCGGATGTGAAAACAAGTGCTTCGGGTTCTCCTGGAGCCCGTATTCGAAGAGCCAGTTGGGACCCATCCATGAACCCTGGCAAGTCCATGTTTTGCGCCAGAAGCGTTGGCCGATTTGCGCTTTTCGAGCCGGCAACTCCGATCACGCTACAGCCGAGTTCAATGGTAGCGGCGTTCTCCAGACCGTACCACCACTGCTCATCCATAAAGTTGTACGCCACGATGTGGTCAGCGGGAACTCGGGCGCCTTCCGCAATCCCATGCATTTCCATAAGGAGGTCGGGCAGCAATGAGCTCAACGTGGCGACAAATCCTGTGCGCGACAAGAAATTCGATACATAGCGCTCGACAGGCATCTTTGACGGACTGAGGACCGCCTCTTCCCAACGATGAAGTGCTGCGCGGACAAGGTCTCGCGCTTCTTCGCCGTGAGCCCTGCCGCGGGCTCGGCCGTCTCCCATACATTCGATAATTTTCATCGTCATTGAGCAGTGGCCGGCAAATGTGAGTCGATTATACACGGTTGCGTGGCCGCGACAGGCACGTCAGAGAGTGAGCAGACGTGCAACTCGGATCGCGGAGCCTCAAACGCTCGTGCGCCCAGAATTCCCAATCTTTACTGACAGATTGGAGGAGAGTAGTTTGAAGATGCTGTGCCGAAGAGTGCGGTTTTACTACCATTGGTAGTCCGCAATTTCTGGGGCTTTTGGAGCTGGGAGGACGATCGATGACCATGGTCATGCCTAATGACGTGACTCAAGAGGATCTGGTCGCGTCGATAAAGCGCCTCCTCAAGACTAGCTCCAAAATGTACATGTTTCTCACGCGCGCCACGATCGAGCGGTTCGGGCGCGACGGTGAACGATCTGTTCGGTATGGCTTGCGCGCCTACGGGCTATGGCGCGGCATGGAGATGCGCCAGGCTCATCACGCGCTGGGCCTCGAGATCAACATGAAGAACTTGATCGGCTGTTGGGACAGCGCCAGCACGTACGTCATTAAGGACGACCTTGCTGAAACGGGCGGCACCTTCAAGCCCTACGACGCGCGGCACGATGTGCATTACTGTCCTGCCGCCGAAGTCTGGACGGATGCCGAGTTCTTTCAGTGGGGACATGCGTACTGCGATGAATTCCATCAGGCCTGCGCCTCCGCGTACCATCCGGACGGCAACGTTGTCATACCGATCAATATGATGAAAGGTGACGATCACTGTCACTTTCAATGGATCATGCCGCCCAATTCCGAGACGTTGGATCTCGGCGAACCGTCGCCGCTAGGGCGTAGATTGGCGCTCGATTATCAAGACTCGAGCGAGCTTGAGGGTGCATGGCACGCGTTAAAACGCAGCAACCGTTTGGTCGGCGGGCGGTTCTACACGGCCGCCCGTGTTCTGATGGAGCAGCACGGTGAGCAGGGAATCGAGGTCATCAAAGACGGTCTGACACGCTGGGGCAACGAACGTGGGCGCACCTTGCGGCAAGAACATGAAGCCGGCGGGATCCCGTTAAATCTCGTCAGCTTCATCCAGCATCACGATTTGCCGTATCGGCAAGTTTGGCAAACGCGTGAAATTGTCATGGAGCCGAACCACGTGGTGTTGGAAATCGCTGATAGTCCGCAGGACGAAGCCTGGGATGATCTCAAAGGCGGGGACCTGGGCGCGCTTTGGTACGAAACATCGTATGCCGCAATGGCCGCAACTTATCTTCCAGGCAGCAGTGCGCGCTGGCCGAAGTTAAAATCGCGGCAAGACGCCGTGAATCAGCTGGAAATATCTGTCGGCTGAGGTACGTCGCGAAGCGCGAAAGCGACCGTCTGCGTCTGCGGCGTGCGACGCTCTACTAAATCGACGGGTCAACTGGTACAGCACCGGTCGGAACGTAGTTTGCTGCGCGATGCAAGTGGCGCATTAACCCCGACCGGGTCGCGACATCAAAAGTGATGGATCGAAGCCACGTCGGCCACGACGCAATTACACCGTAAAGACGGACCCAACGCTGGGTGTGTTCGGTAAGGGGCCGCTCAGCTGCCTCCCATTGCGCAAGCGATTGGAGAAGGTCCTCGCCTTTCTCGATCGCTACCGCCAGGGAATACGCGTTCATCATGGCGCAGCCCCCGCCTTGGCCCAGATTTGGAGCCATCGCGTGCGCGGCATCACCTAGGACCGCGACCTTGCCCTGGGACCAGCGGTGGAGCGTAATGGTCTGAAACTCGACCCATTTGATGCGATCCCACTCAGGTATTTGCGCGACCCGGTCAAACACATTGTCCAAACGCGGAAATGATTGGCGCCAAGTGTCAACGTTGATTGGGACAGCTCTGCCAATTTCATCGTCGCGAGGGCAGGTCAGCGCCAGATAGACCTCATCAGGGCTGCATGGGCTGTATGTGACACGCCGCATCCCGGACCAGTATTCGAACCCCGTGCCACAGCCTGGGGGTTCGGCATCTCGTTCGGCGGCGGTCCGCGGAATCATCAGTCGCATCGTGCCGTGCTTGAGCAATACCCGTCGCGACAAAAGGCCGATCGAATCCCGGACCACCGATCCATAGCCATCGGCGCCAATAATGAGATCGGCACGCAATCGGCGGCCGTTTTGGAGGGTCAACTCGCCACCTGCATCGGCGCCGGTGACCTCAGAATCCGTCAGCAACTCTCCGCCGAGAGCCCGAACTTTTTCCGCCAGTACAGCGACGATGTGCTGACGCGAAATGCGGCGTGAGGATGCCG
>Ga0265313_10002730_pt1 | contig 14915 bp, 11 predicted proteins | sample 4123metaG_FD_203122 | JGI IMG/M metagenome (GOLD analysis project Ga0265313, IMG submission 203122) | Rhizosphere microbial communities from Carex aquatilis grown in University of Washington, Seatle, WA, United States - 4-1-23 metaG | ecosystem: Host-associated > Plants > Roots > Rhizosphere >...
CGCTATACAAGACCCGCCGCTTCTGCTCGTCGACGCCCACGCTTTTCAACTCGGGGACGCTGCATTCCCAGCTTTCGAGCTGCTACCTCTACTATGTGGACGACTCGATCGAGGGGATCTTCCAGCGCGGCATCGCGGAAAACGCCTACCTGGCGAAGTGGGCCGGCGGACTGGGTGGTTCATGGACGGCGGTCCGCGGCACGGGCGCCTACATCGGCGGCACGAACGGCGAGTCGCAGGGCGTGATTCCGTTCCTCAAGCTCCACAACGACCAGCTGGTGGCGGTCAATCAGGGCGGCAAGCGCAAGGGTTCCGGCTGCGCCTACCTGGAGACCTGGCACAACGACATCCTGGAGTTCCTCGAGCTGCGCAAGAACACGGGCGACGACCGCCGCCGCACGCACGACATGAACACCGCGAACTGGATTCCCGACCTGTTCATGAAAAGGGTGGAGGCCCGCGAGCATTGGACCCTGTTCCATTCCAACCAGGTCCCCGACCTGCACGAAAGCTACGGCAGGAAGTTCGAGGAGGCCTATCTCAAGTACGAGAAGATGGCTGCGAAGGGCAAGATCCACGGTCAGCGGATCGAGGCGCTCGACCTTTGGAAGAGGATGCTCTCCCTGCTGTTCGAGACGGGCCATCCCTGGATCACATTCAAGGATGCCTGCAACGTTCGTTCGCCGCAGGACCACGTCGGCGTCGTCCATTCGTCGAACCTGTGCACCGAGATCGTCCTGAACACGTCGAAGGAGGAGACCGCCGTCTGCAACCTGGGCTCGATCATTCTCGAGACACACCTCCTGCCCGACGGCTCGATCGACCACTCCAAGCTGCGCGAGACGATCCGCATGGCGGTCCGGGCCCTCGACAACGTGATCGACATCAATTTCTACCCGACCGAGGCCGCCAAGCGCTCCAATATCCGTCACCGGCCGATCGGCCTCGGATTGATGGGCCTGGCCAATGCCCTGTACCTCAAGGGAATACCTTTTGCCTCCCAGGAGGCGGTGGACTTCAACGACGAGGCCATGGAGGCCGTTGCGTATTACGCCTATGAGGCGAGTTCGGACCTCGCCGGCGAGCGCGGCGCCTACTCGTCCTACCAGGGTTCGAAGTGGGACCGGGGCATCCTCCCGCAGGATTCGCTCGAGCTCCTCGAGCAGGAGAGGGGGATGCCGGTCGACGTCGCCCGGGGCGGAAAGATGGATTGGACGCCTCTGCGGGCAAAGATCGCCGCGCAGGGCATGCGCAACAGCAATGTCCTGGCGATAGCGCCCACGGCGACGATTTCGAACATCACGAACACGTCGCCCTGCATCGAGCCGACCTACAAGAATCTCTTCGTCAAGTCGAACCTCTCGGGCGAGTTCATCGTCCTCAATCCGTTCCTCGTAAAGGACCTCAAGGCCCGCGGGCTCTGGAATCAGGAGATGATCGACAGCCTGAAGTACTTCGACGGGGAGCTGAAGGACATCGAAAGGATTCCGGACGACCTCAAGGCGAAGTATCTGACCGCCTTCGACATAGACGCCAAGTGGATCGTCGATGCGGCGGCGCGGCGCCAGAAGTGGATCGACCAGTCGCAGTCCGTGAACCTCTGGATCAAGACGCCGGACCTGAAGACGCTCTCGCACATGTACCGCCACGCGTGGCATGCCGGGCTCAAGACAACCTACTACTTGCGCAGTCTCGGGGCCTCGAACATCGAAAAGGCCACCGTTTCCGTGAAGAAAGACATGCACGGCGCGGTCAACGGCGATGCTGCGGGGGCTCCTGCGGCTGATGACAAGGCCGCTCATGCGCCCGAGCCGGCTGCAGCTGGGGGGATCGCGCCCGCTGCCGGGACACGCGAGTACTCCGCCGAGGAGAAGCAGGCCTGCTCGATCGAGGCGATGCGAAGCGGCGGGGTTTGCGAAGCCTGCCAGTGAGGGCGACGGGCGGGAAGGACCATGACCTTGGGTTTATCCCGCCGCCTCCGGTCCGCATCCTGCGGACTGGCGGTGTTCGCCGCCTCCGCCGCCTCCGCCGCCTCGCCTGCGAGCCCGGCGGTCGCACCGGACAGCGAGATGGTTATGGCGATCATCGTGACGCGGCACGGCGTGCGTTCGCCGCTCCTGGACGCTAACGCCGCGTTTGGAATCTACTCCGCCGATCACTGGCCGCAGTGGACGGTGCCTGCGGGCAACCTCACCCCGCATGGAAAACGGCAGATGGAGATGATGGGGGCCTATTACCGGGAAATCTATGTCAGCGAGGGTTTGCTCACGGGCCGGACGGAGGCGGATGGCGAACGCATCACCCTGCGCGCCGACAGCGACCAGCGCACGATTGAGACGGCTCGCGACCTGGGCGCGGGCCTGCTGCCGGGCGCGCAGCCGCCCGTCCAGGCGCGACCCCGGCAGGAGCCGGATCCCCTGTTCCAGCCGGTCAAGGTGGGATTTGGGCACCCCGATTTCCCGCTCGCCGCGGCCTCGCTCCTCGGGCGGATAGGGGGAAATCCCGCCAATCCCGTGGCCGCCCATGCTGCCACTTTTGCCACCCTCGAGCGGATCCTGCTGGGGGGGAGCGGACGGGTGCCCGCGGGGAAAAAATCCGTCCTGGATTCGCCCATTTCACTGGCGCCCGACCGCAGCTCGGGAATCGCCGTATCGTTCGACGGCCCACTGCGCATCGCAACGCGCTGCACGGACAACTTTGTCCTCGAGTATGCGGAGGGCATGCCGCTGTCGGACGTGGGGTGGGGCCGGGTTTCCCCTGCGGACCTGACCGAACTGCTCGAGCTCCATTCGCTCTACTTCGATCTCACCCAGTCCACTTTCTATCCCGCGCAGGTCCAGGTCTCGAACCTGGCTAGCCACATCCTGGACACGCTCGAGCAGGGCGCGACCGGTCGCGCCGTGGCGGGTGCCCTGTCCGGACCGGCGGGCCGCCTCGTGATCGTGGTCGGCCACGATTCGAACCTGGCCAGCCTGGCGGGCCTTTTGGGCGTTTCCTGGTGGATGGATGGAACCCAAAGGGATCCGGTCCTCCCCGGAGGGGCGCTGGTCTTTGAACTGAGACGGAGACGCGGTGACGGACGAAGCCTTGTCCGGCTCTATTATGTCTGCCAGACGCTCGAGCAGATGCGGGCGGGAGAAGCGCCGACGCTCGGAAACCCGCCGGCGATCGCCCCCATCTTCATTCCCGGCTGCAGCGCCTCAACCCCGGGCTGCGATGCCCCGTTCGAAAGCGTTGAGAGGCTCTTTCATCGGGTGATAGATCCGGCCTTTGTTGCGCCGACAGCCTCCTAAACACGACGTCTTTGGTTTCGAACAGCGCCCGATAAGACCTCAGCCTCAAGTATTGAAATCGCGTTGCGGATTTCAATACTTGAGGCCTGAGGTCCTTAGACTGGCGTCTCAGGTTTCGCCGGATTCCAACATCCGCCCGACAGCGCGCGCCAGGCGCGCGATGCCCTCCTCGATCCTTTCCTCGGATGCGTTGCTGAAATTGAGGCGCAGCGTGTTGCGCTTCGGGGCGCCCACCCAGAAGGGCTCGCCCGGAACAAAGGCCACCTTCTGCAAAAGGCAGGCGGCCAGCAGCGTCGTGGCGTCGATTCCCTCCGGAAGGCGGACCCAAAGGAAAAGTCCGCCGTCGGGCTCAGTCCAGCTGCAGCCTTCGGGCATGTGCTGGCGCAGGGAGCCGAGCATGGTGTCCCGCCGGCGCGCGTAGACGGAACGGAGAAGGGCGATATGGGAATCCAGGGCTGCGGGCTGGCTCAGGAACTGCCACACCAGCCGTTGCGTGAAGGACGAGGTATGCAGGTCCGCCGCCTGCTTGGCTGCGACCAGGCATCCGTAGAGGCGCGGGTCGCGCGCGACGAGCCAGGCGACCCGCATCCCGGGAGCCAGGATCTTGCTTGCGGTGCCGAGATACAGACAGTCCTGGGACGCAGCGAGGGCGGCCAGCGCAGGAATATCCTGACCGGAATAACGCAGGCGCCCGTAGGGATCGTCCTCGACGATCGGAATTCCAAATTCCGCGCATGCGCCGGCGATTTCCAGGCGCCGTTCGCGGGCCGTGCTTGTCCCGGTCGGATTTTGGAAATTCGTCACCAAGTACAGGAATTTCGGGCGGCGGGACGCCCCTTCCAGAAAGCTCCGCAGGCCGTCGATTCCCATGCCCTGGGCGTCGGCTGGAAGGCCGACGACCCGGGCCTCGTACGCCTGGAAGGCCTGCAAAGCGCCGAGGTAGGCCGGATTCTCAACCAGCACGGCATCGCCCGGATCGATCAGGACCTTGGCCACAAGGTCGAGCGCCTGCTGTGAGCCGTTCGTGATCAGGATCTGGCCGGGATTCGCCTTCAGGCCCACGGAGTCGGCCAGATGCTGCGCCACCCACTCCCGCAGGGGCATCCAGCCCTCGGTTATGCCATACTGCATCGAGGCGGGACCGTCCTTGGCCAGCGTGGCCTCCGCAGCCGAAAGCATCGAGTCGACCGGAAACAGCTCCGGGGCGGGAAGGCCGCCGGCAAAGGAGATGACATCCGGCGTGGCCGTGACCTTCAGGATCTCCCGGATTGCACTCGGCCGGAATCCCGCCGTGCGGGCGGCCAGGCGAAAGACCTCGACGTCAGCGGCGGAGGGTGGGGGATCGTTTCTATGCTTTGCTTGGGTGCTCATGGTGGGCTTGCCGGGAGCTGTCTCTAACCGGACTGCGTCAATTTTTCTAGAATTGAAATTGACAGCCTTTTTTTAAAACGCTACCTTTATAAATAAAGGTAGCTTGTTACGTAAAATGAGCATCAACGAGAAATTCATCCCGATCAAGAAAGGCCTGCTGGAATTCCTGGTGCTCAAAATCATAGCGGCCGACCAGGTCTACGCAGCCGACATCCTGAAGGAGCTGCGCGACACCGAATTCGCGACGCAGGAGGGGACGCTTTACCCCCTTTTGAGCAAGATGCGCCGCGACGAGCTCGTGAACTATGAATGGAAGGAATCGGAGGCAGGTCCTCCGCGAAAGTACTATCAGCTCACCGCCAAGGGCCGGGAGCGGCTGCGTGAGACCGCCGATTACTGGCAGAAGATAAACGGAACCGTGAAGAACATGGGCCAGAAGCCCGGATCACCCCAAACATGAACAAGGTCATCACCATAAACCTAAACGGCAATGCCTACCCGCTTGAGGAAAGCGGATACGAGACGCTGCGCGCCTACCTGGAGAACGCCGCGCGCTCGCTTGAGGGCAATCCCGACAAGGACGAGATCATCGCCGACATAGAACAGTCGATCGCGGACAAATTCCGCTCGGTGCTCGGAGCCTACAAGAGCGTGGTCGCCTCGAAGGAGGTGGAGAGAATCATCGCCGAGATGGGCCCCGTTGAGGGCGACTCGCCGGGATCCGGGGGCGGAGAGGCGGGCCCGGGAGGCTCCGGCGGCGCCACTGCGCAGAGTGCGGCAGGAACCGCGCCGGCATCGGGCGGTTCTGTCCGGCGCCTGTACCGCATCCGGGAAGGCGCAATGCTCGGAGGAGTCTGCAACGGGCTGGCCGTCTACTTCGGGATCGACGTGACCATTGTCAGGATCGTTTTTGTGCTCCTCGCGTTCGTTTCAGGGATCGGCGCGCTTGCCTACCTTGTGATGATGATCGTGGTGCCCCGGGCGAACACATCCGGGGAGATGGCGGCCGCCACGGGATCTCCCTCGACGGCGCAGGAGTTCATCCGGCGCGCGAAGGAGGGCTACTACGGGGGGATGAAATCATTCGGAAGCCGGCGGGAGCACCGCGAGTGGAGAAGGAAATTCAGGCAGGAGATGCGCGGATGGCGCCAGTCGTTCAGGGAAGAGATGCGCGAGAACGCGAACCGGTGGAGGCAAAACTGGCACTCCCATTGGCCGCACCATCCGGCGTGGGCTTGCGAACCTCATTTTTCAATGCCGTTCGTCTCGCTCCTCAAGACGCTGCTGGACCTGGCTTTCCTGTTCGTTGTCCTCTCGCTCGTGGCGACCGGCGCCGCGTTTGGGCGGCATCTTCCCGGCGGAATGCCCCTTTGGTTCGGACTGATTGTCCTGTTCGTCGCCTACAAGGTCCTGACCTGGCCGCTCAGGGCGATGAAGCACGCATACTACCGTGGGGCATGCGGGCCGTTCTTCCTTCAGCCGTTTGCTTTTGCCCTGGATTTCCTGATCTGGGCGGTCGTGGCCGGCATCTTCCTTTGGTACGGATTCCACCATTCCGCCCAGCTGCGGGAGTTCATGAACAAGATTCCACCGGCGGTGCACGACGCCGTCGATTCGTTCCGGCAGTGGTGGGCGCGCCGGTGAGGCGGCGCCCGGGACTTGATTCGGCGACCGCGGGTCAGGGTGCGGCCGCCCGCAGTCCCTCAAGTTTCTCCCAGCGCGCGAAAGCGGCGGCGTGCTCCCGCTCGATCGCGTCCAGCCGGGCCTTCACCTCGGCGAACTGCGCGGTCTCGTTCCTGTAGAAGGCCGGGTCGGCCAGCCTCTTTACAAGGGTTCCCTGTTCGCCTTCGAGAGCCTCGATCCGGGCCGGCAGCGCCTCGAGCTCCTGGCGTTCCCTGTTGGTGAGCTTCCTCGGGCTTGGGGCGCGGCCCGGCGCAACGGCATGGGCGGCCGCGGCAGGCGGAGCCGCGGGCCCCCTTCTCAACGCCTGCTTTTTCCTCTCGTTCTGCCAATCCGTGTATCCTCCGACATAGTCGCCGACCCTGCCGTCCCCTTCCATGACGAGCGTGCTTGTCACGACCTCGTCCAGGAATGCCCGGTCGTGGCTCACGAGGAGAAGCGTGCCCTGGAACTCCACGAGCAGATCCTCGAGCAGGTCGAGGGTTTCCGCGTCGAGGTCGTTCGTCGGCTCGTCCATCACGAGCACATTGGCGGGCTGGGTGAAAAGGCGCGCGAGCAAAAGGCGGTTGCGCTCGCCTCCGGACAGCACCCGGGCCGGCGTCCGGGCGCGCTCCGGCTCGAAAAGGAAATCCTGGAGGTAGCTGATGACGTTTCGCGCGCGCCCCTCGATCATGACCGTCGAATTGCCGTTTGCGATGTTATCGGCGACGGTCCTGTTGTCGTCGATCTGCGCCCGGAGCTGGTCAAAGTAGACGATCTCGAGGTTGGTGCCGTGCTTGATGGAGCCGGAAACCGGCGGGATCTGGCCGAGGAGGAGCTTGATGAGGGTCGTCTTGCCGGCGCCATTGGGACCGAGAATGCCGATCTTCTCGCCGCGCTGGACGACGAGCGATAGGCCGCGCACGATGGGCGCGCCGCCCGGCCACGCGAAGGTGAGATCCTCGGCCTCGATCACCTTCTGGCCGGTGCGCTCGGCCTCTGCAAGCTTGAGGCTGGCGGAGCCGGCGCGCTCGCGGCGGGCGAGCGCCTCGGCGCGCATGGCCTTGAGCGCGTTGATGCGCGCGGTGGCGCGCGAGCGCTGGGCCCTCACGCCCCGTCGGATCCACTCCTCCTCCTGGGCGAGCTTCTTGTCGAAGGCGGCCCTCTGCTTCTCCTCGGCCTCGAGCACGTCCTGCTTCCGGAGGAGGTAGGTGTCGTAGTCGCAGGCCCAGCCGGCGAGCCGGCCGCGGTCGAGCTCGGCGATGCGCGTGGCGATCCTGCGGATGAAGGCGCGGTCGTGCGTGACGAAGAAAAGCGTGGGCTTCTTCTCCAGGAGGAACTTCTCGAGCCAGAGAATGGATTCGAGGTCGAGGTGGTTCGTCGGTTCGTCGAGCAGCAGGAGATCCGGCTTTCCGGCCAGCGCGCGGGCGAGCAGCGCACGGCGCTTCAGGCCGCCCGACAGCTCGGAGAACTCGCGCGAGGCCGCGAGTCCGACCTCCTGGACAAGGTTTTCGACGCGCAGGTCGCGCTCCCAATCCTCCTCGCGCCCGCCGTCGTTCGGGCGCAGGCCGCCCGCGACGATGTCGTGAACGCTGCCCCGGAGGTCCGCCGGAATCTCCTGCGTCAACTGGGCAAAGACCGAGCCGGGCGGGCGGAACACGTCGCCCGAATCGGGTTTGATCGCGCCGGCGATCACGCGCATGAGTGTCGTCTTGCCCACTCCGTTTCTGCCGACGAGGCAGACGCGCTCGCCCGGCTCGAGCTGAAAATTGACCTTTTCCAGGATCGCCGGCCCGCCGAAGTGCAGCGTGAGGTCGAGCAGCGTGAGGAGGGATGCCATGAAGGGCCGGCCAACCTGAGCTCGATACCCGTGCGGCGCAAGCCGGGTGTTTTTCGCGGCCGCCCGTTGCCGGCGAGCGGCGTCATGGCGAGAGGTTCAGCTCGGGATCCGCGGCCTGGGTTGTAACCGGCACGGGCTGGGGTCTTTTTGGGTTCGGCGCCTTTTCAGCCTGCTCCGCCGACCATTCCGAGACTTCGGCCCAGCGGGCCGGCGAATTCCCCTTTCCCTCCCCAAGGCCGACATCCACGACCTTCAGCCCGCCCCTTCCCATGGCGCACCGGAGGCAGGTCAGGCGGTCCTCCCTTGGCCGCGACGGATCGGCCGCGGCGCGCAGGGATTTCAGGAGGCGTTCAGGCGCCACGAGGATCTGGGTGTTCTCCATGCTGTCGACCGGTGAAACCAGCGCGCGATTCGGCTGCTCGGGGATTTCCGGGTTCAAGCGCATGATTATTGTCTGCTCCTTTGTTTCGACCTGCCTGCCCGGGACCACAGGCGCCGCCCCGCTCCGGGATGGGATCGCGCCGTCCCTGCCTGCGCCGGGACCGCCTATCGGCCTCAGGTCGAGGCCGATGACCTTGTACCCGAGCCTGGCGAGATGGCCGTAGCAATCCTGAAGGCTGTCCGCGACGCGCGAATCGAGGGCGCAAACCGTCTCGGTTTCCTCCGGCTGCCGTCCGGAGTTGGTCCGCCGCCAGACCATGTGGACGCCGCCCGGATCCGCAAAAACGGCCCGAAGGAAGGGTTCCTCCGTGGCGGCCGGAGCATGGACCTGCGGCTGGGGCATGGTAACCTGCGGCCCTGGACGGGGGGAGGGGGCCGGGCGTCCGGGCTTCGGTTCGGGCGCATCGGCGGGAGCCGCCGTGCCGGCCACTCCGCGAAATTCCATCCTGGGTTCGCCCGCAGCGGGTTCGGGCCGGCCGAGCACTCTTCCGAGCCAATTCCTGAGGCGGGTGATCCATCCGGGCCTCGCATGCCTTTGCCGGGCCTGGTAGTCTCCGAGGGCGGCCCGATAGAACCCCTGCAGCGCCGCAACGGAGGGGCCGTCGTTCTCCTTCCTTATCCAGACGGGCTGGCCGTCGACCTCCAGGCTGACGCCGGCAGGGCTGAAGGCCATGTTTCCGAGACGCGTGCTCCCATCCGGCAATTGGACCGTGTTCATGCCCCCATTAAAGCAAGGCTGCGGTTCGCGACATGCTATCATGAAGGCATGGAAGGCCAGCGCCCTGCCGACATTCCGCGCGTGCCCTTCTCCGCCGAGGACGTCGATGTCGCCGCGTATGCGGACCTGCGCGAGGCGTGCCTGCGCATCGGCTTCCTGCCCTCGTTTCGGCACGGGATGCTCCTGAACGCAGCCATGGCGGCGCCGGGGGACGAGGCCGCGGTGGCGGCCATACGGCGCGCGACCCATCAGGAAGTGCGGCGATTCGGTGTCAGTCGCCCCGATTTTGACAGAGCCGTGCACGCGCTTGAAAGTGCGCCCCGGCCCGGCGCGGCCGAGCCGGAAAATGGGGAGCGGCCGGCAACTCCGGAGGCCTGGGACACGGCGGCAAGGACGGCTCGCGAGGTCGCCCTTGACCTGGTGCGCTTTGCATTTGCGTGCGGAGCCTCGGACCTGCTTCTCGACGACCAGGAGAATTGGATGGAGGTTGCCGTCAAACTGGCCGGCCAGAAGGAAGTCCTGCCGCCCATCGACAGGGCGTTCGCCTCTGCGCTCCTCCGGGCGTTCAAGGAGATTGCCGGCCTTTCGACCCACACTTCGACGGTGTGGCAGTCCGGATTCGCCAGCGTCCCGGTCTCCAACCGCCGCGCCGACCTGCGGATCGAGATTACCCCCACCGTTCACGGCGAGAGCCTCGTCGCCCGGCTGCAGGACCGCCAATTGCAGCTGGATCGAATGCGGCGGCTGCCATTCACCGACCCGCTTCAGCTGCGCATCGCCGGCGCCTGTCTCAGGCAGCGCCAGGGCCTGATCATCGCGACGGGCCCCACGGGCCACGGCAAGACGACGACCCTTTACTCATGCCTCGGGCAACTCGACCGTTCCACGCTGAACATCCGGACCCTTGAGGACCCCGTCGAATTCACGATTCCCTGGATCACGCAGATTCCGGTCGGCGCCGGCACGGGCCGGAGTTTTTCCGAGGGGCTCAAGAGCCTGCTCCGGCAGGCGCCCCATGTCATTCTGATCGGGGAAATTCGCGATCAGGCGGTCGCCCAGACCTGCATTGAGGCGGTCGACACCGGGCACCTGATCCTGGCGACGCTCCACACGCGCGACGCCGTGGGGGCGGTTGCGCGGCTCCTGGACCTTGGAGCGACAGGCCGGCAGGTTTCCGGCGTCCTCTCGCTCGTCATCGGACAGAGGCTCGTGAGGAGGCTCTGCCCGGAGTGCCGCCGGCCCGTGGCCACCGACCCGCTCCAGGCGCGCCACTTCGAGGCTTACGCGCTTCCCATTCCATCCATTCTGCATGTGCCGGGCGGCTGCCCCGAATGCTTCGGGCTGGGCGAGCGCGGCCTTGTGCCTATCTTCGAATTCCTGCATCTGCCGGGGGGTTCGGAACTGGAGGAAGAGATAGCCAGGGCAGGCCGGGACGGCTTCAGCGAGCGCGCCTTCCGGGCGCGCTGGCTGGAGCTTGGCGGCTCGCCCCTTGTCCGCGAGGGGCTGCGCCTGGCCGCCGCCGGGCAGGTCGCCCATGGCGAGATCCTGAAATACGAACGCAGCCCGCCGGATTGCTACTATACTGGCGACGATGCAATCGATCGATGAAGCGCACCGACTCCAGGCCGCCGCATTCCTGCGGCGTTGGGATTTGCGGCGCCGGTTTGCCCGCAAACCGGCCGGTGCGGCGGGCGTACCCGGCAGTGCGGATATGCCTGGGGAGGCGTGGACCCACTGCCGCCATTTTTCCTGGGTCATCCACGAGCAGCGGCTGGTGGTTCTGATCCTTGGGGTCTTCCTTGCGGTGTGCATCGCCGTCTGGGCGCTCGCGTTCGACCTCGGAGGCAGGCGTCCGGTCGTCGTGCGGGCCGGCCCCTCGCTCAAGGAGGCTGCTGCGGCGTACTACGGAGTTCCCGATGTTTCGTACGACGCGGTGGCCTTCTTCCTGAATGGGTGCCTCCCCCTTCTGTATTCCATCGACGATTCCGGGCATCCGCTGCTTCCGCTTGCTCAGGGCCTTGTGGCTCCCGAGGTCTACGGCGATGCGGAGCGAAGGCTGGGTGCCGCGGGGCCCGATGTGCAGGCAAACCGCATGACGCAGGCCCTTGCGCTGACGGGTGTCACCGACGTCGTGACCGATGCCCGCAGCGGGCGGGCGGCGGCGTACGTGCGCGGGTATCTCACCGTGACCGTGCGGCACGCCGAGGCGCAATTCTTCCCGTGGAGGGCCCAGGTTCTCCTCTCGATCAATCCGGTGAGCCGCCTGAATCCGTATCCCTTCTACATCCTCCGGTGCGAGGAGAGGACGGGCCCTGAGGCGCCTTCCTGGGATTCCGCGCACGACAACCGCCGTTTCCTCGTCCCGTGACGGCCCCCCCGGTGAAGGAATCCACGGAAACGGGCGATGCAGGAGACCGCATCGCCAACGCGCGCTGGGCGCGCGTGGAGGAAGCCGACGGATTCTTCGTCGATGAGGACCGGCTGCGCACCTGTTTCCATCTGCTGGCATCGGCCGGAATCACCCTTCTCGCCCTCACGGTTGCCGGCCTGCTGCGGCTGCAGAAGGCGGCCCTTGCCCCCCCTGTATTCGTTGGAATCGCCCACGGCCTGGTCTTCAGCGGACGCCCGCAGCCCCTGTCGTCGGTCAGGGACGAGGACTTTGACAGGCAGCTGTCGGACACGGTCGAAGTCCTTTTCGGCCGGACGGAAAAAGGGCTCCCTCCCGCGATCCGAGAATTCTGCGATCCGGAGGTCGTGACGGCTGTAGACCGGGCCTACCGGGACGCGGCGGCCGACTATCCTGCGGGATATGTGCAGACCCTGGCGCTTCTCGAGTCCAGGGTTGTCGCCGCGCGGACAGGTTACCGGCGCATGCGTTACCGCGGGCTTCTTTCGTCGCGGTCAGTCGACCGGGCGCAGGCGAGCCCGGTGTACCTTGAAGCGACATTCATCATCGGAGCGCCGAGCGCCTTGAACGCCGCCGGCTGGCGGCTCATCCGTCTCGATGCGCTGAGCCGCGAGGAGTATTACCGCGACGAGCAGGAGCGCGCTGTTCGAAAGGCGCTCGACCTGCCGCCGCCAGGAGCGCCATGAAATGTTTCCTTGCCATTCTCCTGGCGGCCGCGGCCCTGCGCGCGGATCCCGCGCCGATTCCGACCCGGGAACTGCTCAGGCCCGGAGTCCCGGAGGAGATCTACGTCGCGCCCGGCCGGGCGACCACGGTCCTTCTGCACACCGGCCGGAAGATCGCGGCCATTTCCCTCGCCTCGCCGGTCGTCTCGTACAAGTACGACAAGTCCCTGAATCAGCTGGAAATCACCCCGACCGGAAGGTCCCCGGGGGTTGAAACCAACCTGAACCTGCGGATCGGCCCCGATGTGTACGTCCTCCTGGTCAGGGTCGTCAGCGACGTGCGTGCGCAGTTTCTCCGCGATTTTGCGCTTGAAGACGATCCGGCCTCGGACGACGAGAATGCGCTTGGCCAGACCCGGCCGCTCAAGCCGTCAGACATCGATCTTGTCGGGGCGGCCCAGAGCCTGGAGCGCGCGGAGATGGATCCCGTCTTCCGGCAGGCCCGGCCCGCCCTGAGGATCGAGACCCTGGACAGGCTCTATCTTTGGAACGACTGCCTGGTGGCGCTTGACGCGGTAGCCCAGTTCGTCGACCTGGACCTCCTGGTGTTCCGTTTGCGCTGGGTCAACCGCACAGCGGAGGCGCTCTACCTGGACGCACGCCAGTACGGACTTTTCGCCGGAGGAACCCGGATTCCGATCACCGCCCGCTACCAAGTGGGCGCGGGGCCGTTCATCTTTCCCGGGCAGGCGGAGACCGTGTATCTCGCCGTCCAGGGCTACCGGCTGGGCCGTCACAATCGATGGGAACTCGGCCTGCCGCCGGATGCCCCGGCCCTCGGTCGCGAATCCAAACCATGAATCCTTTCCTGCGCGAGAAACGGGACGGGCGCCGTGCGCCGGGCTATCTCGTCTATTTCCTGGCCGGCGCCGCTGTCCTGGCGACAGTCGCGATCCTGCACAACCGTTTTGGGGAAAGCCGTTTGCCGCGAGCTCCAGCGGATCGCGGCGCCCGCATCTCGCCGATCACGCAGGCCGCCTCCTCGATATCCCCGGTCAAGGTCGAAAAGAAGCAGGCGTCCGCCCGGGAGCGCAGTTTCCGGCTGCCTTCCCCGGGGTCGCCGGACGCCCGGCCTCCGGCGGCGCAGGCGCCTGCGATCCAGGATTCGTTTGACGCGATCGGGGCCGCCCTCGCAAACACCGTGCCCGCGGACGGTGGCCCGGCTGCAGGAGGCTCCGGGACACCGCTGGATGTCGCAGGCGTCGATATTCCGGCTCCCGCTCCGAGGTTCGCCGCGCTCCCGCCGGCTTTCGCAACCGATGCCCCGCGAACCGGGGCGCAGACGTCCAGGAACGGCGACCATCCCGAGCTTCTCGGCTATCGGGATCCGTCGGTCGACACACTGCCGGACGGCCAGGGTGGATTTGAACGGGAGGCTGCGCCCAAGCCGGCCGCATTTGTCGTCCCGAAAGGAACCCTTATCAGGGCCTGCCTATTGACCACGGTGGACACGAGCAATCCGGCCGCCGTGATCGAGTTTGGCATCGCACGCGATCTTGTGTTCAACCGGCGCCGCCAGCTCGGTTTTGGCACCCGGCTCCTCGGCCGCCTGTCCGGCCGTCCGATGCGGGGCCGCCTCAACCTGGTTGTGGACACGGTCCTTTACCCCGACGGCCTGGAACTGCCCGCAAGCGCCAGCGCCGTCGAAGCCGACGATATCGGGTGCAACATTCATCCGGGGGTCGCGGCGAGGCACATCCCGCGGCCCGAGTGGGTGACGCTGACTCCGTATGTCTCGGAGCTTTTCACCGGTACAATGGGGCTTCTCGCCTCGCGCGCAGCCTCCCAGGTCGCCGTCGGCGTGAACGGAGTCAGCGTGCAGGCAGCCGCGCCGGACGGCCTTCGCGGCCCGGCTCTCCAGGCCTCGGAGCAGGCGATCCAGGACTTTACGCAGGCCCGGCTGCGGGAGATGGAGGAGCGCTACGCCGCCTATGACGTGATACCGGCCGGCACGGCATGCTGCCTTCAACTGGACGCGGACCTGGACCTGAGCGCCGCCCATGCGCCGCGACCACCCGAACCCCGCCCCGACCATGCGCAGAAAAATGCGAATTGATCCACGGCTCGCCGCCGCCATTTGGGTCCTTCTGCCGGCCGGATGCGCATCCCAGCGCCGCGCTCCGCGGATTCTCGCTGAGGCCGCCGTTCCGACCCAATCGATCCCGAAGGCGGAGAGGCCCCTTCCCATGCCTGCCGCCGACGCGCCCCAGCCAATCTACAGGAATCCGAAGATAGCCGCCGTTATCCTGAGGTCGCACCAGGACGCCGAAGGGAGGCTTTTTGGCCCGCAGGTCATGTATCAGGTCACCGACCCCGGGGGCTGGAACCTGGAAGCGGTCGAAGAGGGAAGGGGATTCATTCCCGCCTCAAATGCGGAAATCGGGCCGGGAACCATCTCCGCGAATATGGCTCCCGCGCGCGAGGCGCCGCCCCTGCCGCGGGATGAGCCGCTTCTCGACCC
>Ga0265313_10002732_pt1 | contig 14913 bp, 9 predicted proteins | sample 4123metaG_FD_203122 | JGI IMG/M metagenome (GOLD analysis project Ga0265313, IMG submission 203122) | Rhizosphere microbial communities from Carex aquatilis grown in University of Washington, Seatle, WA, United States - 4-1-23 metaG | ecosystem: Host-associated > Plants > Roots > Rhizosphere >...
CAAGGTGATGGCCGGGGTTTGCGAGCCGGAGGTCAAAGTAATGGTTTCGTTCGTATTCAATAAATTCACCAGCACGGTGCCGGCGGGATAAGTCAGGGTCCGCGCGATTAACGTCTGGTTGGAACCGGCCGTGTTGAGCACCACGAACACTTCCTGCGTGTTCAACACCCGCGAATAGGCAAAAAAACCCGGGCCGGTGGAATTGTTGGCGCGATTGGTGTAGGAACCGAGCGTCAGTGCCGGATACAACCGGCGGAAATTGTTCAACTGGGCGACCCATAAAAAGAGCGGATGGGTCATGTTGAAATTGTCGACCCCGGGCGAAGCCAGCTGTAGAACCGTGCCGCCGGGGCCATCCTTGAACTCCCCGGCGAACATGTCTTCGCGGTCGTTTGGGTCGGTCGTCCCATCAAACCCCTGTTCCGTGCCGTAATACAGGCACGGGATGCCGCGCGATGTGTAAAGAAAAGCCAGCGCCACTTCCAGCCGGTTCGTGTCGTTGTTCGCTTCACTGGTGCTCAAAAACCGCGGATTATCATGGTTGTCCAGAAAGGTCACCAATTGCATGCGGGACACGGGATCGTAAAAGGTGTCGACATAATTGTAATGATTTTGAATCAGGAAGGTGGCGCCGGTGGCGGTGGCGAACACGCTTTGGATGGCATTGTCATAAAGCGGGTAGTCCACGACCGAATCAAATTCAAATGCCCCGCCGTCCTCCGTTCCGGTATAGGGCGCAACCACGGATTCAGAGTTGTTATCCGCCTCCCCGAAGATGAAGAAGTTGGTATCGCCATTGGCCGCGGCGGAGGCATGGATCGCCGGGCAAAAATATTGCCAGCAGCCCATGTCCACTTCCAGGGCCGTGTCCACGCGGAATCCGTCAAAACCGATCTGCTGGATCCAATACTCATAAATCGCCGCCATGTTCGTGCGCACATACGGCGTCTCCGTCCGAAAATCATTCAACCCGTCCAGCCACCCCAATGTGATCTGAGTGCTGTCATTGTAGTTCTGAATGTTGCCGTAGTTGTGGAACAGGTTGGTGAGCGATGGATTGGCCGCCGTCAGGTTAAAGGGCGTCGGATAGGTTTTGGCGCCGTTCTGATAACTGAGGGCATAGCCGGTGGGATAATTAAAATTGGGATAACCCGACCCGCTGCCGGTGATGAGGTCGCCTGCGTGGTTGACGATAATGTCATCAATCACCAGCAGGCCGCGCGCATGTGCCGACTGCACCAAGTGCTGAAGATTGGAGATGGAACCCCAATGCGGAGCCACTTCGTAGAAATTCCAACCCGAGTAGCCGTGAAACTGCCCCTCAGTGTTCAACACGATCGGTGAAATCCAGATGGCCGTCGCCCCCAGCGCCTTGATGTAGTCCAGCTTCTGCTCGATGCCTGCAAAATCCCCTCCGTGAACACCCAGCGGATCGTTGGGCGCATAAGTGCCTTCCGCATTGTCATTGTTGTTGTCCCCGTCGTAAAACCGGTCGGTGATGATCTGGTAGATGCTTTGTGTCTGCCAGAAGCGATTGGTGGTCTGCGCGTGCAAGTCGGCCACCCAGAGGCCAAACAGGGCAGGAATCCAAGCGGCCATGCGCCAACGCGAAACTCTAAGAAACGAACACATGGGTTTTCAATTCGGTTGCGAAAGGTGGTTCCGCGCCATTCCAATTATCCATTTTAAAAAAATCACTGGTTGAATCTCAACCCGGGAACGAAAAGTATACGGCGTTTTCGGTTCAAGCACCACCGCACATATATGCGAGGCCGTGGCCGCCCGCGCTTCACGCCCTTCCCCCAAAAGCATTGGCATTGCGAAACATCCGGCAAGGTCTAGATTTCCGGGGTGAAACGACACTCCCGCAGCGGGAAGTCCCGGCGGCGAAACGGGCGTGATGCCCCGCACGCTCCCCCCTCCGCCCATGGGCAGCTTCCCGTACTGTCCTCACGTCGCAAATGGGTTTTCCGGATGATCGCCTGCCTTTGCGTGCCGCTGGTTCTGCTGGGCGGACTGGAAATAATTTTACGCCTGGGTGGCTTTGGTTATCGCACCAGTTTCTTCACTCCCATCCGCATCGGTCAGCAGGACTTTCTGGTGGATAACGAAAGTTTCAGTTTGAGGTTTTTCCCGCCGCAATTGATGCGCTGGCCCAATCCGATTCTCATGCCGGCGCACAAACCCGCCAATACGTACCGCATCTTCATTCTGGGGGAATCCGCCGCGCAGGGAGATCCGGAACCCGCTTATGGCGCCTGGCGTTACCTGGAGGTGTTGTTGCGTGAACGATATCCCGGGGAGCATTTCGAGGTCGTCAACGTGGCCATCACGGCCATCAATTCAAATGTCATTCTCCCCATCGCCCGCGAATGCGCCCGCCAACAAGGCGACCTCTGGATCGTTTACATGGGCAACAACGAAATGGTCGGACCTTTCGGCGCAGCAACCGTTTTTGATGCGCAAGCGCCGCCTTGGTGGGCGATCCGGCTGAACCTGATGGCGCAACAAACGCGGGTGGGACAGCTGTTAATGTCCCTGGCCCGCAAGCTCAGGGGTGGCGCTGCGGGCGCTTCATGGGGCGGCATGGAAATGTTTGTTGGCAACCGGCTGGCGCCGGACGATTTGCGCCGGGAAATGGTCTATCGGAATTTTCAACACAATTTGAAGGACATCCTGCAGGCCGGGTTGGATTCAAACGCGAAAATTATTTTGAACACCGTTGGCGTCAACCTGAGAGACTGTCCGCCCTTCGCTTCCCTGTCCGATACCAACCTGTCCCTGGCCGACCGGACCGCCTGCGACCTATATTACCGGGAAGGAATTGCGGCCGGGCAACAAGGTCATTTTAACGAGGCGGCAAAACTTTTGGGTCAAGCCGCCGGGCTGGATGGCTTAAGCGCCGATTTTCAATTCCACCTGGGCGAATGTCTGTTGCAACAAACCAACCTTGCTGCCGCCCGCGAACATTTCCAGCGGGCCGTCGATGATGACGCGCTCCCCTTTCGGGCCGACTCGCGAATCAATGCCTTGATCCAGCAGGCCGGAAAAAACTTTTCCGGCCCTGACCTTGATTTGTTCGATGCCGTCAGCGCCTTGGAAACCAATGTCCCGGTGCACATTCTTGGGCGGGAAACGTTTTATGAACACGTGCATTTCAACTTCGACGGGAATTATCGTCTGGCCCGCGACTGGGCGGGGCAAATTGAACGTTTTCTGCCGGAGACGGTCACCCAGCATTCCACCGGGGACTGGGCATCACAGGAAATCTGCGAACGCCGTTTGGGGCTGACGGACTGGAACCGCGGGCTGGTGATTCAATCGGTCATTCAACGCTTGCAGCAGCCGCCGCTCAGCACCCAATTCAACAATTCCCAGCGCATCGAAGCATTGGAAGAACAACTGCAAAAGCTGCGCCAGCAGATGCGGGCGGCGAGCGCCGAAGCAACCGCACGCGGGATCTACCTGGACGCCCTGAGTCACGCAACCAACGATTACCTGCTGCACGAAAATTTCGCGGAATTCCTGGAGTCCACCGGTAACTTCAAAGCGTCCGCGGCGGAATGGCAGCAAGCCTGTGGATTGTCGCCCGGTAATCCATTTGCTTTCTTCCAGGCCGGCCGCCTGCTGGCGCGAATGAGTCAGGCGGCCCCGGCGGAAACCGCCCTTTTAAAGGCCGTCTCGCTGCATCCGCGTTACTTTGAAGCGTGGCTGGAATTGGGCAAATTGAGCTTTGCCGAGGGGGAATATGAGCTCGCCTTGAAAAACTACGGTCACGCCCGGCAACTTCAGCCCGGTGACCCCCGCGTCTACTTTGAAATGGGACGGGCGCTTTCACTGTTGCAGCATCCGTCGGCATCCATTGAATCCTTCCGCCGTGCGATTCAATTGAAGCCGGACTACTGGGAAGCGCATTATTGCCTCGGTGGTGAGCTGGCCTTGCAAGGAGATGTGCCGGAAGCCGGGAGCGAATTCGAAACCGTCATTCAACTGCAACCCGGTTACGCGCCCGCCCATTTAAACCTGGGTGTGGCCCTGATGAAACAAAATCAACTGAACAATGCGGACCGGCAATTTCAAGTGACGCTCCTTCTGGATCCCACCAATCGCCTGGCCTCGGATTATCTCAGGCAAGTTCAATACCAGAAGGGCCACGCACCCTGAGAAATCACCACGGAAACACCTGGGCCGCCCCCGCTGACGCCGCGGTTACCGGATAAGTTCAGGGACCGGAAACCTTACTGGGTGCCGGGCGTGTGTTGCGCCAACCAGGCCAGATCCGAGTTTTGAGTATAACCTATGCCCGGATTGGGAGGGTACCTTGTGTATCTGACTGGAACAATAAACGCGCCGGTTTGCCATTGATGAACCTCTGCGTGTCCATCGGCAAAAGAAATTCCGCAGCCCCCGCCGAGATAGGCTGAGGGCAATTCGATGAGCGTCCCGCTCCCATTTGAGGCTCTGGGATCGTCGTAAAATATTCCGTCGTCAATGCTGTCCGGGTGTTCATTGATGAACACCCAACTCCGGCTGGGCCCGGGTTGAATCAATTGGCTCATTTTCACCGCACAAAAAAACGGATTAAGACTCGAAAGACTGGACGGAGGTTTGGCACCGGCGCCGGACCCACCTGCCGCAGGCCCCCCCACCGCCGCGTCCATGGCCACGCTGCGAACACGCTGGTTGTAACCCACCGCCCGCTGTATGGGAGAAACATAATTGTCTCCCGGTGACGTATAAATCTTATATTGACCGGAGCAATAAGGCCCCAATTGATTGGTGGTCAGGTAAGCGACATTGGTATTTTGCTGGTTGATCGTCCAATTCATCGTGTCGGAAACCCACGAAGGAGTTCCATTGACCGTCGCCGACGCATCGGCATTAAGCACCAATGAGTCATTGTTGTCTCCGGTAAACATGATCCAAGCCAAGGTGAGCTGTTTCTTGTTGCTCATGTCCGTGATCACCTGCGCCCTCACCTTGGCCTTGGCCAGGGCCGGCAGCAGAATGCTGGCCAGGATGGCAATGATGGCTATCACCACCAACAACTCAATCAAAGTGAAGCCCTTTTCCTTACGTTCAACCCTGCATTTTTCTTGCGGTTGCATTTTTAAAATTCCTGCCCAACCCGGAACTGACGCTCCGGTATTGGGCGGGTTATTCTGTTTGTTAACCCATCAGAACGGGTTGATCAAGCGGAAGTAGCTTGCGCCACTGCCAACCGGATAGTTTGTCGCGCTATGGGCGTCGGTGCCGGGCAGATCCACCCACGCGCCAGCGGTCAGGTTTGTTTTCGTCTGCAAATGAACGCCGGGACGGCCCAACCAGGTAATCGGAACGTTGCTGCCGGATTTGGCGCCGATGGCCAGATTACCAAACGACGGTTCCTGAAGCGCGCTGCCGAATTTGTCCAGCGGCATGGCATAGGTCCCGGTGGACCGGATGTAACGAACGTGATTGGTGCCGAAGCCGGCCTCGTCGTCGTTGCCGTTGATGGAATATTTATAGCTGACCATCACCGGATATCCCGCCGGAATGGGCAATTGCAACGTGTAGATCTCACTGCCCAGCGGGTTGTTTACCATCAGGTACGAACTGATGAGATTGCTGGCAATCGGGCCCGAGGGCTGGTTCGTCCACGGCGCAAACGAGTAACCTCCATTGGTCACCACCATGCCATTCAGATAAACATAGTCCGTAGATGGATTGAACACGTGCAGCTCGGTCCCCACGGCATTGGTCATGTTCACACTGAAAGTCACGTAATTGGTGAGCGGCGGAGCCGGCAGCACGGAGGAAGGTGACAGGTCATTGTAGTAAACGGTAGGCAGCGTGAGCTGGCTGTTATTGACTTGTGGCATGGCAAAGGCCCGGTTTCCGCCATCAATGATCACGCCCGGGTTGCCGGCATAAGTGTGGGAGGGGTTGTTTTCATAGGTGTTATTGGCCGCGTTGGGATTGAATCCAAATTTGAAATCAACCTTCGTTTCCTCTCCGGCGACGATGTTCGATACAACGCAACTGTAGATGTTGGTATTGGCGGCATTGGGATTGTTGGTCAGTACCGTTGATGTCGTATTCCAGCCCTGGAATCCACCCCGCAGCGTGACGGTATTATTGGTAAAGGATCCGTTAAAAGCCTCCGCGGTCATATCCACCGAGAACGTCACCGTGTTGGATACGACCGGAACGGTTGACTCATCGCTGAAGTAAACGACCGGCAACGTTTGACCGTTCACAACGTAAACGAAGCGATTCTCGTTTCCCCCCACGCCATTGAGCGCGCTGGGCGATTCGTACATGTCGGTGGGTTGGATGACATATTTGAATTCATTCACCTGCCCGGGTGAGCCGGCGATAAGATAGGCATTCGTATAAATGGTGCTTGAGCCTTGCTGAGTCAAAGTGTAGCCGCTTTGCCAACCCTGGAAATCACCTTGAACTTCAACCGTGTCGGCGACGGAATTGAAATTTCCCAGGGCGATCTGCTGTTGCATGTTAACCTGAAAAACACAGTTGTAGGCCACGGGCGACCCCGCATCGCTAAACCACGAAACCGGCAAAACCAGACTGCTGCCGCTGGTCACCGGAAGCAATGTGGCCCGGTTATCGCCGGGGCCATTCGCCGTCGTTTCATAGCCGAGCGTGGCCGTCGCAAATTTATAATCCAGTTGGGTGCCATTGGTATCCAGGGTGTCATCGTACGTCCCCGTATAAAGATTGGTGTTGGCAGCGGCAGGATTGTTGGTCAATACCAAGCCGCCGGTTGCAGGCCAACCGTTGAAAGAGCCTCGCGCATAAACGGTGTCCGTAGCAGGAACGAAGGTAGCGCCTTGAACCTGCGCCGTCATGTCGACCTGAAAGGTAACCAGGGTGTCCGCCTGGGCCAACGGGGCGATGCCCAGTAAAAGTCCGGCGCAAAGTGAGCATGAGAAAAAAGCCGTTTTGGTCTTCATAAAATAAAGTATTTAACAGGGTGTACCTATTAAAAATATCCATTGGCGCAGTTAAATTCTACCGCATGTTTGTGCAGGTTGGATCCCGATGCATCTCGAATGCGGGTTGCGCGCGGAACCATGGCGAAATGCATGGTCAAAATAAAAACACTCACCCGTCACCCAAGTGCGATAATCCACACCTGAATGTGGAACCGCCGTGTTGTGATTGGCAATCCGGCGCTCGACGCCCGGCTCCGGGGCCCTACCCTCTCCGTCGGCTTGAAGTCCGCCGGTGTCCGGATTGATTCAGATTTCAAAAGAGCCGGTCCAGCGGGCCGTAATCTTTGGCCGGTTGCCAAAAAGTTGCCACCCCGCGCAGCGGCCTGAGTTGCAAAGCGTCTTTTCCCGCCAGCCGCAACGCCAAACCGACCGGGGTGAGGATGAAACCGAAAAAAAACAAGAGCACGGTCCGGCCGATGACCTGGTTGACGGCAGACCCGAACCGTGTCAAAATCCGGTGATAACCCCGGAACCAGCGCGGTCGCCACACGGCGCAAATCGCCATGACACCCGCCAGGGCGAGCGCGATCAACCAAATGTCATTTGCCACAATGTGCCGCCACCGCAGCACTGAACTCATCATCACGAGCCCCAGCGTGGTCATCAGCGCGGACTTCCGCCATTCTTCCGGCGCGTCTTTCAAGTTCGGTTTCAGTTCAATCGGCGGACGGTAAAATCCGCGCCGCGGAATTCGTTTGGGTTGGGCGGTTCGCTCGACGACAAAACTGCCCAGGATCAGAAAATCCATTTCCGTGTTCATCAGGCAGCGGTACGCGTCGTCGGGGGTACAGACGATCGGTTCCCCGCGCACATTGAACGAGGTGTTGACGAGCACGCCGCAACCGGTCGCGCGCTCAAACCGCAGCAGCAGCTCGTGAAGCCGCGGGTTGCCATCGCGCGTCACGGTCTGGATTCGCGCCGAATAGTCCACGTGTGTGATGGCAGGCACCGTGGAACGGTCGGCCTGGAGCAGGTCCAGCCCGGTCACGCCCGACGGCAGCGGTTTTCGCAATCCGATTTTCAGCGGCGCGGTGAACAGCATATAAGGCGAGTCGGTGTCCAATTCAAAATAATCGGCCACGCATTCGCGACGGACAACGGGGGCGAACGGCCGGAACGACTCGCGGAATTTCACCTTCAAATTCATCACCGACTGCATTTGGGGCGAGCGCGCGTCGCCCAAAATCGATCGGTTGCCGAGCGCGCGCGGGCCGAATTCCATCCGCCCCTGGAACCAGCCGACGACCTTCTCCGCCTTCAACAATTCCACGGCAACATCCAGCAGTGCCGATCCTTCCAGTTTTTGAAAAACCGCGTCGTGCCGGTGAAGCGCGGCTTCGATTTCCTCGTCCGAAAATTCCGGACCCAGCAGCGTCGACTGCATGGCATCGCCCTGGCCGATGGTCCGAGGCGGCGCGTCCGGGTGTCGATGCCACGCGGCGAGCGCCGCGCCGAGCGCGCCTCCCGCATCGCCGGCGGCAGGCTGAATCCAGACGTGGTCGAAGATCCTTTCCCGGAGGATCAGTCCGTTGGCAACGCAGTTCAGCGCCACGCCGCCGGCCAGACAGAGATTCCTGGAACCGGTGGCTTCGCGGGCGTGGCGTGCCAGGCGCAGCATGATTTCCTCTGTGACCAGCTGGATGGATCGCGCCACGTCCATGTGCCGATGTTCGATTTTATCATCCGGCCCGCGCGGCGGCCCGCCGAACAATTGATGGAACCGCCCGTTCGTCATCGTCGTGCCGCGCAAAAAATTGAAGTAGCTCAGATTCAGCCGGAACGACCCGTCGGGTTTGACCTCAATCAATTCACGGCGGATGGCGTCGGCATATGTCGGTTCACCGTAGGGCGCCAGCCCCATGAGTTTGTATTCGCCGGAGTTGATGCGGAAACCGCAGTAATCCGTGAATGCGGAATAGAGCAGACCGAGGGAATGCGGGAAACGCAACTCCCGGAGCGGTTTGATTTCGTTGCCTCGTCCGTGGCCAATCGTCGTCGTCGCCCATTCGCCAACGCCGTCGATCGTGAGAATGGCCGCCTCGTCAAACGGCGACGGATAAAATGCGCTGGCGGCATGCGACTGGTGGTGTTCGGTGAACAGAATTGGACAGTTCGCACGCAAACCGGGCAACCGGGCGCGGATCGTCTTGCGCAAATCGAGTTTCCCACCAAGCCAGTTTGACAGTACCCCGGGGAAAGTGCGCCAGCCGCCGGGCGCGACGGCCAGATAGGTTTCCAACAGGCGCGTGAACTTCAGAACCGGTTTGTCGTAGAACACCACGGCATCGAGTTGCGATGGGAGCAGGCCGGCCTGGCGGAGACAGAAGTGAACGGCCTGCGTCGGGAAATCAGAATCGTTCTTTTTGCGGGTGAACCGTTCCTCCTGTGCGGCGCAGATGATTTTTCCGTCACCCAGCAGCGCCGCGGCTGCGTCATGATAATACGCCGAGAGGCCGAGGACATGGCGCGGCGCGGACATGGCTCACAGAAACGGGTAAAGCGCCCAGGCGATGCCGGAACCGGCGGTGAAAATCAATACGGCCCCCAGCAACAACAACATGACAATCAACGGAACCAGCCACCATTTTTTCTCCTGCCGGGAGAACTTCAGGAATTCTTTAAGCAGCGACCACATGGGAGTTTCCCGATCGACAAATTGGTTTCAACCCGGCAACGCCAGATCCGGGTTGGCGTGGCGAAGGTCCGGTGCGTTTCTCGGGCATGGATTTTATGCCGATAAATATTACCCAAACCCTCTAGCCCCGCAAGTATTTGACCACTGCATCCGTTCGTGAATGAACATGCAGCTTTTCGTATACGGTCCGCACGTAACTACGCACGGTATCAATGCTGATGTTCATCCGGTCGGCGATTTCCTTGTAGGCGTAACCTTTCGCGAGCTGGTTGAGAAATTCCTTTTCACCCGGAGTCAACCCCGCGAGCGAGGAGGGAGTGCCGTCCGCCGGGTGGGCAAAAAACTGAACGACCCGCCGGGCCAGTTGCGGTGTCATGGGCGAGCCCCCGGCGTGAACGTCGCGGATGGCTTCCAGCAATCGCGCCGAGGCCGTGCGTTTGAGCAGATACCCGCTCGCACCCGCCTTGAGGGAGTTGAACAGGGATTCGCTGTCCTCGTAAACCGTCAGCATCAGGAATTGCACGGCCGGCATGGTGGCCTTCAGCTGGCGGACACATTCAACACCCTTCATCCCCGGCAGATTGATGTCCATCAGCACCACATCGGGCGGATGGCGTGGAACTTCCTTCAGTGCCGTTTCGGCGTTCGCATAGTCGCCGGTGAGTTTGAGATTAGGGGCGCGACGAATGAGCACGGCGAGGCTGGCGCGAATGCCTTCGTCATCGTCCACGATGGCAACTTTGATCTGCATGTCTTGGGCAATACTGGCAACCACGTCCTACTGTTTACCTTAAATACGGCCGCCGCTCAACTGCATGAATATGCGGCAACCCGGAACTGTACTCAAGTTCCGGCGGCGTCGGTTGTCTTCTGCAAATTTACCGAAATGGTCACCGTGGTTCCCTGGTTGGGCGCGCTTTGCAACTCCAGTTTTCCGCCAATGGTCCCGGCGCGGCGCCGCATGTTCCCGAGCCCGTTGCGGCGACCTTCCGAGGACGCCGGCTCAAACCCCGTGCCGTCATCTTGAACCATAATTTCCAGCATATGGCCGGAAATTTTTACCTGCACCTGAACTTCCCGGGCGCCGGCGTGTTTGAGCGCATTGGTCAACGCTTCCTTGACGATCAGGAAAATATTGTGACGCAAGTCCGGTGGCAGAGCCAACGCCGGCAGGTCATGCGGCAAATCGAGCCGGCAACGGGTGGTGTTCCCGTCGAAAAGTTCATTGGCAAAATGCGTGATGTAGTCCGCCAGACTTTGCAGCGTGTCGCTGCCGGGACGGACGGCCCAGACGATCTCCTCCAACGCCCGCACCGTCTGGTCGGCGGCCTGCGACAGTTTGCCCGCGTGCGCCTCCACCTGTTCAGGTTTGTCCTTGTCCGACTTCACCAAACCGCTCAACAGCGACAATCGCGTCAGCGAAGAACCGAGCTCGTCGTGCAAATCCTGGGCGATCCGCGCGCGTTCCTGTTCCAGCGCGTGCTGCTGTTCCGCGCGTTGCAATTGAAGTTGATATCTTCGCCGCTCGACCATGCGCACCGTCGCACCGACAGCGGCGAGTACAACCAGCGCCAACGAGGTGGAAAACCACCATGTTTGCCAGAAATGCACGATGACAAAATCGTTGAACGAAGTGGCGATGGCCATGTCGCTGAAAATCCAGCCGTTGCCGCCGTCATTGCGAATGCCGCCGCTGCCCCAGTGGCGCAGCCGGATTTCGTCGAACGTTGCCTTCGCCTTGAATTTTGTCGTGATATTGTCCGGCTGATTTTCCGCCGTCGCGCCGTGCGTCAGATTCGGATCCAGCCATACCGTCACCAAAGCATCGCCGCCCGGAACATATTGCACCTTGAAAACAATCGTTCGCGGATGATCGTGGCTCGGCAGCTCATAGGGGAAAAATTTTCCCATGCCGACCGCTTCCGGGTGGGACGACTGCAAATTGAATTCGCCGGCGTCGTTATAGGTCAACTCGTTCGGTGGCTTGTTGGACGGCCCGGTTTCCGACGTGTAAGCCGCCGAATAACCCCAGGCTTCCAGCGCGTTGCCCAGACCCAGCCGCACTTTGTGGCTTTCGACCAGTTGAAAAAAAGCGTAATACGGCTCATCCGCCGGGTCCGAAAGCGGGTCCACGCGGAATTTGAAATAAAGCGCGTCGCTCGCCTTATAGTCGCGTTCGACCTTGCCGCCGAGGATATCCGTGCCTTCCGGCGTCGCATGAATCACGCGCGAACCGGGGTCGCTCCACAAAATCGCGGCCCGCGCCGACGACAATGGAGCCATCGTCGCCAGCAACAACGCCGCGAACAAACGGGCAACCAGCGAACTGCGGGACATGAGGGAATTATGTAACCGCGACGCATCCGACACAAGCAGGCGGTGAAACCGGAAAAACCCCTTATTCGCCGCACATTTATGCGGTTGCCACCCAGACCATAGCGTGGCACTCAATGGAAATGATCCAACCAACCGGCAGACGGGTTTTCCCTCGGAGTTTCTGCCGAAGAATTGCCGCGGCCGGGCTGGTGCTTCTGTCGGTTGCCGGGATTTGCCTGGAAACCGCCGGTGCCGAACCGCCGGACATCGTGACCGGCAATGTTCGCGTTCAATTGCTGTCGGACTCATTGGTCCGGCTCGAATTGAAGGGTCCCCAGGGATTTGAGGATCGCACCACGTTTCATGTGGTGAATCGGGACTGGTCCGGGACCGCGTTCACCACCAATGTCAATGACGGCGCCGTGGTGGTTCAAACGGCCAACTATTCGGTGCGCGTGCCGCAAAACGCCGCGTCCTTGAACGGAGTCCGGGTCGAATCCGCCGCCGGCCGGACGGTTTACGAGTACGACGGCCGCTTGGACAACAGCCAATGGCTGCCGGGCCCGGCGGACCGGCCGCAAGCCTGGTGGTTCGCGGACACGCCGCGCATGGTTCCACCGCCGTGGGGGCTCACGCCGCCACCACAACCCATGCCCAACGGCGGCTGGGATTTGAGCAACAACGCTCCGGACATTTACGTTTTCGTTCCGCGCGAAAATTATTTCACCCTCCGGAAGGATTTTCTCAAACTCACCGGACCGTCCGGGATGCCGCCGTTGTTCGCGCTGGGCGCGTTCGACAGCCGCTGGTTTGATTACAGTGAGGCGACGGCGTTGAAACAGATTGACGATTATCGCGCGCACCGGATTCCCTTGGACGTGCTGGTGGTGGACACCGGCTGGCGTGCGGGCGCATCCACCGGTTATCAACCAAACACAAATTTATTTCCCGATGTGGCACGGTTTCTCCGCGAGGCCCATGCAAAGAACGTCCGGGTTTTGTTCAACGACCATCCCGAACCCCTGAACACGAACGTCACCGGATTGGACGCGAAGGAATTGAATTATCGGTTCCACGGCCTGGCCGGCCGGTTGCACGACGGCCTCGACATCTGGTGGTATGACCGCAACTGGTGGGTCGCGCTGGTCCCGCCCGAGCCAGGCTTGAAGAAGGAGGTCTGGGGCATGCGTCTGTATCACGACACGACGGCGCGCGTCCGGCCCGGGCAGCGTCCGCTCATCATGGCCAACGTGGATGGCATCGACAACGGCATCCGCAAACGTCCCATGGACGTGGCCGCGCACCGGTTTCCATTCCAGTGGACCGGCGACATCGGACCGGGCTACAATTTTCTGCGACGCGCCGTGGAGAACGCGGTTCATTCCGGCGTGCAGTCGCTCTTCCCTTATGAGAGTGATGATTTGGGCGGGCACGTCGCCAATCCAACCACCGAGGAATATATTCGCTGGATTGAGTATGGCGCGTTGTCGCCGATTTATCGTCCGCACTGCACCCACAACCTGGAGCGGATGCCGTGGGTGTTCGGGCCGGAAGCCGAAAACGTCGCGCGGCGCTTCGTGGACATGCGCTACCGGCTGTTGCCGGTTTTTTACGCCGCGGCCCGTGAAAATTACGAAACGGGCGAACCCCTGCTCCGCCGGCTGGATTTGGATTATCCGCAATTTGCCGAGGCCAGGCGCGAGGATGAATTTTTGCTCGGCAAAAACCTTCTGGTGGCACCGGTGCTGCAAGGCTCGTCGCAGATCGTCCCCGCCGCGTGGCTGACGACGCCGGACGGCCAGCCGGGATTGAAGGCGGAATTTTTTGCGAACGAAAATCTTTCCGGCACGCCGGCCCTCACGCGGACGGATCCGCGCGTCGATTTTGAATGGAACCTGATCAGTCCCGCGCCGGAAATTCCGCGCACGCATTTTTCCGCGCGCTGGACGGGAACGATTGAAGTGCCGGCGTCGGTGGGCAACGTGACGCTGGCAACGGTGGAGGACGACGGCGCAAGGGTGTGGATTGACGGCCGGCTGGTGATTGACGCGTGGGGGCCCCATGCCGTGACCACCTCGGAAGCCGTCGCCGGGCTGACGGCCGGGCAGCCACACCAGGTGCGCATTGAGTATTTGCAACTGGATTTCGATGCCCTCTTGAAGTTGCAGTGGCATTCCGTGAAAGGCAACTCCGCCACCCGCGCGGCCTGGATTCCGCCGGGTGATTGGATTGACGCCTGGACGGGCGGAAGCATTTCCGGCCCGGCGACGGTGACCAACGACGTGCCCTTGGGGCAGATCCCGATTTACATCAAATCGGGGGCGGTTCTGCCCCTCGCGCCGGAAATGCAGTTCATCGGAGAAAAACCGTGGGACCCGTTAACGCTCGATGTGTATCCACGGGCCGGTGAAACGAACGCAGCCAATCTTTATGAGGACGACACGTTGACCACGGCGTACCAGCGTGGCGAATTTCGCAATACGCCCATCACGGCCGTGGCAGATGACGCGGCCAAAACCGTGAGGGTGACGATCGGCGCGGCGGCGGGAAATTTTCAAGGCGCGTTAAATGAACGCGCCTGGATTTTACGGATTCACCCGCCGGTGGACTGGCCGAAAGAGCTGGCGCCGGTACACGTCAGGGTAAATGGCGAACAAATCAACGCGCAAATCAATCGGCTCCAACAGGACGCAGCGGCGATGCCGTTCGGTGACCCGGCGGGCGCACCCGATTCCGACGTGTTTGAGGTGACCTTGCCCGCTGCGCCGGTTACCCAGGGTCAATCGGTGGACATTTCCTTTGCACCGCCGGACCATTGAATGATTTCAATCGCGAATTGCGCGTTTCTGCAGGCCGATTAATCTGCGACCATGAACCGGTTCCTCACCATGCGAAGTTGCGTCTGCCTGGGTGCGGCATTCATTGTGTTCGCACTCGTTTCTCCGGCAGCCCGGGCTTCCGAAC
>Ga0265313_10002735_pt1 | contig 14895 bp, 14 predicted proteins | sample 4123metaG_FD_203122 | JGI IMG/M metagenome (GOLD analysis project Ga0265313, IMG submission 203122) | Rhizosphere microbial communities from Carex aquatilis grown in University of Washington, Seatle, WA, United States - 4-1-23 metaG | ecosystem: Host-associated > Plants > Roots > Rhizosphere >...
GGTGCTGTGGGCGCCGGTCGCCTGCGGATAAGCCCCACACCTGGGCCATAAGTTACATTTTGCCACAAGATATGGGCTGGACGACGCCCCCACCATGGCGCATTGTACCGCGGTCACAGGACAGATCGCGGGTTCGAACTTAATCTCCTCGATCCGCGAATCGAAGGGCCGGCCCCGCCAGGGGCCGGCCCGCTTTCATTGAGGCGACCGCACGCCCTTTTCCGCCCCGGTGCGGGCAATAATCTCGGCCACCAGTTTGCCGTTGCGGCTCAGCCAATCGTCGAACTCGGCGATAACCTCGGGGGCTTTGCCCGAGGACAGGCGGTAGGACTCGGCGATATGGGGCAGATCGCGGTCGAAGGCCAACCCCATGGAGGGATCGGCGGCGTAGAGCGCCACGGCGATGTTGACATAGGCGCCGTCGACCCGGCCGGTCTGCACCTGCCGCAACAACTGGTCGAAATTGGGGTTTTCCTTGAGATCCACCGCCCCGGACTTGATGCGCGCGCTCCAGGCATAGGGGGTAAAACCCGACACCGTACCCAGTCTGTGGATGGCTTCCACGCCGCCCCCCAGCTTGTCGCGAGACACTACGGTGCCATCCACATAGGCGATCACCGGCTTGGAATAGCTGATGACCTGCCCCTGACGCATGGCCTGCTGCCAGTCGGGACTGTCGGGAAATTTAAGGTCTATACCGCCATGGATCAGTTCGGCCAGTAGCCGCTTGACCGGCAGCGGCTGATAGGTCAGGCGATGGCCCTTGGCTTCGGCGAATGCATCGAGAATCTCACGGGCAGCCCCGATGAAGCGGCCGTCCACTAAGCCATAGACCGGGCTGTAGTCGATGGCTTCCACCCCTACCACCAGATCGCGCGCTTCCGCCACCGGCGCAAGCACCACAGCCGCCAGGATCGCGGCACCGCAAATCCCGTACTTCATCACCCCCGCCCTATCCCTTGGCCTCGATCAGCCATGACAGTAGCGGAAGCCGGCCACCCTTGGCCAGTAGGGGGAATCCCCTCGGTGACCGGCTTTTGGCCTATCGCGAGGGACGCCAGGTGGCGACATAGCCATCCACACCGGCCTCATTGATCCCGAGATCACGCAATTCGCGATAATCCAAGCGCTCCAACTCAACCCGCAGGGATTGGCGGGCATAATACAGCTCGATCCGTTCCGCCACCTTGGAGGCCAGAAAGCCGGTGAAACGGTGGAACAGGCCTGCCGGGGCGGAATGGTCGATGGTCGGGGACTGGGGCATGCTGCGGACCCTCGCGTTTAGATCAGTTACAAGGAACATAGGCGCGCCAACCTGAGTTGTGCAGTGCAGCAATGCGCAGCCCCCCATTCCGCAAACGCAGGGCTTTGCCACTGCCGCCGAGCCGTATACCCTTGTGCGACGCAATCCGCCCGCAGGAGTTTCCCATGTCCGGTCCGATCACCGCCCGCCTCGAGGCCCTGGGCATCGAGCTGCCCACCCCCGCCGTCGCCGTGGCCAATTACGTCCCCTATGTGGTCAGCGGCAATCTGGCCTTCATCTCCGGCCAGCTGCCGCTGGAAGGCGGCAAGGTGGCGGTCAGCGGCAAGCTTGGCGATACCGTCAGCCTGGAGGATGGCGTGCGTGCCGCCCGTCTGTGCGCGCTGAACCTGCTGGCCCAGGCCCGCGCGGCCGCTGGCGGCGACATCGACCGGGTGAAGCGGCTGGTGCGGCTGACCGCCTTCGTCGCCAGCACCGCCGCATTCACCGATCAGCCCAAGGTGGTCAACGGTGCCTCCGACCTGATGGTCGAGGTGCTTGGCGAGGCCGGCCGCCACGCCCGCGTGGCCGTGGGGGCGCCGTCGCTGCCACTGAATGTGGCCGTGGAAATCGAGGGGATTTTCGAGCTGAGCTAGGAAAGAATCAGGACGCGGCCTGAACCTCTCCAGCCCCGAACTGGGTGGCCGCGTCGTCGCAGCCGACCACCCGGTCCTTGCCGCTCTGCTTGGCGGCGTACATGCGCTGGTCGGCCTTTTCCACCAGTTCGGCCCAGGTCAGGACGCCATCGGCCAGACGCTCGGCAATGCCGATGGAAGCGGTCAGCGGCTTGCCGTCGGGGCGAATCCCCAGGCCGTTGCCGCGCAGGCGCTCCACCGCGATCATGGCGCCAGCGGGATCAGTGCCGGGCATGACGATGAGGAATTCCTCGCCGCCCCAGCGGATCAGGATGTCGCCTCGCCGAAGCACCTTGCGTAGCGAGCCCGATGCCAGACGAAGCGCGTTATCGCCTTCCTCGTGGCCATATTTGTCGTTGATGGACTTGAAGTTGTCGAGGTCGATGAACGCCAGGGCCAGCGCCGTCTTGGAGCGCACGGTGGTGACGTATTGCTGCACCAGCATCTCCTCGCCGACCCGGCGGTTATAGGCACGGGTCAGGCCGTCGTGGGAGGACTGATCCACCAGTTGGCTCATGAAGTGGAGCTGGCTCATGCCGGCCAGGGTCGCCACCATGGCCAACAGCAGCAGCAGCCACTGGGCGCCGAGATGGGACGCGAAGGGCAGGAGCTGGTAGCCCAGAATACCCGTGAGGAAATAGGCCGCCAGAAGCGGCAATGCCAGCGCCGCGCCTTCGATGGCGGTAATGGGGAACACCGACAGGCCGGCGACCATGACGAAGGGCAGGAAGGCATAGCCCGCAGCGATCACCTGCTGCCCCGGATCGTTGATGGAGAATTGCGCCAGCAGCGGATGACTGACCAGGAAGAACACCGTGGGGATCACCAGCAGCCACACCAGCCCCCAGCGCGCCACCGTCACGCTGTCCGAGCCGCGATAGGAGAGTGCCAGCAGCACGAAGGCGATGCTGGCCAGCACCCGCAGGGCCGCCAGATACATGGCCAGCGAGCTTTCGAAAATGATCAGGTCGACCGGAATCCACAGCGGCGTCAGAACCGCGAAGGTCGCAGCCACCAAACGCACGCGCGACAGGATCAGCAGCGCCCGGCGGCGCTGCACGAAAGCCGACTGTCTGGTCGGCACGAACAGGTCGAAAATCTCGGCCATGGTCATGCCAGCGAAGACTGTGGCCAGGATCTTTTTTATAAAGTCTTTGATAACAAGCACCTGTCGGCATCCTTCATGCGCCGGCTCGCAATGGCTGACCGTAATCCGGGACTGGAACCGTTGCAAGGAAAAGTGCCAACCGAAAGCATAGTTCCGCACACCCTTTCGCGTACCACATCCCTCCGGGGCCAATCCTTAGATTGACGCCCACCCGCCCAATTCGGTATTACAATACCTAATTGCCCACGGCCGGGAGTGTAACACGATGACCGAACAACGGAAGGCCCAGGCCCTGGCCGATCAGGTTGGCGCAGCCATGCGGCAACGCGACAATTCCTCGCGCTTTCTGGGGGTCAACCTCGATGAAATCCGTCCCGGCTATGCCCGCATGTCCATGACGGTAACCGAGGACATGTTGAACGGCGTTGGCATCTGTCACGGCGGATTCAGTTACAAACTGGCCGACGATGCCTTCGCCTATGCCTGTAATTCCCATAACCGGGTATCGGTGGCGCTGTGCTGCTCCATCACCTATCCCGCCGCCGCCCGACTCGGCGATCGGCTGACCGCCGAGTGCCGGGAACTCCACCGCAAGGGCCGCAACGGTACCTATGACGTGGTGGTCACCACCCAGGCGGGCGAGGTGGTGGCGCTGTTCCGCGGCCAATGCCGTATCCTTGAAGGCCATATCATCGAAGGAAGCTGAGCGATGTCCGAAGCCCTGATCTGCGATTACATCCGCACCCCCATCGGGCGCTATGGCGGAGTGCTGGCCGGGGTTCGTACCGATGATCTCGGCGCCCATCCCATCGCGGCGCTGATGGCCCGCAATCCCGGCCTGGACTGGGAATTGCTTGACGAGGTGACCTATGGCTGCGCCAACCAGGCCGGTGAGGACAACCGTAATGTGGCGCGCATGGTGGCGTTGCTGGCAGGATTACCGCTGTCGGTTGGCGCGTCCACCATCAACCGCCTGTGCGGATCGGGCATGGACGCGGTCGGCAGCGCTGCCCGGGCCATCAGAACCGGCGAGGCCGGACTGATGATCGCCGGCGGGGTGGAAAGCATGAGCCGCGCCCCCTTCGTCATGAACAAGGCCGACAGCGCCTTTTCCCGCGATGCCCGCCTCTACGACACCACCATCGGCTGGCGTTTCGTCAATTCCCGGATGGAGAAACTCTACGGCGTTGATTCCATGCCGGAAACCGCCGAAAATCTGGCTGAGCGATTCGCCATCTCGCGCCAGGACCAGGATGCCTTCGCGCTCGCCAGCCAGGCCAAGGCCGCCGCCGCCCAGCGCAACGGCCGCTTCGCCGAGGAAATCGCCCCGGTGAGCATCCCCGGCCGCAAAGGCGAGGTCACCGTGGTTGAGAAGGACGAGCATCCGCGCGAAACCACCCTGGAGGCACTGGCCAAACTCAAGGCTCCCTTCCGTACCGGCGGCTCGGTCACCGCCGGCAATGCCAGCGGCGTGAATGACGGAGCAGCCGCTCTGCTCATGGCCTCGCCGGCCATGGCCGAGCGTCTCGGCCTTAAGCCGCTGGCCCGCATCCTGGGCATGGCCACCGCCGGCGTCGAGCCCCGCATCATGGGCATCGGCCCGGTGCCGGCGACACGGCGACTGCTGGACCGTCTCGGCCTGACCCTCGACGACATGGACGTGATCGAGCTGAACGAGGCTTTCGCCTGTCAGGCCCTGGCCTGCAGCCGCCAATTAGGGCTCGCCGATGACGATTCCCGGATCAACCCCAATGGCGGCGCCATCGCGCTTGGCCATCCGCTGGGCATGAGTGGCGCCCGGCTGGCGGGAACCGCCGCCCTGCAACTGGTCAAGACAGGTGGCCGCAGAGCCCTGGCCAGCATGTGCATCGGTGTGGGCCAGGGCATCGCTCTGGTCGTGGAGAGAGTGTAAGCTTTTTATGGAACCGGCGAAGGCCCCGTCAGAGGGCCTCGCCTCTTCGGGAGGTACCCATGTCCAATACCGTCAATCGGCGTGTCGCGCCGACAAAAGACCTGCTTGATCCCATCGAAATCGCCAGCCGCGATGAAATCACCGCGCTCCAGACCGAGCGCATGGCCTGGTCGCTTCGCCACGCCTACGACAATGTGGAGCATTACCGCAAGAAGTGTCAGGACAAGGGGGTTCACCCCGATCACTTCAGGCGTTTGGCGGACCTGGCCAAGTTCCCCTTCACCACCAAGGCCGATCTGCGCGACACCTACCCCTTCGGCATGTTCGCCGTGCCCATGGACGACGTGGTTCGCGTCCATGCCAGTTCCGGCACCACCGGCAAGCCCACCGTGGTCGGCTACACCAAGAACGACATCGACGTCTGGGCTACCGTCATGGCGCGATCCATCCGCGCCGCCGGCGGCCGCCGCAGCGACAAGTGCCACGTCTCCTATGGCTATGGCCTGTTCACCGGCGGGCTCGGCGCCCATTACGGCGCGGAAAAGCTGGGCTGCACCGTGATCCCCATGTCGGGTGGGCAGACGGAAAAGCAGATCCAGCTGATCATGGACTTCAAGCCCGAGATCATCATGGTGACCCCCAGCTACATGCTGGCGGTGGCCGACGAAATGGACCGGCAGGGCATCGATACCAGGACCTGCCCGCTGCAGATCGGCATTTTCGGCGCCGAACCATGGACGGGAGCCATGCGCGAGGAGATCGAGAGCCGCATGGGCATTGAGGCGGTGGACCTCTATGGCCTGTCCGAGGTCATGGGCCCCGGCGTCGCCTGCGAATGCGTCGAGACCAAGGATGGCCTGCATCTGTGGGAGGATCACTTCTATCCCGAGATCATCGACCCCCATACCGGCGAAGTGCTGCCCGACGGCGCCATCGGCGAACTGGTGTTCACCAGCCTGACCAAGGAGGCGCTGCCCATCATCCGCTATCGCACCCGCGACCTCACCCAGCTGCTGCCGGGCACCGCCCGGACCATGCGGCGCATGGGCAAGATCACCGGGCGCTCCGACGACATGCTGATCATCCGCGGAGTCAACGTCTTCCCGACCCAGATCGAGGAGCTGATCCTGAAGGACCCTCGCCTGTCGCCACATTACCAACTGGAGGTCACCCGCGAGGGCCACCTCGACGCGGTGACGGTCAATGTGGAGGTGCGCGTCGACGAGGCCTTCGACGACTATTCTCTCGAGGTCGCCGCCAAGGACCTGCAGCATCACATCAAGAGCTATATCGGAATCAGCACCCAGGTGAACGTGCTGGAGCCCAACTCCATCGAACGTTCGTTGGGCAAGGCCCGGCGGGTGATTGATAAGCGGCCGAAGGCGTAGGAGAAGGCCCCCGGCCGAAACCGGGGGCACCCACCTTCACATGGGCGACAGGCCCAGCTTGCCGAACAGGCTCTTGTCCTTGCCGGGGGCGGCGTTCTTGGCGGTCAGCAGCTTCTGGCCGCAGAACACCGAATTGGCCCCGGCGAGGAAGCACAGCGCCTGCATCTCCTCGGTCATGCCCTCGCGACCGGCCGACAGGCGGACGAAGGACTTTGGCATCATGATCCGCGCGGCGGCGATGGTGCGAATGAAGTCGAAGGGATCGGGGCGCTCGGCATCGGCCAGCGGCGTGCCGGCGATGGGGATCAGCAGGTTTATGGGCACGCTGTCGGGATGCTTGGGCATGTTGGCCAGGGTCTGGAGCATGCGGGCCCGGTCGATCCGGCCCTCGCCCAGGCCGACGATGCCGCCGGAGCAGACATGCAGGCCGGCATCGCGCACCACATCCAAGGTATCCAGGCGATCCTGGAAGGTGCGGGTGGTGATGACCTCGGAATAGTGCTCGGGGCTGGTATCGATATTGTGGTTGTAGTAGTCGAGGCCGGCTTCCTTCAGGCGCTGGGCCTGCCACTTGTCCAGCAGGCCGAAGGTGGCGCAGGTCTCCATGCCGAGCGACTTGACCCCTTCGATCATGGCCACCGCCACCTCGAAATCGTCGCCCTTGGGGCCGCGCCAGGCGGCACCCATGCAGAAGCGGGAGGCGCCGTCTTCTTTGGCCTGGCGGGCGGCAGCGACCACCTCCTCCACCGCCATGAGCTTTTCCTTCTCCAGGCCGGTGGCGTAATGGGCGCTTTGCGGACAGTAGGAACAGTCCTCGGGGCAGGAGCCGGTCTTGATGGAGATCAGCCGCGACACCTGAACCCGGTTGGGGTCAAAATGGGCGCGGTGCACGGTCTGGGCCTGGAACATCAGGTCATTGAACGGCAGCGCCAGCAGCGCCTCCACCTCCTCGGTGGTCCAATCGTGGCGAAGGGTGTCGCGGTCATCCGCCTTGGTCTTCACTGCCTGAACCGTCACGGGCCGAATCCTTATCCTGCATCGCGGGGTCCGCACTGTAGTGCCTCGTTCGCAAGCTTTGCAACAGGAGCGAAAACCCGATATGACCACCCGACCATGAACGGACTGGACGATACCATCCTTCGATTCCTCGCCGGGCTCGACGCGGCCGGGCGACGCAGGACTCTGCGACCGGTGGAGCCGCTGCCGGGCGGGCGGGTGCGAGTGCGCGGGCGAGAGCTGCTCAACTTCTCGTCCAATGACTATCTCGGCCTGACCCGCCATCCCCAGGTGGTGGAACGGGCGCGACGCTGGGCCACAGAATTCGGTGCCGGCAGCGGCGCGTCCCGCCTCGTCACCGGCCATCTCGCCGCCGTAGATGCCATCGAGACCAAGATCGCCAAGGCCAAGCAGGCCGAAGCCGCCCTGATCCTGGCCAGCGGCTGGCAGTGCAATGCCTCGGTACTGCCGCCGCTGCTGGACAAGGCCTTGTGGGGAGCCGAACCACTGGTGCTGGCCGACAAGCTGATCCATGCCAGCCTGATCGCCGGTCTGGACCTGAGCGGCGCCCGGCGTATCCGCTATCGCCACGACGATCTCGGTCATCTGGAGGACCTGCTGAAGGCCCATGCCGACCGGCCGGGGCCGCGCTTCATCGTCAGCGAGACGGTATTCAGCATGGATGGCGATGCCACCGATGTGGCGGCGCTGGCCGAAATCGCCCGGCGCTGGAACGCCTTCCTCTATCTCGACGAGGCCCATGCCACCGGTGTGCTGGGGCCGGAGGGCTTCGGTCTCACCCCCGGCCACGGCGTCGAGCTGGCCATGGGCACCTTTTCCAAAGCCATGGGCAGCTTCGGCGCCTATGTGGCCTGCTCGGCCCCGACCCGCGAATACCTCATCAACCGCGCCTCGGGACTGATCTACGCCACGGCGGTACCGCCGGCAGTGCTGGGCGCCATGGACGCCGCCATCGATCTGGTACCGACCCTGGGGCCGGAGCGCGCCCATCTGGACCGCATCGCCCGCCGGCTGCGGGAGAAACTTCAGGCGGCGGGGCTGGACACCGGGACCTCGACCACCCAGATCGTTCCGCTGATCCTGGGCGACGAAGCCCGCACACTCCAGGTGGCCAAGGCCCTTGAAGACAGGGGAATTCTGGCCATCGCCATCCGCCCGCCCACCGTTCCGGCCGGCACCAGCCGCATCCGTTTCGCCCTGTCGGCGGTGCATTCCGACGCCGATATCGATCACCTGATCGCCGCCGTGCTGGAAGCGGTGGAGGAGAGTCCATGAGCGACCGCAGGGAGCGCGGTGCCCCCGTCGGCAAAGCCGACAGATCGGAATTGTGCGCCTGCGCGCACGGGGAGGCGCCCGGAGCGAAGCGGAGGAGCCAAGGGCGCGGATGCGCCCGCCCGGCGTTTGAGGAACAAAGAACATGAGCCCCCCCATTCTTGCCGTCCACGGCTGGGGCTTCGACGCCTCGTTCTGGACGCCCATGCTCCAGCGCCTGCCCGATTTCAAGGTCGAGCGGGTGGATATGGGCTTTCGGGGCGAGCCGGTCGTTCCCAAGGTGGCGCGGCCGCTGATCGTGGCCCATTCCATGGGACTGGCCTGGGCGTTGGCCAATATCCCGCGCCCCTGGTCGGGCGTCCTGGCCATCAACGCCTTTTCCCGCTTCACCCGCTCGGCCACCTTCGTGGAGGGAGTACCGCCGCGCATGTTGGAGCGCATGCTGGCCCGCTTCACCGCCGCTCCCGCCGAAGTGACCTCCGAATTCCTGACCCGCTGCGGCATCGATACGCCCGAGGTGAGCACCATCCGGCCCGAACCGTTGAGGAAGAGTCTGATCTGGCTGACCGGCTGCGACGAACGGACCGCCATGAAGATGCTGAATTGCCCGATTCAGGCCCTGGCAGGAACCCAGGACCCCATCGTATCCCAGGCCATGAGCATCGCCAGCTTCCCCCCGGAATGCCTCGTCCTGGCCGATGGCGGCGGCCATCTGCTGCCGCTGACCCATCCCGACTGGACTGCGTCGCAATTGCGCGCCTTCGCCGCGAGGCTCAGATGGTAGCCGACCGCAAAGACATCATCGCCAACGCCTTTACCAAGGCCGCGGCCCGCTACGAATCGGCGGCCCAGGCCCAGGAGACGGTGGCCGGGCGCCTCGCCGCCGCCCTGCCGCCCCTGGCCGAGGGAACCAGGGTGCTGGAAGTAGGCTGCGGCACCGGCTTACTGACGCGGCACCTGCTGGCCCGGCTGCCGGCCTCCGCGACCCTGCTGGCCAGCGATCTCAGCCCCGGCATGATCGCCGCCGCCTCGGCCGCCCTCGCCGATCCCCGGCTGTCCTTCGCCGTCATGGATGCCGAAGCACCCGAGACGGCCGGCAGCTTCGATCTTATCGCCTCTTCGTTGGCTGCCCAGTGGTTCACCGATCTGCCCGCCACCCTGGCCGGACTGGTGGACCTGCTGCGGCCGGGCGGCACCCTGCTGCTGGCCACCCTGGGGGCCGATACCTTCGCCGAGTGGCGGGCCGCCCATATCGCCCTGGATGTGGAAAGCGGTGTTCCCGACTATCCCAGTGCCGGCACCCTGGCGGCCATGCTGCCGGGCGCCCGCGTGGAGTCCTGGCCCTTCACCCTGCCCTATCCCGATGCCAGGGCCTTTCTCGCCAGCCTGGCGGCCATCGGCGCCACCACCCCCCGGCCCGGCCACCGGCCGTTACCGGCCGGAACGCTGCGGCGCGTCATGACTTCACTGGGCAGGCCCTGCGCCATGACCTGGGATGTGTTGTTGCTCCGCGTCACCACGCAGGCCTCCTTGCCATGAGGGGAGTGTTCGTCACCGGCACCGATACCGATGTGGGCAAAACCCTGGTCTCGGCTTGGCTGGCCCAGAATTGGGCTGCCGATTACTGGAAGCCGATCCAGACCGGAGCCGCCGACACCACCGATTCGGCGACGGTGGAGCGTCTGGCGCCCGCCGCCCGGATTCATCCGGAGGGCATCCTGCTCCAGGCGCCGCTGTCGCCCCATGACGCCGCGAAGCGCGAGCGCACCCGCATCGACCTCTCCGCCCTGGAGCCGCCCCGCACCCATGCGCCGCTGGTGGTCGAAGGCGCCGGCGGGGTGATGGTGCCCATCAACGAGACGGCGTTGATGATCGACCTGATGGCGCGGCTGGGCCTGCCGGTGGTGGTGGTGGCGCGTTCCGGCCTGGGAACCATCAACCATACCCTGATGACGCTGGACATGCTGCGGCGGCGGCAGGTGCCGCTGCTGGGGGTGGTGATGAACGGCCAGCGCAACCCCGGCAACCGCCAAGCCATCGAGCATTTCGGCGGCGTGCCGGTGCTGGCCGAAATTCAGCCTCTGCTGGCTGTCACCGCTTCCATGCTTGCCAGCCTGCCGCCACCGGCCTTCTCCTGCCCGGGATGACACCATGACTCTTTCTTACGACGAGCTTCGCGCCCTGGATGCACGCCATGTCTGGCATCCCTTCACCCAGGCCGGCACCGCCCCGCCGGCCATCCTGGCGCTGGGGGCCAAAGGCGCCACCATCACCGCCGCCGATGGCCGCGACTATCTCGATCTGGTGTCGTCGTGGTGGGTCAACCTGCACGGCCACGCGCACCCCGCCATCGCCAAGGCCATCGCCGATCAGGCGGCCCGCCTGGAACAGGTGATCTTCGCCGACTTCACCCACGAGCCGGGAGCCCGGCTGGCGGCCCGGGTCTGCCGACACCTGCCCGGCGACCTCAACCGGGTGTTCTATTCCGATGACGGCTCCACGGCCGTGGAGGTCGCCCTCAAACTGGCGCATCAGTACTGGCGCAATCTGGGCCAGCACAAGGACGTCTATATCGCCTTCGAGGGCGGCTATCACGGCGATACCGCCGGCGCCATGTCGGCGGGACACTCCTCGGGCTATTTCAGCGCCTGGAAGGAAATGCTGTTCCCGGTGGAGACCGCGCCATTCCCCGCCACCTGGGACGACGATTCCGAGGTCGAGGCCAAGGAGCAGGCGGCGCTGGATGCGCTGGACCTGATTTTCGCGCGTCACCCCGATCGGGTCTCGGCGGTGATCATCGAGCCGCTGATCCAGGGCGCCAGCGGCATGCGCATGTGCCGGCCCGGCTTCCTGGTCAAACTGGCGGCCCGGGTCAGGGACGCCGGCGCCCTGCTGATCTTCGACGAGGTGATGACCGGGTTCGGCCGCACCGGCGACATCTTCGCCTGTACCAAGGCCGGGGTGGTGCCCGACCTGATCTGCCTGTCCAAGGGGCTGACCGGCGGCTTCGTCGCCATGTCCATGACCGTGGCCCGCGACGAGATCTTCGAGGCCTTCAAGGGCCAGGACCTCAGCCGCGCCTTCCTGCACGGCCATTCCTACACCGCCAATCCGCTGGGCTGCGCCGCCGGCCTGGCTTCGCTCGACCTGCTGGAGGCGCCCGAGTGCCAGGGGCGGATCGCTGCCATCGAGGCCCGGCACCGCCACCGCCTCGACCGCCTCAAGGGCCGGAGCAATGTCAGCCATACCCGCCTCACCGGCACCATCGCCGCCCTGGACGTGGGCGGCGGTGGCCAGGGCTATGCGGCCGATATCGGCCCCAGAATGAAGGCCGCCTTCCTCGAACGCGGACTGCTGATGCGTCCGCTGGGCAATGTGCTTTACCTGCTGCCGCCCTACTGCATCACCGATGCCGAGTTGGAGCGCGCCTGGGACGCGGTGGAAGAGGTGCTGGACGGACTGTAATACCGGCCAGCGCTCGAACTCATCCCGAGCGCAGCCGAGGGATCTCCGCCTGGAACGCCGGTGCTCGTTCTGGAAAGCCGCGCCAGAACGAGATCCCTCCTCCCGGTGGTCGTCCTGGATGACAAGTCCGTTCAAGGGCTCGGCGGTATGATTCAGAGCGTGCCGATCTGGTTAACGCAGACACCCACTCCCTATTGAGATCGCGCGGAGCTGCGTCGCGACCGCCTGATCGACCGAAACTGCCCCGTATGCGTCATTCGGCTGGGCGCCCCCCAAAATGGGGTATCCCAAAGGGCTAGGATTGCAGTACGCTTTTGTATGGAGCGGAGGCGACCAGCGAACAAATTATGTGCAAATTGCGAAAATATATCAGTGGCCTTCTGTCCAGATACACCGGGCGCGAAGGGGAACTCCAGGGCCTTGTCGATGCCCGAACGAACACGCTACGGCAAAGCGAGGAGCGCTATCGCGGACTGGTGCAGTCGCAGAGGGACTTCGTGGTGCGGATGGACCTGGGCGGTCGCTTCCTCTTCGTCAACGACGCCTTTGCCCGTGCCCTCGGCCGCGACGCCCAGTCGATGATCGGCGACGACTGGCGAAACCTTATCCATCCCAACGACATTGCCGCCACCGGCGCGGACATCGCCCGGGCGGTGGCGCCGCCGAACTACCGCGCCACGGTGGAGAACCGGTTGCTGGTGGCCGGTCCGACGCTGTGGGTGGCCTGGGAGGGCTGCGCCATCTTCGACGTCGATGGCCAGCCGACGGAAATGCAGGCAGTCGGCCGCGACATCACCGAGCGGAAAAAAATGGAATTGGAACTTCGCAAAACGTCATCATCCCTGCGCGCTTTAGTGAACGGCATTCCTGACTTGGTGTGGGTTAAGGATAATGATGGTGTTTACACAACATGCAACCCAGAATTTGGGCGTTTTTTTGGTGATAATGAGAAGAACATCATCGGCAAGACTGACCATGACTTTGTCGATAGGGAGTTGGCCGACTTCTTCCGCCAGAAAGACCGGAACGCGATGGAAGCCGGTTCAGCTTGCAAAAACGAGGAATGGATAACCTATAGAAGTGACGGCCACAGGGTCTTGTTGGAGACGATAAAAACACCGATCCATTCGTCGTCCGGTGACATCGTCGGCATTCTTGGCATCGGCCGGGATATTACCGAGCGCAAGAAGGCAGAGGAGACGGTGCGGGCCAGCGAGGAGAAGCTGAGGGGGTTGTTCGAACTCTCCCCCCTGGGTATCGCGCTGACCGACATGAAGGGCAGATATGTCGAGTTCAACGAGGCGCTTAGACGAATCTGCGGTTATTCGGACGAAGAACTGAGGACGCTGGATTATTGGGCCCTCACCCCCAAGAAATACGAGATGGACGAGGCCCGCCAATTGGCCTCTCTGGAAAGGACCGGGCGCTACGGCCCCTACGAAAAGGAATACCGCCGCAAGGACGGCAGCCTAATCCCGTTGCGGCTCAACGGCATCTTGCTGAAGGGAGAGAACGGCGTCAGCTACATTTGGTCCATCATCGAAGACATCTCCGAACGGCGGCACAATGAGGAGATCGTACGTCAACAGAGCGCAGACCTGCACCGCTCTAACGCCGAGCTTGAGCAGTTCGCCTATGTCGCCTCGCACGATCTTCGCGAGCCGCTGCGCATGATCAGCAGTTATATCGCGATTCTGGAAAAGCGGTATGGCGACTTGTTTGACGCCGACGCCAAGGATTTTATCTACTTCGCCAAGGATGGGGCGAAACGGATGGATCAAATGGTCCTGGACTTGCTTGATTTCTCGCGGGTCGGGCGCATGAGCGATCCGTTCGCGGCGCTTTCCTTGAAGGAGGTAATCGACACCGCCATCGGTGACCTCAAACTCACGATTGAGGAAACTTCGGCTGAAGTCGTTTCCTCCAATAATCTACCGACAGTGACCGGTTCCAGGGGGGAATTGATCCGACTGGTGCAGAACCTTATTGGCAACGCCTTGAAATACCGCCACCCGAACCGTTCCCCCTGGGTTTCCATCACTGTGGCTTCCGAAAACGCCGAACTGGTCCTGTCGGTTTCTGACAACGGGATCGGCATTGACCCCGAGTATTTCGAGCGCATCTTCAACATCTTCCAGCGCCTTCACACGCGGGAAAAGTATGATGGGACGGGGATTGGTCTGGCCGTGTGCAAGAAGATCGTCGAACACCATGGAGGCCGAATTTGGGTCGAGAGCAAACCCGGTCAGGGCAGCACCTTCTCCTTCACCCTACCAGCGGCCACATGATCAAGGTCTGCGCCGCCGATGTCTAGCAGGCTGTTGAAGACGCGATTTTGGCCCGCTCCACCCTTCGAGACAGCCGCTTCGTGGCTTCCTCAGGATGAGGATACGGCATTGAAAACAAAGACCTCATGCTGAGGAGGCCGCCGATAGGTGGCCGTCTCGAAGCATCCTCGCCGCCAGGAGACGTCCTTTTTTAGCAGCCTGCTAGTCCGGGTGGGCACGGTTCAGATCACCTTGACGATGTATTCGTAACGGGAGAACCAGCCCCCCGGGTTCACGGTCTCGATGGTGATGAAATCGAGGCCGGTATAGCCGGCATTCGGCTTGTAATACAAAATCACCGCCGGGATTTTCTTCTTGTTGCAGGCCGACCGGATATTCTCGGCAGGGAAGCTGGCGAAATCCTTGCCCCGCTCGGTGGTGAATTGGCCATGTTGCGGCGCCTTCACCACCTTGACGAAGGAATAGCCGATGCTGGTACAGTCGGGATTGACCGACATGACACTGCCGATC
>Ga0265313_10002736_pt1 | contig 14894 bp, 14 predicted proteins | sample 4123metaG_FD_203122 | JGI IMG/M metagenome (GOLD analysis project Ga0265313, IMG submission 203122) | Rhizosphere microbial communities from Carex aquatilis grown in University of Washington, Seatle, WA, United States - 4-1-23 metaG | ecosystem: Host-associated > Plants > Roots > Rhizosphere >...
GGCGCTGTTCTTCCTGGTCATGACCGTTGGCGGCATCGGCTTTGTGCTGCTGGAGCCCCGGATTGAGGGCCTGCACCAGCTCTTTTCCGATCCCCCGCGAGTGGCCCAACCGCCCCCCGACCAGCAGATCCACCTGGCCCCCGGCGAGCAGGAAATCCGGCTTTATGCTGGCAAGCCCGCCGCCCCGCCGCCCCCGAAGAAATAGGGCTCTCGGCTTGAATTCGGGGCGGCCCCGGCGTACATAGCCGCCATCCCAAACAACAAGATCTGTTGTGTGGCGGTCGTAAAGACCGCCGCGGGCAAGAGGCTTTGATTTGACCGTTACCGCCGTCGCGCGCCTGGAACCGATCTTCGAACCCGTCATCGAACATGCCGGGTTCAAGCTGGTGCGCCTGCGGCTGATGGGCGGGGCGGCGCAGACCCTGCAGGTGATGGCCGAACGGCCTGACGGCAGCATGAACGTGGAAGACTGTGCAGCGCTTTCCCGCGCCCTGCTCGACTTCATCGAGAAGGAAAACCCGATCGAGGGCGAGTATGAGCTGGAAGTCTCCTCGCCCGGCATCGACCGCCCGCTGACCAGGCCACAGGACTTTTCGCGCTGGAGCGGCCATGAGGCCAAGCTCGAACTCGACGGTCTTTACGAAGGCCGCAAGCGCTGGCGTGGGCTGGTGCTGGGGCTGGACGGCGCCGATGTCGTCATCCGCGCCGACAACAAGGACATCCGCTTTCCCTTTCGCAGCGTCCTCAACGCGAAGCTCGTGCTTACCGACAAACTGATCCAGCAAGACTTGAAAGCCCGCAAGACGGCCCCCGAAGCGGCCGCGAATGCGGACGCGACAACTTAGAAAAGACTCAGGAGAGAATAATGGCTATTTCCGCCAATCGGCTTGAATTGCTGCAGATCGCCGACGCTGTCGCCCGCGACAAGTCGATCGACAAGCAGGTCGTGCTAACCGCCATGGAAGAGGCGATGCAGCGCGCCGCCAAGGCCCATTACGGCAGCGAGAATGACATCAAGGTCGATATCGACCCCAAGACCGGCGAAACCCATGTCTCGCGCTATCTGCATGTCGTGGAACTGGTGGAGAACGACAAGACCGAGATCGCCCTTGTCGACGCCCGCCGCCGCAATCCCGACGCCCAGATCGGCGACATCATCGCCGAGACCCTGCCGCCAGTGGAATTCAACCGCGTCAACGCCCAGAACGCCAAGCAGGTGATTGTGCAGAAGGTGCGCGACGCCGAGCGCGAGCGCCAGTATGACGAATACAAGGACCGCATCGGCGAGATCGTGCACGGCCAGGTCAAGCGCAGCGAGTTCGGCTCGGTGGTGGTGGATCTTGGCAAGGCCGAAGGCGTGGTCCGCCGCGACGAGATGATCCCGCGCGAGTCTTTTCGCCCCGGCGACCGCATCCGCGCCTATATCTACGATGTGCGCCGCGAAGCGCGCGGGCCGCAGATTTTCTTGTCGCGTTCGCATCCTGATTTCATGCGCCGCCTCTTTGCCCAGGAAGTGCCGGAAATCTATGACGGCGTGATTGAGATCAGGGCCGTGGCCCGCGATCCCGGCAGCCGCGCCAAGATCGCTGTCATCTCCAAGGATTCCTCGATTGATCCGGTCGGCGCCTGCGTCGGCATGCGCGGCGTGCGCGTGCAGGCGGTGGTGCAGGAACTGCAGGGCGAACGCATCGACATCATTCCGTGGTCGGCCGAAGCCGCCACCTTCATCGTCAACGCCCTGGCCCCCGCCGAAGTCACCAAGGTGGTGCTGGACGAGGACACCAACCGCGTCGAAGTGGTGGTGCCCGATGAGCAGCTCAGCCTGGGTATTGGCCGGCGCGGCCAGAATGTGCGTCTCGCCTCCCAGCTCACCGGCTGGCAGATCGACATTCTCACCGAAGCCGAGGAATCGGAGCGCCGCCAGAAGGAATTCAACGAGCGTACGGCGCTGTTCATGGAATCGCTGGATGTGGACGAGACCGTGGCCCAGTTGCTGGCCTCGGAAGGCTTCGCCACCATCGAGGACGTCGCCTATGTTGATCTGCCCGAGCTTTCCCAGATCGAGGCCTTTGACGAAGAGACGGCGCAGGAACTGCAGAACCGCGCCATCGAGTTCATCGAAGCCCGCAACAAGGAAATGGATGACAAGCGCCGGGCGCTGGGCGTCACCGATGAGGTGCTGGAAGTCGAAGGTATCACGCCGCAACTGGCGGTGGCACTGGGCGAGCACGAGATCAAGTCGCTGGAAGACCTGGCCGGCGCCGCCACTGACGACCTGATCGGCTATTACGAGCAGAACAAGGAAAAGGAACGCGTGCGCATTCCCGGCGCCCTGGAAGGCTTCAATCTCACCGCCGACGACGCCAACGCCATCATCATGAAGTCACGCGTCAAGGCGGGCTGGATCGAGGAACTGCCCGTCGCGGTTGAAGAAGAAGCCGTCGGCGAGGAAGGGGCTCCGGAGGCCTGATGGTGGCAGCGGCGAAGATCGTGGAAGAAGCGGAGGACGATGATATGCGCGAGCGCCGCGATATCGTCTCGGGCGAAGTGCTGCCTGAAAACCGCATTATCCGCTTCGCCTTCGCGCCCGATGGCAGCGTGGTTCCCGATGTCGCCGCCAAGCTGCCGGGCCGCGGCGCCTGGGTGGCGGCGTCCAAGGCCGCCATTGCCACCGCGGTGGAGAAGAAACTGTTCGCCAAGGCCGCGAAAGCAAATGTGTCGGCCGACAGCGAGCTGCCCGCGCGCACCGAAGCCGCGCTGGTCGCCCGCATGATCGGCGATCTCGGCCTGGCCCGGCGTTCCGGCGCACTGGTGCTGGGTTTCGACAATGTGCTGCGCCAGCTTGAAGGGCCCAAGCCGCCCAAGGTGCTGATCGAAGCCATGGACGGTTCGAAGGACGGCAAGCGCAAACTCTATGCCTCCGCCCATCGGCTGGAGCTGGAATGCCCGGTGATCGAGACGCTGACCAGCGCCGAATTGGGCTTGGCGCTGGGACGCGAGAATGTGATACATGCCGCCGTCCAACCGGGCGGCCTGGCTGACCGTCTAACCTTTGATGCGGAACGGCTTTCTGGCTTCCGCACTGTTCCTGGGCACGAAAGCCCGCGAGCGAACACGAGCAAAAACGAAAGCCCGCGAGCGACCGCGGGCAAAACCGAAAGTAAGCCATGAGCGATACCGACGAAACCAAGCGCCCGGCCAAGACGCTTTCGCTGAAGAAGACGGAAACCTCCACCGTCAAGCAGAGCTTCAGCCATGGCCGCACCAAGGCGGTGGTGGTGGAGAAGAAGCGCTCCGCTGCCCCGCCTGCCGCCGCCACGGCCAAGCCCGCGGCCAAGGTTTCGGCCAAGGCCGAAGCGAAGGCGCCCGCGCCTGAAGTCAAGACGCCCGAGGCCAAGACGGCCGCGCCCGCCCGCGGCGTGGTGCTGCGCCAGCTTTCCGACGAGGAAAAGGCGCGCCGCGCCACCGCCCTGGCCGACGCCAAGGTTTCGGACGCCGAGGCCCGCAAGATCGCCGAGGCCGACGGCCGCCGCCGCGCCGTGGAAGAAGAGCAGCTCAAGGTCGAGCGCGCCGCCGCCGAGAAACGCAAGGCCGAGGAAGAGACGCGCAAGGCCGCCGATGACCTCGCCAAGAAGCGCGCCGAGCAGGAAGCCGCACGCCGCCTCGAAACCCCCGCCGCCGGCGAGGCCCCGCGCCGCCGGATGGAATCGGAGGAAGAGGAAGAGAGCAAGAAGCCCGGAAAGCCCGGCGCTCCCAAGGCGCCGCCGCCGAAAAAGGCCGTGGCCGATGGCGAACGCCGCCGCGGCAAGCTTACCGTCACCCGTGCCCTGGCCGGGGACGATGAACGGGTGCGGTCTGTGGCGGCCTATAAGCGCCATCTGCAGCGCGTCAATAAGGTTCATCAGGCTCCGGCCGGCCCCGCTGGTCCGCGCGACATCATCGTGCCGGAAACCATCACCGTGGCTGAACTGGCCAACCGCATGGCGCGCCGCACCGTCGATGTCATCAAGGTGCTGATGAAGAACGGCATGATGGCGACGCCCAGTGACGTGATTGACGCCGATACCGCCGAGCTGGTTGCTACCGAGTATGGCCATGTCGTCAAGCGCGTCGCGGAAAGCGACGTTCTCGAAGGCCTGACAGGTACCGTGGACGACGCGGCGGAAATGACCCCGCGCGCGCCGGTGGTGACGATCATGGGTCATGTCGATCACGGCAAGACCTCGCTGCTCGACGCCCTGCGCAAGACCGATGTCGTGTCGGGCGAAGCCGGCGGCATCACCCAGCATATCGGCGCCTATCAGGTGGCGCTGAAGTCGGGCCAGAAGATCACCTTCCTCGACACCCCCGGCCATGCCGCCTTCACGGCGATGCGTTCGCGTGGCGCCAAGGTCACGGACATCGTGGTGCTGGTGGTGGCGGCCGATGACGGCGTCATGCCCCAGACGGTGGAAGCCATCGCCCATGCCAAGGCGGCGGGCGTTCCGATCATCGTGGCGGTGAACAAGGTCGACAAGGGCGACGCCAATCCCACCCGGGTCAAAACCGAACTGCTGCAGCATGAAATCCAGGTCGAAGACCTAGGCGGCGAGATCCAGGCGGTGGAAGTCTCGGCCACCAAGCAGATCAACCTCGACAAGCTGGAAGAAGCCATCCTGCTGCAGGCCGAACTGCTCGACCTCAGGGCCAATGCCGGCCGCGCCGCCGAAGGCGCGGTGATCGAGGCCAAGCTCGACAAGGGCCGCGGCCCCGTCGCCACTGTGCTGGTGCAGCGCGGCACGCTGCGGGTCGGCGACATCGTCGTCGCCGGCGCCGAATGGGGCAGAGTCCGCCTGCTCGCCAATGAACGCGGCGAGTCGGTGCAGTGGGCCGGCCCATCCACGCCCATCGAAGTGCTGGGCCTGTCGGCGGCGCCGGATGCCGGCGACGAAATGGTGGTGGTGGAAAACGAAGCCCGTGCCCGCGAAGTCGCGGAATACCGCGCCCGCAAGCGCCGCGAATCGCGCCAGGCTTCCAATTCGCGCCAGACCCTCGACCAGTTGCTCAAGACCCGCGAAATCGGCGAACGCAAGCTGCTGCCCATCGTGCTCAAGGCCGACGTGCAGGGTTCGGCGGAAGCCATCCAGGGCGCGCTGGCCAAGCTGGAGACCGACGAAGTCGGCGTGCAGGTCCTGCAGGCAGGCGTCGGCGGCATCACCGAAAGCGACGTCATCCTGGCCCATGCCAGCGGCGCGGCGGTGATCGGCTTCAATGTCCGCGCCAACAACCAGGCCCGCGAGCGCGCCAAGCGCGACGGTCTGGAGATCCGCTACTACAACATCATCTACAATGTGGTGGACGACATAAAAGCCGTGCTCTCGGGCATGCTGGCGCCGGAAGTGCGGGAGAAGTTCCTCGGCAATGCCGAAATCCTGGAAGTCTTCACCATCACCAAGGTCGGCAAGGTGGCGGGCTGCAAGGTTACCGAAGGCGTGGTCCGCCGCGGCGCCAAGGTGCGGCTGGTCCGCGACAATGTCGTGATCCATGAAGGCGAGCTTTCGACCCTGAAGCGCTTCAAGGACGAAGTGAAAGAAGTGCAGAACGGCCAGGAATGCGGCATGGCCTTCGCCAACTACCAGGACATGCAGAAGGGCGACGTCATCGAATGCTTTGACGTCGAAACCATCCAGCGCGCGCTGTGAGCTTCGAATGTCTCGTCATCGTTCCCCTCGCGGCGGCGACCGCCGCACCGCTCGTCAGGATGGCCCGCTAGGCCCGTCGCAACGCCAGTTGCGCGTCGGCGAGGCGCTGCGCCACGCCCTGGCCGAAGTGTTGCGCGAGAATGAAATCCGCGATGCCGCCCTGATCGGCGTCTCGGTGACCATTACCCAGGTCAAGCCTTCGCCCGACATGCGCTATGCCACGGTCTATTGCGAACCGCTCGGGGGCGGGAATGCCGATGAGGTGATCGCGGCGCTGAACCGCCACAAGGGCTTTCTGCGCGGCGAGATGGGTCATCGCATCGCCACAAAGTTCACCCCCGACCTGCGCTTTGTGGAGGACCAGTCCTTCGCCGAGGCGCAGAAGATCGAGACCATCCTCAAGTCCGAGCGCGTGCGCACCGACCTGGAAAAGCCCGATCAGGACGAGGATTAGGCCCTTTCACGCTTCAGTAAGGGCCCTCGCGTTAACCTCTCGGCCATCATGGCCCCGCGTCCCAACGACGATTTCCGCCGCCGCCGCTTCGCGCGTTTTCGCGAAATGGTCGAAGCAGTGCAGGCGCAGCGCGGCGCCTGCCGGGTGCTGGATATCGGCGGCCGCCGCGCCTATTGGGACACGCACGGCCAGGGGCTGGACTGGAGCCGCCTCAGCGTCCATTGCATCAATCCCGAAGGAGATTATGGCGGCGAAGCCAATGACCAGATCAGCTTCGCCCGGGGCGACGCCCGCGATCTTTCCGAATATGGCGATCTGAGTTTCGACATCGTCCATTCCAATTCGGTGATCGAGCATGTCGGTCTTTTCGCCGACATGCTGCGCATGGCCCGCGAGGTGCGGCGGCTGGCGCGGCGCTATTTCATCCAGACGCCCAATTACTGGTTCCCCATCGAACCCCATGCCGGCACGCCTTTCCTGCATTGGCTGCCTGAGCCGGTGCGCGCCGGGCTGATCCTCAGGAAACCGCGCGGTTGGATGCGGGGCGCCGACATTGGCGAAGCCACCATGGCGGCGCAAAGCGCCATCCTGCTCACCGGGACGCAGATGCGCTTTCTCTTTCCCGATGCGCAGATCGTGCCGGAAAAGGCCTTCGGCCTCACCAAATCCCTGATGGCGATCCGCTAAAGCTTGCTTCGCCGCCGCCGCTTTGGCAGAAGCCAGCGCATGAGCAGACGCAAGAAGGGTCAGCCGGTCCATGGCTGGGTGATCCTGGACAAGCCGTTGGGCATGGGTTCGACCCAGGCGGTGGCGAAAGTCCGCCACATCTTTGACGCCAAGAAGGCCGGCCATGCCGGCACCCTGGACCCGATGGCTACGGGCATCCTGGCCATCGCCCTGGGCGAAGCGACCAAGACGGTTCCCTTCGCCATGGATTCCGAAAAGGTCTATCGCTTCACCGCGAAATGGGGCGAGAGCCGCGACAGCGACGATGCCGAAGGCGCCGTCACCGGCAGCAGCGACGCCCGCCCCAGCCGGGAGCAGATCGAAGGCCTGCTGCCCCGCTTCACCGGCACCCTGATGCAGGTGCCCCCGGCCTATTCCGCCGTCCGGGTGGGGGGCGAACGGGCCTATGACCTGGCCCGGGACGGGGAGGAAGTGGTCCTGGAGCCCCGCCAGGTCGAGGTCTTCGAGGCCCGGCTGCTGAACGCTGACCGCGACTCGGCCGAGTTCGAAATCCTTTGTGGTAAAGGCACTTACGTCCGGTCCTGGGTCCGCGATATCGCCCTGGCCTTGGGGACTTTGGGCCATGTCACGGCCCTGCGCCGCACCCGCCTTGGGGGGTGGGAAGAAAAAGAGGCGGTGGCGCTGGATACCCTGACCCCTTTTATGCATAGTCCCGCCGCTTTTGCGTATTTAAAGCCCCTTTCGACCGCGCTGGACGGCATCCCTGCGCTGGCCGTGGGGGGTCCAGATACGGTTCGCCTGCGCCAGGGCAATCCCATCCTCATCCGCGCTCCCTTGATGGCGAAGATGACGGGCTTTTCCGGCGGCGAGCTTCAGGGGCAGACGGTTTTCCTCAAGGAGGAAGACGGTTCGCCCGTGGCACTGGCCGAAATCGCCGAAGGAGAACTCCGGCCGTTTCGCGTCTTCAATTTTTCCTGAATTTTCTCTGGCCCCTGATGTCCGAAAGAAAAAAATGATTACCCCCGAACGCAAGCAGGAAGTTATCGCGCAGAACCGGACGGACAAGGACGACACCGGCTCGCCGGAAGTGCAGGTCGCCATCCTCTCCGAGCGCATCACCAACCTCACCGAACATTTCAAGACCCACGCCAAGGACAATCATTCCCGCCGCGGCATGATCCGGATGGTGTCGCAACGCCGCAATCTGCTGGACTATGTGAAGTCCCGCGATGTGAAGCGCTACGAAGCCATAATCGCCAAGCTGGGTCTGCGCCGCTGATTTGCGCGCAAACAGAACAAGCACGGTTTCACGCAAAGTCGTGAAGCCGTGCTTTTGCTTTTGCAGCGGATGAGCCGCGGCAGAAGCCGGTCCCGTAGGGGGACCTGACGACCGGCCCGTACGCAATATGGCGGCGGGCAATGACGAAAGACAAAAATGATGTTCAACGTACACAAGGAAAGCTTCGAATGGGGCGGCCGCACGCTGACCCTTGAAACGGGCAAGATCGCCCGCCAGGCCGATGGCGCCGTGCTCGCCACCTATGGCGAGACCGTGGTGCTGGCCACCGCCGTGGGCGCGCAGAACGCCAAGGAAGGGCAGGACTTCTTTCCCCTCACCGTCAATTACCAGGAGCGCTACTACGCCGCCGGCAAGATTCCGGGCGGCTATTTCAAGCGCGAGCGCGCCCCCACCGAGCGCGAGACCCTGACCTCCCGCCTGATCGACCGCCCCATCCGCCCGCTTTTCGCCGACGGCTTCAAGAATGAAGTGCTGGTGGTGGCGCAGGTTCTCAGCCACGACCTCGAGAACGATCCCGATATCGTCGCCCTGGTTGCCGCCAGCGCGGCGCTGACCTTGTCGGGCCTGCCCTTCATGGGCCCGATCGCCGCCGCCCGCGTCGGCTTCATCAATGGCGAATATGTCCTGAACCCGGCGATCGATTCCTATCCCGACTCCAAGCTCGATCTCGTCGTCGCCGGCACCAGCGACGCGGTGATGATGGTGGAATCCGAAGCCCAGGAACTCAGCGAAGATGTCATGTTGGGCGCCGTGGTTTTCGGCCATGAGCAGATGCAGACCGCCATCCAGGCCATCATCCGCCTGGCCGAGAAGGCGGCCAAGGACCCCCGTCCGGTGCCGCAGGATGTGCATGCCGCCACGCGCAAGGCGATCAAGGCCGCTGCCGGGGCCGATCTGGCCGCGGCGTTCAAGCTGCCAATCAAGTTCGAGCGTCGCGACGCGCTTTCCGCCGTGAAGAAGAAGTATGCCGAACAGTTCGTCGGCGAAGGCGAAGGCAAGGTCGTCGCGAATGTCTATTCCGGCCTGCTGCACGACGTCGAAGCCGATGTGATGCGCAACGCGGTACTGGACACCAAGAAGCGCGTCGATGGCCGCGACCTCACCACCGTCCGCCCCATCCAGGCGGAAGTGGGCATCCTGCCCCGTACTCATGGCTCGGCGCTGTTCACCCGCGGCGAGACCCAGTCGATCTGCGTCGCCACCCTGGGCACCAGCGAGGACGAGCAGTTCGTCGACAGCCTGGAAGGCACCGGCAAGCAGACCTTCATGCTGCACTATAATTTCCCTCCCTACAGCGTCGGCGAAACCGGCCGCATGGGTTCGCCCGGCCGCCGCGAAATCGGCCATGGCAAGCTGGCCTGGCGCGCCGTTCATCCGATGCTGCCGTCCAAGGACCAGTTCCCCTACACGATCCGCGTCGTGTCGGAGATCACGGAATCCAACGGCTCGTCCTCCATGGCCACGGTCTGCGGCACCAGCCTGGCGCTGATGGATGCGGGCGTGCCGCTGACCAAGCCAATCGCGGGCATCGCCATGGGCCTGATCCTGGAAGGCGACCGTTACGCCGTCCTGTCGGACATCCTGGGTGACGAAGATCACCTCGGCGACATGGACTTCAAGGTCGCCGGCACCGAAGACGGCATCACCTCGCTGCAGATGGACATCAAGATTTCCGGCATCACCAAGGAAATCATGAAAGTCGCGCTGGAGCAGGCACAGGGTGGGCGCATTCACATCCTGGGTGAAATGAACAAGGCGCTGACCGGGGCGCGCGCCGAACTGGGCGAACATGCCCCGCGCATCGAGCAGATCAAGATTCCGACCGACAAGATCCGCGACGTGATCGGCACCGGCGGCAAGGTGATCCGCGAGATCGTCGAAAAGACCGGCGCCAAGATCAATGTCGAGGATGACGGCACGGTGAAGATCGCCTCCGCCGACGGCGAATCGATCAAGGCGGCGCTGAAATGGATTCGTTCCCTGACGGCCGAGCCGGAAGTGGGCGAAATCTATGACGGCAAGATCGTCAAGGTGATGGATTTCGGCGCCTTCGTGAACTTCTTCGGCCCCAAGGACGGGTTGGTGCATGTCTCGGAGCTGGCGTCCAAGCGGGTGGAAAGACCTTCCGACGTGGTCAAGGAAGGCCAGCCGGTGAAGGTCAAGCTGCTCGGCTTCGACGATCGCGGCAAGGTTCGCCTCTCGATGAAGCAGGTGGACCAGACCACGGGCGAGGATCTGTCGAAGAAGAAGTCCGACGCTCCCGCCGAGGGCTGATCTGCAGCCTCTGCAATTGTGAAACACCGCCCGCGAGGCTTAGGCTTCGCGGGCGGTTTTCTTTGGAGCGCGCCATGCCGAAGCTCGACCTTGCCAAGGTGCCGGTGCGCACCGGCACCCGTTATCCCCCGCCTTACGACGTGCCCTGCCGCGACCGTCATCGTCTGCAGCTAGGTGATGGCGGCGGATTGAGTCAGTTCGGCGTCAACCTGCTGACGCTCAAGCCCGGCGTCTGGTCCAGCCAGCGGCACTGGCACCGCAAAGAAGACGAGTTCGTCTATATTCTTTCCGGCGAGGTGGTTCTGATCACCGATGCTGGCGAGGAGGCGATGAAGGCGGGCGATTGCGCCGCCTTCCCCGCCAATGACGGCAATGGGCACCATCTGGTAAATCGCTCCAACGCCGACGCGATGCTGCTGGAGGTCGGCACACGCAGCGGCGGCGATTCCGGCGTCTATCCCGATATTGACATGCTGTTTGAGGCGCGCGGCTTCACCCGCCGCGACGGCACGCCTTATTGATCGGCCTTGGTTAACGCGGCGCTGGTCAAACTTGTCCGCGCAAGCTACGGGCGATAAGTTCGACCATATGGCCGTCTTGATGCGCCTTGTCAGTCTTTGCCTGATCGTCACCGCCCTGATGCTGCTGGGCGCGGACGCCGTCACCTCGCTGGAAAAGGGCGGCGACGTCACCGTGCGCTCGCTGGGCGCGGTCTGGGGGCTTATGAGCCAGGGCGGGCTCGACGGCTTCAAGGCCTGGATGCAGAACCATGCCGGCTTCGCGGCGCCGTTTGTCTATTCCTTCCTGGCGCTGCCGGGCTGGAGCGTCACCGGCGTCCTGGGTGTGATCCTGGCTTTCATTTTCGGGCGCAAGTTGGGCCCTGAGTGAGGAGCGGTCGCCGAAGGCGATGAAACCGTCCGGTGGACGGTTTCAAGCAACGAACGCCGCGAGCTCGGCGAGCGGCAGGCATCGGCCACATTAAACCGAACACATGACGCATCTTTCCTCTGCGCTTCAGCGGGGGTTCATCTGCCTCTGGTCTGATGCGGCGGTGAATTTTCGCAAAGGCGTGTCATGACTTCCAAATTCGCAATGGCCTTCGGCGCGACGCTGCTGCTGATGCTGCCGGGTGGGGCGGCGTTCGCGCAGCCGGCGAGCGTGGACCAGGATTCCTTTTACGCCGATCCGGTGTTGTCCGATCCGCCGCTGAAGCCGGAGCATGTCTTCGCCGCCGCCGTCGCCACCGAGGATGTCGCGACGGTAGCCCCGGCGGTGGGCGAGGTGAAACCGGATGATGCAAAGCCTGTGCGCACTTCGAAGAACGCCAAGCCCACTTCAGGCTGCACCGCGCTTAACCCCTGCGCGGTTCCCACGCCTGCGGCGCGCAGCTAGAGGCGCGTTCTTTTGGCCGCCGAGTGCGTCGGCCGTGCTCACGTACGCTAGGTAGGCTCCGCGCGTTGGCACGCTGGCGCTGCCAACCCTGCTCGGACGGCCAAAATCGACGCGCCTTGAATTATGACCTATTGCCGCCCGGGACCCAGAGCACATCACCCACGCCACCGTCATTGGCCAGGCGCGCCATCACAAAGAGATGGTCGGACAGCCGGTTGATATAGGCCAGCGCCTGCGGGTTCACCGCCTCCTTCGCCGCCAGCACCACCATCTCCCGCTCCGCCCGGCGCACAATGGCGCGCGCCAGGTGCAGATGGGCGGCCAGGCGCGAGCCGCCGGGAAGGACAAAAGAGGTGAGGGGGGCGAGCGCCCCGTTCATGGCGTCTATTTCCTGCTCCAGCCGCGCCACCTGCGCTGCTACGATTCGCAGCGCGCCTTCGGCCTTGCGGCTCTCATCGGGGGTGGAAAGGTCCGCTCCCAGGTCGAACAGGTCGTTCTGGATGCGCGCCAGCCGGACGTCGAGATCGGCTTCGGCATCCAGGCGGGCGATGCCGATGGCGCTGTTGGCCTCGTCCACCGCGCCGATGGCGGCGAAGCGCGGATCGGCCTTGGAGCGGCGCGATCCGCCGGTCAGCCCGCTCTCGCCGCCATCGCCGCCGCGGGTGTAGATTTTGTCCAACTTGACCATGGAAATCCCGCCTTGCCCGGCAAATCCTAGCTTGTATGATCCCGGCGACCTATCCCATTCAGAGCCGGAAAATGCCCGTCGAAGCGCCCGAAATCGTTGAAGTCACCACCAGCCGCGTCGCCTGCGATGGCGGCGGCGGCGCGCTCGGCCATCCCAAGGTCTATCTGGAGATGGGCGACGAGAATTTCGTCGAGTGCCCCTATTGCGACAAGCGCTTCGTCCTCAAAGACGGCGCTGGCGGCCATCATTGAGCGCCCTGAAAAAGGGCGATCATCTCTATCTGATTGACGGCTCGGGCTATATCTTCCGCGCCTATCACGCCCTGCCGCCGCTGACGCGCAAGTCCGACGGCCTGCCCACCGGCGCGGTCAGCGGTTATTGCAACATGCTGTGGAAGCTGTTGGAGGACCTCAAGGATGGGGCGCGGCCGACCCATCTGGCGGTGATCTTCGACGCCGGGGAAAAGACCTTCCGCAATGAGATTTATAAAGAATACAAGGCCAACCGCCCGCCGCCGCCGGAAGATTTGATCCCGCAATTTCCCCTGGTGCGCGACGCCACCCGCGCCTTCGGCGTTTCCTGCGTCGATATGAAGGGCTATGAGGCCGACGATCTGATCGCAACCTATGCCCGGCTGGCGCGCGAGGCCGGTGCCCGTTGCACCATCGTCTCCTCCGACAAGGACCTGATGCAGCTGGTCGTCGACGGCAAGGTCGAACTCTACGACACCATGAAGGACCGGCGCATCGCTTCGCCCGAAGTGCTGGAGAAGTTCGGCGTCGCGCCGGACAAGGTGGTGCAGGTGCAGGCCCTGGCCGGCGATTCCACCGACAATGTGCCGGGCGTACGCGGCATTGGCGTCAAGACCGCCGCCGAGTTGATCGGGACTTACGGCGACATCGAAACCCTGATCGCCCGCGCCGCCGAGATCAAGCAGAACAAGCGGCGCGAAACCATCATCGAGAATGCCGAAAACGCCCGCGTCTCCCTGCGGTTGGTTACGCTCGACGACAAGGTGCCGCTGAAGGAGCAGCCGGACGAATTCGCCGTGCGCGAACCGGAGCCGAAGGAGCTGATCGGCTTCCTCAAGGCGATGGAGTTCACTTCCATTGTCCGCCGGGCGGCGGCGCATTTCGAGGTCGAGGACCCGGATGCCATCGCCGCCGACACCAAAGTGGCGCCGCCGCGCGAACCCAAACTGCTGGACCTCATCGCGTCAGTTGATTCAACTGGCGCGCCTTCGCGCGCCGGGGCGGCGCCGAAAGAAGACCCGGCGCTGCGGGCGAAGATCGACCATGACGCCTATGTCACGGTGAGCGATGAAAAGTCGTTGGAGGACTGGATCGCCCGCGCCTATGCCCAAGGCCTGGTCTGTGTCGATACCGAGACCACGTCGCTCGATCCCATGCAGGCGCAGCTTTGCGGCATCTCGCTGGCGGTGCGGCCGGGCGAGGCCTGCTACATCCCCACCGGCCATCGCCGCGGCGACGGGCTGAACTTTGATTTTTCCGACAAGGGCGACGGCAACGAAGCCATTGTGCAACTGCCCGAAGCGGTGGTGCTGAAGAAGCTGAAGCCGCTGCTGGAGGATGATTCCATCCTCAAGATCGGACAGAACCTAAAATATGACGCCCTGGTTTTTCTCCAGCGCGGCATTCGCCTCAATCCGATCGACGACACCATGCTGATGTCCTACACCGTCGAAGGCGGGCTGCACGGCCATGGCATGGACGAGCTTTCCGAACTCCATCTCGGCCACTCTCCCATCGCCTTCAGCGAAGTCACCGGCAAAGGCAAGGACAAACGCACCTTCGATTGCGTCCCCGTCGCCGAGGCGACGAAATATTCCGCCGAGGATGCCGATGTCACCCTGCGCCTCTGGCATATCATCAAGCCCAAGCTGCTGGAGCAGCAGAAACGCTGTGTTTATGAAACCCTGGAGCGCCCTCTGGCGATGGTGCTGGCCGACATGGAACGGGCGGGCGTGATGATCGACCCCGCCCTGCTGCAGAAGCTGTCCAATGATTTCGGCAAGCAGCAGGCCAAGCTGGAAACCGAAATCCACAAGTTGGCGGACCAGGAATTCAATATCGGTTCGCCCAAGCAACTGGGCGAAATCCTCTTCGACAAGATGAAGCTGGAAGGTGGCCGCAAGACCAAGACCGGCGCCTGGTCCACCGACAGCGATGTGCTGGAAGATGTCGCCGCAGGGGGCGTGCCCCTGGCGCAGAAAGTGCTGGACTGGCGCGGCCTGGCCAAGCTGCGCGGCACCTATACCGACGCCCTGCCCGGCTATATTAATCCGAAAACGGGGCGGGTGCATACGTCTTACGCGATGGCTTCGACCACTACCGGACGGCTGGCTTCCACCGATCCCAATCTGCAGAACATTCCGGTGCGCACCGAAGAAGGCCGCCG
>Ga0265313_10002737_pt1 | contig 14890 bp, 14 predicted proteins | sample 4123metaG_FD_203122 | JGI IMG/M metagenome (GOLD analysis project Ga0265313, IMG submission 203122) | Rhizosphere microbial communities from Carex aquatilis grown in University of Washington, Seatle, WA, United States - 4-1-23 metaG | ecosystem: Host-associated > Plants > Roots > Rhizosphere >...
TTCGCGGTCGCGGAATGGGTGTGGCCACCATCGCCAACTGGAGCTTCAACCTGCTCGTGACCGTGTCGTTCCTGGAACTCATCAACGTCCTGGGGCGACCGGGAACCTTCTTCCTCTATGCCCTTCTCACTGTCGCCGCCTTCGGCTTCACTCGGATCCTGGTGCGCGAAACGAAAGGTCGGAGCCTGGAGGACATCGAGGGCGATCTGCGGCCGGTGGAGGTGCGGCCGTGACAAGCGGGAGTTACCGGGAGGGCGTGGGAAACCTGCCACCGCGGTCGGCCTTGCTTGCGGCCTCGATCGTGATGGGCTGGAACTTCGTTTCGGGCTGGTCCCTGATCTGCCGACAGACCGTGGCCCGCCAATGGGCCGAGATGGCCTACCAGCAGGTATAGCCGCCATCGGCGAGCAGGATGCTGCCGGTCACATAGCTCGCGGCATCGCTGGCGAGGAACAGCATGACGTAGGCGATTTCGGATGGCTCGGCGAAGCGCCTCATCGGCGTCATCTCGTGCCACAACTTGACCCACTCGGCATTGTTGAGGCCCCGCTTGGTCATCTCGGTCAAGACATAGCCGGGAGCCACGGCATTGACCCGGATCTTGTGGGGCGCCAGCTCCACGGCCAAGCACTTCACCATCTGGTGCAGTGCCGCCTTGCTGGTGTTGTAGTGGGCCTGGGGCTGGGGCTTGTCGACGATGAAGCCGGAATTGGAGCCGATGGCAACGATGCTGCCGCCGCCGGCCTTGACCATCTGGCGGGCGAAGGCCTGGGCGGCGAAGAACTGGGCGTTGACGTTGACATCCATGACCGCGCGCCATTCCTCGGGCGGGATGTCGAGGGCGTCGGTATTGGGGTTGATGCCAACGCAATTGAAGAGTACGCGCGCCGGACCGAAATCGCGCTCGACCGCTTCCGCCGCCTCCGCCGCCGCCTTGGGATCGGTGAGATCGGCCTTGTAGAACGCCGTCCTGCGCCCGGTCGCAGCGGCAATGTCGCGGGCGGAGGCAACACCTTCCGCCTCCAGCACGTCGATGATTGCGATGTCGGCCCCGACCGCAGCGGCGAGGTCGGCGATGGCACGGCCGATGCCTCGCGCCCCGCCGGTGACGACGGCGAGCTTCCCGTCGAGCCGAAACGCGTCGAGCGGTGTGCCGGAAGGGGAGGATGGGGACGGCATGAACGTGTTCCTCCTGCTAAGGCCTATGAGCCGTCCGCGCCTGCGAACCACGGGGCGAGGCGATGGTAGAGGTCGCGAAAGCGCCGATAGCCTGTGTCATAGACCGCGGCATGGGACCGATTGGGCTCGACCATAAGGCCGCGCCGGACCAGCGCGCTGGCGCCGGCCCAGTCCGAGCTCGCACCAGTACCGATCGCGGCGACCCAGGCGGAGCCAAGACAGGAGCCGGGATGCCCCTCCAGCACCTGCACCTTGAGGCCGATGATATCGGACACGATCTGCATCCAGATGGCACTGGACGAGCCGCCGTCGGAGGCGAGCAGACGGCGGATCGGGTAGCCCAACTCGCGGAAGACCTCGATATGGTGGCGGAAGCCATAGCCCGTGCTTTCCAGCGCCGCGCGCCAGAGATGGGCGGGTCCATGATTGAGGCTGAGGCCGGTAATGGTGCCGCGGGCGAGCGGATCCTGAATCGGGCTCTTCTCGCCAAGGAAATAGGGCAGTACGACGACGCCGTCGCTGCCGGGGGGAATGGCCGCGGCAAGCCGATCCATATGGGCGAGCGGCTCGGATTGGCCGGCGACTTCGCCGGCGGCAAATCCGGCGAGGATCCAGTTCAGCAAAGAGCCGGTCGAGGCCATGCAGCCATTCGGCACGAACCGGCCCGGGATGACGTGGCGATCGAGGAAGATGCGCGCATCCGGCCGCGCCTCGTCGACCGCGATCAGGATGTCCCCGGCGCCGCCGAATTTCAGCAGCACGTCGCCGGCCTCGACCACGCCCGCCGCGTAGGCCGAGGCGACATGGTCGGCGGCGCCGGCCACGACCGGCAGCCCTTCGGGCAACCCGCATTCGGCCGCTGCCGTGGCCGAAACCTGGCCGAGGCGCGCATGGCTCGCCAGAACCGGCGGCAGCGCCGAAGGGGCGATGCCGGCAAGCGCCACGAGATCGGGGGCGATCGCGCCATCGGCCAGATCGACGAAGCCGGCCTCCAGCGCCCAGTTGTGCTCCACCGCGCGCCGGCCGGTCAGCTTCCAATTGATGTAATCGTAAGAGCCGAAGACGGTATCGATGCGGGAGAAGATCTCCGGCTCGTGGCGCCGGATCCAGCGCAGTTTGCTGGCGACGATCTGCTGGGTGATGCCGTTGCCGGTGCGGGCAAGGAAGCGCTTGCCATCGACCTCGCGCGCCAGTTCCTCGACCTCGGCGCCGCAGCGCCCGTCGCTTTGCTGGATGCTGCGGCGCAGGAGCTTGCCCTTCGCGTCCAGCAGCACGACCGCCGGCACCATGCCCGCGACGCCGACGCCGGCAAGCGAGCCGGCGAGCGCCGGCTCCGCCGCCAGCAGCTCCGTGAGGATAGAGCAGGTATTGCGCCACCACTGCTCCGGATCCTCTTCCGCCCAACCCGGATGGAGCGAGACGAGGTCGACATCGCGCGAGGCGATGGCAACGATCCGGTCCGGCAGGTCTATCAGGATGCCGACGGTCGAGGTCGTGCCGATATCGAGGCCAATGATCGCGGGCATAGGGCGCGCCTCAGCGCAAACTCTCGACTTTCTCCATGAAGCGCTTGACCCGGGCCGGATCGACCGCGTTCCAGGTATGGCCATCGACCTTGAAATGGGTGCCGACGATGCAGCCATCGGCCACGCTCAGAACATCTTTCACGTTGTCGATGTTGACGCCGGTATTGGCAAAGACCGGCACCTCCTTGACCGCGGCGCAGACCGCGTTCAGGTCCGATTGCTGGGCCGGCTGGCCGGTGATCGGGCCGGAAACGAGGATCGCGTCGGCGAGCGAGGAGAAAACGGCACTGCGCGCGCGCAGTGCGAGCGGACGCGTGTCGAGAGGGGCGGCGAATTCCGCATTGATGTTGAAGAGCAGCTTCAACTCGCGCACGCCAAGATCGCGCCGCGCCCTCACGGCGCCAGCGCAATCCGGCACCCACAGTCCCATGTCGGAGGCGTAGACGCCGGTGAAGATCTCGCGCGCAAAATAAGCGCCGGTGGCAGCCGCGATGGCGACGCTGGCGACCGGATCCCACAGATAGTTGACGCCGAAGGGGACGCGGATCGAGGGCTTGAGCTGAGTGACGACGGCGCTCATGGCTGCGACGGAGGCGGTCGGCGCCTTCAGCGAATAGGGGCGGTCGTTCTCATTGCCGAACATCACGGCGTCGATGCCACCGCCCTGGAGCGCCTCCAGGTCGGCGGCCGCCCCGTCGGTCAGGGCCTTCATGCCGCCTTTCTCGTCGTAGAGCGGCGTGCCGGGCAACGCGCCGATATGGATCATGCCGATGACGGCCTTTTTCTTGCCCCCGAAGAACTCAAACATGGCTCGGATTCTCCCGAATAGTCGAATAAGTGGGGGGCGGAAGGTCGCTCCCGCGCCTCGGCGCGCTTAGCTGACCGGGCCCGGGCCTGCCACCAGGACGGCCGTCCCCGCCTTGGCGGCAATTTCCTGTATGTGCGGCGGCAGAGGAGCGTCGGTGACGATGGTGCCGACCGCTTCGAAGCCGCAAACCCGCACGAAGGAGCGGCGGTCGAACTTGCTGCTGTCGCACAGCACCACCGTCGCTTTGGCCCTCTGCATGTAGACCAGCTTCACTTCGGCATCCTCTGGCGAATAGTCGTAGAGACCGTGCTCGTCGATGCCGGCGACGCCGATGAAGACCCGGTCCATCCAATGGCTGGTCAGCTGCTGGCGCGTGATGCCGCCGCAAAGCGAGCCCTCGCGCGGGCGGAGCCGGCCGCCGAGCAGAAAAACCTCCGGCAGGACCTGCTGCGGCATCGCCATGATCGTTTGCAGGCTGTTGGTCACGATCTCGATGCCTTCGCGCCCGGCGAGCTCGGCGGCGAGGCAGGCGACCGTCGAGCCGGTGTCGAGTCCTATCGCCTCACCGGCCGAGACCATGGCGGCGGCGGCGGTGGCGATGCGCCGCTTCGCCTCGGGATTGAGTTCGCGCCGGGCGGCATAGGACGGCTCGGTCGGGATGACCGTGGCCGGCGAGGCTATCACGGCGCCGCCATGGGTACGCTGCACCAGCCCGTCGCGCGCGAGCGCTTCCAGGTCGCGGCGCACGGTCATGTCGGAGACGCCGATCTCGCGAGCGATCTCGGCAACGACGACGAAGCCACGTTCGGAAATGCGGCGGTGAAGCGACATGCGGCGCGGTCCGGCTGGCCCAGCCGGTACGGCGCTGTCGGCAGGGACAATGGCGGTCTTTGCCGTGTTCGTCATGATCGGACTCTAGCCGCCATCGAACCGCCGCACAAGACAACCAAACAGCTTATATCGATAAATCTGTTTGAGTATGGCGTTTTGTGTTCAGTCTTGCCCAATTGTCAATCGGATCGAACACCCGACTCAAAGGGCCACCGTCAGAGCAGATATCTCTCCCCGGTCTATAGGGGGTCCATAAGAAGCCAGATTTGTCGTGTTCTTCCAAAGCACCGGCCCCGTCTTGAGAAAGAGCACGACGCCTTGCATTCTGTAATGCATGGCCTACGGGATTGGGCAGCTTGGCCGGCCATTTCTCATAAACCACCACAATCGAACGTGCGATTGTGATTGACTTTGGTTACAGCCGGGTTCCAGCATAGTTGCGCGCAATCTCGGGAAGAGACGGTATGGCGCTTCCGGGTCAGGATCTCGCCGGCAAGACGGCGCTCGTCACGGGCGGGGCGACGGGCATCGGCTTTGCCATCGCCACGGCTTTGACCGAGGCGCGCATGCGCGTGGCCGTCGCCGATCTGAACGCCGAGGTGGCTGCGGCGGCCGCGGCCAAGCTGGACGGCGCCGTCTCCGTCGCCATGGATGTTCGTGACCGGGCGAGTGTCGAGGCAGGGTTCAACGCGGCGGCGGAGAGATTGGGCGGGATCGACCGGCTGGTCGCCAATGCCGGCGTCTCGACCATGCGCCGCGCAGTCGACATCACCGATGAGGAGTGGGAGCAGAATTTCGCGGTCAATACCCGCGGGGTGTTCCTGACCAATCAGATCGCCAGCCGCTATTTCCTCTCGACCGGCCGGAAAGGGGCGATCTGCAACACCGCCTCGCTCGCCGCCAAGGTGGGCGCGCCTTTGCTCGCCCATTACTCGGCCAGCAAATTCGCCGTGGTCGGCTGGACCCAGGCGCTGGCGCGGGAGCTGGCGCCGCGCGGCATTCGCGTCAATGCGGTCTGCCCCGGCTTCGTGCGCACCAGCATGCAGGAGCGCGAGGTGCTGTGGGAAGCCGAGCTGCGCGGGATGACGCCGCAGGCGGTGCGCGCCGATTATGTCGCGCAGACTCCGCTGGGACGACTGGAGGAGGCTGAGGACGTTGCAGGGCTGGTCGTCTTCCTGCTGTCCGATGGCGCCCGCTTCATGACCGGGCAGGCCGTCAACGTGACCGGCGGGGTCTACATGACCTGACGGGCGAGAATCGTGCCGGCGGCTTCAATGCAGAAGCTCGGGCAAAATGAGGGTATCTTTCGAGGCTGATCAATCCATACGGGGAGGGTTTCATGGCAAAACTAAGATCGCTGCTGGCAATGCTGGTCGGGCTGGGCGTCGGCGCCAGCGCCGGCATGACGCTTCCGAAAGCCGCTCAAGCGGCTGACGGTGACACGCTCACCATCTCGGACGCGCAGTTCCTGTGGACCTGCGGCTTCAGCCCGTACAACCCTTCGTCCAACTTCCTTTCGGTTGGCGTGGTCTATGAGACGCTGATGTTCGTGAACACGTTGCAGAACGCGAAGGTCACGCCCTGGCTGGCGACCGACTATGCCTGGAGCGCCGACAACAAGACCCTCACCTTCACCCTGCGCAAGGGCGTCAACTGGACCGACGGCCAGCCCTTCACCGCCGCCGATGTGGTGTTTACCTTCAACCTCCTGAAGAAATACCCGGCCTTCGACCTGAACGCCGTCTGGTCGGCGCTGAGCAGCGTGACGCAAAAGGGCGATGACCAGGTGGTCTTTACCTTCAACGCGCCCTCGGCACCGTATTTCTATTACGTCGCCGACCAGGTCGGCATCGTGTCCCAGCATGTCTGGGGCCAAGTCAAGGATCCCACCACATATCAGGACGCCAACCCGATCGGGACCGGCCCCTACACCATCGCCAAGTGCACGCCGCAGGACGTGAGCTACACGGCCAATCCGAACTACTGGCAGCAGGGGTTGCCCAAGGTTGCCAAGATCGAATATCCGGCCTTCACCACCAACCCGCCGGCGAACGAGGTGCTTTCGAACGGCGAAGCGCAGTGGGGCGGCCAGTTCATTCCGAACCTGAAGGCCGAATACTTGGACAAGGACCCGAGCAACCACTACTGGTTCCCGCCGGTGGTCAACGTCGCGATCTTCGTCAACCAGACCAACCCGCTGCTGAAGGACATCGCGGTGCGCAAGGCGATGGTCTATGCGATCGATCCGGCGCGGGTTGCCATGATCGGCGAATACGGCTACGAGCCCCCGGCCAACCAGGCCGGAATCGTCACCCCGACCTTCGAATCCTGGCTCGACAAGGCGCAGCTGCAGGCGGCCGGCTACGGCTACAATCCGCAGAAGGCGATCGAGATACTGGAAAAGGCAGGCTACAAGCGCGGCGAAGACAATATTTTCGTCTCGCCGGACGGCAAGCCGTTGGACTTCACGATCATCAACCAGAGCGCCTATACCGATTGGGTCGCGGCCTTGCAGGTCGTGGCCCAGCAGTTCGCCGCCGTCGGCATCAAGCTGACAGTCCAGAACCTCGCCGGCAACGATTACAGCGCCAAGCTCTACAACGGCAACTTCGACCTCGCCTATGCCTATGAGGCGGGCGGACCGACGCCCTACTACGAATTCCGGCAATGGCTGTATGGCGCGGGCTCGGCGCCGATCGGCCAATCGGCAGGCACCAACTGGGAGCGCTATCTCAACAAGGACGTGGACAAGCTGATCGACGACTATGCCGCGACGACCTCTCCGACCGAGCAGCAGGCGATCATGACCAAGTTGCAGGCTGTCCTGCTGAACGATGTGCCGGTCATCCCCGTGACCGAGCAAGTCGATTGGGACGAATATTCGACCAAGCAGTTCGAGGGCTGGCCGACGGCCGATGATCCCTATGCTCAGCCCTTCGGCGGCTATACATTCCCGGACTGGGGAGTCGTCATGCTGCATCTTCACGCCAAGTAGCGAGGCGCATGCAGTTGGGGCCTAGAGCAAGATCGGGTCAGCTTCTCTCAAGCTGACCCGTGAATCTTGCACTAGATGTTAGGATGAGTGCCTGATTCGCGTCTCAAGCCGAGCAGGCTTGAGACGATCAGGCTCTAAGGGCCGGATGCCGGTTGCGTCGGGGGACAGGAGGAGATGCGGTACATCCTGCGGCGGTTGGGTTTCTTTGTCGTCACGCTGTGGGCTGCGCTGACCGTAAATTTCTTCCTCCCTCGCCTGATGCCCGGCGATCCGGCCCTTTCCATGATGGCCCGGTTCCACGGCCGGCTCGGGGGCCAGGCGCTGAAGGCCATGGAAGTAGCCTTCGGCATCGATACCCACGACAGCCTGCTGGCGCAGTATGTCGCCTATGTCGGCAACTGCTTCACCGGCCAGTTCGGCCGCTCGCTCACCTTCTTTCCCGAGACCGTAAGCCAGGTCGTGTTCCAGGCCCTGCCCTGGACCTTGGGGCTCGTCGGCGTCACCACCGTGATCGCCTTCATTCTCGGCACTCTCATCGGGGTGATCGGCGCCTGGTGGCGCGGCGGCTGGTTCGACAGCATCCTGCCGCCGGTCTTCATCGTGTTGTCTGCCTTCCCGTATTTCTGGATCGCGCTCATCTCGATCCTCGTCTTCTCGATCGCGCTAAACTGGCTGCCGCTCGGCTTCGGCTACACCAACGGCACGGACGTCACCTTTTCCTGGTCCTTCGCCTGGGACGTGCTGAGGCACGCGATCCTGCCAGGGATGACGATCATCATCACCTCGATCGGCGGATGGATCCTGACCATGCGCAACAACATGATCATGACCCTCGCCGAGGACTATGTGCGCATGGCGCGCGCCAAGGGGCTCTCCTCCGCGCGCATCATGTTCGACTATGCCGGCCGCAATGCGATCCTGCCCAATCTCAGCGGCTTCGGCATGTCGCTCGGCTTCGTCGTCAGCGGCGCGATCCTGGTCGAATACGTCTTCTCCTATCCGGGCGTCGGCTACATGATGCTGCAGGCGGTGCTGAACGAGGATTTCCCGCTGATGCAGACCCTGTTCCTGTTCATCACGGTCGCGGTTCTGGTCGCCATCCTGATCGTGGACGGCATCACCGTGCTGCTCGACCCGCGCACCCGGTCTGTCTCCTGAGATGAGCATGACCACCGTGAACGACGAGGCGCCAGGCACCGCCCGCCGTTCCCGGCTGCAGCCTGTCTGGGCCTTCTGCCGCGCCGTGCTGTCGAACCGCAAGGCAACCGCGGGCGCGCTCCTCCTCGCGGTCTGCATCGTCATGGCCGCGGTGCCTGGACTGATCGCGCCGGGCGACCCCAACGCCCAGCTCTACATGCCGGGCCAGGGCCCATCCCATGACAACCTCCTTGGCACGACCTCCTACGGCCAGGACATCTTCACCCAATTCGTCTGGGGTGCCCGGGCCTCGCTCGTCATCGCCGTGGTAGCCGGGCTGCTTTCGACCGTGCTCTCCGCGCTCATCGGCGTCGCCGCCGGCTATTTCGGCGGGATTGCGGATGGCCTGCTGTCGCTGGCAACAGACGTTTTTCTCGTCCTCCCGGCCTTTCCCCTGGTCGTCATCATCGCAGCCTATTCCAAGAATGGCGGCAACGCCGTCATCATCGCCGTCCTGGTTGCGACCGGCTGGTCCTATGGCGCGCGCCAGCTGCGCGCCCAGGTGCTGTCGCTCAGGAATCGGGATTTCCTCATCGCGGCGCGCCTGCGCGGCGAACGCGGCTGGCGCATCGTGGTCTCCGAGATCCTGCCCAACATGGTTCCCCTGCTCGTCGCCAATTTCCTCGGCGCCTCGGTCTATGCGATCCTGACGGCGGCAGGGCTCCAGTTCCTCGGGCTCGGCAGCGTCAATACCGACAGCTGGGGTACCATGCTCTACTGGGCACAGAACAACGAGGCGCTTCAGGCGGGGATCCCGCTCTGGGCCATCGCACCGGGCATCGGCATCGCGGTGCTGGGGGCGGCCTTCGCGCTCTTGAACTACGCCTTCGACGAGATCGGCAATCCAGTGCTACGACCAGTGCGGAAGAAGCGTGTCCGAGGCAATAGCTGAGGATCCGATCCTCGACGTCGTCGATGTCAGCGTCACCTATGCGACGCCCGGCGGCGTCGTCAGAGCGGTGGACGGGGTCACGCTCAGGCTCGGCCGGGGCGAGTTCCTGGGGGTCGTCGGCGAGTCCGGCTGCGGGAAGTCGACCCTGCTCTTCGCCATCGCCCAGCTCCTCAGCCCGCCGGCCGAGCTCAACCAGGGCAAGGTGCTGTTCAAGGGCCGCAACCTCGTCGGCCTGACCGACCGGGCGCTCAGCACGGTCAGATGGAGCGACTATTCCGTCGTGATGCAGAGCGCCATGAACGCGCTCAATCCGGTCAAGACCATCGCCGCGCAGTTCGACGACGTCATGCGCGCCCATGGCCACGGGGGCCGCGCGGAAATCCGGAACCGGTCGCATGAGGTGCTGGCGCTGGTCGGCATCGACGCGGTGCATCTGAAAAGCTTCCCGCATCAGCTTTCGGGCGGCATGCGCCAGCGCGTGATGATCGCGATGGCGCTCTTGCTCTCGCCGGAGCTGATCATGATGGACGAGCCGACATCGGCGCTCGACGTGGTGGCGCAGCGCTCGCTGATGGTGCAGGTGAAAGAGCTGCAGCACCGGCTCGGCTTCGCCATCATCTTCGTCACCCACGACATGTCCCTGGTCGGCAATTTCTCCGATCACCTGGCCGTCATGTATGCCGGCAAGATCGTCGAGCTGGGGCCGACGAAGCAGATCTTCGCCGAACCGCGGCATCCCTATACCAGAGGGCTGCTCGAGTCCTTTCCCTCGGTCCATGGGCCGAAAGTCCGGCTGACCGGCATCCCCGGCGCGCCGCCCAACCTGGTCGATCCGCCGGCCGGCTGCCGCTTCCGCCAGCGCTGCCCCGAGGTCATGCCGCGCTGCGCCACGGTCGAGCCGGCGCTCTACGACGTGGATGGAGACCGCGTGTGCTGCCTGATCTATGAAACCGCGGGATCGTCCCCAGGAGCGTCTCATGCCTGAGGCGCCGCTGATGGAAGCGATCCGGCTGACCAAGCATTACCGCATCGGCGGCTTCTTCGGCGGCACGCTGCATGCCATCGACGAACTCGACCTGACGCTGCAGGAGCGCGAGATCGTCGCCGTGGTTGGCGAGAGCGGCAGCGGCAAGAGCACGCTCGCCCGACTCTTCGCCATGGCGGAGGAGCCGACCAGCGGCGAGATCCGCTTCCATGGCCGATCGCTGAAGGAGATTAGGTCGCGCCGCGACATGCTCACCTATCGCGGCCAGGTGCCGATGGTGTTCCAGGATCCCTTCAGCTCGCTGAACCCCGTCCATGTCGTCGGCTATGCGCTCGACCGCGGGCTCCGGCTGCACCGGCCCTCGCTGTCCCGTGCCGAACGCGAGGCAGAGGCGGCGCGTGCGCTGGAAGCGGTCGGCCTGTCGCCGGCGCGGGAAACCATGGCGAAGTATCCCCATGAGCTGAGCGGTGGGCAACGCCAGCGCGTCGGCTTCGCCCAGGCCCTGTCCTATCATCCGAAGCTGGTGCTCGCGGACGAGCCGGTGTCGATGCTCGACGTCTCGATCCGCATCGGCGTGCTCAACCTGATGGCGCGGCTCTGCGAAGAGGATGGGCTCTCCTTCCTCTACATCACCCACGACATTGCCAGCGCCCGCTACATCGCCCATCGCGTGGTGGTGATGTATGCCGGCACCATGGTCGAGAGCGGCCCGACGGAGGAACTCCTGCACCGTCCGGTGCATCCCTATACCCGGCTGCTGCTCTCGGCCGTGCCGGATCCGCGCGCGCCGATCACCGTCGCCGGCGCGGACATCGGCGAGCCGCCGCGCGTGGTCGATCCGGAACCCGGCTGCCGCTTCCGCTGGCGCTGCCCCCTCGCCATCGCCAAATGCGGCCAAGTCACGCCAGTCTTGGTGCCGACCTCGCCCGGCCATCAGGCGGCCTGCCATGTCACCGCGCCGGCCGCGGCGGCAGCTTGAAACTCTTGGGGATTGACAACCCCGCCCGGCCGGCTCGATGGCCGGCAGAGGACAGTCGACCGATCGGCCTCCCATCCAAGCCGCGCAAGACACCGGAACATGGCCAAGGCGTCAGGAATTCGCTGGTCGGAGATATCGGCGATAGCTGAAACTCTCCGATCGACTGGCAGAAGCCGTCTCGGCGAGCTGGACGACCGCCTCGTGATCGGGCGAAAGTATGCAGACCGGGTCGGTATTGTCGGCCCGTCCGGTGAGGGCCAGCGCCTGGCACCGGCAGCCGCCCCAATCGATTTCGCGCTGGTCGCAGCTGCGGCAGGGCTCCGGCATCCAGGCGGTGCCGCGAAATGCCTCGAAGGCCGCTGAAGCACGCCAGATCTCCGCCAGAGTCCGATCCATCACATTGTCGAAGATCAATCCCGGGATCGTTTGCGCCGCATGGCAAGGCAGCACCTGGCCGTCCGGCGCAACGTTGAGAAACCGACGGGCCCAACCCCCCATGCAGGCCTTGGGCCGCTGAGCGAAGTAGTCCGGCGTCACATGGTCGATGACGAGACGGCCCTTCAGCCGCGCGCGGGCCCGCTCGACGGTCGCGGCGGCGGCTTCGATCTGGGCCCGCGTTGGCATCAGCGCCTCGCGGTTGATCAGGGCCCAGCCGTAATATTGCACATGGGCGATCTCCAATCTTCCCGCTTCCAGCGATAGGGCAAGATCGATGATCGCTTCCAGGCGATCGAGATTCTGGCGATGGACCACGGCGTTGACGGTCAAGGGCAGGCCGGCCTCGCGGGCGTCGCGGGCAAAGGCGAGCTTCTTCGCCTGAGCGCCGTGCAAATGCCCGATGCGCTCTGCCGACCCTGTCTCGGCATCCTGAAAACTGAGCTGCACATGATCGAGGCCGCCTCGAGCGAGAGCCGCAAGCCGGCCCGGGCTCGAGAGCACGCCCGAGGTGATCAGATTGCTGTACAGGCCCGCGGCGCGCGCATGGCCGACCAGGTCCTCCAGATCGCGCCGCACCATCGGCTCGCCGCCGGAAAAGTGGATCTGCAGCACGCCGAGCGCCGCGGCTTCATCGATGACGCGCTTCCAATCCGATGTGGAAAGCTCGTCCCGCGAAGACAGAAGCGCCAGCGGATTGGAGCAGTACGGACATTGCAACGGACAGCGATGAGTCAATTCGGCCAGCAGCGCCAGGGGCGGTTCCGGCACTGTCCTGCTCATCGGCGCAGAATTCCCTTGCTGGCCAGTTCCTCGACCATCTTGCAGACATCCTCGGCGATGACCTGCCGATCCGCGTCGTAGGCCGCGGCAAGCGCGTCGATAATCGACCCCAGGCTCGCGCGGCCGTCGCAGCGGCGCAAAATCTCCAAGGCCGTCTCGTCGGGCATCATCACCCGTTCCGGCGCCAACAGGACCCAGCAGCTGCGGACCTCGTCATATTTCAGCCGGACGCCGGTCGCGAATTCGGGCACCGTCCCTTCCGTGACCTGGGTCACGTAAGACTCCCAGGCTGAAACGCTCCCGGCGGGATGTGTCGTGGCTCGACATAGGCGTGATAGAGCGCATCGAGCTGCGCCCAGAGGACATCGCATTTGAAGGTCAGCGCGGCCAGCACGGCCAGCTGCTGGTCCGGACGCCGTGCCTCGCGCTTCACATAGTCCAGCGCAAAATCGACATCGCGAGGCGCCTGGTCGAGCCGGTTGTCGAAATAGGCCAGCGCATCCTTCGAGACGAAATCGTAATGAGCCAGCATCCCGGCCAGGCGATCGCGGATGATGGCCGGCGAAAACAGCTCCGTCAGCGAGGAAGCCACCGCCTCGAGCAGCGAGCGCTCCTGGACGAAATGGACATAGGCGTCGACGGCGAAGCGGGTTGCCGGCAGCACACCCTCGCCGGATTGCACGTAGGCACGATCGAGACCGAGCGCGTCGGTCAGCTTCAGCCAGCGCTCGATGCCGCCCTCGCCGGCTCGCTCGCCGTCGTGGTCGAGGATTCGCTGCCGCCAGGCGCGCCGCAGCGCCGGGTCGTCGGTGCGCGCCATCAAGGCAGCGTCCTTCATCGGAATCCGGCTCTGATAGTAGAAGCGATTGAGCGCCCAGGCCTGGACCTGACCCCGATCGAGCTTGCCGTTGTGCAGCAGCGCGTGAAACGAGTGGCGGCTGTGATAGCGCGCCTCCCCGATGGCCCGAAGCTTCGCGACCAGTTCATCCGCCGAGAGCAGCGCGCTCATAGATCGATCTCCATGCCGTCGGCGGCAATATCCCATCCGGCGCGATTCAATTCGGCGCGCTGGGGCGAATGCGCGAGCAGCACGGGATTGCTGTTGTTGACGTGGATGAAGATCTTGCGACCGATTTCCAGATCGCCCAGCAGAGCGATGCTGCCTTCGGGGCCCGAAATGCTCATATGGCCCATGCGACGGCCGGTCTTCTGGCCCGTACCTGCGGCAATCATCTCATCGTCGTTCCAGAGGGTGCCGTCGAAGAACAGCAGGTCGGAGCGATTGATCCTAGTTCGTATTCCGGGCGTAAGGCTGGCGCAGCCCGGAACATAGTGGATGGTCTTTCCGCCCGCGGAAATCTCAAGCCCGATCGAGCCTTCAGCCGATCCCGCCAGATCGCCTCCCGCCTGCTTTTCGAGATAGAGCGGCACCTTGCCGGGAACGGGAAAGGCGAGCACCCGAATGCCCAGCTCCCCCTCCGGACCGGCGATCGCGACAGACCGATCGAGCGGCAGTGGGCAGCGCTGCACGAGATCGCGGTCAAGGGCCTCGAAGATCGGATTGTCGTCGAGCATGGTCAGAACCTGGCGGGTCGCCCATAGGGAAAAGGCCTGCCGCTCGCGCATCGTCAACAGACCGGCCATGTTGTCAATTTCGCCACCGGTCAGCAGAACCGCCTGCACTGGCGAATCCCGCAGGCGTCCGGGCCGAGGCCACAGCTGGCGTTGCTCGAGAAATTGCTGGCGCAGATCCGGCGATGCGTTGACGAGAACCCATCGCTCCCGGTCGGACGAAATGGCGATCGAGGCCTGGGTCCGGCAGGGGCTTTCGATACGCCCCTCGCGGACGCCCGAACTTATCGATGCATTGCAATTCCACTGCGGCACACCGCCGCCGGCTGCCCCGCCGAGGACCAATATTCGCAAGGCAGGAGCCCTATGCCTGTCTCATGCCCCGCCGGCAGACCGGTGGGGCATCCAGCTACATCTTCGCGCAGGCGTAGGCGTTGATTTCCATGCCGACCGCAATTTCGCGGATCTGCGGGGTTTTCCACTTCTTCATGGTACGATCTCCAATGCGGATTCAGCGTCGGGCGGCTGTCTCGGGTAACGTTAGCCTGCCCTACAGGGCGGAGCAACCGTCCTAAGGCTTCATGTAGTTAGCTCGTGATGTGTCCGGTGTTTGTAGCTCGTGATCTGTCCGGTTCTAGAGTCGCTCCAAAGAGGGGGCGGATATGGACCGGGCGGTCGTTCACGAGGGAGTTCGACGGATGCGATTTG
>Ga0265313_10002738_pt1 | contig 14878 bp, 14 predicted proteins | sample 4123metaG_FD_203122 | JGI IMG/M metagenome (GOLD analysis project Ga0265313, IMG submission 203122) | Rhizosphere microbial communities from Carex aquatilis grown in University of Washington, Seatle, WA, United States - 4-1-23 metaG | ecosystem: Host-associated > Plants > Roots > Rhizosphere >...
CAGCACCTCCGACACGGTCTCCATTTGTTGCTTGGCAACATCCAGGATTTCATTGGTCTTGTTGGTGATTTCCCCCATCTTGATCCGCGCTTCGTCGATGGTTTTACGGGAAGTATCGACCAGGGCATCCACTTTCACGGTCAGCGGAACGATCCGGTCGCGCAGTTCCCGCGAGGCCTTATAAGTTCCATAGAGCATGGCCGCCTGAAATATCAGAGCGGCCGCGGAAACAGCGACGAACACTGCGATCAGTGCAAGGAATATTGTCTGGTTATCCATATAACTCGCTGTTGCGGGCCGCGACCGCTCCGGTTTCTAATCGATCACTTTCTAATCAGTCACTTTCTAATCAGTCAAAGGTGTCTTGACGGCTTCGCGATAGGCCTGTTTGCCGGCGTCCACCGCCGCCGACAGATTCTCCTTGTGACGCCGGATCTGGTCCTTGCCGCGGTCGATTGTTTCCGCAGCCGTATCACGCAGGTCCTCGGCGCGGCGCTTCACGTAATCCGTGCCATCTTCGGCCTTGCTGCGCAGAAACTCACGGGTTTCCTCGCCCGACTTCGGTGCGAAGAGCACCCCTACGGCCACGCCCAATCCCAGGCCCAGGAAAAAATACGACAGCTTGTTGTCGTCTTCCATTTCCGTTACTCCTTTTGAAAAGTTCGCCCTTGTCACTCACAGAATAGCAGTGTGGGAGCTACTCTGCTGATACATTTGGCGCTTACGGCGTTTCGCGATCCCTGCAAGTCAAGTTGGCCGGCGTGGCACCCATACATTCGGAGTGACCACGAATACTACTTCGCCGTTTTGATTCCGCGCCGTGGATCGCAGCTTCACGATGCCGTGCGTAGGCTTGGACTTCGAAGGCCGGATCTCGAGTACTTCCGTCTCGACCTGAATGGTATCGCCGGGGCGCACCGGCTGCGGCCACGCCATGTTGTCGACGCCCATTCCCAAGATGGGTAAATTCCCGAGCGGTTGGGCATCGGCAACCAGACGCATCACCAGGGCAGCGGTGTGCCATCCGCTGGCGATTAATCCTCCCTCTACGTTCGGGTCCGTGTGCATGGGCTGTGGGTCGAATTGGCGCGAGAAGTCGAGCATCTCCGCCTCTGTGATCGTCACCGAGCCGGTCAGCGTTTTTTCGCCGACCTTGAGATCCTCCAGATAACGGTCACTCACAGTTTCAGTAGAGCTCGCAGGCGCTTGGTTTGGACGCGGCTCACCGGGATCTCGGTTTGCTTCTTGTCGTCCATGCGGAGCTGAAAACTGGATTTGAACCACGGAATCACTTCTTTGATCCGGTGAATGTTCACGAGATAAGAACGGTGCACACGCCAGAACGTATCGGGATCGAGGTTCGATTGCAGCTCCTCGATAGTGCGGTAATTGGACTGGCCCTCCAGGTTGCTGGCGACCACGGTGATCAGTCCGTCGTCGATGGTGGCGTAGACGACATCCTGCGCGTCGACAATGAAGTTGCGCTGGTTGCTTCTGACTAGGAGCTTGCTGCGTTGCAGCGCAGGCTTGGGCGAAGCCGGCTCAGGCGGGGCGCCTTTATTCCGATCGCTCACCGCTTTGCGTGCGCGATCCACGGCCACCGTTAGCCGTTCTTTGTCGACCGGCTTCAGGACGTAATCGAGCGCCTCCCACCGGAAAGCTTCCACGGCGTACTGATCGTAGGCCGTCGCCATGACGAAATAGGGCAGCGGAATATCCAGCTCGCGCAGTTTGCGGATCACGCCCATGCCGTCCAGGCCGGGCATCTGTACGTCCATAAACACCAGGTCCGGCTCCAGGTCCTGGATGAGCTTCAGCGCCTCAATGCCATTGGATGCCGTGGCGATGATCTCGATGTCCGGGAATTCCTTGAGCTGGTAGGCCAGCTCCTCGGAGGCGAGTTTTTCATCGTCCACCAGGATCGCGGAGATCGTCGCAGTCGCGCGATTCTGCATGAGATGCTAGTATATCAAGATAGGTGTTTTGCCCTCAGGCGTCTTCGCCGCACGTTGCCTGATTAGCCCCTGGATGATACGGCCTAAGACGAGTGCCGGTGTCCAGAGGGCAAGCCTGATCGGCCCAAGTAGGCCAGGAGGATTTGCAGTTGCCGACTCGCGATAACGTTCAGATTGCGCCCGCTGATGGAAAGCTTGGCGTCTTGATTCCCGGTATTGGCGCCGTAAGTACAACCTTTATAGCCGGCGTGGAAGCGATCAAGCGTGGAACGGCGGAACCCATCGGATCGCTGACCCAGCTTTCGACGATTCGTCTGGGTAAGCGAACCGACGATCGTTCCCCGATGATCAAGGATTTCGTCCCGCTGGCCGGACTGAACGACCTGGTCTTTGGCGGCTGGGATATCTACGAAGACACGGCCTACGAGGCAGCGGTCAACGCCAAGGTTCTCGAGAAAACGCAACTCGATGAGCTGAAGGGACCCCTTTCTGCGATTAAACCGATGAAAGCGGTCTTCGATTCGGAATACATCCGCCGGATCAATGGTCCGAATGTCAAAGAGGGCAAGACCAAGATGGATAAAGCGGACATGCTCATGGAAGACATCGAGCAATTCCGTAAAACCAACAACACTTCGCGCAACGTGATGATCTGGTGCGGATCCACCGAGGTCTTTCACCGGCCTGCCGCGGTGCACAAAACGCTCAAGGATTTCGAGTGCGGGCTGATGCAGAACGATCCGGAAATCGCGCCCAGCCAGATCTACGCGTATGCGGCGCTCAAGTCCGGTATTCCGTTCGCTAACGGCGCGCCCAATCTGACTACCGATACTCCGGCGCTACTGGAGCTGGCTCGCGAGCGCAATGTTCCCATCTGCGGAAAAGACTTCAAGACCGGTCAGACCTTCATGAAGACCCTGATCGCGCCGGGCCTGAAGGCGCGCATGCTGGGCATTTCCGGGTGGTTCTCGACGAATATTCTGGGAAATCGCGATGGCGAGGTGCTGGAGGATCCCGGGTCGTTCAAGACCAAGGAAGAAACCAAGCTCAGCTCGCTGGAACAGATTCTTCAGCCTAAGCTGTATCCGCAGCTGTATAAGGATCTGTACCACGCTGTTCGGATCAACTACTATCCGCCGCGCGGCGATTCCAAAGAAGGCTGGGATAACATCGACATCTTCGGATGGCTGGGCTATCCGATGCAGATTAAGATCGACTTCCTCTGCCGCGATTCCATCTTAGCCGCGCCGCTGGTTTTGGACCTGGTTCTGTTCATGGACTTGGCCCAGCGCTGCGGAATGCGTGGCATCCAGGAATGGCTGTCGTTCTATTTCAAGGCTCCTATGACCGCGCCTGGGCTCTACCCTGAGCACGACATCTTCATCCAGTTGATGAAGCTGAAGAATACGCTCCGGTGGATGCGCGGCGAGGACCTGATCACGCACTTGGGCCTGGAGTATTACGACTGATCTCGCCTCGCGCGCGCCTGCTTTGCCTATGCTGGGTTGTTTAATGAACGCCCGCCCATGAATTGCCTCGTTATTGGAGGAACGGGATTCGTCGGCCAGACGCTGGTGGCAGAGCTCCTGAAGGCCGGCCACAGCGTTGCGGTGATGCATCGCCGCGCCAAACACAACCTGGGCCGCAAGGTCCGCAATATCGTGGCCGACCGCAACGATGCCCAGGCGGTGCGAACGGCGCTGGCCGGCACGAAATTCGAGCTGGTCTTCGATAACGTGTACGACTGGGATCGCGGCACCACCGCGGGCCACGTGGAAGCAACGGTTCGCGCGGCCGGCGACAACATTAAGCGGTACGTGTTCATGTCCAGCGTGGCCGCCTACGGCGACGGTCTGAATCACCACGAGGGTGACGCCCTGGCGCCCGACGACGCTCCCGAGTTATACGTCCGTAACAAAGCCATGAGCGAGCGGGCGCTGTTCCGGCTGCACCAGCGGATCGGACTGCCGGTGGTGACGCTGCGTCCGCCTTACATTTATGGTCCGGGCAATCCTTATTACCGGGAAGCCTTCTTCTGGGATCGCTTGCGCGCTGGACGCGCCATAATCGTTCCGGGCGACGGCCGCCGCCTGATGCAGTTCGTCTATATCAAGGACCTGGTGAAGGCGGCATTGCGCGCGAGTGACGAACCGACCGCCATTGGTCACGCCTTCAACATCGCCAATTCCCGCCCGATTTCCCAGACTGAGGCCGTGGAAGCCTTCGCCAAGGCTTGCCGCAAGCAACCTAAGTTTGTCCGTATCCCCCGCGAATATATACTGCGGGCCGGCGGGCATCCCATGGGTCCAAAGGTCTATTTCGGGGTGTACCTGGACGTGCCGCCGATCACGCTGGTGACCGCCAAGGCTCAGCGAATCTTGAAATTCAAGCCCACGGATTTCGTGACAGGCTTAAAAGAAACGCACCGCTGGTATCTCCGCAATAACGGCTTTCCTAAGCCTGATTTTGGGTTTGAAGACGCGCTGCTGGCGAATGCTCCAGTGTTGGCCCCGGCGAAGGTCTAACGCGTCTCTTAACTGGGGCAGGTTCCAGGACTCGCGGAGCGTAGAATCGCGCGCGGCATCCAGTGCAGCGGAAAGGCCGGAGCAGGAGCAGGGATGCTGCCGCGTCTGAGAAGCCGTCTGAGCGGGATCGCCGCACTTTGGCGGCTCCGCACCGCCAGCACTGCGGAAGAGCCAAGCCTCGGAAGAGACAGCGGACTGCGAAACCCGCACAAATTGCCACGACAACGATGACGGACGGAACGACTGCCAGATAACGAGGATCCATAAGGGACGCCATGCTCCTATTCGCAGTTACTGTGCAAGACTCGTGCCAAAGCTTAGTACCTGCTCAAGCGACTGGGTGGTAAGGAAGTACTATCCATTCGAGCAGTTTTTGCACCGTAACGCTCCAGGGGTAGGATCTTCACACCTTAGGAAAGTTTTGCTTGACGGAGTTCCTATTCGATCGTATGATTGAAACGAACGTATGACTGAAAAAGTTGACACCAAGAGCCGGATCCTGGATTCCGCAGAAAAGCTCTTTGGAATGAATGGTTTTGATGGGACGTCCCTGCGTGACATCACGGCTGCCGCGGACGTCAATTTGGCCGCAATCAACTATCATTTCCAATCGAAAGACAGCCTGATTGACGCGATCGTAGCCCGCCGCATCGAGCCCGTGAATAAAATACGTTTCGAGATGCTCGAGGCAGCCGGATCGCATCCTACCGTGGAGCAGATCATGACGGCGTTTATGGCTCCGGTCCTACAGGTCAAAGTGGACGCCGTGGCCCCGCTGATCGGAAGGATTCTCTCGAACCCGGAGCTGTTTGTCGACCGCGTTTTTCACAAGCATCTGGCTCCGGTGTCGCAGCGTTTTGTCGAGGCTCTATCCAAGGCTCTGCCGGAATTGCCGCCCTCTGAGATCTTGTGGCGGCTGCATTTTTCGGTAGGCGTGATGACGCACACGATGTTGTGGGGGCGAATTTATCCCAGAATCACTAACGGTGTCTGCGATATTTCGGACCGGGGGGCGCTGGTGGACCGGACGGTGCGGTTTGTTGCCGCCGGGTTCCGTGCGCCAGCATCGAAAGGGAGTGACTGATAGATGAAGGGTATGTCTCTTTTTTCTTGGGCCGTTTTTGCACTAATAGGTCCGCTGTGTCTGGCGCAGGAGGTCATGCAATTAAGTCTGAAGCGCGCCGTGGACATCGCGCTGACCCCCGAAGGGAGCGCCCGGGTGGCGTTGGCCCAGCAATCCGTCCGGATATCGGAAACGCAAGTGAACCAGGCCCGCTCGGCGTTTCTTCCCACCATCGACGGTGCGGTCAACGAACGCAGCGAAACCGTCAACCTGCACACGTTCGGTTTCAATTTCAGTTTTCCGGGATTCGCGATTCCGAGCATCGTGGGGCCGTTCAGTATCTTCGACGCGCGCGCCTCGACGCAATTGACCGTGCTGGATTTCACGACTATCCGCAAGTATCAGGCCTCACGCAGTGGTTTGCAGGCCGCGAAAGCGGATATGGATGTGGCCAAGGACCAGGTCAGCGAGCAGGTGGCCCGCGCGTATCTGGCTAGCCTGCGCGAGGACGCAGCGTTACAGGCGGCGCGCGCCAATGTCGAACTTTCCGAGGCCCTGCTGCGGCTGGCGCAATCGCAGAAGGACGCTGGCACCGGAACGGGCATCGAAGTCACACGCGCCCAGGTGCAACTCGCGAACGATCGCCAGCACCTGACAGTGGCGGAGAATAATCGCCGCCGGGCGGTGATGCAACTGCTGCGGGCGATGGGCCTGAACCTGAACATGGACGTGGATCTGAGTGACAAACTCGCCTATCAGGCCGTCGACACCGCGGCGGTGGAGGCGCTGCTCGAAACTGCGCGCAAAGGCCGCTCCGACCTCAAGGCCCAGCAGCAGCACCAGCAGAGCGCCCGAATGAACTATTCGGCAGTGGAGGCCGAGCGGCTGCCCTCGATCGCCGCGTACGGCGACTACGGGACCATCGGCAATGAGCTGGTGGGCGCGCATCCTACGCACACCATCGGGGTTGAGCTGAAGGTGCCGTTGTACGATGGCGGGCGGCGGGGTTCCCGAAGGCAGGAAAGTCTCGCGCAACTCCGCGAGGAAGAAATTCGCACCCGCGATTTGGGGTTGCAGGTGGAACTGGACGTGCGGCTGGCGCTCGATAGCTTGCATTCGGCCGACAGCCAGGTGAAGACAGCGGGTGAGGGATTGACGCTGGCGCAGAACGAGCTGGAACAAGCCCAGCGCCGCTATCAAGCCGGCGTGGCCAATGCGCTGGAAGTCACGGACGCCCAGAACCGCCTGGATCGCGCGCGCGATAACCAGGTGGACGCGCTCTATAACTACAATCTTGCCCGGTTGGATCTTGCTAGCGCCACCGGCGCCATTCAGGAGTATGTCCAGAAATGAAGAGACGACGGGTAGTCCTGATTCTTCTGGTGCTGGCCGCGGCGGGCGCCGGCGCGTGGTACTGGTTCGACGGCCGGATGAAGGCCACGAACAACATCCAGGTCTCCGGCAATCTGGAACTGACGCAGGTAGACCTCTCCTTCAAAACCGCGGGACGCATGACGGAGCTGGCTGTGCGCGAAGGCGACTTCGTGAAGCAGGGCCAGTTGATCGCGAAACTCGATTCCGCGCAACTGGAGCAGCAATTACTGCGCGATCAGGCTGCGGTCGCGTCGGCGCAATCCTCTTTGCAGCAGTTGCAGACTTCGATCGAGTATCAAGCCGCGACGATCGATAGCGATATCACCGCACGCCACGCCGACCTAGCGCAGGCGCAGGCCAAGCTGGATGCGCTAGTAGCGGGAAGCCGCCCGCAGGAAATCCAGCAGGCACAGTCCGGCGTCGCGGACGCCAAAGCATCGAACGACCTGGCGCGCTCGGATTGGGAGCGGGCCCAAATGCTGTTTTCGCGGGAGGATATCTCGAAGTCGCAGTACGATGAGGCTCGCGCAAAACTGGACAGCACCGCGGCGCAGCTTCGTCAGGCCCAGGAACACCTGGGGCTGGTCCAGGAGGGCCCGCGCAAGGAGGATATTGCCGGCGCGCGCGCCCAGGTGGCCCAGGCAGCGGCGGCTGTGCAGACCGCGGAAGCCAATCGGATCGACCTGCGACGCAAGGAGCAGCAACTGGTCGAGCAAAAAGCGGAGATCGAACGTACACGCGCGCAGGTCGGAATAACGCAAACCCAAATCGCAGACGCTACAATTGTGGCGCCTATCGACGGCGTGGTGCTGGTGAAGTCGGCAGAAGCGGGCGAAGTCCTGGCCGCCGGAACCACCATCGTCAGTTTGGGCGATATCGCTCACCCTTGGCTGCGCGCATATATCAATGAAACCGATCTTGGCCGCATCAAGCTGGGGGGCAAGGTCAAACTCAGCACGGATTCGTTTCCCGATAAGACCTATGATGGCCGCATCTCGTTCATCTCCTCGGAAGCGGAATTTACGCCGAAGCAGATCCAGACCAAGGAAGAGCGCGTGAAGCTGGTGTACCGGATCAAGATCGACGTGGACAATCCGCGCCAGGAGCTGAAGAACAACATGCCGGTGGACGGGGAAATTCTGTTGTGAGCATAGTTATCGCACAGGGGCTGACGCGTAAATTCGGAACGCTCACCGCTGTGAGTCATCTGGATCTGGAAATCCAGCAAGGCGAGATCTTCGCGCTGGTGGGTCCGGACGGAGCCGGGAAGACCACCACCATGCGCCTGCTGTGCGGCCTGATGGACCCCACCGAAGGCAAGGCGATTGTCGCGGGCCACGACGTTTCGAAAGAACTCGACCAGGTCAAGGATCAGATCGGCTACATGGCGCAGCGTTTCGGCCTGTATGGCGATCTCACGGTGAACGAGAACATGGCGTTCTATGGGGATCTGTTTGGCGTGATCGGGCACGAACGCGAGGAGTTAAGCGGGCGGCTGATGCAGATGACGCGCATGGAGCCGTTCGGTAAGCGCCAGGCCGCGAAACTCTCGGGCGGCATGAAGCAGAAGCTGGCGCTGATGTGCACGCTGCTGCACAAGCCGCGGGTGCTGTTTCTGGATGAACCCACCAATGGTGTCGATCCGGTTTCGCGGCGGGATTTTTGGGCGATCCTGTATCAACTGGTGAGCGAAGGCCTGACGGTTCTAGTGTCGACCGCGTATCTGGACGAGGCCGAACGCGCGAATCGCGTGGGCATGATGCACAAGGGCCGGCTGATCCGGTGCGACACCCCGGCGAAGTTAAAGGAGAGCCTGGAGGAGACCTGCTACCGGGTCCATTTTCCGCATGCGGATGAAGCGCGGCCGCTGCTGGAGCGCCAGCCCGGCGTGCTCGGCGTGTACCATGCGGGCATCGAGTATCACCTGTTCGTCGATGAGCGCGTCACCAAAGTGGAAGCCCTGTTGAACGTAACGCCGTTCACCTACCAGCGCATCGTGCCGTCGCTCGAAGACGTGTTTATCGCGCTGGAGCGCAAGGAAGAAGTAGCCCATGCTGCCGCCTAAGAACGGCGAGGGACCCGCGGTCCGCATCGAGAAGCTGGTCAAGCGCTTCGGCGATTTCGTCGCGGTCGACGATGTTTCGATCGACGTCGCGCGCGGCGAGATTTTCGGATTTCTGGGGCCAAACGGGGCAGGGAAGTCGACCACCATTCGGATCATGTGCGGACTGCTTGCGCCCACCTCGGGCCGCGCGACCGTGGGCGGATTCGATGTTGTGACACAGTCGGAACTGGTACGCCAAAACATCGGCTACATGTCGCAGAAGTTCTCGCTCTATGAGGACCTTTCGGTGGAGGAAAACATCGAGTTCTTCGGCGGAATCTATGGTGTAGCGCCGGATAAATTGGCGCAGCGGCGCGATTATGTCCTGCGCATGGCGAACCTGGAAGATCGGCGGAAGACATCGACGCGCGACCTCCCTGGCGGCCTGAAACAGCGCCTCGCACTGGGCTGCGCCATCCTGCACGAGCCTCCAATCCTATTTCTGGATGAACCCACCAGCGGCGTGGACCCTGTCGCACGCCGGAATTTTTGGGACTTGATTTACCGGCTTTCCGAGGCGGGCCACACCATCTTCGTCACCACGCACTATATGGACGAGGCGGAGTATTGCCACCGCGTCGCGCTCATGTATGGCGGACGTATCATTGCTCTCGGTTCGCCCACGGAATTGAAGCACGCGTTCGGAGAACGCCATCTTATGATGCTTGAGACCACGGACCTGTTGGGCGCCATGAGGGCGCTGCGGGGCCGCCAGGCGATTGTGGACGTCGCGGTATTCGGAAGCGGGCTGCATATCAAAGTGGACGACGAAGCGCGCGCGATTCCGGAAATCCAGTCGGCGTTGGGCGCCGCTGGAATCAAGATCGGTGCGCTGGAGCCGATACCTCCCTCCATGGAGGACGTGTTCGTCGGGCTGATAGAAGAACAAGAGCGAGCCGCCGTTAGTAAATGAGATATCGCGATGAATTTTAGACGCACCGGCGCGATGGCTCGGAAAGAGCTGCTGCACATCATTCGTGATCCTCGCAGCCTGATGGCCGCTTTGACGCAGCCCGTTATGGTGCTTTTGCTGTTCGGGTATGCACTCAGCCTGGATGTCGACCGGATCCCGACCATGATCTACGACGCCGACCACAGCGCCGTGAGCCAAAACCTGGTTCAGGAATTTCGCGGCTCGCGATATTTTCAGATTGTCGATGAGGTCGATTCCTACAAGCCCATAGAACGCGCCATGGATCAGCGGCGAATCCTGGTGGGCGTCGCGATTCCCTACGATTACTCGCGCAATCTGCTTGCGGGCAAGGAAGCGCCCGTGCAGATTCTGCTGGACGGGGCCGATTCCAACACTGCTTCGATCGCCATGGGCTACGCCGAGGGCTTGGTCCAAGCCTACGCCCAGCACGCCCGAGAAGACGCCCAAAGCATGCGCGCGGGCAGCGTGCTCCAACCTCCAGTGGATGCCAGCGTGCGCGTATGGTACAACCCCGATCTGGTTTCCCGAAATTTTATCGTACCCGGTCTGATTGGTGTGATCACCATGATCATCGCGGCGCTGCTGACGTCGCTGACTATCGCGCGGGAGTGGGAGAACGGCACGATGGAGCAGTTGCTCTCGACGCCGGTGCGTCCCATCGAAATGGCGCTGGGGAAGCTGTCCGCGCATTTCCTGTTAGGGCTGGCTGACATGCTGATTGCATTGTTTGTGGGGGTGGTTATTTTTGGAGTGCCACTCAAAGGCAGCTGGGTGCTGTTGTTGTTCTCCGCGTGTGTATTTCTGTACGGCGCGTTGGCCTGGGGACTGTATATTTCCGCCATGTTCCGGAACCAGTTGGCGGCTTATCAGATGGGTACGCTGACGTCCTTCCTGCCGGCGTTCTTGCTGTCCGGATTCATCTATCCCCTCTCCAATATGCCGTGGATCATCCGGGTGATTTCACTCATCATTCCAGCCCGGTACTTCATCGACATGACGAAAGGAATTTTCCTGAAGGGCCTCGGGTTGCGATACCTGTGGTTCGATCTGCTATTGCTGATCGTTTATGCCGTCGGAATTTCGTTCCTGGCGGTCCGGAAATTGAGGCAGAAAATCGCGTGAGAAGGCACGTTAGCACACCATGAGACAACGCCTCCGCTCGATGATTCGCAAGGAATTCCTGCAGGCGTTTCGCGACCCGCGCATGCGCAGCATGCTGTTCCTTCCGCCGCTGATTCAGTTGCTGATTTTCGGCTACGCGGCGAACCTGGACGTGAATACTGCCACAATCGCGTGGATGGACCAAGATCACAGTCCGGAGAGCCGCGAGTTGTATTCTCAATTCCTGGGATCCGGCCGGTTCATCATTGCGTCGATGCCGACGAGTGAGAAACAAATGCAAGACGACATGGACCGCGGCCGGGTCGACGGCGTCATCCGTGTACTCCCCGGGTTCGCGCGCGATATCGAACGAGGCCGCCCGACCAGCGTCCAGGTTCTGCTCGACGGCACGAATTCCAATGCAGCCTCGATCGTCTCCGGTTACGCCGGACAGACCATCGCTCGCTTTACGAGCGACGTCATGGCGGAGCGCCAGCGCGAGAAGCTGGTGGCGGCAGGGGTGCCTGTGCATCCCGCGATTCCCCAGGTCTTCACCGAAGCGCGCGTCTGGTTCAATCCCGAGCTCAAGAGCCGCAATTATTTCATTCCCGGCGTGATCGTCAATATCATCATGCTGGTGACACTGTCGCTAACCACCATGGCCATCGTCCGGGAAAAAGAGCTGGGGACAATGGAGCAGCTCATGGTGACCCCAATTCGTCCGGCCGAATTGATCCTCGGCAAGACGCTGCCTTTCGTGGTGATCGGCTTTTGGGACATGCTGCTGGTGTTAGGCGCATCGTTGCTGATCTTTCACATGCCTTTCGTGGGCAGCTTCTGGCTGCTGTGCCTGGCGTCGCTGCTGTTCATCCTGACCACGCTCGGCGCGGGACTGCTGATTTCGACCATCTCTCACACCCAGCAGCAGGCTAACCTGGCGACGTTTCTGCTGTTTCAACCGTTCCAGATGCTGAGCGGCTTCACCTTCCCGATCCGCAGCATGCCGCAGGCGGTGCAGTGGTTCACGTACGTCAATCCGATGCGATATTTCCTGGAAATCGTCCGCGGCATTTTTCTCAAAGGGTCGGGCTTCGATACCTTGTGGCCGGAGCTGCTCGCATTAGGAGTTTTTGGCGTGACGATCCTATGGATCAGCGTCCTGAGGTTCCACAAGCACCTCGAGTAGGCTCGCCGCGACGCCCCTTGGTACACTGAAAACACATGGATTCCCGCCGGAATTTCGTGGGGAAGGTCGCGTACGGCCTGGCTGGGACGCTAGCCGCAGGTCCGGTTCGCGTGTGGGGCGCGAACGACCGCATCCGCATCGGCATCATCGGCGCGGGCGACCGCGGGATGGAGCTGTTGAACCACGTCCGAGCCTGCTCCAATACCGAAATCGCGGGATTTGCCGACGTCTATTCCAAGCGCCTGGAGACGGCTTCGTCGATTGCGCCTGGCGCGTCGATCCATCGCGATCACCGGAGTCTGTTGGACGATTCTTCCGTGGACGCGGTGATTATCGCCACGCCCCAGCATCTTCATGCGCAGCAGTTCTGTGACGCGATCGCCGCCGGTAAACATGTTTATCTCGAAAAGGCGATGGCATTGAGCGTAGCTCAAGCCAAGGCGATGCGCGCGATCTATGAAGGCGACCGTCGACGTCACGTGGTCCAGATCGGCCACCAGGCTTGCTCCACCGGACATGTGACGGACGTGCGTCAGTTTCTCTCTCGACCGGATCGCATAGGAAAAATCACGGCGATCTCCATGCAGATGCATCGCAACACGCCGGTGACCAAGCCTCAGTGGGCTCGCCCCGCGCTGCTGACTCCGGATCTTACGCCCGACCGGCTGGATTGGGCCGCGTTTTTGGGCGATGCGCCCGCGCGCGATTTCGATGCGAACCGGTTCGTGCACTGGCGATATTTTTGGGATTACTCCGGCGGCAGCGTGTTCGAGCACATGAGCCAGCAGTTGAGCTTCTGGTACGGGACGCTGAATCTGGATATTCCGCAATCGGCGACCATGAAGGGCGGCGTTTATCTCTGGAAGGACGGCCGCCAGGTGCCCGATACCGTCAATGTGACGCTGCAGCAGCCCGAAGAGATCCTGGTCAGTTGGGTATCCGGCCTGGGGAACAACCAATTGGGCGTTACGGAAGACGTTCTGGGCACGCACGGATCGATTACTCGTGCCAGCCAAGTTCGCTACGTGCCGCAGAAAGTAAATCGCCCGGACCTTCAGGAAGCCGTCGGCCGCACGGCGCACATCCCGCAGGCACATTTGCAGAATTTCCTCGACTGCATCCGCATGGGAGGCGAGCCGAATTGCCCCTTTGAGCTGGGCTATCGCGTTTCGATCGCCTGCCGCATGGCCGTGGACAGCTATCGCGAAGGCCGCACGGTTCGCTGGGATTCGCAGCGTGAGGAGATCGTTTAGGGCTCGTCGCCAAGCCCGCGCGAGCGCCAGTCACAATGGATTTCGGATTCACCGAAGAACACCACCAGCTTCGCAAAACCATTCGAGCGTTCACCGAAGCCGAAATGCTGCCCCACGTCATGGAGTGGGACGAATCGCAGGAATTCCCGGTCGAGATTTTCCGCAAGCTCGGCGAACTGGGCGTGCTCGGGGCGGTATTTCCCGAAGACCTCGGCGGATCGGGCTACAGCTACGTGGACTATTCGATTCTGGTCGAAGAGCTGGCTCGCGTGGACCCTTCTATCGCGCTGAGCATCGCAGCGCACGTTTCGCTGTGCGCGAACCATATTTTCCTGGCCGGAGATGACGCGCAGCGCCGGAAATACATACCCAAGCTGGCGTCGGGAGAATTAATAGGGGCGTGGGCGCTGACGGAGCCTGAATCCGGTTCGGACGCGGGAGGAACCCGTACGGCCGCCGTACGCCAGGGAGACTGCTGGGTGATCAACGGCAGCAAGACCTTCATCACCAACGCGCACATCGCAGATGTTTTCGTCATCATGGCGATGACCGATCGCGCGCAGGCGACGCATGGAATCTCAGCGATCATCGTGGAAAAAGGTACCCAGGGATTCCGCACGGGAAAAAAAGAAAACAAGCTGGGCATGCGCTGTTCGCCCACCGGCGAGTTGATCTTCGCCGATTGCCGCGTGCCTGCTACCAACTTGATCGGCAAGCAGGGCGAGGGATTCATTGACAGCTTACGGGTTCTCGACGGCGGCCGCATCTCTATTGCCGCTTTGAGCGTCGGCATTGCGCAAGGGGCTTACGAGGCGTCGCTCAGATACTCCAAACAGCGCAAACAGTTCGGACGGTTCATCTCGGAATTCCAGGCGATCCAGAACAAGCTGGCCGACATGGCTACCGAGATCGACGCCGCACGGCTGTTGACGTTGCGAGCTGCCTGGCTCAAGGATTCCGGAGCGCCCGTGAACAAAGAGTCGTCCATGGCGAAGCTGTATTCGTCCGAAGTCGCGGTGCGCGTCGCCAACGAGGCGGTGCAGATCCATGGCGGTTACGGATTCATCAAGGATTATCCGGTCGAGAAGTTTTACCGCGACGCGAAGCTGTGCACCATCGGCGAAGGGACCAGCGAAATCCAGCGCATGGTGATCGCCCGGCAGCTGCTCAAGAGCTGACACAATGACGGAGGCCGCGCAGAAGATTCTCGACGGCGACCTGCGCGCCTTGGCTCGTGCCGCGACGTGGATCGAGAATCGCAGTCCCGAGGCCGAGCCGCTGCTACGGGAACTCTTCCCGCACACTGGCCGGGCTCTGATCCTGGGTGTCACAGGACCTCCGGGAGCCGGCAAGAGCACACTGTGCGATCAGCTCGCCCGCTTG
>Ga0265313_10002739_pt1 | contig 14877 bp, 12 predicted proteins | sample 4123metaG_FD_203122 | JGI IMG/M metagenome (GOLD analysis project Ga0265313, IMG submission 203122) | Rhizosphere microbial communities from Carex aquatilis grown in University of Washington, Seatle, WA, United States - 4-1-23 metaG | ecosystem: Host-associated > Plants > Roots > Rhizosphere >...
TGAGCGCGCCCCCCGTGACAAGGCGGCTTAGAAAATTGCCGTTTAGATCATACGTGTCGATGATGCCATTCCCTGCCCCAGCCACGTCATCATGTTTGGCTGAATCCTGCACGGCGTACGTGACATAGAGTGTGCCGCCGAGGTTCGCTATGTCAAACGGAGCGTAGCCAGCGGGCAGACTGGGATCCGTGAAGTTTCCTGTCAGCGCCGAAGGGACGCCGGTGCCGGTCAATACCGTGATGGCGCCGGTCTTGAAGTCCGTGAGGTAGGCATATTGGATGCCGCCTACACCCGCGTCCGTTAGACCCTTATACACGTTAGCGGCACCGCCGGGAACCAGCGTTTCCGCCGCGGTGCCCAACGCTCCCCGCCAGCCCGAGACCGTGCCGTCTTCCGAAACAAACAAAAAAGCGTCTCCGTTGAAATTTCCCGTGACGTTGCTAAAGCTGACTCCGGTTACCGAGCCATCACCGGGAATCGAAACGGTCAGTCCCTGTTTGACGCCCGCACCGTTATAAAGAACCGACGTCCCGCTGCCATTCGCACCAATCCAGAACGGCGATGTCGAGCTAGCCGCGATACCCCATGCGTTGACCAGGTTGGCATCGGTAGTCGGAGCCACTCCGGATTGATCCGAAGCAAGGTTGGTTTGAACGAATCCAATGGAATTTGCGAAAACGAATGTCGATACGCTGATACCCAGCATCGCGGTAAGCATCACACGAAAAGCTTTTTGCATAATGGACCTCGCCGGGGAGATCCATACGTTGTGGAGGCCGTTTCACTTTGCGGAGCGAATAGATGTAAACAAAATGTAAATTCTACGCGCCGACGGTTTCGCCGACCTTCGCGGAATAACGCTTGTCGACGTAGTCGTTCAGGAGTTGGATGAACTCCGCCACGATCTTGTCGCCACGCAGCGTGAGCTTGAGCTTGCCATCGACGTAGACAGGCGCGACCGGCTCTTCAAACGTTCCAGGCAGCGAGATGCCGATATTGGAATGCTTGGATTCTCCCGGGCCGTTGACGACGCAGCCCATCACCGCGACCTTCATTTCTTCAACACCGGTATAACGCTCTTTCCATGCCGGCATCTGCTCGCGCAGATACGTCTGAATCTGATCGGCCATGTCCTGGAAAAACGTGCTGGTGGTGCGGCCGCAACCCGGACACGCGGTCACCTGCGGCGTGAAGCTGCGCAGTTCCAAAGCTTGCAGGATCTGCTGGCAGACGATCACTTCATCGGAACGGTCGCCGTTAGGCAGCGGCGTAAGAGAAGCGCGAATGGTATCGCCGATCCCGTCCTGCAGCAGGATTCCGATGGCGGCGGTTGACGCCACGATGCCCTTCGATCCCAAGCCAGCCTCGGTAAGTCCCAGGTGTAAACAGTAATCACCTTCGGCAGCTAACATGCGATATACGCGAATCAGATCCTGCACGCCGCTGACCTTGGCGCTGAGGATAATGCGATCTTTCCCAAGTCCGTAATGTTCGGCAGCCTTAGCCGATTCGATCGCGCTGCGGACAATCGCGCGCAGTGTGACGGTCTTAGCGTCCTCGGGCTCGGGCAGTGCGTTGTTCTCATCCATCATTCGGGTGAGCAGCGCAGAATCGAGCGATCCCCAATTCACGCCGATGCGCACCGGCCGGCCGTACTCGATAGCGGCTTCGATCATGACGCGGAAATTATCGTCGTGCTTCTTGCCGATATTCACGTTGCCGGGATTGATGCGATATTTCGCCAGCGCCTTCGCCATGTCGGGATACTTCTTGAGCAGCAGATGGCCGTTATAGTGGAAATCGCCGATCACCGGAACGCGCACGCCGAACTTATAAAGGGTCTCGACGATCTTGGGAACCGCCGCGGCCGCTTCGTCAGTGTTGACGGTGACGCGCACCAGCTCGGAGCCCGAGTTGGCCAGCGCCATCACCTGATTCACGGTCGACTGCACGTCCGCGGTATCGGTGTTGGTCATCGATTGGACCACCACAGGGTGTCCTCCGCCGACATTCACACCGCCCACGTTGACGGCCACGGTTCGGTGGCGCGGATTAGCGCTCATAAACGACACTCATAACCCACAATTGTAGCAACCGCCTATAATCGGGGGAATGTCCGCCGACACATTGGCGCTTGCCAACGATCGTAGTTTCTTTGGGCATCCTCGCGGCCTTTCCACGCTCTTCTTCACCGAGATGTGGGAGCGCTTCAGCTATTACGGCATCCGCGCGCTATTGATCTTATATATGACCGCGGCGGTGTCGCAGCGCGGTATGGGATTGAGTGTCGCCATCGCCGGCGCGATCTACGGACTGTACACTTCCTGCGCGTATATCTTCGCCTTGCCGGCTGGATGGATGGCCGACCGCTTCCTGGGCCACCAGCGCTCGGTGATCCTGGGCGGGCTGCTGATCGCGGCCGGGAATTTCGGCTTGATGCTTCCTGCGTTGGGACCGTTCGTGGGCTCGCTGCTGCTGATGGCGATCGGCACGGGATTTCTCAAGACCAGTTGCACCACGGTGGTCGGATTTCTCTACGGACAGGACGATATCCGGCGCGATTCGGGATTCACGCTGTACTACGTCGGCATCAACATCGGCGCAGGACTCGCACCGCTGCTTCTCGGCTACGTCGGCCAGACCATCGATTATCGCTACGCTTTCGGCTTAGCCGGCTTGTTCATGCTGGCTGGTTTGATCCAGTTCCAGCTTACGCGCAAGTATCTCGGTGAAGCTGGCCTCCGGCCAGCCAAATCAACGGCTCAGGACCGGCGGATTCTGGGACTCGGGTCCGGCGTACTGGCAATCGCTCTCGTGGGGCTGCTGCTCCTACGGCCGGCTCTCGAAAAACTCGCGGATGGCTTCGGCGGGCTTTTGGTGATCGCGGTGGCGGTCACCTTCGGCGCGTTGATCCTCTCCAAAGACTTCACGCCCGTGGAAAAGAAGCGCATTTACGTCATCCTGGTGCTGTTCGTGGCTTCGGCGCTATTCTGGTCGATCTTCGAACAAGCCGGGTCCACGCTGAATTTGTTCGCCGACCGCAGCACGGACGATCACCTGTTCGGCTTGGCGTTCCCATCGTCCTGGTTTCAGTCGCTCAATTCCGGATTCATTTACGTGCTGGGACCCTTGCTGGCCTGGCTGTGGATCAAGCTGGGCGACCGCGACCCATCGCTCGTCACAAAATTCGCGATCGGGTTGCTCTGCGCCGGCGGCGGTTTCCTGGTGATGGTGTTCGCCGCGCGGGCAGCCGGCGACACAGGCCGGGTCAGCCCGCTGTGGCTGGCGTCCGTCTACTTGATCCATACAGTCGGGGAGCTGTGCCTGAGCCCCGTTGGCCTCAGCGCGATCACGAAACTCGCTCCGGCGCGGATCGCCGGACTCACCATGGGGGTGTGGTTCTTATCGATCTCGGTCGGGAACTTCTTTGCGGGCCGCATGGCGTCCTTCTACGAATCGATGCCGCTCGATAAACTCGTCGGTTATGCGGGCAGCACGGGCATCGCCGTGGGACTGGTGCTGTTGCTGATCTCGCGGCCTGTCACCAGACTCATGGGCGGAGTGAAATAATAGTTCCATGAAACGCGCGTCCAGCGTCTTCATTTGTGCTGCCTTATTCTCGTCTGGCGCCGTGCGCGCTCAAGATCCTTCTCCGCAAAATGCCGCGCCGGATCTTGCGGCGCTGGAGCAGACCGCGCAGAAGCGTCACGCCGAGTGGGAAGCTCTCGCCAAGGACATGAATGATCGCATGGCGCGAATGTTGCCCTGCGATCCTCGCGCGCTGTCGGCGGTTACCGAAGTCAGCCGGGCATCGGAAGCGCGCTTGGCGGCGCTTGCCGATTATCTCCGGGCGGCTTCCGCCCAAGCTTTCGCCGAGACTGCGGCCGCAAGGAACCTGCTCAGCGCCGAGGAGAAGCGCGCCGTGGAAGCCAGCCAGGAGCGGGCCGACGCCGGCCAGGAACAAACCGCCGTGGACACGCAATCCGATGCCCTGGCGCAGAGCGTCAAACAGCGCTCTTCGCTGGAGGCTCCGCAGAAGCTTCTGGCACAAATTTCGGCTATGATCCATCAGCGCGCCGACGCCGCCGAACAACAGGCGGGAGCGGCGGACGCGGCCGTCGCATTGCTAAAAGACCTGGTGGCGAAATTCGACGCTCGCGATGCGGCGCTGCGCGAGGAGTTCGCGGCGTCCGAGGCCGAGCGAGCACGCTGGAACGGATATTACGCGGCACGCCGGACCAGGGCCAAAATCGAGTGCACCATTACGCAGATCGGGACGTCCCAATCCAAGGGCGGGAAGCAATGAAGTATTTCCGCTTTTTGTTGGTGGCTTGCGTCGCCGCTGCGCTCATCGGCCAGACGGGCCGCGACGCCTATCGCCAGGCCTACGACGTCTGGCAGCAGGCGCAGACCAATCTGGAACGCGACGCTGGCACGGGCGGAGCTCCGCAGGTTGCGCAAGCGGACCGTTCCGCAGCCGCCGCGGAGAGTTTCGAAGCCACTCGCATTGCTTTCTTGAAATCCTCCGCCCAAGAGGCGGCGCAACGCCGGCAGATCCTGCAGACTCCTGTCGCCAAAGCGTCGCCGGACTTGATGCCCCCGGCCGTGGCGGGAATTGCCGCGACGGAATTGCAATCCGTCACCAGGGCGATCGCCAAGTTTGCGACTGATCAGGATCGAGGCATCCAGCAGCTCCGGCAGTCCATGGAGCGGGAGAGGATCGCGCTCGCCGCCCTTACCGATACAATCCAGGCTCGCCAGAAAACAGTGGCAGCAACTTCAGCTGCTGCCGACGCCCTTGAGCAGGCCCGCGCCAAGACCGCAGGGGCTTTCGCGGATCAGGCTTCGCAGTTCTCTCAGACTGTGGCGCAGATGGAAATGGAAGGCACGGCCTGGGCCAATTACTACGACAAACTGGCTGAGGCGATTCAAACCGCTAATGCACCGGCGCCGCCGCCCGTCAATCTCACAACGAACATCACGACGAACGTTAGCCCGGCCGCGCCGCGCAACACTTCCGCTTCTCCTATTCCCCTGGTTCGCTACGTCGGCGACTGGACCTACCCGAAGGTGAATGGTATTTTCCACGGAGCGCAACCTGAATCTGTGGAACTGGAGGTCAACGAAAAGGACGGTCACGTCGATGGGACTCTGGAGGCTCGATTCAAGCTGTCGCCTGGCGTCGCCAACGATCCTGTGGTCGAGTTCAAGTTTGCGGGCGATATCGCCGCGACGCCGACTCAGAAGTTTAGCCTGATGACCAGCGACGGCACGCCGGGCGTTCTCGAATTGATTCCCGGTCCCGCGTTCAATCTGCTGGAAGTGAATTTTCAGGCTGATCCGCGGACGAACAAAATGCGCGCGGGTAATTTCATTCTTGTGAAGAAGTAACCCGGCGAATGTCTACATACCCTTCGGTTCGAACCTGGCCTTCCGGCCGGCGATAGGTCAGCACAAGAACGGCCTGATCGGAATCGGGCGTAAATATCATCCTCCCTGCCGACCAATCGCCGCTGGCGGCGATCTCGCCGGTGCGGTCCGCGATTTGCCACACCAATCCCGTAGGAGAAGCGATTCCCTGCGTGCGGGTTTCCCAATGCAAGTTATAGGAAGCGCCGGGACGAAGTCCTCCGACGACCTGACGCAGTAGCTCGCACGATTGGGGCTGCTGGCCGCTGAACCGGATCCGGTGATCTTCGAGCGATTGATGAGTCACTCCCGCTGTCTCGATGAAGTGCCAGTCGAAACCGTGACCGGTACGTGGCTGCTCGAAATCCGGATGCGTGACTCCGGCCGGGCGAGGATTTCCGAGCGCCTGCCACAGATCGGGGTCGAGAGAAACATCCGTAGCCGAATAGAGCAGCGGCAGATCCTCGGGTATTCGCATCTTTGCGAGGCGGAGCGCCGCACCCGCGATCGCGGCCTGTTTGTGGTGGTTCAGGAGGTAAGCGAGATACGACGCGACGACCTCGCGTCGATCGGGAATGGCCCGATCCAGAATTTCCGCCGCGCCATCTTTAGAATTGGCGGAGGCTTGCCAGCAAAGGTCGAATGCGGCGACGCGATCGCCGTAGGACACTTCGAGCGCGGACTTCATCCACGTCCAGAATTCGTCAGGCTTATTTTGGCGAAAATAAAAGTTCGCCAGCGTCCAGCGCGTTTCGAACTGACGGTCGATGGAGTACGCTTCCTGCAGCCAGCGCTCGGCCTCCTTGGCGTCGCCCCGCAGCTCGGCGGCCAGGCCAAGCCGGATTCGTGGCGCGGACGCGCGCGGGTTCAGCCTCGCGATTTCCTCTAGCAGAGGCGTCCAATCCTGCCCGCTGTATTCCGCCTGTAATGCAAGCGCCGCCAGATATTCGCCATTCTCCGGCTCCAGTTCGATCGCACGCGCGATGTTTTGGGGGGTTCGCTGCCGGAAGGCGATATCGGCACGCGCCAGACGAATCGACCACCACGCGGCGGCCGCGAGCGCGATCAGCGTAATACATTTGAATAACACGAAAAGTTCTTGCCGCTTCAATTCGAGTGCCCGTATACTGACTTCAGTGGTTCGAAGAAGCGTTCTCTCCTGCTTGTTATTCTCCGTCGCCGGCTGGGCAGCGCCCGCCATCGGAATCGTCACCGCCAGCGGTCATTTTAACGTGGAGGGATCCCAGGTATGGGGCAACGCCACACTCTTTGACGGGACGGTCGTAGAAACGAGCACGGCTTCCTCGGAGCTGGCATTGCGCAATGGCGTGAAAGTGCAGCTTGCCGCGGGATCACGCGCGCGCATCTGGCAAAACCGGCTGGTTCTGGAAAAAGGTGTCGCGCAACTGGCGGCGCCGGCTTCATTTGATGCCCGCGTTTCTGAACAGGCGAAGCTGATCCGCGCGCCGTATCGCGGCATCTCTATGCAGGCTGCGCAGGGACAAACCGTGCACGCCGGTTGTATGGTCTATAAGGACGGCCATTACCTGGTGCAGGATCAGACTACGCAAGAAGTGATCGAGGTCTTAGGGACGGATCTGGCTCTGAATGTCGGGAACCGCGTGGAAGTGCGTGGCGCGGCTTCGAGCACCCAAGCCGGTATCGCGCCGGCTACCAGCCTGATGAATGTCGCCTCCGTGGCGCTCGTGGCGCAAGGCGGATGCCTGAGTGTCGCCGCGACGCTGGATGCTAAGACCGAAGTGCCGGCGAACGCGCCAACATCGGCAGACGCATCCAAATCTGGGAAAGGTGCCGCGAAGGCGGCCGCAACAGGAGCAGCGGCCGGTGCTGCCGCGGGTGCAGCGGCTGGCGCAGCAACTGGACTCTCTACCGGTGCGATCGTCGGCATTGTGGCGGGAGTTGGTGGCGGTGGCGCGGCAGCTGCATTTGCGGTCGCGCATGGCAAGAGCTCAACTAGCCAGTGAGTACGAACCTATAATGGAGTGTGTCCCTCTCCACTAACACGTTTGTCGAAACAAACAAGGACCGGCTGCTCTCCGAGCTGAAGGACTTCCTCCGCATCCCCAGCGTCAGCACGCTTCCCGAGCACGTCCCCGACATCCAGCGCGCCGCCGAGTTCGTCGCCGCCAGCCTGCGCGCCGCGAAGATGGAACACGTCGAAGTCATCAAGACCGCGGGGCATCCTCTGATCTATGCGGATTGGCTGCACGCGCCTGGCAAACCGACGGTTCTGTGCTACGGGCATTACGATGTGCAGCCTCCCGATCCCCTGGATGAGTGGGTAACGCCGCCCTTTGAGCCAACCGTCCGCGACGGCAACATTTACGCGCGCGGCTCGGCCGACGACAAAGGGCAGATGTACAGCCACATCAAGGCCGTCGAAGCCCTGTTCGCGGTGAACGGCAAGCTGCCGGTGAACGTGAAGTTCCTGATCGAAGGCGAAGAGGAAGTGAGCGGCGCGGCCATTGCCAAATATGTCGCGGAGAATCCCGCCAAGCTCAAATCCGATGTCGCGCTGGTGTCCGATACCGAGCTGTACGCCGAAGGCATCCCAACATTGTGCGTCGGCCTGCGCGGATTGATTTACACCGAGATTGAGGCTCGCGGTCCCGCGAAGGACCTGCATTCGGGAATGTATGGCGGCGCTGCGCCCAACGCGATTTTCGGGCTAGTGGAGCTGCTCGCCAAGCTCAAAGACGCGCAAGGCCACATTAATATCCCCGGCATCTACGACGATGTCGCGCCCCCGACGCCGGAAGAGAAACACTCCTGGTCCACGTTGCCGTTCGATGAAAAGGAATTCCTCAAGAACGAGGTTGGTTCCACGCAGCTCACGGGCGAGCCGGGATTCACCGTGCTCGAACGCGTTTGGGCGCGGCCCACGCTGGAGGTGCACGGCATCGTGGGCGGATTTATCGCGGCCGGCGCCAAAACGGTGATCCCCGCGAAAGCGACCGCCAAGGTCAGCATCCGGCTGGTGCCCAATCAAGATCCACTTAAGATAATCGCCGCGTATAAAAAGGCAGTCGGAGACTGCACGCCCGCCGGGATTCAGACCGAGGTGAAGATCCTGGCTTACGGACCGGCCATCAGCGTGAATCCGGATCACCACGCGATCCGCGTCGCCGCCAAAGCCTTTTCCGACGTGCTGGGCCGCGAGACGGTGTTCATTCGCAGCGGCGGCTCGATTCCGATTGTGGGCGATTTCGCCAAGCATCTGGGCATTCCCACGATCCTGATGGGATTCGGGCTTCCCGACGATGGATTACATTCGCCCAACGAGAAATACAAACTCGCGAACTACTACGCCGGGATCATGACGATTGCCCACTTCCTTGAACAATACGGCCAGTGACCGACTAAATCCCGAACCCACGCAATCGGAAAGCGTGGTGCGTTCGGCGGGAGTCGTTTCCGTCGCGGTATTCATGAGCCGCATCACCGGCCTGCTGCGTGAATCGGTGATGGCGCGGCTGTTCGGCGCGGGGCTGATTTACGACGCGTTCATGCTGGGATTCCGCATCCCCAACCTGACGCGCGATCTGTTCGCGGAAGGCGCGCTTTCGAGTGCCTTCGTCCCCACCTTCAGCGAGTACCTCAGCCAGCGCAGCAAAGAGGAGGCCGCGCGGCTGGTCAATCTGGTCGCCACGGCGCTGATCGTCGTGGTGGGCGCGGTATGCACCGCAGGCATCGTCTTTGCGCCCATGCTGGTTCACCTTCTCGCGCCCGGATACGCCGAGGTTCCAGGAAAGTTTGAGCTGGCCGTTCGCATGACCCGCATCATGTTTCCGTTCCTGCTGCTGGTCGCGCTGGCCGCGCAGGCGATGGGCGTGCTGAACGCGTGCAACCGTTTTGGAGTGCCCGCCCTGGCTTCGACGTTTTTTAACATCGGTTCGGTGGGATTCGGCATCGTGCTGGGCATCTTCATGGGCCCAACCCTGCATCTGACACGCATCGAAGGCATGGCGATCGGCGTGGTTCTGGGCGGCGCGCTGCAACTGCTGTGGCAGCTGCCCAGCCTGCATCGCCTGGGTTTCCGCTTCCGGGCGACGCTGGACTGGTCCGACCCGGGTTTGCAGCGAATCCTGAAGCTGATGGTCCCGGCGATCCTCGGCAATGCCGCCGTGCAGATCAACGTGATGGTAAACACGAACTTCGCGTCCACCATTTCCGATCCGATACGAGGTTTGAATGGCTCCGTGAGCTGGTTGAGTTATGCGTTTCGCTTCATGCAGCTCCCCTTGGGCCTGTTCGGGGTCGCGATGGCGTCGGCGACGCTTCCCTCCATCGCCCGCAGCGTGGCGGGCGGAAAAATGGACGAGTTCCGCCGAACGCTGTCCGATTCGCTGGGGACTGTATTTCTGTTGACGATACCGTCGTCCGTCGGGCTAGTGGTGCTGGGGGAATCGATCATCGGCGCAATTTACCAAGACGGCCGCCACTTTCAGTTATACGACACGCAGCAGACCGCCGTGGCGCTTTCTTATTACGCAATCGGGCTGATGGGATACGCGGCGCTCAAGGTGCTCAGTCCGGCGTTCTATGCGCTGAACGACGCACGCACGCCGATGCTGGTCAGTCTCGGGTCGATATTGGTTAACTACGCGGCCGCGTCGACGATGATCAAGTTTGCCGGACTGGGCCATGCGGGCCTGGCGCTGTCGACATCGGCGGTCGCGTTGTTCGGATTCGTGGTGCTGTTCGCGATTCTGCGCAAGAGAATCGGCGGAATTTACGGCCGCGATCTGGCAACCCAAATCGGCAAGGTGTCGCTGGCATCGGCGATTATGGGCGCGGTGATTTTCGCGTCATCGCGCGGCGTGGCGATGTGGCTCGGTGTCTCGCAAATGGCGCGGCTTGCGGACCTCGCCGTTTCGCTCCCTGTGGGACTCGCAGTGTACTACGGGTCGTGCCGGGCGCTGGGGCTGGCCGAGATCGACGGTGTGATTCAGGCATTCGCACGACCGATCCAGCGGCGCTTGCAGCGCCGATAACGCGCAGGCTGAACGCCTGTGCCACAACTCACACCGTTAGCAGTTTTCGAAATCCATCCACATCCAGCCGCCGCCCGACGAAGAACGTTCCGAACAATGCGTACACCGCGCTGACATGGTCGAAGCGCATTTCATAGATCAGTTTCTTGAAGACTAGAGGATCGTCGGCGAACAGGTCCACGCCCCATTCCCAATCGTCGAAACCGATCGACCCGGTGATAATCTGCCTCACTGTCCCCGCATAACGGCGACCCACGGCGCCATGCTCGGCCATCTGGCGCTGCCGCTCGCCCAGGGGAAGCTGATACCAGTTCTTGTCTTCCCCGCGCTTGCGATCCATGGGATAAAAGCACAGATACTTCGCCGGCGGTACCTCGGGAAACAGGCGCGGGTGCATGGCCTGGCGCTGGCGCTCCAGAGTCTGCTCGATTTGGGCGTTCCAGTCGGCGCTGTGTGGAGCGATTCCCTTCTCCGCCAAGTCGCTGTAGGCTTTCCCGGTAGACTCGTACAACCCCAATTCGACTACAGATAGATACGAACTGGTCTGTTCCAGGTAATCCCATAAGCGCAGGTGCGCGAGGCATGTCTGGATCTCGCCCAGTTGATCGAATCCAGGGCGAAAATGGACCAGCATCAGGTCCCCTTTGTGCCCCAGCAGGCCAAACGCGGCGCTATTCTGCTTCTCGATGGCCGCCAGCGTGGACGCGGCTTCGTCGAGGATCGCCGCGCGGTCGTTGGCCGGCAGCGCCCGCCACGGAGCCCAGCGCACGCGCATCATCTGGTGCAGAACTGCCGCGCCCTCAATCGTTAAGGGTACTGGAGGAATGTTTTCAGAATGTTGCATTGTCGTCTTTTACTGTATCGCGTTCGACGCATGCTAAAATCAAGATCCATGTATCCAGATGTTCATCTGGTGATTCAGCTTCAATCGCTAGATCAGAAAATCACCGCACTCGAAAAAGAAGTGGCCGCGCTGCCCAAGCACATCGCGGTGATCGAGAAAGCTCTCGAATCGCACAATCGGAAACTCGAAGCCGACAAAGCCGCTCTCTCCGCCAACCAGAAGGATCGCAAGAGGCTGGAAGGCGAGATCCAGATGCACCAGCAGAAGATCTCCAAGCTCCGCGATCAGATGCTGGGAGCCAAGACCAACGAGCAGTACAAGGCTTTCCAGCACGAGATCGAATTCATCGAGAAAGAGATTCGCCAAGCCGAGGACCGGATCCTGGAGCTGATGACGGAATCGGAACCGCTCGACCAGAACGTTAAGAGGGCCGAGAAGGCGCTAGCCGAGGAAAAGAAATCGGTGGAAGCGGAGAAATCGCAAGCGCGCGAGCGCACCGCCGCCGATCAGAAGGACTTGGACGCGCTTCATCAGCAGCGCCAACAGGCGATTACCGCGATGCCCCAACGGACGCTTTCTGACTACGAGCGTATCCGTAAGAAGGTGAAGGGCACCACCGTGGTCGCCGAAGCCGTCCACGGCCGCTGCTCCGCCTGCCAGATTAACCTCCGTCCGCAATTCCTCCAGGATCTAAGAAAAGGCGAACAGTTGATGTTCTGCGAGAGCTGTGGACGTTTCCTGTACTACAACCCGCCGGTGAGTTTCGAAGACGCCGCTGTTGTGCGGTAAGGAGTGCGGTAACGAGTGCGGTAACGAGCGCGGTAGTTAGACCTTGTACGGCGTCCGCTCGAAGGACTCTTGCGCTTCTGCGCGGATGCGGGCGCGGCGGCTGCCCGGCCATTCCAGGCGCATGTCCCGGCAGACTTCGTCGAGCATTTCCACCGTGCAGACCTTGGTCTCCAGGGCGAACGCGGTCAGCAGCATGTTGTCGCAAACGCCATTGATCACGCGCGGAATTCCCTGCGACCGCAGGTGGATTTCCGACATCAGCTCTTCGGAAAACACCTTCTGATCCGGCATCCCGACACGTGACATCCGCGAATCGATATATTCCACCGCTTCGCGCAGCGCGAACGGCGTGAGGTTGCAGCGCAGCACCACGCGCTGCTTCAACTGCCGTAGATTCGGCGCGTCCAGTTTGCGGTCCAGTTCAGGCTGTCCGGCCAGGACGATTTGCAAGAGCTTTCCGTGTCGATTCTCGAGATTCCCCAGCAGCCGGATCTCTTCGAGCACTTCCCATTCGAGGTTGTGGGCTTCGTCCACGATCAGCACCACGGTCTTGCCATCCTGGGCCTGTTCCACTAACAGCGTGTTCAAAGCGAAAAGAACTTCGGTTTTCGAAGTGCGCGCACACGGCAGGTCCAGATCGTAGGCGATCATCTCGAAGAACTGGTCCACGTTAATGCGGGAATTGAAAAGAAACGCGAACTCGATGAAGTTGGCGTCCAGGTAGTCCCGGAGGCACTCGAGCATGGTGGTCTTGCCCGTGCCTACCTCGCCGGATAGGACGATGAACCCCTTGCGAGCCTGCACACCATAAACCAGATTCGCCAGTGCTTCTTCATGCCGCTCACTGCGGTAAAAGAATGCTGGATCTGGACTTAGACTAAAGGGGCTCTCCGAGAAGCCGAAGAAAGCGTTATACATTTCCGGGGATTCTACCCTCTCTTATTCTCTCTTCTAGATCGATAGTATCACGCGCCACCTGTAGAGCGAATAGCCCATCTTGTCAGCGGGGTACTAAGGAAAAACCTGTAGTCTCGATGCTTTACGCGCAAAATGGAGCGCGGCCGGATCATTTTCAGGCGCGGATGGCGCCCGGCGCGCTAGTTAATCTCGAGCAAAACCCAGCCTGGCAGATATGCCGGGCGGCCGGCTTCGAACACGATCCGGCGGGTTTTGGGGAACGGCAAGCCGGTCTGAACGGCCTTCTGATACAGGCTGACGTGCCTGAGAATCGAGCGGTAGCTCGGGTCGGCCGTGTCGCCGACCGAGATCTTGGAGAGCATGCCGGCACCCCATCCCAAGGACAGGACGCAGGTGTGGTTTCCTGACTCCAGGACGCGTTTCTCCAGGTCGCCCAGGGTTGCGGCCAGCCGCTCCAAGCCAATGGCCTCCGCGTACGCCTTGTGACGCTGGATCTGACTGGTGGCGAAGGAGTTAGACGCCTGGAAGAGTTTTTGGCGATCCTGCGCCGACGTTTCTTTCCACAAACCTTCGAAAACCATCCCCGGAGCCGCCATCTCAGCGAACACCGGGGTGCTGTCGTCGATCCGGCGGGCATCTGCCGTGCCACGTGGCGACTTCCACCCCAGCTCGAACTTGCCTGCGCCGCGCGCGACCATCGTCGACGTCCGCAGCAGGTAAATCTTCATCCCGGAGTAGGTCACCGGCGTGGAGTCAGCCGCCGCCAGGCGCCGCATACGATTCCCGGCATGCCCGCCCAGCACGGCATCCTCGGACTTGGCGGCGGGATTGCGAGGCGGTCGAGAATCTTCAGCAATTCGGCTCGCGAGCTCGCCTAACGTTTTTTCATTCCAGCGATCGAACACCGCACCGGTGCGCAACGCTCCCTTGATGGCAGTCGCGGGCAGATAAGGACCGGAGGGCGAAGTCGCAAAGGTCGGGATAAACAGGTTTTCCGAATGGCTGCGTTCCCAGACGGGAACCGAGCTCGCGTGCTCGAAGGGAATCCGCCGGCCGGCGAAGTTCTGCGCGAAGCCGCCCCAGGAAGCGAAATCCAGCTTGTCAGCGGTCTTGAGCTGGGTCAGGTATCCTTCCAGACGCGGACCCTTGGAAAGCAGGCGAAAGATCCTGCGTTGGTCAAGCACATTGACGTGATCTTTCCACACCATGTAATCGATGGGCGCGAGTTTCTGGCCATCCCCCACCAGCGTCGGAGTCAGACATGTGACGCGGTACTTCACGACGCAGTCACCTTCGCCACGGACAGCGGGATGGGAATCGCGAGCGCGAAGCCGGAGCGGTACACCGGATGCGGAAATCCTTCCGGAGCGACATCGGTCGCGGACCCGCGGGGCTCGCTGGCGGAGACCAACACCGACCCTTCCGCCACCATCCGCGTCTGCTTCTTGCGATCGCCCCAGCGCGCGTCGCTCTCGACGCGGCCAGTTCGAGTGGTCAGAGAGTAGTTGCCGCGCTGCCAGTCCACGGTGTCAGTGTTCGCCGGATGAAACAGAGATAACATCCACCAGGCAATCTCTCCAGTGGTCGAGGCTTCCGGAAACCAATGGAGATCGGAGCATGAGGAATGCACGACGGTAGCGCGCCCCCACCCCCGCGACCGCTCGCCACCCAAGCCGGAATCACCCAACAGTCGCAGCACGGACACAATCGGATCGATCCAGCGGTCCCGAGCCGCATCGTCCGCGAATACAATGTGCAACCACAAACCGGCGTGGCGGGCGAATTCGATACAGGCGCTGGAATGCGGTTCGACACTTGAGCCCTCGCGGTCGATTGCCGCGTTCGATCGCACACCTACGCGAAAAGGTCCCTGAGATCCGATGGGGACCAGGCATTCGCTTT
>Ga0265313_10002740_pt1 | contig 14873 bp, 11 predicted proteins | sample 4123metaG_FD_203122 | JGI IMG/M metagenome (GOLD analysis project Ga0265313, IMG submission 203122) | Rhizosphere microbial communities from Carex aquatilis grown in University of Washington, Seatle, WA, United States - 4-1-23 metaG | ecosystem: Host-associated > Plants > Roots > Rhizosphere >...
AAGACGAACGGCTCGCGACGAAGATCTGCTATGCGCTAGAGCAGCGGCAAATACCGTGTTGGATAGCGGCTCGGGATGTCGGACCCGGGCGCAATTTCCAGGAAGCCATTACTCAGGTGATCCGGTCAGCCAGGGCTATGGTCCTGGTCTTTAGCAACAATGCGAACAACTCTGATGAAATCAAGAAAGAGCTCGCACTGGCGGGTCGACACAACGTCGCCGTGATTCCGGTTCGGATCGAAGACGCCCTCCCAAACGACGCGCTGGCCTATGAGTTTGCCACCCGGCAGTGGATCGATTTGTACGACGACTGGGAGCACGCAATCGGGCGGGTGAGTTCCGAAGTTGCCGCCATGCCCTCCGCTCACCTTTTTCCCAGTCCCACGTCTCCGCCGCACTCATCGAAACAGGCATCTGATCCGACCTTGCCGGACAAACCGTCGATTGCAGTCTTGCCATTCACCAACATGTCGGACGACCCCGATCAGGAGTTTTTCGGGGACGGTCTTGCCGAGGACGTGCTGACAGAATTGTCGAAACTAAGATGGCTATTCGTCATATCTCGCAATTCCAGTTTCACTTTCAAGAGCAATGCCGTTGACACGAAACACGTGAGCCGAGAGCTCGGCGTCCGTTATGTTCTAGAGGGAAGCGTACGTCGCGCTGTCGGCCGGGTCCGCGTAACGGCTCAGCTTGTTGATGCTCTGACGGGGAATCACATTTGGGCTGAGCGATACGACCGCGATCTTTCCGACATCTTTTCTGTTCAGGACGAGATCACCAAGGCCGTGGCTACCGCAATTGGTCCAGCGATCGTCGATGCTGAGCGGCTACGCGCCGTGCGAAAGCATCCCGAGAATCTCGGAGCCTGGGAGACATACCAGCGTGGTCTGTGGCACATGTGCAAGCATGACGTAGCCGAGAACCAGATAGCGCAAAGCCTCTTCCATCGAGCCATTGAGCTCGATTCGGGATTTGCGGCCGCCTATAGCGCGGTGGCGTTTACCTACTGCATGGCCGCTACAGTCTTCAATTCAATGGACTACGACGACGGAGCTATCCTCGCAGAGCAATTCGCGCGGAAGGCTGTCGCACTTGATGAAGCAGATGCAGACGGTCATGCACGGCTCGCGCTTGCGCTGTTCGTGAATGGCGATCACGACGGAGGAATTCAGGAGGCGGAGTTCGCGATCTCACTCAATCCTAACTGCGCAGATGGCTACGGCGTTAAGGGCGCCACTATGGTCTTCTCTGGTCGCCGCGAAGAGGGGCGAGAGGCGATACGCCAGTTTCTGGCGGCGAGTCCGCGTGATCCCGCGCGTCCCATTCGATTAGCTCAGATTGCGGCATCGTACTATCTCGACCGCAACTATGAGCGCGCTGAAGAAGCGGCTCGACAAGTCATCAGACAATATCCGGGAAGCGTGGTCGCCTACCGCTACCTTGCGGCAGCGCAAGGTCAGCTTGGAAAAAAGCTCGCCGCAGAGGCGGCTCTCAATTCGCTTCTGGCGCTGGCGCCGTCCCTCCTGGAACGTTTCACCGCAAAACGGCCGCCAAATTTGCGTCCCGACGACTACGAACACACTGTGCAAGGTCTGCGCAAGGCCGGTTGGCAAGGGCCGTAGCAGGGTCGAGTTTGCTTCGCCCTGACCAAACAACAAGCCACCTTGCTTGTCCGCGCTGGGTCAATCGCGTCGACTGAGCAATGTCCGGGATATGTCCGGTCTTCCCTCAATAGCGGTCGTCATGCGCCGTGCGGCGAACGGTCGAGAAGGGCCACGAACGGACAATCATGCCGCATCATTTCGTTCGGCGATTGACGACATTTTCTGGAATAATTTCCGCATTGAAACGGAACACCTGTGGGTCGGCCGGGTCGACCGTCGCGCGCACCCAATGGGTGTCTGGATTGCCGAAGGTTTCAACTCTCGTAAAGTTCTCAAAAAGTCGATTGGTCTTCTTGCTGTATAGCGGCTTGTCGATCCGAAACAGGTGCGTGTCGCCGTGTAGAAACGCGACCGGCTTGTCATAGCTCTCCAATTCGTCTGCGAGGACTGCTATGTAATCGTCGAATGCAGCGGGATAGGAGGGGACTGGCTGCCCACGCGGGACGAATGGGCTGAAGTAGCGTCCCTTGGCGTCCGGGGGCCAATAATTTTCGAACCCAGGGTTGGCCTGCGTCATGAACACGACCCCGCGGCTCCCATCGGTTTTCGCAGCGGAAAACGTGGCGTGCATCCAGGCAATGTTCGCTGCCTTGCGCTCGTGATGCTCGGCATCCATCTCGGGCGTGCGACCGAAATTATCGTTGCTGCCGACAATATGAAGCGTCGCGAAGGTTATCGCACCTATCGACCAGCGGAGGTTCTCGCGAAATTTGGCATATTGCGAAACCTTGGCCTGACTTTCCACAGGAATGGTGCGTTGACCGAGACTGCGGCCATCCGGGAAGAACATGGCGCGGACTTTAGCGAGGCGCTCCAGAGGGTCGATCTTGGGTTCTTTCACCAAATGGCAATCGGTCCAGTCGTTGTCACCAGGCGTAAGAATGAACGGATGCCTGACGCTCTGGAACGAGTCGTATATTGCCTTGTAGTTATCATCGAGGCAGGGCAGCAACCCGATGGCTGGGTTCGGATAGTAACCCCGTGGATCATTCTGGAAATCGCCGATATGGACGACGAAGGCGAGGTCGGCGTTATTTAGAGCCGCTATGACCCGCGGGTATTCCTGCTCCTGCACCGTCGTGTACGGCATGTCACCGATGAGACCAAATTGAAAGCTGCGGTCCGACACCTGCGCGGATGTAATGCCGATGCTAGCGAGTGAAATACACGCCAAACCGAGTGCAGAGCGGAAAATGAATTTCAGAGAGGCTGTCATGGCGTTCCCTTGTGATCATTTGAGCACGCTGGAAGGACTGTATATGACCTCACGTGGGATCGTCGCGCAATCGGCCGAATGTCGCAGTTGGGCCATGAGCAGAAGTGTTAGTGCAAGTACTCAGCCGAGCTGAAGTTCTTCCATGCGGACCTCCGGTCTCTGCCCTCCTTGGCCTCCCTAGTCCGGCAGCCCGGCTTTCCGTAGGCCCTCCTTCAAACTCGCGAGGTGTTCTGGTCGGCGGATTGGCGGCATCCAGTCCTTAACATTGGTAACGCGCAATGCAGGGTCCAGCTTGCGCAAGCGAACCAGGGATTTCTGCGCTTCCACAAGGCGCCCGGCGAGCGCATTGCTTGCCGCAGCTATGATCAAAGTAGTCAGATAACTCGTTTGCTCCCACAAAGCCTTTTCTGCCCAGGACGATGCTTCCCCATAGCGACCGGCAAGGAAGTGGGCGAATGCAGTTCCGGCTTGCATAGCAATGGTATGCGGATCGAAGGGGCTCAATCGCATCGCGCGCGCGAAATGATTGATCGCCACGTCAGACTCTCCGAGCCAGACTCGTACCCAACCGCTCGCGTACCAAGCCCCCGCAAGGTTCGGATTGAGCATGAGAGCGCGATCGACAAAGGTGGCGGCATCGTCCAGTTCGCCGACGACGAAGCCGAGCGCGTGAGCGCCGCGAGATAGAGCGACCGCATCATCTTGCCCAAGCTCTGCGGCGCGACGTGCCAATCGTGCAGTTTCAGCGATCTCTTGAACGCGGTCTGTCATCCAACCATTGATCTTGCGCCAGCCGTAACACCAAGCGGCCATCCCATAGGCCGAGGCGAAATCGGGGTCGAGTTCAATGGCCTTGTAGAACAACGGCAGCGCCGCATTGATGGCCTCTCTGGTTCGCAGATAATAGCTCGCCATACCGCGCAAGAAATAATCGTAAGCGTCGAGACTTTCGGTCGGCTTACCCTTGGAACGCGCGATCTCGGCATGCTCCAGCTGCGGCGCGATTGCACCCACGACACTGGTCGCAAGCTGATCCTGCAAATCGAAAATGTCCTCGAGCGCGCCTTCGAATCGGTCGGCCCAGAGATTCGCCCCGGTTGATGTGTCAATAAGTTGCCCGGTAATGCGTATGCGGTTTGCGGCCTTGCGCAGACTGCCTTCCAGCACATAGCGGACTCCCAACTCGCGGCCCACTTGCTTCACATCGACGGCACGGCCCTTGTAGGTAAAGCTTGAATTACGTGCGATAACGAACAGCCAGCGCATCCGCGACAGCGCCGTGATGATGTCTTCGACTACGCCGTCGGCGAAATATTCCTGCTCGGCATCGCCGCTCAGGTTCTGGAACGGAAGCACTGCGATCGAGGGCCTATCGGGAAGTGCAAGCGTCGGCTGTTTCGAGTCGTGGCCTGCGGTCGAAGATTCAGCCCGCATAGGCCCGTTTCCGATGGAGTCCTTTTCTTCGCTGACGTTTCCGACAAATCGAAATCCCTTGCGCGGAACGGTGCGGATCAGACTTTGCGCGTCGCCGCTGTCGCCCACAGCTTTGCGCACGGCGTTGATGTGCGTGGTGAGTGTCGACTCTGATACGATTCGCTTTGCCCAGACTGCATCCAACAGATCGTCCTTGGTGACGACACGCTCGCGGTTCTCCACAAGATAGACGAGGATATCGAACACCTGCGGACCAATTGAGATCAGCTCGGAACCGCGCCGCAATTCGCGTCGCCCGATATCGAGGGCACAATCGCCAAACCGAACCTGCACGGCCTCGCCCCAAAGTTCTCCGATGCTGGGGTAGTTCACTTTCGTACGGTTTGAAAGCCGTCGGCGTGCCTTTGGACGAAGAATGAAGGGAATTTGAAGCGCAAATTAAGCTAGCGACAAAGGCAACTGTTCGTCCTCCAGGCATGCTGCACTCAGGTCGATCGCGATCGTCGCGATTGGCAAGTGACGGAGGAAGTCATGCTCAAGCATCTGTCGATATTTGCCGCGATCGTCGTTCTCGCAACCGGCTCGGCCAAGGCCCAACAGAGCGATCCGGTCTGGCAGAAGGTGGAGGTGCCGGGCGCTGATTTTGTGGTCGTGTTCGCTACGACCAAGACGCCGGTCAGCCCGACCAACAGCCTGCGCGCCTCTCCGGATCCGCTGGTCGTCTATCCTGCTGGTAGCGAGCTGGCGTTTGCGGTCGACGGCGAGATCGAGAAGCTGTTCAAGGACGTCGGCGCCGTGCAGTTTCCGGCATGCGCCTTCCGTGTGGAACGCAAGGGCTCCAAGCCGATCGCAGCCATTGCCTACGTCCTTCCGAAGGAAGAGCCGGCCGTGGCAGCTCAGGCGAAGTAAAGGTCTCAAACTGAGCCGGCCAATGTTCGCCACACGACATGGCCGGCCCGCTATCAATTGCCGGTCGCAGCAATGTCGGCTCAGGGTCAATCTCGACCAATTGACGATGTCTGTCACGTGTCCGCTTTACCCCCAACTGCCGCCGAATCCGCGTTGGCCTTGAACTGAGGAGGGGCCGCCCCCTACTACACCATCACGTCATCGAAGGCGTACAGCGTGAGGACCCGGAAGGTCCGTTCAGGATCGGCAGGATCAGGTGAGACGCCGGTACCGTCGTGCGCACGGTATTCAATGCGCCACTCGAACGAGTAGCCGGCAAAGATAAACACGCCGCAATCGTGCTCGCTGCTGTCATCAAACTTGTTGTATCGAGCCATCACGGAGAGTGCCCGGCCGCGGAGCCGCTCGTCGAGGTCATACACTCCGCGCGTCATTTGCACCCGGCCGCCCTTGAAGGTGGTGCGGAGCCGGTCGTTCAGCTCGATGACCCTGGCGCGTTTGTCCATGTGCGGCGCCGCTGTTCATTCGGAGAGAGCGAACGGCTCGAAGCCCGCGCGCGACCATGGATCGGAGAGCATGTGGCCGCTGGGTTTGGGCGATCTCTCGGCGGACCCGATGGCGGGGAAGACTTTGAAGAGGAACATTTTTGAACCGCGTCCGTCGGTCATGCGGCTCAGCAGTTTCATCATCGATTCCATCCGGACCTTGTTGGTCGTGACAAACGGGACAAAGAAATTCGGGAAGCCGAAGTGCGAGCGATAGATGTGCTGTTCGGCTATAGCGATGTAAGCCGCAAACTTTTTCGAGATGGAGGAGCGCTCGAAGTCGCTGGCCTCGACCGGCTCGGTCCCACAATCGGCCTCGATACCTGGGAAAAATAGGTAGGTCGTTTGGGTGCCGATCGTGCGCTGAAAGCCAAAGGGTTGCCCATCGGCGTTGATATTCATCGCGTGCCGCTCGCCGTTGGCGGAGAATGCGACCGGTATCGAGGTCGCGGTAGGGGACTGCCGAGTCGCTTCTGGCGTGCTCGGGTTGGCCAGGATTTCAGACCAGGTGATGAGCCGGACGTGCTTCCGTTCTCGCGTGCCCAGCTCGATGGACGCCATGATCTGCGAGACCATGAGCTCATGAGCGAAGTTGCGGTGATGGCGCTTCGGAAGGAATGACAAGCCGCGTTCCTTGAGGACCCGCGAGCCGCGCTCATCCAGCTCATAGATGAGCGGACGATAGTTAGCGTCGGCGCTCTCGCGCTGCTGGTGCGGCCTCGCCAGATAGAGATTGGGCTTGCGGGAAAGAAAATTAAGGCGGCGGCTCAGCGCGCTCACGCCTCCGCCGACAAACGCGTGAATGTAGTCGCTCGGCAGATAACGGTAGCGAGTGAGGAGCTTGAATATCTCGATGTCGCGCTCGGTCAGGTGGACGACGACGGGTTGTCCGTCGTCAGTGACTGGCTCCCGCGTCCAGCGCGAATTACGTTTGCTTGCAACTTGCATCCACGAAGAAGAATTCTTTTATCGCAGCGAGGCAATATGCGTCTCGAAGTGACTGAGTACGGGGGAGGAGCGCTGCGCACAGTGTTCACACACTGGTGAATGATATTCATGGGTTCCAGTCGGAAGACGGCTCGCCGGGATCAGATTTCGGAACACTCGCAGCCTTTACGTTAGCTAGGTCGTCAACCTCGACTGGCGGCTTCTGTGTTGGTGTTGCTGCCGATACAATGGGGCTACCAGCTTCGGATGGTACATTTTCTGTTCCGCGTAAGGCTGCCACCACAACCGGTTTCTGCGCTCGTCCCGTGACCCTCGCTTTATTTCTTGCTAGCAATTCTTGATGTGCCGCCTCCGACATCTTCGGCATGCTTTCGATCTGATAAAACGGAACCGTCTGAACGCAGGCGGTGGGAAAATCTGGTCGAACATAGCAAGCAAATTGGGACCACTGGGGCGGCTCGTTTGTGTCTTTCTTCATCGATGCTATGAATTCAGGCGTCGTCTCCATATCCTTTGCCAGTCTGCTTCGGTCATCATAGCCAAGGCCTCCCGCGTACTTGACGCGAGTGCTAGAGGCGATGGCGTTCTTCATCCTGTCGCTCGCTTGCTGAAGGTGCTGAAAGGCGAGCGTCGTGGCAAGTCTGAATTGGCGTGCGCGCGTAAACAGCTTTTCAAAGCTGTCATCGAAGTAGGGGGCGGCTTCGTCGATGATGAGGTGGGTCGTTTTGCGCTGTTCGAGTGGAATATCGGCGCGTTCAAAAGCGGCTCCAAGGGCGCTCGCAATGATATAGCGACCGAAGAGAACCATGCCGTCTTCTTTGAGCAAGTTCACATTGGTGTTGACGAGTATAATGCTCCCTCTATTCATCTCAGTGAACAGATCGAGTGCGTTGACGCTGGCGGTGAACATCCGACGGAACGCACCTATACCAAGCAAAGAGTGAATGCGACGGGCAATCGACGCGCGTGTGGGACGGAGAGAATCCGCAAAAAACTGATTTTCAAAGAACGCTCGACCATGCCGAAGTGCAGAGATATCGTCTTTGAAGGGGCTGTCCTGCCATTTTTTGGACCTGTCTTCGAGAAGGATCTGCAAGTCTTCGATTGTCGACTTGGGGCGGTTCATAATGAGCTTCACGGCATAGGAAAACGCCGTACCCATTTGTCCCGAGAGGTCGTAATCCTTTGACGCGAATACGTACTCGAACAGCCGCGTGACCTCGGCTTCCATGTCCTCCCGCTGATCGTCCGAATAGTGTTTGAAGCGGGGCGCTGAAAAATCCACCATGTTGAGCGCGGGCGAGTGCGCCGGGTCGAGAATGATAAGGCGATCGCGCAATCGGCCATCGAATATTTGAAGCTGCTGAATGGCTTTGATCATCGCGCCGGTTGAGTCGAGGACGATGAGCGACGGCGGGTCGGGCTTCTGTAAATCTTCGGCGATGATGGATTGGAGAAGCTGCGTTTTTCCCCACCCTGCGCCGGCGACGATCACAGTATGCTCCAGGCGCGCGGCTTCGGGTACAGGACGTGGACGGATTGACTCCTCATAGGCCGCCTCGGCAGCCTTCCGTTCTTCCTCTTTGCGTAATTGTTCTTGTTGCTTTTCCCACGCAACCTCGGCTCGCTCTTGATCGCGCAACCATGCTTGGCGGTCGCGTTCCTCCATTTTTTCGCGTTCGATTCGCTCCTTGTCGCGCATGACATTCTCTTTTGCGAGCCTGTCTCGCTCGTACTGTTGAACAAAAACGACGTATTCCCTCATAAGAGAGCGGTAGGTCTCGATATAGTCTCCGTCAACGGCCCGGTGGCGGTTCAATGTAATGATCTTGCAGTGCTCGGTGTGGAAAAACGGCCCTTTAGGGAACTCAAGCTCTTGCCAGTATTTGAGAGTGAAATCGGGAGGTAGAGGGCGTTTACATTGGTAGCAGTGATGCTTCGGATGATCTGGGTCGAGGGGCGCTCTCGCTTGTTCATTCTTTAATTCCTGCGGAACCACGATCGGAACCTGCAACTCAAATACCTCCATTAGCGGCGTGTCTTTGAAGTGTGACGAAATGACATCAACCGGCGAGATACTGAAATCGCGAATTGCTTGTGTGCGTAGCTTCAACGACGCCGGAGTATTATTGGCGGTCAGTGCGGCACGTAGGCGAGGGAATATGTGGGCAGAGTCCCGAATTTTCTCCTCCGCAAAAACGTCAAACAGAAATGAAATAAATTCGCTGATCCCGCGCATTTTATAAATTGCAGGAATATACCCGTCTGGTCGGGCCACTTCTTCGTTATACGGAGGCGGAATCAGATCGCAGATGTGCGTCAACATCATCGTAGCGATGGTTCGGAGTACATTGACGAGTGACTCGGGTTCGCCGATGCGAAAGACCGCAGCAATAAGCTCATCGCGATAGCGAGCTCCCGCAAATGTGTGAGGACTATACTCGGCGGGGAAAGGAGGAATGGCCGTGTACTGTTCGAATTGGTATAATTCAGAAGCGAATTGTCGAAAGTGATCTCGAATATAGAAGTTAGTCGGCGATTCCCAGACCGCGCAGAACTCCTGCATAACCTGACTGGCAAACCGGTCAGGTGTCGGGAGACGCGCTACTTGTCGACTGACATATGAATAGAGCCCATACCCATCACTCGTGTCGGGGATGTCTTCTATCACTGTCATCAAAATTCGTACGATTTCGTTTGCGAGGGAGCAGCAGTGTCAAGCGTGGCCTTGATCTTGGGGAGATAGTCTGTTTCCAGGCGTTTAAGGTATTGCGAGGCCTGCAGAGGGTTCTCAACGATTTTGCGATACGGATACTGCAGGTAGTCTCTGAGATAAATAGTGTTTTGCTCTTTGTACCGTTGCTCCTCTGCTTTAATTTCGTGCGGCTGGCGCGCCTTCTCCTCGACCCGCCATTCAGCATTCGTTCTTTTCCAGTATTCCAGGTCACTGCCACTGAGTTGACCGGCAATGTCAGCGTCGGTTTCGTCGTATGCAGAGCCGAGTAGTCTTCTGAAGTCGGCCATATGTTCGGACAGCTTTTCGAAATTCTGCTCGATAGGAACCGAGCCGAGGTGGTTGTTGTTTAGGAGAAAAGTAGCTTGTTCCGAAAGGGTGATGTACACGTCTACGGTATGCGAGGTTTGTGTAATATCAACTCGCATGATCCCCTTAACGGGGCTCGTGTGCGGGGATGGTGGGTTCGGCGGGAGCAGATCGGGTTGTTGGGGTTGTAATGTCTCGGAGATAACAGAAGCCATGCTACGGCTTTCAGTTTTAGTTGCTTTTGTTTTGTATGTGGTTGTGACGAGGCCCCAAGCTTCCAGCTTTTCGTAGAGAGCGCAGCCAAGGCCGGTGACGACAAAAATGCCGATTCCGCCCGACCAATTTCCGGTGAGAAAAAAGAATATACCGAGTACGATGCCACCGAGCGCAAACCAAAAAATTGTTGGCATTTGCCCCTCTAGAAGGTGAGGCCAGCCTACGGCCGCAAGCTGGCCTCGGTAGGTTGCCCCCACGGCCAAGGGCTTCTCGGTTCACAAGTCAGCAGCCCATATACGCGAGGATGTCCCGCTCAAGCCACTTGCACTGCGCATTCGTCTTTCCGTCGCGCTTGTGCGCTCGTGGAAAAGATGAATCGTGTTTGCGCACGCGGTCGAGAGTTGCCCTCGATATACCAAGCATGTAGCAAACTTGCTTCTTGCCGATGTAGCGCATCTCAGAACACTCCTTTTGATGGGAGCATTCCGGAATGCAGCGGCAAGGATTCCTACCGCCGCGAGCAGTCTAGAACCGGGTTGATGCACGTTGCAATAGCAATGTGGTGCTCAAGATTGCTCAAGTAGAGTTATGAGCCGTTTGTCGTAGTTATCGACGGCTTCGGACATTTCTGCCATGAAATCGTAGCGCTGGTAAATCGAGATAAGACCGCCGGTCGCCGCACCAGACATGGTGGAGTAAGCGCTGCGGGTAGTGGCAAGAAATCTAGCGGCTCATGGCTGCTCAAGAATTGTTTGCAAACGTGCCTCCCACGCTTCCACCGCCGCTCTGCATTCTTTCTCGAAGGCGTAGCGGTTATAGATTGCGGCAACGCCGCTGATTGTCCCGGAGACGTGGTTCAGCAATTTTTCTACAACATGAGGAGCTGCGCCGAGGGCGGCAAGGTTCGTCGCAAACGTGCGGCGCAGGTCATGTAGCGTCCAAGCTCTGACGCCACTAACACTGTCAAGATGCGCTTTGCACTTCGACCAGCCATTGAAGGGAGTGCTTTTACCGCGTGCAGCGAATAGCAATTCCTTCGAACCGAGGGCGCCTAGGATCTCGTAGGAGATAGGGCCGAACGGGATGGTATGCGGCCTTCCGTTTTTCGTAAGCGTTGCCGGAAAGGATATGGTGCGTGCGTCCTCATCAACCCACTCCCAATGCAAGGCGGCAATTTCCCCACGGCGTTGACCGGTTGAGATCAGGAGTTTGACGAGAAGGCCGAACATGCCGTCGGAGGAGCGCCATATCGCTGCTAATTCGGTGTCGGAAAGCACGCGGGAGCGTGATTGGGCGCCGTGGGGTGATAGACCTGTCGCGGGATTTTCGGTGATGTAACGATGATTGAATGCCCAGGTGAAAAATGTCTTCGCGACAGATAGGGCATGATCGTGTTCGGAGTTCGTCTTGATTTTCTTGAGATAGCGGACGAGCTCTTGGTGGGTGAAGTCCGCAAGTTGCCCACGGAACGGAAAATGTTGTGCGAGGCGCGCGCGCAAGTTGGCGACGGTGCGCGGGCGGCGCGAGCGCTCCTTCTCTTTGAGAAAGGCATCTGCCGCGGCTTGGAAAGTTAGAGCCTGCGGTCGAACGCGGCCAAGGGTCTTCTCAGCCAAAAGCTTTCGAGCCTCTGCACGGGCTTCGGAAAGTGAAATGAGCGGGTAGCGTCCGACCGCGCGGCGTGAGTTGCGGAGCTTCAAGACAAAGGTCTTCGCACCACCTTGCGATACACGACAGCCGAAGGACGGAAGCTTGGTGTCCCAGTAGTCGATCGTGCCACGCTGAGGCGGTCGTAAAGACCGCAATCCGGCGTCTGAGAGCTCAATCTTTGGCACTGATTTGGCACCAGATACGGGTGAAGTAGGGCGAGCAGCGGTGTAGCTGGATGGCCGGAAAACGTCAATGAATAAAGGACGATAGGACAGAGGTGAGTAGCCGTGAATTAGATTGAGTATGTGGAAAATCGGTTTCCTAAACCGAAGGTCGCAGGTTCGAGTCCTGCCGGGACCGCCAGCTACTCCGAATGCGTCTTGGACATGACCGTGTGATGGGCGGTGGCGTCGTGAGCGTGAACATCCGGCCAAGACCCGGTGAACCCTTTTCTGGCGAGTCCCACTCCCGACACGATCACAACGACAAGAACGAGGCGTTTGAAATTCTCGGCGCTGATCCGGTCACGGATGTGCCGACCAAGAAACATGCCCAGCCCGACGGGCACCAGCGCAGCCAGAGACCATGCCCATTCGGTCCAGCTGACTTGATTGCTGCTGCTCAGCACAAGAGCGAGCAGGGCTGAAGAAATGACGAGAAACAGCGACGCTTCTTTGGTGAATTGCTTGCCTCTGAGACCCTTCCCGATCAGGTAGGTGAAGACGATCGGCCCGGGCAACGCAGCCGTTCCTCCCAGCAGACCACCAAGAAAGCCCGCCATGATGCCTGACGGGGCTTGGTAGCGTCCCGGGATGGCGATCTTTGCACTAATCATCATGATAACAGCGACGATGATCAACGCCACGCCAGCGCACAAGGTCGCAACGGGAAGGCTATCGTTCACAAGAAAATAAACTCCGGCCAGGAGACCAGGTACCATTCCGGCGAGAACTGGCCAAAGCGCGCGCGCCGCGGCTGCGGTGTTTCCGCCTTCCAGCGCTTGCGGGATGTTGCTTAATATCAATGGGATTGTCAGCAGAATAACGGCCGCCTTGATATCGATAAAAAGCGCCAGCAAAGGAAGGGCGACAATCGGCATTCCGACGCCTATCGCTCCTTTGGTGAGCCCGGCGATGATCAAACTCAGGACGACCGCAAGCAACAGAGAATTGTGAGCGTTCGACAGAAGATCCGTCGTCATCGTCGATCGCTATTTCTTAGATACGACGGAACGATTTTCCAGCACTCGAACAGCCTCGTCGTACAGAGTGAGGCCTCTCGCCTGATCGTCCACACATGCCTTCCGTGCGTCGACCAGGGCGAGGACTGCGCGTGCCGCCTCGTTCGCCGCCGAACCCCCCGCTTCCTCGAGCTGTTTGATTCGTGCCAGCAGCTTCGAATCTCGAGACGCACACTCGCTCGAAAGCGAACCGACGCGATCCACAATCGATGCGATGCCGGCGCCTGAACACAGCAATGCGATCGTCGTGAACCAGATTGTCGCGTACGTCCGCAAACTCCGATCACTCGCAATCATGTGCCAGTCGTTGTTCGGCGCGGTCGGTTCCGTGGTTGACTTTGGCAGGCGGATTACAGGCATGTGGTCTTTCCGCATTCACCGGTTCGCGCGGCTAGCTTTTGGACCGATGCGACAACACGCTCGTGACAACGCACGCGATGAACTCTCGGCATCACGAGAATATCCCAGGCGTGCACGCGCTGGTTCGCTCGTCAGTTCGACGAGACGCGGCTGATCGGACCGAGCACGAGGTGCAGACAGAAATTTGCAAGCACCATGCCATTTCGAACTTTGCACAGAGGTTCGACATCGCGATGGCGGGTTAAACGATTAAGCATGGTCATCAGCGGTTTAGCCGCTGCCGGTAAATTGACCAGACTGAAGAAAAATCTTGCGGACGGCCGGATGGATTGAGTTTTGCGCGGGTGGACAGCAAGGCGATGCAAATTGCGCCTAATGTCTGGTTCTTCTTGGCTCACACGCTTGAGATGAAACAATCAAACGCACGCGGTGAGGTCGCGCGCAAAACCCTTTCGGGCGCCTGACGCGGCGCAAGTCGCCGGCCGACCAGCATCGCCACGGCGGCATCGGCTGTGCCAAGCTCATGTCCGAGCCAAACGTGAACGCCACGCCAAAGGGAATGTCTCGTGCGATCCAGCAATCTGCGCTCTCGGGTGAAGGATCTTCTTTTTTTCGCGCTGCCGGTGCTGCTTCTCATTGCGGTGGTCGCGCTCGTTCTTTACGTCGTCCATCCCGGGCCACCCGCGACCTTTGTCATGTCCACCGCCACGCCGGGCAGCCCGTACTATCGGTATGCCGAACGCTACCGGGAGGTCTTCAGGCGCAACGGCGTCACGCTCGAGATCCGAGCGTCGGAGGGGTCGTCCTCCAACCTCAAGATGCTGTCCGACCGCGCGTCCGGCGTCGATGCCGCGATTGTTCAGGGAGGCATCGCCTCCGCCAAGGACACGCCGGGGCTGCTGTCGGTCGGCCGCATCGCGTATGAGCCGCTATGGGTCTTTTATTCCGGCAGCACACGGCTCGACCGGCTCACCGACCTCAAAGGCAAACGCATCCTGGTCGGTCCCGCAGGCAGTGGCACGAGCAGCCTCGCGCTGCGGCTGCTTGCCGCCAATGGAATCTCGTCCGACACGGCGACGCTGATCAATCACGAACTGCCGGACGATGTGGACATGCTCGCCAAAGGCGAGGCCGACGCGGGTTTCCTGGTTCTCGCGGCGGAAGCGCAGACGATCCAGAAGCTTCTCCGGACGCCGAATGTCCACCTGATGAGCTTTCCCAATGCCGATGCCTACACGCAACGCTCCCCGTTTCTCTCTCGCTTGATCCTGCGACAAGGCGTCGTCGACTTCGCTGCCGACATTCCGCCCGCCGATGTCACGCTTCTCGCGACGACAACCGCCGTGCTGGTGCGCCAGGACGCTCACCCCGCGCTCGTCAATCTCCTGACACAGGCTCTACAGGAGGTGCACAACCAGCCTGCCGTCGACCAGGCCGGAAACGCGCAGCTGTTTCAACGCGTCGGCGAATTCCCCATTGCGAACGATCCCGAATTCCTGTTGTCCGACGAGGCGCGACGCGTCTATCGGACCGGCGCGCCCTTCCTGCAGCGCTACATGCCGTTCTGGCTCGCCACGATGGTCGACCGCCTGATGGTATCCCTCGTGGTGCTGCTGCCCCTTCTGATCCCGCTGATGAAGTTCGCGCC
>Ga0265313_10002741_pt1 | contig 14870 bp, 9 predicted proteins | sample 4123metaG_FD_203122 | JGI IMG/M metagenome (GOLD analysis project Ga0265313, IMG submission 203122) | Rhizosphere microbial communities from Carex aquatilis grown in University of Washington, Seatle, WA, United States - 4-1-23 metaG | ecosystem: Host-associated > Plants > Roots > Rhizosphere >...
CAATTGGGCCCGGAACAGCAACGGTCGGGCCATCGGCCTGTTTCTGGGGACGCACCTTGCAGCCGTCAACCCCAAACCCCAAGGCCTGACCCTTTCGGATCGTTTCAAGGCCTTTTTCGGATCGTTTCTTGCTGGCGCGCAGCGTGCCGCTGGTTCATTGCGATTCAAAGATCAGTGTCCGCAGCCTGGGCCACTTTCAGATTTTTATTTCGGCCCACGAATTAGTATTTAAATCAAAACGAAAAAGCGCCATGCCAGCTTTTGTCTCAAAGACCAAGAACTGCCCCGACTCCACTTTAAGTTTCCCCATAAGCGGGTAAAAAAGCGCCTCTCTTGGCTTGGTTTCGGCAATTTGCTTTTTCATGAGAGGGTGTTCGTTCCGGAAAATATGCTGCTCCAATACAAGCTTCTCCGTCGTCAAATCAGCTTGTATGACGCTCCTACAATCATACCTCTTCCAAGATTTGTCTTCATGAATCCACGAATTCCGGAATCCTCCTTGTTTAAATTCCTTTAAGACATCCACACAGTATTCGTAGGGAATTGGCATTGCTCTATTCGCAGCCTGCAAACCTAACAAGAGAATCTGCGAATAGTGCCCCTGAAGAGATTCCTGATCTAAATTCGCCACGAGAGGGATCGTGTAACTCACCCTATCTGCGGCCCGATCGTTGCGCGATTGCGACGCAAGCAGGGCCTAACGCAGTCGGAACTTCAGCAGCGATGCAAAATGGCGGGCTGGCCGGTTGCGAGGTCGGTGCTGGCTACCCGGGTGATCCGAGAATCATCCAAGATTCTCGAATTTGAAATGCTCGACCACGTCATCGTCGGCGACCCGAAGTCCGACCCCCTTTCTCGTGGCTTTTTCTCGTTCAGGGAGGCGGGGCTTCTATAATATCAGGGTCCGGTAAAGGACTTCTTTTCCTTCTGAATCCTGTTCGTGAAAATACTCCACGACGTCCCCAAACATCCCCGAATCTCCCCGTATTTATTCTTACTGGCATTCTTACTTTGACCATTCCAGAAACAACAAGGCCCGTAACTCATTTAAGATACGGGCCTTACTAGATGGCGTCCCCACGGGGATTCGAACCGAATCGACGCCTTGAAGCTAAGTCGCTCGAAAACGCGGACTTAGTTAATGGTTAATGTTTTAGAACGAGCAACACGATGCACAGACATGCGAAAAAGTGAAGTCAAAAACAGGTTTTTTGGCAACCTTAGGACAACCTGTTTATTCGCCTAATATCGGTGAAACACGAATTAGTTTCAGTCCAGCAGAACGAGGACGTGGTGAGCTGGCCAGCGAAGATCGTCCTTGGCCAAGGTCCTGTGATGCACACCGGCGGCCTGGGAAAAGCCTGCTTGTTTGCTCTTATTGAGCTTTCTAAGGAAGTGTTATCTGTCTTGAAATCGCAATTTACGCAAAAAATAGACGATTATTATATTTTGGGAACTATTTCTAATTGCGAAAAACGATATTCTGCTTAAAATACGCATGTAGTGTAGTATCAGAGTCGAACCCAACCGCGCCATGCTCCTAGAATTTAGCACTGCCAATTTCCGGTCGTTTCGCGACCGGGTCACCCTCTCGTTCGTCGCGTCCAGCGACGATTGGCTGGAGGACGACAATGTCGCCATTTCCGGCGCATTTCGCGTCGTCAAGGCGGCAGCCATTTACGGCCCGAACGCCGGCGGTAAATCCAATTTGCTGTTTGCGTTGCAGACCATGCGGAACTTCGTGCTCAACTCGTCCAAGGATAGCCAAAAGGACGAAAAAATTCCCGTCACGCCGTTCCGGCTCGACACCCAGACCGAGAATGCGCCGTCCCTCTTCGAGGTGGTCTTTGCCCTTAAGGGGGCACGTTATCGCTATGGCTTCGAGGCGGACGCGCAGCTCGTGCGAAACGAGTGGCTGTTCGTTCAGCGGGACTCGACCCGCGATACCACCTTGTTCACTCGCGAGGGCGATCAGATCAAACCGGGGCCGGACTTCCGCGAAGGAAAGGGGCTGGAGGAACGCACGCGGCCCAACGCGTTGTTCCTTTCTGTCGTGGCCCAGTTCAACGGCGCCATCGCAGGCGAACTGCTGACTTGGTTCAACCAGTTCCGTTACATCACAGGCATTCGGGACGGCAACTACCTCATGGTCACCTCAAACATGTTGCGCGACGTGCGCTTCAGCGGACAGGTTCTCGACTTGGTTCGGCAGGCAGATTTCGGAATCGAGCAGATCCTCTCCCGTGACGTCCCCGCGGACAAGCTGCGCGCGTCGTTGTCGCCAGATTTGCCGGAGGCCGTGCGGGAGCAATTCCTCAAGCGACCGCCTTTCGAGATGAAAACCTTGCACCGAAAGTTTTCCGGAGAGCAGTCGCTGGAGGAACTGGTCGAGTTCGACCTGGCCCGCGATGAGTCCGCTGGCACAGCAAAGTTCGTCGGCTTCATGGGGCCTTTTCTGCACACGTTGTCGACCGGTTCGATCCTCGTGGTCGATGAACTGGAGGCGCGATTGCACCCGCACCTGACCAAGGCGCTCGTCCGCCTGTTCAATAGTTCCGCGAACCGGCAGAACGCCCAGATTATCTTCGCCACCCATGATGTGGGCCTCCTCGATGCGTCCAGCATCCGGCGCGACCAACTCTGGTTCGTCGAGAAAACCGACCGGGGCGCGTCCACGCTCTATCCTCTTACCGATTTCAGCGTGCGCAAGGAGGGCAAGTTCCAACGGGAATACCTACTCGGGCAGTTTGGGGCCGTGCCCCGCGTGGGTGATTTCCGGGAGACCCTCCTCCATGGCGAACGCTAATCAGAAAGCCTGGGAGCGCGGGAACCGCGACCTCGACCGCCACGGCCCTTCGCGGGAGCGGCGGCGAGTGCTCATCTTGTGCGAGGACGAGAAGAGTTCTCGGCTTTACCTCAAGGCCTTTCCGTACGATCCCCGGCGGGTGGAGGTCCGCACCGAGGGAACCGGACACAACACCGACTCGTTGGTCGAACTCGCCATGCGTCTGAAACGTGATGCCGATCGCGCCGGGCGACCTTACAACCGTGTCTACTGCGTTTTCGACCGGGATTCCTTTCCGGCCCAGAATTTCAACCGCGCGTTCCAATTGGCCCGCAATAATGCCATCTATCCGATTTGGGTGAATGAGGCATTCGAGCTCTGGTACCTGCTGCATTTCGACTACATCAACACCGGCATTGGCCGCGCCCAGTATAAAGGAATGCTTGACCAACCCAACCGGCTGAACGGCAGCTACCAGAAAAACGACGACACGATCTACGCGCGGTTGAAGGAACACCAGCCCAAGGCATTCAAGTTTGCGCGCAAACTTGCCAAACACTGGATCGACCAAGGCGGTTGTAATCCAGAGGTGTGCAATCCCTCCACCAACGTGGACGATCTGGTGGCGTTCCTCAATCAGCTCGCCGAACTTGGCGTGACTGATGACCCGGCGTAACCACGGCACCATGCCCCATGCAAATCTCGCGACTGGTCATTCGGAATTTCAGGAATTTTCAGTCATTCGACGTCCCCGTCCAGGCGGGCGTGAGTTGCATCCTCGGAGAGAACAATACAGGGAAATCCAATCTGTTTCACGCCCTGCGCCTCGTCCTTGACGTCAATCTCCCGTCAACCTTTCGCCACCTCACGGAAAACGACACCCACGCTTGCGCGGAGCTCAAGCATGCCCAGCAGGTGCTGGTTGCCGTCGAATTCACCGGCTACACGGACACCCCGGAGCAATGCGCGCTGTGCGGATTGTGGGAGGTCGCGCCGGACCGCGCGCGGATTGTTTATCGCTTTCGGCCGCGCCAATCGGTGCGTGAGGCCATCGAGCGGGAAGAGAAAGCGAACGACTCCTTGACCGACGACGATTACGTATGGGAATTGACCGGCGGCACGGCCGGCGATGACAATGACCCGGCTACCGTGGATTGGGACGAATCTTGCGGTCAGGCCATTCGGTTTCAAGAACTCCAAGCATTCAAGGTCGATTTTCTGCCGGCATTGCGCGACGTGGAAAACGACCTACGCCATTCGCGGCTTTCGCCGCTCAGCCGTCTCTTGGCCGTGCTCGACATCCCACAGGCGGAGAAGGACGCATTGGTGGGAATCATCCGCGCTGCCAATAACGATGTCGAAGCTAGCCCGACCATTCATGCGGCCGGCACGGCGGCGGCGGCGTCTTTTGCGGACACGGCGGGAGAGGCTTTCGCCATGCCCCTCCGCCTCGGCATGATTGCGCCGACCTTTTATTCGGTCAGCCGGAATCTTACCGTGCTGCTCACCAACGGCCCGGTGGTGGACTTTGAACCGTCACGCAATGGGCTGGGTTTGAATAATGTGCTATATGTCAGCATGCTGCTGGAGTATTTCCGGCGCCGCATCGCCCGGCCCGAGACCGCCGGACAACTCCTCTTGATTGAGGAACCCGAAGCGCACCTCCATCCACAGCTTCAGCATGTGCTTTTCACAAAACTGCGCGAAAGTGTGTTTCAAACTTTCGTCACCACCCACAGCACGCACATCAGCTCAGCCGCCCCGCTGAGTGCGTTCATTATCCTGACCAACGCTGGCGGCCTGGCGGTAGCCGGAATGGTGGCTTCATCCATTCCTGACCTGAGCCCATCCGACCAAGCGGACCTAGAACGGTATCTCGATGCCACCCGGTCAACCTTGCTGTTCGCGAGGAAAGTCATGCTAGTCGAGGGGCCGGCGGAGCTGTTCCTCATTCCCAAACTGGTCAAACGGGTCATGAATGTGGATCTTGAGCGCCTGGGCATCTCCGTGGTCCCGATTCACGGCGTGCATTTTGCGGCCTATGCCAAGCTTTTCCGTCAGGAAGGAATGCGCAAGAAATGCGCCGTGGTCACCGATGGCGACTTGGCGCCAAGTGATGCCGCCGAAATCGACCCGGCCACGGACGCAGAGGCGGACGACACGCCGCCGGGTGTCCGAAGCGACGAACTGGCTGTGTTTGAAAACGAATACCTGAAAGTTTTTGCCTGCCTGACCACGTTTGAACGCACCCTCGCGTTGCCCGGTCTCCTGGCGATGCTGGAGAAAACTTGCGAGGAATTGGGCGCACCGCGAATTCGCGCACGTATCCATAGCGCAATCGAATCCCTCGAACTTGCCTTCAATGATGAGGACGTACATGCGATACTGGACGGACTGGATTCGGCAGTGCTGAACACCGCCAAACGCTTCGGCAAGGCCCGCTTTGCCCAGGTGGCGTCCAAACACGCGGACCTCGCCACCGAACTGCCGCAGTATATTCGCGACGCGGTCAACTGGCTGACCGACCATGAATCTGACGAATGAGCAGCGCAGCGCCGTCTGCTGCGATGACAATACCCTGTTGGAGGCCTGTCCCGGTAGTGGCAAGACCCGCGCCATCGTCGCCAAGATCCTCCGCTGTCTCGACGAGGTTCGCGACACCCCGAGGAAAATTGCCGTCATCACCTACACCAACGCGGCAGTGTACGAAATCGAATCTCGCCTTCGCATCTATGGCACCACCGGCGACCTCGATTCCTGCGAGGTTTCGACCATTCATTCATTCTGCCTCAACAACATTCTGAAACGGTTCTGCTGGCGTTGCCCGGAATATGCCGCGGGCTTCGTTCTCCTGCCCTCTGACTCCGACGAATACAAGGTCATCGTCCAAGACGTCTGCGCCGAGCACCGCTTGCCGCGCCAGGCACTCGACGAATTTCCCATGTTGAACCGGGACGCAGCTGGGGAACCCGTTCTGCGGGCCTCGTCCACCATCACCGTAGCGGCAGCGCACGCTTTCTGGCAGAAGCTCCGCGAGGCCGGCGCCATCGACTTCGCCACGATCATCTACCTGACGAACCGGGTACTGGCCGAATTCCCGAGTCTCGCCCGCGCGTTGTCGTGCCGGTTTCGCTGGATTCTGGTCGATGAGTTTCAAGACACCACCGACTTGCAGGTGGAGATCTTGAAGAAGGTCCACGATGCCACCGAGAGCGGATTCTTTCTCGTGGGAGACCCCCACCAGTCCATCTTCGGTTTTGCTGGCGCACGGCCGGAGTTGAGCGAGGACTTTGCCGCTCATGTCGGTGCTCGGCGAGATTTCCAGCTTTCTCGAAATTGGCGCTCGAATCCCCAGATTATCGTCCAAGCCGAGCGCCTCCGGCCCCGGGCCGCTCCGATGCAATCAGCCGGCGAAATAGCCAATGATACGGTCCAGCCTGTTTATGTGAACACTGCAACGGCCATCGAGGCCATCGAGATCCATTTCCTGCCCACCTTGGAAGCGCTGGGTATTGAATTTGGGCGGGCTGCCATCCTGGCACCACGGTGGACAACGCTGATTGACGTCGGCCGGCAGCTCCGAGCCCATGGCGTTCCGGTCATCGGCCCCGGTGCGCGGCCTTACCGTGGGTCACATTTGTTCGCCCGCCTGGCCGAGTATTGCTGTGAATATATCGAAAGGCGTGATCCGGTGCTGATCCGCAACCTTCAACGGGAGCTGCAGCGATTAATTTCCGAGGTCTCCGAACACGAAGCTCTCGGTGTATTCACGCATTCAGGGCGCACCACCATTTACCGGCTGCTGCAAATCGGCACGGCTCTGCGCCAGCAAAGCCCTTCGGCCGAGCGCTGGCTGACTCTGGCCGCCGAGCAGTTTGCGGGGCAGCTCGTCGCCGACGGTTTCCTCCCTTCGTCGGCTGCACATTTGCTTACCGAATCCGCGGCCGCGATTTGCGACCAGATGCGGCGCAACCGGGTGGACGTTGCCAACCTCACGGTCTCCGATCTTGGTCTATTCGCCGCGACTGACCGCAGCATCCGCCTCCTAACCATGCACGGCGCAAAAGGTCTCGAATGGGATGCGGTCGCCATCATCGGCCTCCATGATGGCCACATCCCGGATTTCCGCGCCACGACGGACGAGGAAATCGACGAAAGTTCGCGCCTGCTCTATGTTGGAATCACTCGTGCGCGGCGCTTCCTGCTATATGTGACCGATACAGGGCATTTTCGCAATGTACCGACGAGATTCCTTGGACCAGACGGCCTCAACCTGATTCCCGTGTAGGCCGGAACCGGACGCGAGGCGCCAAACCGTCTATGTGAAAAAGAAGCTTGTTATACTCCTCGGAGCCGGTAGCTCAGGCCGCGATAGTAACACTCGTCATGGCTCTGTCGCATGCTTTTCCCTTCGGCATGGCGACGCTTGTCTGGCGCGGCATGATGTCAAAAACTGCTTGGCCTCTGGCGAAGGTATTCCTAATACATCCGGGCGACCGGAGTTTTGTTTTGAACGAGAAAATTGAGGCGATAGCGGTCCGGGATCTGCCAGCGCGGCGTTGGCTCTGGCGACTTCGATATGGGCTTAAGTTGTGGCAAGAACTACATAATTGGCTCCAAGCCGAATTACCCCACGTGATTCCATTTTATCGAGAGTTGAACGGATTTGGCGTCGTCCAAAATCATCCAGTCCATGATTCCGAGAGATTTCAATGACCAGCGCCTCCGTGTCGGATCGACCCCGAGCCCGTAAGGCGGCAACAATTTCCTGCTCAAATCGCCCTATCGGCTTGAGAATACCGCTAGCCGGCGAGGATATATCGCCGAGATTTGCGAGGACACTTTGAGCCGGAGCAGGAACGGGCGGAGCGACTGGCTCGGGGCGTGCAGGTGCAAGTGAAGTTGTCGTTGTACTATGTGGCCGCGTCGTCTCCGCTGCCAAAGCAGGTGCATGCCAATGCGTATTGACCATAGGTTCTGTTTCATCTGTGGGTCTTTCAGTCCGCCAGGTGGCTCGCAATGACTCTGCCTCTCGCGTTACCCGCTCGATTAGCTCATTTGTTGCTACGGGTGACTCAGTCACGTTCGTCTTCAACTCGGGCGAAACCCCGAGTTCCTCTAGGCGGCGGAAGACTGGGGCCAGTGCGCGGTCCTCATCGCGGAAGAAAATGCTGCCTCGAATGCGAACAAACCTCCATCCAAGACGTTCCAATACCGCCTGCCGCGAAATATCGTCTTGTAACCGTTCCGGCCCGTGGAACTGTTCGCCGTCGCACTCGATGGCCAAGCGCCGTCCGCCACCAATGACCACGAGATCAATGGAAAACGCCCCTGCTTGATATTGCGGAACAACATGGTAGCTGCGTTCCATAAGACGCCGCAACACCACGCCCTCAAAAACCTTAGAACGCTGATCAATTTGAGTCAGGCGCTGTTGCAATTCCCTCTCCCATGAGTGCGGATCAATGGAATGCTCAATCAGCCTGCGCCGGTAGTCGCCAACCTGTAGGTCGGTTTCGTGATTTAAGCTGTGGACTACCCACATCTGATTGCGGGCGCGGCTTGCCGCCACGTTGAAGCGTTTCTTGAAAATCTTTTTCGAACCTTCCTGCCGCATAGGCAATGGCGGTCTTTCTGGAGACGAATCCACCACGGAAAGAAACATAACGTCTCGTTCGTCGCCCTGAAACTGCGCCGCATCACCGCAAAGAATCTGTCTCTTCCTGTATTCAATTGGCGACAATCTCTGCCGCAAAATGGTATCGATCTTAAGGGCCTGCTTATCGCCCACGAGAGAGATTGCACCGAAAGACGTTAGTCCACCACCACTATCACTTTTGCCGTATTCAGGTTGCTGAATCGCCGCGCATACAAGGGAGGCGACGACTTCTGCCTCGTTGTTATTAACCCCATCGATGCGCTCATGCCCGTCGCGCACGCGAAAGGGCACTACGTGTGGTTGAAGAGGAATCGATGAAGCTTCGCGCAGAGGCTTAACCTCTCCCTTGTATGAAAGCGCGTTGCTAAACGCAATAATGCTGGGCGCGCACCGGAAATGCTCAGTCAGTCGGATCACGCCGCCGAACGCGATCTGCGCCAACTCATATACGGATGTTTCCCCATCGTAGAGTTCCTTATGCGGGACTCCTTGAAGGAATACCCTGATCAGCTTGGACACTTCCTCGGCTTGCACTCCCACAGCCACAGGTGTGACCTGCTCGTCATCACCGACAATAATCGTCTGATTGCCGAGGTAGAGAGCGAATAGAGATGTGGGATCGCATTGGCTTGCTTCATCAACAATCACCACGTCGAATCGAGTTTTACGGGGGTCGAATGACTCTGCGACTTCAGCCAGCGGCATGATCCAAACCGGTACGGCATCTTTTGCGGCCGCCATCTCGCGTCGTGCGGCGGCGCGCAGTTCTGCATCACGGACTCCTTTGCCGGTTTTCGTCAATTTGCTCCGCATCGCCGAATAGGCCCCCAGCGCCTGCTTCTGAATAGGGCCAGTTTGACGGATTTGGTTCATCCAGGTCAGTTTTTCAATGAGCTGAGATGTAGTATCCAAAAGCTGCTGGCTCTGTTGTTCACTACGTTGCTGCAATTCATCGAGTGAAATATTGGCCCGCGCTTCCAATTCATCGTAAATTTGTCGCCATTCCCAAGCGAATTGCGGATCACCGGGTGAATGGTCTTGGTCGTGTTGTCGTACGCGATTTTCTATAGCCGATGACCAGGCCGGAGCTACGCGCTGGATTCGTTTGAGCAACTCTCGCCGGGTGCATAGATCAACTTCGAGATTCTTAAGTCGAGCCAACTCATCATAAGCACGCTGGTATTCGACTGGCGACGCATCACGAAGCGCCTGATGCAGTCGCTGCGTAGCTTGGGCCGTAAGATCACTCGACAAGTACTGCAGCTCTCGCCAGTTTTGAAGCGTCGCCTGCAATCTCTTGTGTCTTAAGTATCCGCTGCGCGATTGGAGTATAGGGGCCAAGTCATCGACCACCGCTCGGCGAATCCGGCGCAGCTCAGCATTGTCGCCAGGCTCGGGTGGCGTTGCTTCCAAAAACTCGGTCCACTGAAAGCCAAGCCGCTGAAACTCCTGTTCAAGTCGCTGCCATGACGAGCCGTGCCACGCTAGGGCAAATCGAATCCGTGAAACATATTGTTTGCAGACCTGCTCTGGATGTTCGCCTAGTGCGGTGCAAGGCAAGCCGCCACGCTGGGCCATTTGCCGCTCCCAGCGTTCCATCAAGCTGGAACGTAGCTGACGCATCCGTAGAGAAGCTCGAACGGCACGAAGATGCGCGATTTCTTTGAATTCCAGAGCTCGGTTGCCAATCCGAACCTTCTCCTTGAATTCGAACCACGGACGTTTGGTCAACTTAGTCAGCAAACCAAACGAACTGCCTGATTCAACGTGTTGAATGATCTCATCAACCATAGATAATAATTCGTGCGGGTCACGATCATCAGATATAGTAGGCCCATGCTCCATTACTATCGCGTGACATTCATGAATCTCTCCCCAAGCGTTTTCTATCAACTCAGCAAGCGATTCCCAGACCTGAATCGCCTGCTCGCCATCACGACCGGCCTGAATGGCCTCAAGTTGCCAAGCGGCTGACTCGCGCAGAAATTCGATGGTCTTGCCGGCGAGTTCCAGCATCTGGTCAAATGCCGTAAGATCTTCGGGGCCTGGAGCGTCACCCCAAAGCTCTTCACGTAAACGCAGGTTTTGGCCGCTGAGCACCCCGATTTCGTCGATAAGACGTTTGAATTCACTTGGGGTAGGGAGGCTTTTTAAGTCGGGTCGGTCGGCTGCCAACTCCCTCTCGTCCGCCAAGGAGACACGCGCGTTCGTCTGGTATAGAGCGGCGATTTCCGAATGTGATAGCGGCAGTGATGCACCCAGCTCCACCGGCCCAGGAATCCAGTCGTGCTGGCCATTGCCTGCCTTAACTTGTTTGGCGGCATCGATCGGCCGTATTGATTTACCACCAAAAACGATGTCGCGAATCTCATCCTGTCTGGCGTCTAAAAGTTGCTGTCTGGTTTTTTGGATCGCCTGCAATATCCGCGTCCTTTCGATTCTCAGGCGTTGCACATCACGTTCGAGAATACGATCATCCTCACTCAAACGTAGGTGGATTTTGCGTACCGATGCTTGGAGTTCTTCTTGGCTTGGTTTATCATTGTGAAGGACACTGACACAAAGTGGCTGGAGTGGTTCGACGACCTTCTGGCGCAAAACCCGCAATGCTTTGGGCGTGTGCGCGGTAACGAGAACTCGTTTGCCTTGGGCCAAAAGGTGTCCGAGTAAATTGGCAATTGTATGGGTTTTACCAGTTCCGGGCGGGCCTTGAACGAGAACACAATCGCGGCGACTGAGCTGTTTGGCTATTTCCAGCTGTTCACGATTGGCTGGCTTGCCCAGCAAAACGGTTTCATCTTCGTTGCCCAGAACGAGTGAATCTTCGCGACCAGGTTCCACGATGCTCGTGGTTTCCAGCAACCCGAGAATTTGTAGGAGAGCGGGCGAAAATGTTTCGCGCGTGGCAATGTCCTCCAACACCAGCTCAAAAACATTACCTGGTCCGGTGCGTCGCTGCCGCATAAAAATAACCGGTCGGCGTTGAATTATTGGTGGACCGTCTATCTCTTCAGACGTTGCGAACAGAGATGGAACAGACGCGTCCACCGCTTGTGCTTGCGGTGTATTGCCCTCGTGGATCAGCGAGCCGGATTTCGGGAAGAGGCCCTGAATCAAGCGCTGCAAAAAACCGTTCGTGTCACCGTCACCCAATGGGGCGAATTCCGCTTCCTTCAATTCCTTGGAGCACTTGCTCAATTGCTCAAGATTAACATTAGGCAGGACGCGAAGAAACTCCATGTATAGCTCGGGCGGATGCTCGCGCTTGCGAAAAACGAACTGTGGCTGCGGTCTTTCTGGATAGAACTCTAGTTCCAATTTCTGTAACAGGATAGGATGGTTGAACAGCCCGTCTGGTGCCGGACAGCGCAACAATCCATCCGCTACCAACAACTCAACTTTTTCTCCTTCGCGTTGGGCCGCACCGTACCACTCGTATATCTCTTGGAATAGTGTCAAAGATTCTCGGGCTGGGCGCTCATTCTCGATCCATTGTTCGCGGTCGTTCTGCCACAATTTAAAAACTTGGGTACGGCGCACGTCTTCCACAAACCGCTCAATCTTTGTCTGGCCATCACGACCGGTGACAGTACGCGAGACCTGAACCTCGCCAATTCCTGGCAAATCTCGCCAGCCGGGTTTCACCCACTCACGAATAGATTCTGGAGGCGAAGGACATTGAGTAAGTTGTGGGCGCGTCAGGCTAAAGACGATGTCGCCGTCTTCATTTTCATCATCCACTTTCCCGCTGTGACGTCGCAAATCCACGCTGGAATGAGCGGGGAGATCATCAAGCCAAAGCGTACGCTCTTGCCGAGCAATTTCCCGTACCGGTGGATAACGCAGGTCAGTGTAGGCCTTCAAATACTCAAAAAGCTGAGCCAGCCTCTTGCGAGGCAACGGGGTTTCAGCTTGGGGCGGCATCAATTCAAACTGGCGTTGTATTGGCAGGCTGACAAGTCGGCATATTGTTAAGCACCCGCCGGCCCATCCGTGCGCCAACGTGTCAGCTAGCGCGCGGCTTAAGCTATGCTGAGCAAGGCGGTGTCGATAGCGTTGCTGGTGAAATCGGGCTGGTGAATACCCAAATAATTGTCGCTCCCCTCATGCCTACCGAAATTGCGGTAGGCGGCCTACCATAAATTCGGTATATGCGCGCCGTTGAATCTAACCCGATGTAGATCGCATATTAGCGGCATGAACCCGGGCAAAACATTCCACCAAGATGAACATAGTTTTTCGAGGACAGGTCACCGCGTGTCGGAAATAGGATCAACGCATGACCTGCACGCTGATCCTATTATGAAAAGGCAACTGGGTGTAAGCTCCTGCTCCATGAAACATCCAGTGATGAGCACCGAAACAAAGCCCTTCTTTAGCGAGCCGAGCAATCCGCAACAGATAGGCTGGGAAATGGCATCGGAAGTTGCCAGCCGGCTGTTGATCTGGATGGCCGATGGCCGGACGCTCAATGAGCGCGGCCTGCGCACCTCGGTTGCGCTTTATTGCATCCGCCCCGATTTGGTTGAGGGCGTAACACTCGAACAAATCGGCACGCTGGCCGGGTGCTCCCGGCAGGCCGTGCATAAACTGGCGAACTCATTTCGCCAAACCACGGGGATGCAACCATGAGCAACCAAATGCAATCCTCGCTGCCCCGCTCGGCGAGTGCCGACGAAATCAACCGGCTGCATGGCGAGGCCGAAAAATTGCGCGCCGAGTCCCGCGACATGCTCCATGTCGCCTTGGCGGCGGCGTGGAAAGCCGGCCAATTGCTCGTCATTGAAAAACGCAATGTTCGCCGCACGATGGGACCGGGCGCATGGATGCTTTGGTTGGAACGGCATTTTGGCGGCACTCCGCGAACCGCCCAACACTATATGCGGCTGGCCAACACCGTGACTGATGTTTCGTTCCTTCGAGGCATGAGCCTGCGACAGGTGTATTTTCGCCTGGGCGTCGCCACTGAACCCAAATCCCCGGCCCGCTCCATCGTGCTGCGCCCGGTGGCCCGGCACGCAACTTTGACGGTGCGACTTCTGGCCCTTGTGCCAGCCCGGTCGAACTCGGTTTCGCCGGAAATGCAGCGTACCTACCGGCAGGATTTCCGGCCCCTATACGAGCGCCTGCGCTCGTGGTTCGAGTAGGTGCCAAGGCGGCGCGTCGGAAAAGGGCTGTGCCCATTTTCAAATCATGTCGCCAAGGGCGACAACCGGCGGACGGAAGCGGAGTCCGGGGACGCGACGAGCAAGGGCGAGCCGGAAGCCGCAGCGGGCCGCAAGTCGGCCGCGCAGGCGAACGGCGGCCCGCCGCGAGGAAGCGCGCCCCGGTCTCCGCTCCGCGTCCGCATCGCTCCGCGAAGGCACGGGTGGCCCGCCGAAACAGGCCACGCGGCGGGCCTCCCGTGGGCGTCGGAAAAGACGGCCAGTGCCGGGCCGGCCACTGCCGCTGTTTCCTCCTTGGGTGCGCAGTTCTGCGCCGGTTGACGCGTGACCTTGGGTGACAGAGGCGCGATGCACTTAGGAAACCGCTATCCGTTGCAAAACTTGCAAGGGGTAATGTGTCTCACAAAAAAGAAACGAGCATTCGTTTACTAAGTCATCGTCGCTGCGTCGCCAAAACAACGATGATCCAAACAAAGATTCAGTTCAACCTGAGCAATGCCAAAGAGTATTTTCGCGAGCATCTGGGGGCGGGTGACTACTACTCCGAGGGTCATGAAATCGCGGGTGAATGGATCGGCCAAGGTGCCGAAAAATTGGGGCTCAAAGATGAGGTCAAGGAGTCGGATTTCCTCGCTTTGTGTGACGGTACAAATCCCGCAACTGGTCTGCGATTGGGTCAGCGGATGAATTCAACCCGTCGTGAAGGTGAAGGCATGAAAGCCAATCGTCGCATCTTTTATGACTTCACGATTGCACCACCAAAAAGTGTTTCGGTGGTGGCACTGACTCAGGATGATCGTATTTCGAAGCTGCACGAAAAGGCAGTCCGGCATGCCATGTTGGAACTGGAAAAACGGGCTGCCGCACGAATCCGTAAGTCAGGGCAAAACAGTGAACGGGTGACGGGCAATTTTGTGACTGCAACCTTCCGGCATGAAACCAGCCGGGAACTTGATCCCCATTTACATACCCATTGCGTCGTGTTTAATGCCACTTTTGATCCGGTGGAAAATCAGTGGAAGGCGCTGCAATCTTCGGGCATGTACCAGGCGCATCAGTACGCGACGAATCTTTACCGGCACGAATTGAGCAAGGGACTCCGGGCGCTGGGTTACCGGATTGAGAACCAGCCCCGTGGCTTTGAAATCAAGGGGGTGCCGCAAAGTGTCATCGAACGGTTTTCCAAACGTCATCAGCAAATTGATGAGGAAACCCGCATCCGGCTGGCCAAGGGGGAGAAGGTCGGTAATGTCAAAAACCT